>Ga0302157_10004329_pt1 | contig 15494 bp, 18 predicted proteins | sample I_Bog_N3_3_FD_193502 | JGI IMG/M metagenome (GOLD analysis project Ga0302157, IMG submission 193502) | Peat permafrost microbial communities from Stordalen Mire near Abisko, Sweden - I_Bog_N3_3 | ecosystem: Environmental > Terrestrial > Soil > Wetlands > Peat | place: Sweden: Abisko, Stordalen...
GCGCACGGTGCCCATCGCACAGATGACCTTGCAGGATCGCCAGCGCGTCGTGCAATGGCGCCTGCACCAGCCCAGCGTCGCCTTCTACCTGGGACAGACGGCCGAGCGCGCCGATCCGGTCAACGGCGACTGGGCGCTGACGCGCGTGGACCGGCTGACGCCTGGCGAACTGGCCAAGCTCGAGGTGGTGCAGCAGGTGCGCGGCTTCGCGCTCGTGCGCCCGGCATCGGCCGCCTCCGAGCCGCTGTCGCGCATCGGCGCCGAACAGAACGCGGCCGAGGCGGCGAGCGAGGCCGCATCGGCCCAGGCCCTGGCCGTCGCCGCGGCGCGCACGGCCGCAGCGGCCACCGAAGCTGCGAGCGCGGCGGCGGCCATCGCCGCTGCCAAGCTGGCGCCGCCGGCGGCGGCGCCGGCACCGATCGCCCCGGCGCCTGCCGCGAAGCCCGCGCGCAAGAGCAAGCCGTGAGCGCCTCCCCGCCCACATCCACGCCCACCCGCGCGGCGCGGCGCGGCTGGCGCGCGCGCAACAAGGCCGGCTGGATCGGCCTGACGATCGCGTTGCTGCTGGCCTGGATCTTCACCGTCTGGCCCCAGCTCGACCTGTGGGCCAGCGGGCAGTTCCACGACGCCGCCGGCCGCTTCATCGGCGACGACTACGGCTTCGTCCGCTTCCTGTATCACGACATTCCGATCTCGGGCCGGGTCTACGCGTTGCTGGGGCTGATCGTGATCGTGGTGTCGATCTGGCGGCCGCATCCGATCGGCGGCCGCTGGTCGCGCCGCCTCGCCGCGCTCGCGTGGGTGAGCCTGCTCGGCTCCGGCCTCCTGGTGAACGCCGGGCTCAAGGAGTACTGGGGCCGCGCGAGGCCGGTGCAGGTGAGCCAGTTCGGCGGCACGCAGCAGTTCTCGCCCGCGCTGATGCCAACCGACCAGTGCAAGCACAACTGCTCGTTCGTCAGCGGCCATGCCACGTCGGGCTACATCCTGATGGCCGTCGGCCTGATGGGCAGCGTCGCCACCCGCCGGCGCTGGCTGTGGATCGGCCTCGCCTGGGGCGCCGTGGTGAGCCTGGCGCGGATCGCGGAAGGCGGCCACTTCCTCAGCGACACCTTGTTCGCCGGCCTCGCCGTGTGGGGCAGCGGCTGGCTGATACGGGAGGCCTGGCTGAGGCACGTCGCGCTGCGCCGGCGTCGACTCCGGCGACGGCGCGAGGCGTTGTCCGCCCTGCAAGAAGGCGGCTGAATTGCGAACAGCAGGCCGAGATATTGCGACGGGCCTTCAGTGGATCAACGTCATGCCGGCCAACTTCGAGGCCGCGACATCGAAAGTCATCGTTTGAGCGCACCCGGCTGCGGCGGCGGTTCGTTCGATGAGGCAGTCGGCGAAGTCCGCGTTGCCCGCGCTGTAAGCCCGCAGGGCTCGCGCGACATGCTCCGCCTGGTCGACGACAAGCTGCATTGAGCGCAGCAGGACATCGAGCGCCTGCGAAATCTGCTCACGCGTCAGGTCGAAGCACGAAGACAGCACCCAGACCAGCTCGACGACCGAGACCAGCGAAATGAACCCGGGCTCTTCCGAGGTCAGGCCCTCGATGAGCTTCGTCGCCTTGGCCGCTTGCCTGGCATCGTCCTGCATGATGTAGCGCACCAGCACATTCGTGTCCAGGCCGATCATCGCGCTGCGCGCCCTCGTGCAGCAATCGCGCGATTCATCTCGTCGATCGACACCGTTCCGGCAGCCTTGCCGAACATTCCCTTCAGCTCGGTGACAGAACGGTTGGCAGCAAGGAAGAGGAACTGTCCCGGTTCCAGTTGAACAAATTCCACGCGATCGCCCGTGCCGACCGACAGTGCTCGTCGCACGTTTGCCGGGATGGTGATCTGGCCCTTGCTGGTGATGGTGGCGGTTGTCATGTGGTGCACTCCTGTCTGTCCTTACTATAATGTAAGGAATCGGATGCGGCAAGTCGCGTCTGTCCGCTTTTGGCGAGGCGTTTGACACGCCCAATGAGAAACGGCGACCGCAGGGTCGCCGTTTCTCATTGGAGCTCGGGGTCGCTCAAGGCGTCCATTCGATCGCGACGCCCTTGAAGTCCACCGCGTTGTTGGGCGTGCGGATCGACAAGTTGCTCAGGTGGCGGAACGCGAAGCCGGCGCGCCAGTGGCCGTCGGCGCTGCTGACGCCGACGCCGAAGTGATCGGAGAACTGGAAATTGCTGCCCTTCTGGCGGTCGCCGATGTTGGACTCGCTCAGGTAGGCCGGGCCGATGCCGAACTCGAGATCCAGCCGCGTGCTCGCGGCCACCGGGTAGCGCCAGTGCATCATCGGCACGAATGCGACGTCCCAGGCGCTGTGCGAGTAGAGGCTGTCCGACTTGGCCTGCCAGGCGCTGGCCGAGACCAGCGGCGACATGTCCAGCGAAAAGCCGGCCACGCTGGTGAGCTTGCATTCGTGGCGCTCGGCACCGATCGATTCGTACGACAGCTCGGAATCCTTGCCGGCAGCCACGCGGCCGCCCCAGGCATCGTTGCCGCGCTCGCCGTGCGCCAGGCAGCCGAAGAACGGCGCGCCCTTGAGCGCGGCCACCGTCCACGTGGCGACGGTGCCGACGATGGCGGTGTCCTTCAGCGCGCTGCCGGCGCCGGTCTCGGCCTGGGCCGGTGCGGCGGCCGCGAGGGCCGCTGCCGCGCAAGCCAGTGAAAGGCCCGCGGCGAGTCGCGAGCGGCGGGGGGCGTGGGAGTTGAAGTGCATCCGCACACTGTAGCGCGCCGACGCGATATCCCTTCACGTGGACCGGCGGCCGCGTCGGTGGCACGCGACAGGCTGAAGAGATAATCGCCGACCAACGCCGGGCGCCCGCGGGCCCGGCCGCGCACTTTCAAGTCTCTTCACAAGAAGGCGGGATGTTCCTCGTTCGCTGGATTTCGGGTTGGCCGCTGGGCCTGCTGCACGCCGTGGGCGGCGTGCTGGGCTGGATCGTGTGGCTGTGCTCGCCCACCTATCGCCGCCGCCTGCGCGCCAACGCCGAGCTGGCCGGCGTGCCCGCGCGCGCACGGCGACTGTCCATCGCCGAGACCGGCCGCATGGTGGCCGAGACGCCGTGGCTGTGGCTGCACGCCGACAACGACACGTTGGCGCGCAAGGTCACCTGGCGCAACCCGCAAGCACTGGACGCCGCCGTCGCAGCGCGCCGGCCGCTGGTGATCCTCACGCCGCACATGGGCAGCTTCGAGGTCGCGGCGCGTGCTTACACGCTGCGCTACGGCCACGTCCAGCCCCTCACCGTCCTCTATCGGCCCGCCCGCCAACGCGTGCTGCGAGAGTTCCAGGAACAGGCGCGCCAACGCCCGACGATGCCCACGGCGCCCGCCAACCTCGCCGGCGTGCGCCAGATGCTGCGGGCGCTGAAGCGCGGCGAATCCGTCGGCCTGCTGCCCGACCAGGTGCCACCGGAGGCCCAGGGCGTCTGGGCGCCCTTCTTCGGCAAGCCGGCCTACACGATGACGCTGGCGACCCGGCTGGCGCAACAGACCGGGGCCGACTGCCTGGTGCTGCGTTGCGAGCGGCTGCCGCGCGGGGCCGGCTATGCGATACATACGTCGCAACTGGTGCGCGCGCTGCCCAAAGGCACCGACGCCGCGGCCCTGGTCGAAGCCACCACCATCATCAACGAGACGATGGAACAGGTCATCCTCAGCGATCCCGGCCAATACCTGTGGGGGTACAACCGCTACAAGGCACCGCGTGCCGCCGAGACGACCGAACCCGGCGCCACCGCGCCCGCGCCACGCGCTGAAGGAAACGAATGAACGTCGTCGCACGTCTGGTGCTGGGTTCCCTGTGGCTGCTGAGCTGGCTGCCGCTGGCCCTGCAGGCCGCGATCGGCCGCGGCCTGGGACGCCTGCTGTGGGCGACGGCGCGATCGCGTCGACGCGTGGCGCTGCGCAACCTCGAGCTGACGATGCCGGAGAAAAGCGTCGCGGAGCGCGAAGGGATCGCGCAGGCGAACTTCCAGTGGATCGCGCGCAGCTTCCTCGAGCGCGGCCTGCTCTGGTACGCGTCGCGCGACCGGCTTAAGCGCCTGATCCATGTCGAGGGCGACGTCGGCTTCGCCGACCGCGACGGCGGCCCCGTGATGTGGCTGGTGCCGCACTTCGTGGCGCTGGACGTGGCCGGCGTGTCGACGCAGCTGTTCCAGAAGCGCATGGTCGGCTCCATCTACCAGAAGCAGAGCATTGCCGCCTTCGACCACGCCATCCGTGCCGGGCGGCTGCGCTTCGACCAGGGCAGCGTGTTCTCGCGCCACGAGAAGGCGCTGCCGCTGATTCGCGCGATCCGTCGCGGCTACGCCTTCTTCAACCTGCCCGACATGGACTTCGGCCCGCAGGAGGCCACGTTCGCACCGTTCTTCGGCGTGCCGGCGGCCACGCTGCTGGCGCCGTCGAAGATGGCGAAGGCGCTGGGCATGAAGGTGCAGCCGGTCGTGGCCGAGATGCTGCCCGGCGGCCAGGGCTACCGCGTGCGCTACCTGGATCCGTGGACGGACTTTCCGAGCGACGATCCGGTGGCCGACGCGGCCCGCATGAACGAGTGGATCGCGTCGGAAGTGCGCCGCAATCCGACGCAATACTACTGGGTCCACAAACGGTTCAAGACACGGCCGCCGGGCGAGCCCGGCCTCTACTGAGCGGTACCGTCAGATCTCGCCGCCTTCCACCTTCACGAACGGGCCGAAGCACTGGCGGCCGTCTTCCGCGGTGCAGACGATGAAGCGATCCTTCGCCGGGTTCATCATCACGTAGCGCGTGATGGTCTTGCCGGGCTTGGTGACCTGGCCCCAGCAATCCTTCCTGCCGTTGTCCTTGACCAGCGTGTCCACCCACTTGTAGTAGCCCTTGGCGCTCGGCTGGTCGGACAGCGTGAAGTTGGACTGGGCCACCTCGTCGGCGCTGGTGATCAGCGAGTGGCCGCTGCGGTCGAAGCGGTACGTTTCGGCACAGCCGTCGTCGCGCCGCGTGAGGGACCAGGCCGCCAGCATCGGGTGGTCGGCGCGCAGGCCGGCGGGGGCGACCGGCGCCTGAGCATCGGCGGCGACCGACGACAGCGCCAGGGCGAGCAGCAGCAGCGATTTCATGCATCAACCTTGTCGTTGGGCCCGGGACGGGTTCGAGTCGGACACTCGGGCGGAAACCTTGCGCATTGATTCTGCCTGACACCTCGCTCCCGCGCTCGCGCCGTCGCACACCCCGCGCATGTGGAAGAATCGTGCACATCCGTGTTCCTGCCCGCCGGCTCGCAGATTGCCACGAACCGAACTCGACATTTGCGTGTCTCACCGGACACAGGAGCCCATCATGACCCGCCACCCCATCCTCCACGCCGCCGCGCTCTGCGCTGCCGCCCTGCTCGCCGACGCGCCGCAAGCCGCCTGGCCGGTGGACGCCGCCGCCACCGGCAAGGCGGCCACCTCGCCCGACCAGCCCAAGCCGCGCGTGGGCAGCTACAAGATCGTCTCGCAGGGCGCCGAGGTGATCCACGCCAGGTGCCTCGAAGGCGGCAACGTGGTGGTGCCCACCCGCGAGAAGGGCACCGCCGCCCAGCGCGATCGCGACATCCACGCCGCCTGCAAGACGGTCGACTACACGAAATGAAACGCTTCCTGCCGCTCGCCCTGCTCGCCTTCATGGCGCCGCTGTTCGCCCAACCGGCGGCACCCGCCGCGTCGGCCGCCGAATGGGGATCGCCCGCCAGCGCGCCCGCGACGATCACGCTGCCCAGGCCGCCAAGCGCCTTTGCCACGGCGCGCGCGAACTCGCAGGCCACCGGCGACTACTTCCACGATTTCGGCGAGCTCATCGTGCGCGTGCGCAGCGTGAAGTGGATCGAGGAGATCTGCAGCGAGACGTTCCCGGCCACGGCCGAGACCAACCGCCATGCCTACGAGGTCTGGCAGGTCGATCACGGTGCGTTCGTCGACGAGATCGAAGGCCAGTTCCAGGTCATCGAGAAGTACTGGGGCGACGCGTCCGAGCAGGCGAAGAAGGAAGGGCTCACCGTGGACCAGCTGCGTGCGAAGGTCGATGCCAACCGCCCGGCCCTGCGCCAGGACTTCCACGCGCGCGGCATGCGTTCTTTCCAGGCCCGCTGCGAGGCCTATCCCGAGATCCTGCTGTCGCCGCAGCTCGACCTGGAGAAGTCGCAGGCCGAGCTGGTGCAGTCCGTGCGTCTGGGGCCCAGGTGAGCGCTGCACTGACCGGCCCGGCGACGCCGCCACGAGCCCGTGGCGACTACCCCGCGACGATGGCGTAGGCGTCGCGCTGCGTCCGCAGCCACTGCGCCATCTCGTCGGCGTTGCCGAGCTGGTCCGGATGGAAGCCCGGGCGCAGGTATTTCAGCAGCGGCACGAAGCTGGCCGCCCACACGCCGCGCGGCCCGAACAGGTAGGCCGCCGCCAGCCACCAGGTGCGCGGCTGCCACCACAGGCCCGCGCGCCACAGGTTGATGAAGGTCTGCAGGCTGGATTCGAACAGGAACTGCACCGAGATGTAGACGAACCACAGGATGCGGCGCCGCTCGCTGCCGCCCATCGCGCGGTACAGGTCGAAAGCCACCGTCTTGTGCTCGCTTTCTTCCACCGCGTGCCAGCGCCACAGCAGGGCCAGCTCCGGCGTCGCGCCGGCCAGCCAGTTCGGGTGCGTGAGCAGGCCGGTGGCCATCACCGCGGTGAAGTGCTCGTACGCGGCCGTGACGGCGACGTGGTTGATCGGGTGAATGTTCTTGCCGTTCTCGATGCGCCACGCGGCCCAGCCCTGCCAGTAGTTCTTCAGGCCCTGGCGGTCCAGCTCGGCATTGAACTGGCCGTGCAGGAAGCGATGCGTGGCCTCCTGGCCGACGAAGCCGCGCAACTCGTCCGCCCACTCCACCTGCAGTTCGGGCGTGAGCATCGCCACGCCTTTCTTCACCGCGTCGATGAAGAACTGCTCGCCGATCGGAAAGCTCATCGACAGCGCATTCAGGTAATGCGTGCGAAAGGCCGCGCCGCCGCACCACAGGCGCGGGAAGCCCTTGGACAGGTCGACGCGCAGGCGGCGGATCGGCAGGCGGCGCGCCGCTTCGGGCGGTGCCGGGAGTTCGGTCGGTGCGTTCATCGGGGCTCGGTGTTGTTGTCTCTGGCAGGCAGGGTAAGTCGGCCCGCCGCGCGGGTCTACTCGCTTTTGGCGGCCGGCAGGCTCGCGCCCCGGCGAAGCCGGTAGAGTGCGTCCATGGTTTCTCCTCGCGAACCCGCCGGCAGCCCGCTGCGCAAGACGCCGTCGCAGACGCGCGCGCTGCGCACGGTGGACACCCTCTTCGAGGCCGCCACTCGCATCCTGGCCAGCGAAGGCGAGGCGGGGTTCACGACCAACCGGATTGCCGAACGCGCCGGCTTCTCCATCGGCACGCTCTATCAGTACTTTCCCAGCAAGGAGGCGATCGTCGTCGCGCTGGTGCGGCGCCACCGCGAGCGGGTGATGCGCGAACTCGACGCGATGCTCGACCGCGCCGTGGCCGGCGAGTACGGCGCCGAGCACGCGTTGCGGCTGTACCTGCGCCACATCGTCGACGCCTTCGGCCGCGGCCAGAAGGCGCAGCGCCTGCTGGCCCGGCTCGGCTGGAAGCTCGACGCCCCGGCCGCGATCGTGGCGGCGATGGACGACGGCGCCGAACGCGTCCGCTCCTGCCTGGCGCGGCTGGACGACCCGGAACTGCCGGTGCCCGACGCGCCGACCCTCTACATGCTGACCCGCGCGGTGATCGGCGCCGTGCGCTCCGCCGCGGTGGAAGAGAGTGCGATGCTGGACGATCCACGCTTCGAGGAGGCCTTGTTCCGGATGGTCTGGGGCCTGCTGTCGCGGCCGCAGACTGCCGCGACCTGAGGCGCTCGGCGAATACCCGACGGTGGCGCCCAGCCGGCAAAAGTGCGAGACTGTTTCGCACTATCAGGCAGGGGCGCCAGCGATGAGAAGAGTGGCAAGAGGTCTTGCAGTGCTGTTCGGCGTCGTCGTGCTGGGGCTGGTCGTCTTCACGATCTGGGCCTGGCGCGCGGCCATCGCGCCGATCGCGCCACCTGCCGCCGCGTCGTTCGACGCCGCGCTCGTCGCCAAGGGCCAGAAGCTGGCCGATGCCGGCTACTGCCTCACGTGCCACACGCCGCCCAAGGGCAAGCCCTATGCGGGCGGACTGCCGATGGTGACCGCCTTCGGCACGATCTACTCCACCAACATCACACCCGATCCGGCCACCGGCATCGGCAACTGGTCGCTGGAGGCGTTCACCCGCGCGCTGCACGAAGGCGTCGCGCGCGACGGATCGCACCTTTTCCCGGCGTTCCCGTACGACCACTTCACCAAGGTGTCGGACGACGACGTGAAGGCGCTGTACGCGTTCATGATGACGCGGCCGGCGGTGGCGCAGACCGCTCCGGCCAACACCGTGCCGTTCCCGCTCGACGTGCGCCTGCTGCAGGCCGGCTGGAAGCTGCTGTACTTCAAGGAGGGCCGGTTCCAGCCGACCACGCAGCAGAGCGCCGAATGGAATCGCGGCGCCTACCTGGCCGAAGGCCTGTCGCACTGCGGCGCCTGCCATACGCCGCGCAACGCGCTCGGCGCCGAAAAGAAGGGCGCCGATGCGCACCTGGCCGGCGCAGCCATCGACGGCTGGTTCGCGCCCGCGCTCACCGCGGCCAACACCGCACCGGTGCCGTGGTCGGCCGCGGAGCTGCACGACTACCTGCGCAACGGCGGCACGCCGTACCACGGTGTCGCGGCCGGCCCGATGTCCAACGTCGTGCGGCAGGGCTACGCCCTGCTGGAGGATGCCGACGTGAACGCGGTGGCCGCCTACATCGCCAGCGGCAACGGCGCAGCCGATCGCCAGGCCGACGTCGGCCAGATCGTCGGCGACGAGATCGCGCGATCTCGCTACGACGCGTCGCAGGCCGGCGACCACGGCGCCAGCCTCTACACGTCGGCCTGTGCGGCCTGCCACTACAACCCGACGTCGGGCCCGCAACTGGCGCGGCCGGAACTGGGCCTGAAGAGTTCGGTGAGTGCGCCAGACCCCACCAACCTGGTGCAGGTGATCCTGCACGGCATCAGCGTCAAGGACGGCCTGCCGGGCACGATGATGCCGGCCTTCGGCGCGGGCCTGTCCGATGACGACGTCGCGGCGATCGCCGACTATCTGCGCAAGTCGCGCACGAGCCTGCCGCCGTGGACCGACGTGCCCGGTGTCGTCGCCAAGGTGCGCAGCGGGAAGATCACATGAGCGACATGAGCCAGCGCCAGCCTGCTCCACGCGCCATCCGCAACCCCGCCTTCGAAGAGCCCATCGCATGACGACCACCTTCACGCTCAATGGCCAGCCGATGACGGCCGCGGTGCCCGACGACACGCCTCTGCTGTGGGTCATCCGCGAAACCGCGCACCTCACCGGCACCAAGTTCGGTTGCGGCATCGGGATGTGCGGCGCCTGCACGGTGCACATCGAAGGGCGCGCGACGCGCTCGTGCATCACGCCGGTCAGCCTGGTGGACGGCGCCGCGATCACCACCATCGAAGGCCTGTCGGCCGACAACTCGCACCCGCTGCAGAAGGCCTGGGTGGCCTGCCAGGTGCCGCAGTGCGGCTACTGCCAGTCGGGCCAGATCATGCAGGCCGCGGCGATGCTCAAGGACATCCCGCAGCCCAGCGATGCCGACATCGACGGCGTGATGAGCGGCAACCTGTGCCGGTGCATGGCCTACGTGCGCATCCGCACGGCGATCAAGATCGCCGCGGTGGAGATGCATGGCGTCGTGCCGCCCGCCGCGGCGGCATCCGCAGCGGCGGCCACCGCTTCTGCGCCGGAGGTCGCCAAGCATGCTTGATCGCCTCCTCCGCCCCGCCGCCGCCGTCGGCCTGTCGCGCCGCGGCTTCCTGATCGCGTCCGCCTCGACCGGGCTCGTGTTCGCGTTCACGCGCGACGCACTCGGCGTCGACAGCCCGCCGGCCGCCGTGCAATCCGGCGATTTCGAGCCGACCATGTGGTACCAGATCGACAACGCCGGCATCGTCACCGTCAACGTGATTCGCGCCGAGATGGGCCAGCACGTGGGCACCGCGCTGGCGCGCATCGTCTCCGACGAGCTCGAGGCCGACTGGGCCGACGTGCGCATCAAGCACGTCGACAGCGACCCCAAGTGGGGCTTGATGGTCACGGGCGGCAGCTGGTCGGTGTGGCAGAGCTTCCAGGCGCTGAGCCAGGCCGGCGCGGCCGGTCGCCAGGCGCTGATCGCCGCAGGCGCGAAGATGCTGGGCGCCGATCCCGCCGGCTGCACCGCAGCGTCCGGCTTCGTCCACGCGGGCGCGAAGTCCGTGAGCTACGGGGACATCGTCAAGCGGGGCGGCCTGAGCGTGAGCTACACCGCCGACCAGCTCAAGACCATGCCCGTGAAGAAGCCCGCCGAGCGACGCCAGGTGGGCGTCGACACGCAGGCCATCGACATCCCCGACAAGACCGACGGCAAGGCCATCTACGGCCTCGATTCGAAGGTGCCCGGCATGGTCTGGGCCGCGCCGAAGATACCGCCGACGCGCAACGGCTCGACCGTGGTCTCGGTGGACGAGAGCCGCGCCAAGGGCTCGCCGGGCTACGCCGGCCATCTGGTGCTGGACGACCCGAGCAAGACAGTACCCGGGTGGGTACTCGTCTTCGCCGACAGCACGTACAACGCGTTCAAGGCGGCGTCGCTGGTGAGCGTCACATGGAAGTCGGACGACACCGCCGAGGTGTCCGAGGACGACGTGGTCGGCTTCGGCGCCAGGCAGATCGACAGCGGCGAGCAAGGCGCGCTGGTCGTCGACGACGACGGCGTCGACGCGGCGTTCAAGGGGGCGGCCCACACGCTGGAGGCCACGTACAAGACCGCCAGCGTGCTGCACTTCCAGCTCGAGCCGCTCAACGCGCTCGCTTTCCTCAAGGACGGCGTCTGGCAGATCCACACCGGCAACCAATGGCAGTCGCTGGCGCTGCCGGTGCTCGCGAAGGCGCTGGGCGTCGACGAGAAGAACATCGTGATGGTCACCTACCTGCTGGGCGGCGGCTTCGGCCGGCGCCTGAACGGCGACTACGCGGTGCCCGCCGCCCTGGCGTCGAAAGCGCTGGGCAAGCCGGTGAAGGTCGTGTTCACGCGGCCCGACGACGCGCAGTTCGATTCGTTCCGCTCGCCGTCGATCCAGAAGGTGCGCATCGCGTTCGACGCCGCCGACAAGGTGGTGGCGATGGATCACGCGGCCTCGGCGGGCTGGCCCACGCAGGTGATGATCCCGGCCTTCCTGTCCAAGGGCAAGAACGGCGCGCCCTATGACCCGTTCGCGATCTCCGGGGCCGACCACTGGTACACCGTCGGCGCACAACGCGTGCGCGCGCTGTCCAACACGCTCGCCAACCGGGCGTTCCGCCCCGGCTGGCTGCGCTCGGTGGGGCCGGGCTGGACCAATTGGGCCGTCGAGTCGTTCATCGACGAGGCAGCGCATTCGCGCCAGATCGACCCGGTGGCGTTCCGCCTCAAGCTGCTCGACGCCGCCGGACGCAACGCCGGCAACTCGCCGTCCACGGTGGGCGGCGCCGCGCGCCAGGCCGCGGTGGTCAGGCGCGCCGCAGAGAAGGCCGGCTGGGGCGGCACGCTGCCGCCCGACACCGGCCTCGGGCTGGCCACCACCTTCGGCCAGGAGCGCGACATGCCGACCTGGGTCGCCTGCGTGGCCCAGGTGCACGTCGACCGCAAGACAGGCTTCGTCAAGCTGCAGAAACTCACGCTGGTCGTCGACGCCGGCACCCTGGTGCACCCCGATGGCGCGCTCGCGCAGATCCAGGGCGGCGCGTTGTGGGGCGCCAGCATGGCGTTGCACGAAGGCACGCGTTTCGCCAAGGGCGCGGTCGCCGACACCAATCTCGACAGCTACACGCCGTTGCGCATGGGTGACGTGCCCGAGATGGACATCGAGTTCATCGCCAGCACCGAGATGCCCGTGGGCCTGGGCGAGCCGGGCACCACCGTGGTCGGCCCGGCGATCGGCAACGCCATCTTCAACGCGGTGGGACTGCGGCTGCGCGAATTGCCGATGCGAGCCGCGGACGTGCTGGCCGGGCTCAAGAGCTGAAATTCGGGCACCAGGTCGGTTGACCGGGTTTTCGACGGGCGGACCCCTGGGTTCAAGCTCAGCTTCGTCGGCTACAAACGGGCACCGTCACATATCCGACTCCGGAGCCCCCATGTCGCTGAAGTTTTCTGCCCGCCTGATCGCCGCGCTCGTCGCCGCCCCGCTCGTTCTCGCCATGACCGGCTGCGCCGTCGCCCCGCCGCCCCCGCCGCCGGCGCCGCACCATCCGGCCTACCTGCACGCGCTGACCGACCTGCGCGACGCGCGCTGGAACCTCGAGCACCGCGCCGGCGACTCCGCCGTCAGCTCGCAGGAAGACCTGGCCATCGTGGAGACCGACCGCGCGATCGCCGACGCGAAGACGGCCGCGATGGAAGATGGCAAGAACATCTACCAGCACCCGCCGGAAGACGCCCGCATCGACCGCCGCGGTCGCCTCCACCACGCCGGCGAACTGCTGCGCAAGGCCCGCAACGACATCGCGCAAGGCGAAGCCAACCCGCAGACCGTCGACCTGCGCAACCACGCGCTGGGCCACATCGACGCCGCGATCCGCGCAACCGACCACGCGATCCACGACGCCGAAGCCGGTCTTTGAGCGACAGGGCCTGGCGTGCGCCAAGATGCACGCCATGTTCAATGAACTCGAAATCACGGGCCGCGCGCGCACCCACGTCGTCCAGCACGACGCACCGCGTTTCGCGGCCTACCCCGACGTCGCCGCGGCCTTCCTGCGCCTACGCGAAGCGGCCGCGCACGACGGCATCGAGCTGCGCCCCTACAGCTCGTTTCGCGACTACGCGGCGCAGACGCGCATCTGGGAGATGAAGTTCAGCGGACGCGCGCCGCTCTACGACATCGAAGGGCAGGTGCGCGACCGCACCGGTTGGGACGAGGACGAGATCATTGGCCACATCCTCGACTGGTCCGCGCTGCCCGGCGCCAGCCGTCACCAGTGGGGCACCGAGATCGACGTCGTCGACGGCGCCGTGATGGCGCCCGGCTACAAGCCGCGCCTGCTGCCCGACGAGGTGGCCGCAGGCGGCCTGTTCGCGCCGCTGCACCGCTGGCTGGACGACCACATCCACGAACACGGCTTCTTCCAGCCCTACGCGCGCTACCAGGGCGGCATGTTCCCCGAGCCGTGGCATCTCAGCTATGCCCCCGTCTCGATGCGCGCCATCGATGACCTGACGCTGGACGTGCTGCGCCGCACGACCGAGGCGTCCGAGCTGCCCGGCAAGGCGCGCGTGCTGGCACTGCTGCCGCAGATCCTGGAACGCCACGTCCGCAACATCGTGCCGCCGCCGCCCGAATGCGTGTGGTGACGACCCTGCACAACACCCGGGCCGCGCGCGGGGGCGCCCGCGGCGATAATTGCCCCATGCTGCCCTCCCCGACCCGCGTTCGCTTCACCAAGATGCAAGGCGCCGGCAACGACTTCGTCGTGCTCGACGCCACGCGCGAGCCGCTCGCGTTGGGGCCGGAAGAGATGCGCCGGCTGGGCGACCGCCGCTTCGGCGTCGGCGCCGACCAGATCCTGGTCGTCGAGCCCCCCGCGACGCCGGGCGTGGATTTCAGCTACCGCATCTTCAACAACACCGGCGACGAGGTGGAGCAGTGCGGCAACGGCGCGCGCTGCTTCGCGCGCTACGTGCGCGACCGCGGCATGATCAGCCGCGACAACATCCGTGTGCAGACGATGAACACCGAGCTGGAGCTGATCATCCAGCCCGACGGCCGCGTGCGCGTCGACATGGACGCGCCGCGCTTCGAGCACGCCGCGCTGCCGTTCGACGGTGCCGGCTTGCAGCCGCGGCGCGTCGGCGACTTCGAGCTGTGGCCGCTGGGCCTCGGCGAGGGCCGCAGCATCGACGTGGCCGTGCTGTCGATGGGCAACCCGCACGCGGTGCACCGTGTCGATGACGTCGCGCATTTCCCCGTGGCGCAGATCGGCCCGCTGGTCGAGCTCCATCCGCGCTTCGTGCGCCGCGTCAACGCCGGCTTCATGGAAGTGGTCTCGCGCACGCACATCCGCCTGCGCGTGCACGAGCGCGACGCCGGCGAGACGCTGGCCTGCGGCACCGGCGCCTGCGCCGCGGTCGTCGCCGGCATCCGCCTGGGCTGGCTGGACACGACAGTCGACATCGACATGCACGGCGGCAAGCTCACCGTCGAATGGGCCGGCGGCCCGGACGACAGCGTGTTCCTCACCGGCCCGGCCACCACGGTCTTCGAAGGAGAAATAGAACTGTGAACAACAACAGCGGTACCGACGGCATCACCGAAGACGACATCGCGGGCTACCTCGCCAACACCCCCGGGTTCTTCGAGCGCCATGCCGAACTGCTCGCCACCGTGCAGCTGTCCAGCCCGCACGGCACGCGCGCCGTGTCGCTGCAGGAGCGCCAGATGGACATGCTGCGCGAGCGCATCAAGAACCTGGAGCGCAAGATCATGGAGATGATCCGCCACGGCCAGGACAACATGGGCATCGCCGACCGCCTGCACCGCTGGACGCGCGCGGTGATGCTCACGCACGACGTCGACAAGCTCGCGCCGGTGCTGGTGCACGACCTCCAGCACCAGTTCATGATTCCGCAGGCCGCCGTGCGCGTATGGGGCGTGGCGCCGGAACTCGCGCACCTGCCGTGCGCCGCGGAGGTCAGCGACGACGTGAAGATCTTCGCCACCAGCCTGGTCGCGCCGTACTGCGGCGCCAACTCGGGCTTCGAGGCCGCCGGCTGGTTCGAGAATGCCGACTCGGTGATGTCGCTCGCGCTGATTCCGCTGCGCCCGGATCGCCAGCACACCGCCTTCGGCATGCTGGCGCTCGGCTCGCCCGATCCCACGCGCTACACGCCGGACATGGGCATCGAGTTCCTGGCCCAGGTGGGCGACATCGCTGGCGCGGCACTTACGCGCCTGCTCGTCCAGGGCTGAAACCGTGGTGGCCCCGGCCATCCAGCGCTACCTCGAGCACCTGCGCGTGGAACGCCGCGTGTCGGCCCACACGCTGACCGCCTATGGCGACGCGCTGGCGCGGCTCGAAAAGCTGGCCGCCGAGGCGCAGCGCCCGCTCTCCGCGTTGCAGAGCGCGCATATCCAGCGCTTCGCCGCGCAACTGCACGGCGGCGGGCTGGGCGCGCGCTCGATCGCGTTGACGCTGTCTGGCTGGCGCGGCTTCTACCGCTGGTGGAGCCTGCAGTCCGACTCCACGGGGCTTGCCCACAACCCGGTGGACGGCATCCGCGCCCCACGCGCGGCGCGGCCGCTGCCCAAGGCGCTGGCCGTCGACGAGGCCGTGGCGCTGGC
>Ga0302157_10004336_pt1 | contig 15482 bp, 8 predicted proteins | sample I_Bog_N3_3_FD_193502 | JGI IMG/M metagenome (GOLD analysis project Ga0302157, IMG submission 193502) | Peat permafrost microbial communities from Stordalen Mire near Abisko, Sweden - I_Bog_N3_3 | ecosystem: Environmental > Terrestrial > Soil > Wetlands > Peat | place: Sweden: Abisko, Stordalen...
CAGCAAACCTACCTGGCGTTCTGCGTCGCCGTGCTGGCGCTGGTCGGTTATGTCGTCTGGCATCTCCCGGCGACCCGGCTCGGCCGCGCCATGCGCGCGGTGCGTGACAATGAACTCGCCGCCGGCGTGGTCGGCATCGACGTTTTCCGCACCAAGATCTCGGCCTTCGCGCTGTGCGCGGCGCTCGGCGGGCTGGCCGGTGGACTGTTCGCCGGCGGCTTCGCCTATATCAGCCCGGACCAGTTCTCGTTCGCGGAATCGATCGTGTTCCTGACCATGTCGCTGCTCGGCGGCGTGGCCTCGCCGATCGGCTCGGCGATCGGCACCGGACTCCTGATCCTGATCCCGGAATGGCTGCGCTTTCTGAAAAGCATTCCCGGGCTCTATCTGGCGATCTATGGCCTGTTCGTAATTCTGATCATCCGCTACATGCCCGACGGCATCTGGGGATTTGTCAAAGCCTTCCTCGATCGCTGGCGCAGCAAGCCTAGGGCGCCCGCGCCGGCTGCGCCGCTGCAATTGAAGCCGGCAAATGTGGGCGGCGACATCGTCTTGCAGGTCATCGGGCTGTCGAAATATTTCGGCGGCCTGAAGGCCGTCGATGGCGTCGACATCGCGGTCCGGCGTGGCGGCGTGCACGCCTTGATCGGGCCGAACGGCAGCGGCAAGACCACCACGCTGAATGTGCTCTCCGGCCTCTACAAGGCGACCGCGGGCCGCATCATGCTCGATGGCACCGACATCACCGTGATGCCGCCGCATCTGCGCACGGCGGCGGGACTGGGACGGACGTTCCAGAACATCCGCCTGTTCCGCTCGATGACGGCGCTGGAAAATGTCGAGATCGGCGCCGAGCGGCCCGGCAACAGGCTGATCGGGGCGGGTGATGCCGCGCTCACCGAGCGCGCGTTGCAGGCGCTGTATTTCGTCGGCCTGGGGCCGCGCGCCCATGAATTGATTTCGAGCTTTTCCTACGGCCATCAGCGGCTGATCGAGATCGCCCGCGCGCTCGCCGCCAATCCGACCTTGCTGCTGCTTGACGAGCCGGCCGCGGGTCTGAACTCGACCGAGAAGCTCGAATTGCATGAACTGCTGAAACGCATTGCCGCGCAGGGCCTGACCATCCTGATCATCGATCATGACATGACGCTGGTGTCGGAAGCGGCCCAGCACATCACCGTGCTGAATTTCGGGCGCCGCATCGCGGACGGTGAATCCCTGGCGGTGCTGCGCCATCCCGACGTCGTCACAGCCTATCTCGGAAGCGAATAATGCCGCTGTTGGAAATCCGCGACCTCATCGTGCTCTATGGCGAGATCGAAGCGCTGCGCGGGGTGTCGCTCCGTGTCGAGGCCGGGCAGGTGGTCACCTTGCTCGGCGCCAATGGCGCCGGCAAGTCGACCACCCTGCGGGCGATCTCCGGCCTGACCAAACCAGCGGCGGGGGAAATTCTCTTTGACGGCCAGTCGATCGCGGGGCTCGGGCCTGAGGCGATCGTGCGGCTCGGGATTTCGCATGTGCCGGAGGGGCGGCGGGTGTTTCCCGGGCTGACGGTGAAGGAAAACATCATGCTCGGCGGCTCCAATCGCCGCGCCGCAAAATCCGAATTGTCGCGCGAGGCCGACGCGATGTTCGACCTGTTTCCCGACATCCGCCGGTTTGCCGATGCGCTGGGCTGGACCCTGTCCGGCGGCCAGTTGCAGATGGTCGCGGTGGCGCGCGGGCTGATGGCCAAGCCGAGGCTGCTGCTGCTGGATGAGCCCTCGCTCGGGCTTGCGCCGGTCATCGTGCAGGCGGTGTTCCGGATCATTTCCCAGATCCGGCAGACCACCACGGTGCTGCTGGTCGAGCAGAATGCCCGCATGGGACTGTCCGTGGCCGATTACGGCTATGTGCTGGAGACCGGCCGTATCGTGCTCGGCGGCAAGCCCGATGAATTGTGGGGCAATGAAGCCATCCGCGCCGCCTATCTCGGCGGCCATGCCAAAGCAACAGCCTGAAACGAGCGCGCATCCATGGTCACCATCCAGCTCGAAAATCTGATCGATTTCGTTGCCGACGTATTTGCGCGGGCCGGCTCCTCGCCCGAGGAAGCCCGCCGGCTCGCCAGCTATCTGACGACCGCCAATCTCACCGGCCATGATAGCCACGGCGTGATCCGGGTGCCGGTCTATATCCGCTGGAATAAGATGGGCTCCGTGGTTCCCGATCAGACCGTCGACATCTTGGTCGATACGCCGTCGCTTTCGGTGGTTGATGGCAAATTCGGCTATGGCCAGACGGTGACGCCGCAGGCGGTCCGGATCGGCATCGAAAAATGCAAGGCGTCGGGGCTTTCGGCGATTGCGCTGCGCAACGCCGGACATATCGGCCGGGTCGGCGACTGGGCCGAGATGGCCGCTGCCGCGGGGTTGATTTCCATTCATTTCGTCAACGCCGCGGGCTCGCTCTTGGTGGCGCCGTTTGGCGGCGTCCAGAAGCGATTGTCGACCGCGCCCTATTGCGTCGGCATTCCCCGCAAGGGACTGGATCCGATCATCCTCGACTTCGCCACGTCGATCGTCGCCGAGGGCAAGGTGCTGGTGGCGAGCCGCGGCGGCAAGAAGCTGCCCAAGGGCGCGCTGATTGATGCCGATGGGCGCTTGAGCGAGGACCCCGCGGTGCTGTATGGGCCGCACAGCGCCGACGGGCCGCGCGACCATACAAAAGGCCTAGGTGCCATTCGCGCCTTCGGCGAGCACAAGGGCTCGGGCCTGGCGCTGATCTGCGAACTGCTCGGCGGCGCGCTGACCGGCACCGGCGCGACCGCGCCCAATCGGCGCTTCGCCAACGGGATGTTCGCCGTCTATGTCGACCCCGAAATGGTCGACGCCAGCAATTTCTTTGATGGCGAAATCGCGCGCTATGTCGATTTCATCAGGGCCACCAAGACCGTCGACGGTGTCGAGTCCGTTCTGCTTCCCGGCGATCCCGAGCGCAAGATGCGCGCCGAACGCACCCAAAACGGCATACCCTTGCCGGACGATACCTGGGCGGCGATAGTGAATACGGCGCGCGAGGTTGGCGTCAGCGAAGCCAGCATTCAGCGGGCGGTGCAATGACCATCATGGCGACCAATGACCATCGAAGGAAACGACAATGACCAACAACGTCAAGAAAATCTGGGCCTCCGGCAAGGCCGTGGTGAATGCCTGGCTGGCCATTCCCTCCGGCTTTTCCGCCGAGGTGATCGCGCAATGCGGCTTCGACAGCGTCACCGTCGACATGCAGCATGGCGTGCAGGACTACCAGTCCATGGTGCAGTGTTTCCAGGCCATGAACGGCCATCCGGTGACGCCGATGGTCCGGGTGCCCTGGAACGAGCCCGGCATCATCGGCAAGGTGCTGGATGGCGGCGCCTATGGCGTGATCTGTCCGATGGTCAACACCCCCCGGGAAGCCGAGAACCTGGTTTCCTATGCCAAATATCCGCCGCGCGGCACCCGCTCCAACGGACCGATCCGCGCCGGACTATACGGCTCGGCCGGCAGCTACCAGACCACGGCCAATGAGGAGATCGTCCTGCTGCCGATGATGGAGACCAAGACCGCGGTCGGCAACATGGAAGCGATCCTCGATGTCGAAGGCATCAACGGCGTCTATATCGGTCCCTCCGATCTCGGCTTTTCCTATGGGCTGGTGCCCAAGCTCGACCGCGACGAGCCGGAGATCCTGGCGATCTATGAGAAGATCATCAAGGAATGCGGCAAGCGCGGCCTCTATCCCGGCATCCACTGCTCCGGCGCCGCCGGCGCGGTGCGGGCGATCAACATGGGGTTCAAGCTGGTGACGCTGTCGAACGAGGTCGGGTTGATGCAGACCTATGCGCGGATGCAGGTCGAGCAGACGAGGAAAGAGGCCGACGGCAAGGCCTAACCTTCTCCCTCTCCCCGCTCTTCGCGGGGAGAGGGTCGGGGTGAGGGGCCTTTATCCGCGACGACGCTGGTAGCGTTTCGCATTTGACGTCGTGCCTCGCCCCTCACCCGGATCGCTGACGCGATCCGACCTCTCCCCGTGCAGGACGGGGAGAGGCTAAACCAGAGGATCCCCCATGACCCCAGCCCCCGTGATCCGACTGCATCCCGACGACGGCGTCTTGATCGCGCGATCGAGCCTGCCGCCTGGCCTTGTCGTGGCCGACGGCGTCACCACGCTGGAGCGGATTCCGGCCGGGCACAAGGTCGCGGTCCGGCCCATTGCCGTGGGCGAGCCGATCCGCCGCTATGGCCAGATCATCGGCTTTGCGATCCAGCCGATCCGGCCTGGCCAGCACGTTCACACCCAGAATTGCGGCATGGGCGATTTCGCCAAGGACTATGCGTTCGGCGTCGACGTCAGGCCGACGCCAAATTTCGATCTCCCAGCAACCTTCGACGGCATCCGCCGCCCCGATGGCCGCATCGCCACCCGCAACTATATCGGCATCCTCACCTCGGTGAATTGCAGCGCCCATGTCGCCGGCATGGTCGCCGATGTGTTCCGGAAGAATCCGTTTACTGGCGACAATCCGCTTGCGGATTTTCCCAATGTCGATGGTGTGGTGGCGCTGACCCACAAGACCGGCTGCGGCATGACGGAAGGCGAGCCGCTGGCGTTGCTGCGGCGCACGCTCGGCGGCTATGCGCGGCATGTGAATTTCGCCGCCGTGGTGGTGCTGGGGCTGGGCTGCGAGGTCAACCAGATCGGCGGCCTGATGCAGGAACAGAAACTCGCCGGCCGCCTCCGCGAACTGGAGATCCAGGCTGTCGGCGGCACCCGTAAGACCGTCGAGGCCGGCGTGGCCTTTGTGCGCGAGGCGCTCAGCGATGCCAACCAGGTCAAGCGCGAGCAGGTCTCGGCCAGCGAGTTGACGGTGGCGCTGCAATGCGGCGGCTCCGACGGCTATTCCGGCGTCTCGGCGAATCCGGCGCTCGGCGCGGCCAGCGATCTCTTGGTGCGGCATGGCGGCACCGTGATCCTGTCGGAGACGCCGGAGACCTATGGCGCGGAGCATCTGCTGACGCGGCGCGCGGTCAGCCGCGAAGTCGGCGAAAAGCTGGTGGCCTTGATGCGCTGGTGGGAGGAGTACACCGCGCGCGAAGGCGCCGAGATGAACGCCAATCCGTCGCCTGGCAACAAGGCCGGCGGCCTGACCACCATCCTGGAGAAATCACTCGGCGCCATGGCCAAAGCCGGCAGCACCAATCTCGTCGACGTCGTCCACTACGCCGAAGCCGTCACCAAGAAGGGTTTTGTCTTCATGGACACCCCCGGCTACGATCCCGTCGCCGCCACCGGACAGGTCGCCGGCGGCGCCAATCTGGTCTGCTTCACCACCGGCCGCGGCAGCGTGTTCGGCTGCAAGCCGGCGCCCTCGATCAAGCTCGCCACCAACACGCCGATGTATCAGCGCATGGCAGACGACATGGACGTCAATTGCGGCACCATCCTCGACGGCGAGGAAACCGTGCAGGCCTGCGGCCAGCGCATTTTCGATCTGATGCTGAAGACAGCCTCGGGGCAGCCGACCAAGAGCGAGAGCTTTGACTTCGGCGGCGCCGAGTTCGCGCCCTGGGTGCTGGGCGCGACGATGTGAGCGAGCTATGGGTTGCTTCCGACTGGCGAAGCTGGATCGCTTCGTCGCCAGGGCTCCTCGCGATGACGTGGCAGCAATGGCTCTGCCGTCATTGCGAGCGTAGCGAAGCGATCCATCTTGACCGCCTCGGAGAATATTATTCTGTAACTGCTTGATTGACGGCTTCCGCCGGGTCGAGAATCGCGCGGCCCATGGTAAGGGCATAGCCGCGGTCGCTCATAGCCCACGCGCCAAAGCGGCGCGCGATTCGCTTGACCGCTCCGATCATGATATTAGAGTGCACCGCACAAGAAGCCGGACAGACTCACGGGACGCGGAAATCGGCGAAGATGATGCCAAGTCTGACCCGAAATCATCTGGTCGCGGCGGAATTGCAAGACGAAGGAATGATCATGCACGGAGTTATGACGGCTCGAGGAGCAGGGCCCCTGTGCCCAGGTCAGGTCCGGTTGGAACGTGCTGTTTCTTGCAGCCTCGTTCTGCATGATGGTCGGGCGATTGAAGCGGTTGGATAGGCCCGCGTCCGTTTAGACGACACATTGGCTATGCTGCGCGGCGGCTTGATGCTCCGCCAAACGCGGCACGTTTTCATTTTTGCGAGCACGTCATGTTTGCCATTTTCGAACGGCGGCTGAAGCCGACCGCTACCCCGACCGATCCCGAGCCGCCGCTTGGGCTGATCGCGTTCTATTGGCATTATGCCCGCCAGGCCAAGGGCCTGTTTGCCGGCCTGTTCGTCGCCGGCTTCGCGGTGGCGCTGCTCGATTCGCTGATCCCGGTCTTCATCGGCCGCATTGTGACGCTGATCACCGGCAGCGCGCCGGAGCATCTGTTCGCGACCTACTGGCCGCTGCTGCTGGCGATGGCCATGGTGCTGCTGGTGCTGCGCCCGGGAGCGCAGATGCTGCAGAACATCCTGGCCAACCAGGCGATCGCCGCGAATTTTTCCAATCTCGTGCGCTGGCAGAGCCATTGGCATGTGGTGCGGCAGTCCTGGAGCTTCTTCCAGAACGACTTCGCCGGCCGCATCGCCAACCGGGTGATGCAGACCGGACCGTCGATCCGCGAGAGCCTGGTGGCGCTGTTGACGGCGGTCTGGTACATCCTGGTCTATGGCACCAGCGCGCTGTTGTTGCTGGCCGCAGCCGACCGCTGGCTGGCGCTGCCGATCTCGCTGTGGTTTGTCGGCTATCTGGTGATGCTGCGGGTGTTCGTGCCGCGCATGCGCGACCGTTCCAAGGAGATGTCGGAGGTCCGGTCGATGCTGACCGGCCGGATCGTCGACAGCTACACCAATATCCTCACCGTCAAGCTGTTCTCGCGTCCCTGGCAGGAGGACGCCTATGTGCGCGAGGCGGTCGACGAGCATACCGATAAGTTCCATGCCTCGCTGCGCCTCAACACGCTGCTCGGGCTCGCGCTGTCGTCGCTCAATGCAATGATGGTAACCTCTACCGGCGGGCTGGCGCTATTGTTGTGGACGCGCGGGCAGGTCACGGTCGGCACGGTGGCGATGGCACTGCCGCTGGCCTGGCAGATTGTCAACATTTCCGGCTGGGTGGCCTGGCAGGTCACTGCCATCTTCGAAAATATCGGCGTGGTGCAGGAAGGCATGATGACCATCGCGCGACCGATCACGCTGACCGATCCGCCGCAGGCAAAGGCACTCGTGGTCGTCCGCGGGGAGATCGTGTTCGAGGAGGTGCGCTTCCACTATGGCCGGACGATCTCGGCCGTCGAAGCCGGGCGGCCGGCGCCGCACGCGGTACTCGAAGGCTTCTCCTTGACGGTGCGGCCCGGCGAGAAGATCGGCCTGATCGGACGCTCGGGCGCCGGCAAGTCGACCGTCGTCAATCTGCTGCTGCGCTTCTTCGACCTCGAAGCTGGCCGCATCCTGATCGACGGGCAGGACATTGCCGCGGTAAGTCAGGAGAGTTTGCGCGCGCAGATCTCGGTGGTCACCCAGGACACTTCGCTGCTGCATCGCTCGATCCGCGACAATATCCGCTATGGCCGCCCGGACTCTGGCGACGCCGAGGTGATCGAAGCCGCCAGGCTTGCCCATGCCGACGAGTTCATCCGCGATCTGGTCGACTGGCGGGAGCGCCGAGGTTACGACGCCCAGGTCGGCGAGCGCGGCGTCAAGCTCTCCGGCGGCCAGCGCCAGCGCGTCGCCATCGCCCGCGTCATCCTGCGCAATGCGCCGATCCTGGTGCTCGACGAGGCGACCTCGGCGCTCGACAGCGAGGTCGAGGCCGCGATCCAATCGAGCCTTGGCACGCTGATGGCCGGTAAGACCGCGATCGTCATTGCGCATCGGCTGTCGACCATCGCCCGCATGGACCGGCTGGTGGTGCTCGATCGCGGCCGTATCGCCGAGCAGGGCACCCATGACGAACTGCTGCGCCGCAACGGGCTCTATGCCGCTTTGTGGCAGCGCCAGTCCGGCGGCTTCATCGACGCCGGCGACATGCAGGCGGTGGGGTGAAGGGGAATTGGTTCTGGCGGCTGGCCTGAAGTTATCGAAGCAATGCATTTGCTTCCGACCGCCAAGCTGGATCGCTTCGTCGCAAGGGCTCCTCGCGATGACGTGGAAAGAATGGGGCTCCGTCATTGCGAGTTTAGCACCGGGCTTCGCCCGACCCGCCCGAATGAAACGGGCGGTGTGCACCTCTCCCGCAGGGAGAGGTCGGATCGCTTTAGCGATCCGGGTGAGGGGTTTCGCTTCATCGATGGACCGTAGTCCCTCACCCGGCGCTTCGCGCCGACTGGAACATCACGCCCCATAGCCAGCGCGGCATTTTAGTGCGAAAGGAAGCCTTCAGCTTGTCCCGGCGCGGTGGCGGCGAATCGATGCTGTCGTTCCCAGCGACGGCGGTCAGCTTGACGTTGTCCCCGCTCCGCCGCTCGCCTAGGCAATCGCTGCCCGTTGTTCATGCTTGATCCCCGCCGGAACCGGTGTTCTGCTTAAAAAAGCTGCTGGAGTTTTCAGCCCGTGTCGATCTTCGTCGCCCTGCACCACGTCACCCATTACAAGTATGATCGTCCGGTCAGTCTCGGCCCGCAGACCATTCGGTTGCGTCCGGCGCCGCATACAAGGACGCCGATCCTGAGCTATTCGCTCAAGGTCACGCCATCCAATCATTTCGTCAATTGGCAGCAGGATCCGCAGGGCAACTGGCTGGCGCGCTTCGTGTTTCCCGAACCGGCCCATGAGCTGAAGATCGAGGTCGATTTCACCGCGCAGATGACGGTGATCAATCCCTTTGATTTTTTCGTCGATCCCTCGGCCGAAAGTTTTCCGTTCACCTATAGCGACGATCTCAAGACCGAACTCGCGCCCTATCTGGCGACCACCGAGCCCGGACCGCTATTTGCCCAATATCTCCGGGGGATTGCGCGAGAGGCGCCGAACACGGTCAATTTCCTGGTCGATCTCAATGCCGAGCTGCAGAAGAAAATCCGCTACATCATCCGCATGGAGCCGGGGATCCAGACCCCGGAACAGACGCTGGAGAGCTGCGCCGGATCCTGCCGCGATTCGGCCTGGCTGCTGATCCAGACGATGCGGCATCTCGGGCTCGCGGCGCGTTTCGTCTCGGGCTATTTGATCCAGCTGCGCCCGGACATCACCTCGCTCGATGGACCGCGCGGCGCCGAGACCGATTTCACCGATCTGCACGCCTGGGCCGAGGTCTATATTCCCGGCGCCGGCTGGATCGGGTTCGACGTCACCTCGGGCCTTCTGACCGGGGAGGGACATATCCCGGTCGCCGCCACGCCGCATTACCGCACGGCGGCGCCGATCTCCGGCGTGGTCGGGTTTGCCGAGGTCGAATTCGGCTTCGAGATGAGTGTCAAGCGGATTCGCGAAGCGCCGCGCATCACCAAACCGTTCTCCGACGAGTCCTGGGCGCGTCTCGACCAACTCGGCGAGCAGGTCGATGCCGATCTCAGGGCTGGCGATGTGCGCCTGACCATGGGCGGCGAACCAACCTTCGTCTCGATCGACGATCTGGAATCGGCCGAGTGGAACACCTCCGCGGTCGGCCCGACCAAGCGGGCGCTGGCCGATGATCTGATCCGGCGGCTGCAGAACCGGTTTGCGCCGGGCGGGCTGTTGCATTTCGGGCAGGGCAAATGGTACCCGGGCGAAAGCCTGCCGCGCTGGGCCTTCGGGCTTTATTGGCGCAAGGACGGCGTGCCGATCTGGAAAAATCCGGATCTGATCGCCCGAATCGAAGGATCGCATCGCGCTGGCGTCGACGACGCCCGGCGCTTCACCGAGGCGACCACGGAAAAACTCGGCCTCGACAGCGGCTTCATCCTGCCGGCCTATGAAGATACCTGGCATTGGCTGCACAAGGAAGGCGCGCTGCCGCCCAATGTCGATCCCGCCGATTCCAAACTGGCCGATCCCGAGGAGCGCTCGCGGATGGCGCGGGTGTTCGACGAGGGACTGAACGTGCCGAGGGGCTTTGTGCTGCCGATCCAGCGCTGGAACGCAGCCGCCTGGCGCAGCGAACGCTGGCCGTTGCGGCGCGGCCATCTGTTCCTGGTGCCCGGCGATTCCCCGCTCGGCCTGCGGCTGCCGATCGCCTCGCTACCGTTCATACCCGAGGAGGACTATCCCTACCATGTCGAGCAGGACCCGCTCGAGCCGCGCGCCGAACTGCCCAAGCTGGACAAGGCCGGCAAGTCGGCCGCCGCGAAGGTCGCCAAGGGTCCGGAAAAGGGTCCGGAGCCGCAGGGCAAATCCGCTGGCGTCCGCACCGCGCTGTCGATCGAGATCCGGGACGGCATTCTCTGCGCCTTCCTGCCGCCGGTGGAACGGATCGAGGATTATCTCGAACTGATCGAAGCGGTGGAGGCGACCGCCGAAGAGATGCAGATCAAGGTTCACGTCGAGGGCTATCCACCGCCCTATGATCCGCGCATCGATGTCATCAAGGTGACGCCGGATCCCGGCGTGATCGAGGTCAACATTCAGCCGGCCCTGAGCTGGCGTGACGCCGTCGACATCACCTTCGGGCTCTATGAGGATGCCGCCCAGGTCCGGCTCGGCGCCAACCGGTTCCTGGTCGATGGCCGCCACACCGGCACCGGCGGCGGCAACCATGTGGTGGTCGGCGGCGGCACGCCGCAGGATTCGCCGTTCCTGCGCCGTCCTGACCTGTTGAAGAGCCTGGTGCTGTACTGGCAGCGGCATCCTTCGCTGTCCTATCTGTTCTCGGGCATGTTCATCGGTCCGACCAGCCAGGCGCCGCGCATCGACGAGGCCCGCCATGATGGCCTCTACGAACTTGAGATTGCGCTGAGCCATGTGCCGCCGCCCTCGATCAAGGCGCCGCTGTGGCTGGTGGATCGGCTGTTCCGCCATATCCTGGTCGACATCACCGGCAATACCCATCGCGCCGAAATCTGCATCGACAAGCTGTATTCGCCCGACGGCTCCACCGGCCGGCTCGGGCTGGTCGAATTCCGCGCGCTGGAAATGCCGCCCGACCCGAAGATGTCGCTGGCGCAGCAATTGCTCATTCGTGCGCTGATCGCCAAACTGTGGCGCGAGCCGCAGCAGGGCCGGTTTGTGCGCTGGGGCACCACACTGCATGACCGCTTCATGCTGCCGCATTTCCTCTGGGAGGATTTTTTAGGCGTGCTCGCCGAACTCCGGCAGTCCGGCTATGACTTTTCACCGGACTGGTACGCGGCGCAGCTCGAATTTCGCTTTCCGATGTTCGGCCGCGTGCATCATGGCGGCGTCGCGCTGGAAGTGCGGCAGGCGCTCGAGCCCTGGCACGTGCTGGGCGAGGAGGGCTCGGCCGGCGGCGCCGTCCGCTATGTCGATTCCTCGGTGGAGCGGCTGCAGGTCAAGGCCGAAGGCTTTGTCGAGGGCCGCCACGTCATCACCTGCAATGGCCGGCGGCTGCCGATGACCGCGACCGGCCGCTCCGGCGAGGCGGTGGCCGCCGTTCGCTTCAAGGCGTGGCAGCCGGCGTCAGGACTGCATCCGACCATCCCCGTGCATGCGCCCCTGACCTTCGACCTGATCGATACCTGGAACGGCCGCTCGCTCGGCGGCTGCGTCTACCATGTCGCTCATCCCGGCGGCCGCAGCTACGAGACCAAGCCGGTGAATTCCTACGAGGCCGAGGCGAGAAGGCTCGCCCGCTTCCAGGACCACGGTCATACCCCCGGCCGGATTGATCCGCCACGCGAGGAACGCAGCCTTGAATTTCCTTTGACCCTCGACTTGAGGACCCCGCTTCTGCAATGAAGGCTGAGGGCATTCTCACGCGGATAGCGGTAGGGTGGGCAAAGCCATCGGCCCGCGCGCATGCGCGGGGCGATGGTGTGCCCACCATTGTCTGGGATCGGGAATGAAATGGTGGGCACGGCGCAAGGGCGCCTTTGCCCACCCTACGGCGCTGCCATGAAGGCGCGGGCAGGAGGGCGGACATGGCGGGGTACGCTGGCCAGGGCGGCAACAGTCAGGGAGGCAGGGTCCGGCCGGGCAACCGGCGCGTCGCGCAATGGACGCGGGACTATGTCCGTCTGCCCGGCATCCCCGATGAGTTCATCACCCAGGATGGTGAGCCGCGCGCGGTCTGGAGCCGGTTCTTCGACGCCTTTGCGGCGCTGACGCCCGACGAGATCGAGAAGCGGTTCGGCGCCGCCGACCGTCATTTGCGCGAGGCCGGCGTCAGCCACCGCGCGCCGGGCGACATCTCCGACCGGCTGTGGCCGCTCAGCCATCTGCCGCTGTTGATCGATGCCGCCGACTGGCAGCAATTGACCGCCGGCATTGTACAGCGCGCGCAACTGCTGGAGTTGATCCTGGCCGATCTCTATGGCGAGGGCCGCCTGGTCGCCGAGGGCGCGATCCCGGCCGCTGCGATTGCCGGCAGCGCCGAATATCTCCGCCCGATCTGCGGCATCAAGCCGCCGGGCGGCCGCTTCCTCAGCCTCTATGCCGCCGATGTCGGACGCGGCCCCGATGGGCGCTGGTGGGTGCTCGGCGACCGCACCCAGGCTCCCTCCGGCAAGGGCTACGCGCTGGAGAACCGGCTGGTGCTGTCGCGCGCCTTCACTGCGCTCTACAAATCGATGAATGTGGAGCGGCTGGCGCCGTTCTTCGAGGCGTTCCGCGACAGCCTGCGCGGCATCGCCGATCGCGACGAGCCGCGCATCGGGCTGTTGACCCCCGGCCAGTTCAGCGAAACCTATTTCGAGCATGCGACGCTGGCGCGCTATCTTGGCTTTCTGCTGGTCGAGGGCGAGGATCTCGCGGTCAGCGGCGATCGCATTCACATCCGCACCGTCGCCGGCCTGAAGCGGCTCGACGTGCTGCTGCGCCGTGTCGACTCTAATTTCCTCGATCCGCTCGAACTCAACGCCGCTTCGCAGCTCGGCGTGCCCGGCCTGATCGACGTGCTGCGCAAGGGCGGCGTCGTGGTCGCCAACATGCCGGGCTCCGGCGTGATGGAGGCGCGGGCGCTGCTGGGCTTCCTGCCCGGCCTGTGCCGGCGTTTCCTCGGCGAAGAGCTCAAGATGCCCAATATCGCGACCTGGTGGTGCGGCCAGAAGGCGGCCCGCGAGGAAGTGCTGTCGCGGCTCGACGAGGTGGCGATCGAGGGCGCCTATGGCAGCGGCGTGCCCGGCTTCCCCGGCCGCGGGCCGGTGCTCGCCAGCGAAATGTCGGCCGCCGAGCGCGACCGCCTGCGGGCCGCGATCAACGCCCGCGGCATCGACTTTGTCGGCCAGGAACTGGTGCGGCTGTCGACCACGCCGGTGTGGGACGATGGCCGCATCACCCCGCGCCCGTTTGTGCTGCGGGTTTTCGCGGCCGCCACAGCCAATGGCTGGACCCTGATGCCCGGCGGCTTCTGCCGCATCGCCGACAAGCTCGATGCCCGCGCGGTGTCGATGGGCGATGGCGCCCGTTCGGCGGATGTCTGGGTGGTTTCCGACAAGGCGGTGGCGAGTTCGACGCTGTTGCCGGCGGTCGATACGGTGCGGATCCGGCGAATCGCGGGCCTGGTGCCGAGCCGGGCCGCCGACAACCTGTTCTGGCTCGGCCGCTATCTCGAGCGCGCCGAGGCGACGCTGCGGCTGGTGCGGGCGCTGGGCGCGCCGCTGCGCGATCCCGGCAAGGGAGCCTCCACCGGCCTGCATTCCTTCGAACGCATCCAGCGGCTGCTGGTGACCTGGGGCGCCACCTCGCAGACGGTGCGCGCCCAGCCCGGGCGGATCGCCGCCGAAGCGCTGCAGAGCGAGGAGCGCTTCGGCTCGGCGCTGTCGCTGCTGCGCTCCGCGCAGCGCGCCGCCACCAGCTTACGCGAACGGCTCTCGCCGGACGCCTGGCAGGTCATCACCGAGATGACCGAGCGCCTTGCTGAGGAGGTCGACGATGACGACGCCGTGGCCAGCGCCGCCGAACTGACCTTGCAGGAACTCGCCAGCATCAGTGGCCTCGCCCAGGAAAACATGAATCGCGCCGCCGGCTGGCGCTTTCTCGACATGGGCCGGCGCGCCGAGCGGGGCATCAACACCGTGCGCTTTGCGCGGCAATTCGCCCATGACGAGGCCGGTGACGAGGAGCTCGATATTCTGCTGACGCTGGTGGATTGCCAGATCACCTATCGCTCGCGCTACCTGGTCGGACCGCTGCTGCCGCCGGTGCGCGACCTCGTGGTGCTCGACCCCTATAATCCGCGCTCGGTCGCGTTCCAGGTGTTCGCTTTGAAGGATCACATCGCCGGCCTGCCCGCCCTGAAGGAGGGCGGCCTGATCGAGCGGCCGCAGCGGCTGGCCGTCGGCCTCCGCGCGATGCTGATCACGGCGGAAGCCGAACAGCTCGACACCAAGTCGCTGTTCGCGCTGGAGCAGGATCTGCTGACGCTGGCCGATGCCATCGGCTCGCATTATTTCCCGCATGGCGCCAATGCCAGCCGGCCGGAAAAGCTGACGGGTCTGGCGTGATCTACGATATAAGGCACGTCACCACCTACAGCTATGAGAGCCCGGTCAGTTTCGCCCGCTGCTCGCTGCGGCTGGAGCCGCGGACCGATGCCGGCCAGCAACTGATCAGCCACAGCGTCGAGATCCGGCCGCGGCCGTCCGACCGCACCTTCCGGCGCGATTTCTACGGCACCCTGACCGAGAGCATCCTGATCGAAACCGCGCATCGCAATTTGCGGATCGATTCGCGGTCGCGGATCGCGGTCGCGCGCACCGCCCCCTTCCGCGATGCGCCCAGTCCCGCCTGGGAGAACGTGCGCGACACCGCCTTCGAGGCCAAGAGCCTCGGCCCGCTATCGCCGATCGGCTATCTCTTTGCCAGCCCGCTGGTGCCGCTGCAGCCGCCGGTCACAGACTATGCGGCCGAGAGCTTTGCGTCAGGCGGCGGCGTGCTGGCAGGCGCCGTCGATTTGATGCACCGCATCCGCCACGACTTCCGATACGACCCGAAGGCCACCGTGATCTCGACGCCGCTGCGCGAAGTGTTCGAAAAACGCCACGGCGTTTGCCAGGATTTCGCCCATGTGATGATCGCAGGCCTGCGCGGGCTCGGCCTGCCCGCCGCCTATGTAAGCGGCTATCTCCGCACCATCCCGCCGCCAGGCCAGGTCCGGCTGCAGGGCGCCGACGCCACCCACGCCTGGGTCGCGCTGTGGTGCGGCGAGGCGCTGGGCTGGATCGACTTCGATCCGACCAACGATCTGATCGTTGGGAACGATCATATCGTGCTGGCGGTGGGTCGCGACTTCTCCGATGTCTCCCCCGTCGATGGCATCATCGTCGGCTCGCACCGGCAGAAGCTCGCGGTGGCGGTGGACGTGCTGCTGGTGGAGTGAGGGCAGGCGAT
>Ga0302157_10004341_pt1 | contig 15473 bp, 18 predicted proteins | sample I_Bog_N3_3_FD_193502 | JGI IMG/M metagenome (GOLD analysis project Ga0302157, IMG submission 193502) | Peat permafrost microbial communities from Stordalen Mire near Abisko, Sweden - I_Bog_N3_3 | ecosystem: Environmental > Terrestrial > Soil > Wetlands > Peat | place: Sweden: Abisko, Stordalen...
CGCCCTACGACACGCCGCAGCCGGTCCGCCGCCGCTGGGGCTGGCGCCTGCTGCGCTGGGCGGTCATCGGCGGCATCTGGGGCGCCCTCGCGCTGGCCGCCGCCCTGTTGTGGTTCGCCCGCGACCTGCCCCGGCCCGAGACCGCGCTCGACGCCATCCGCCGCCCCAGCCTGACCTTGCAGGACCGAACTGGCCGGATCATCGCCACCTACGGCGACCTGGTGGGGGAAACCGTGCGGCTGTCCGACCTGCCCCAAGCTCTGCCCGCCGCCGTCGTCGCGGTGGAGGACCGCCGCTTCTGGCGCCATCCCGGCATCGACCCGATCGGCCTGGCGCGCGCCGCCTGGGTCAACCTGCGCGCGGGGCACGTGGTCCAGGGTGGCTCCACCATCACCCAGCAGGTGGCGAAAACCCTGTTCCTCAGCAATGCCCGCACGGTCCGGCGGAAGGTGCAGGAACTGCTGCTGACGCTCTGGCTGGAACGGCATTTTTCCAAGCGCGAGATCCTGGAGATCTACCTCAACCGGGTCTACCTCGGCTCTGGCGCGTGGGGGATGGATGCGGCGGCGCATTTGTATTTCGGTGTGCCGGCGAGGCGGGTGACCCTGTGGCAGGCGGCGGTGCTCGCGGGGCTGCCACGCGCGCCGTCACGCTTCAATCCGCGCGTCAATCCCGCGGCGGCGGTCGCGCGCGGGAAAGAGGTGCTGGCGGCGATGGCCGACAGTGGCGCGATCACCGAGGCGCAGGCGCAGGCCGCCGCCGCGCAGATAGTCATCGCCCCCGCGCCGGGAATGCAGGGCTGGTTCGCCGACTACGTCGCCACGGAAACCGAATCGGTGTTGCAGCCGGACAAGGATGCGACCCTGCGCACCACGTTGGACAGCCGGATTCAGGCCCTGGCGGAGCAGCGTCTGGCCGCGGCCCTGACCGGACCCGGCGCCGCGGCCGAGGTGTCCCAGGGTGCGGTGATCGTGCTGGACTCCGCCACCGGCGCAATCAGAGCGATGGTCGGCGGGCGGGACTATCGCGGCAGTCCCTATAACAGAGCGGTGGCGGCGCGGCGGCAACCGGGGTCGGCGTTCAAGCCCTTCATCTGGCTGGCCGCGGTGGAAAAGGGCAAACGGCCGGATGACCTGGTGCTGGACGCGCCGGTGCATATCGGCCGCTGGAGTCCGGCGAACTTCGAACGCCGCTATCTGGGCGAGATCACCCTGGAGGAGGCGCTGGCCCAGTCCATCAACACCGTCGCCGTCCGCCTGCTGCTGGAAGCCGGCGGCCCCAAACCTGTCGCCGCGGTGGCCGCGCGTCTCGGCATCGCCGACAAGCTGCCGAACGACGCGTCGCTGGCGCTGGGAACCGGCGAGGTCGGGCTGATGGAACTGACGGCCGCCTATGCGCCGTTCTGCAACGGCGGCAAGCGGGTGGTGCCCTTCGGACTGGAGCAGGCCGCCCGCCCCGCCGAACCGGTGGTCGATCCCGAGAACGCAGCGATGATGGTTCGGATGCTGGGCGCTGTGGTCTCCCGCGGCACCGGCCGGCCGGCGGCGGTGCCGGGGCGGGTGGTGATCGGCAAGACCGGGACGACGCAGGACTTCAAGGACGCCTGGTTCATCGGCTGCACCGAGGGCGAACTGATTGGCGTCTGGATGGGCAACGACGACAACACCCCCATGAGGGGCGTCCTCGGCGGCACCCTGCCCGCTCGGCTGTTCCACGATATCGCGATGGGGTTGCGGTAAGGCGGGCCGGGGCAAGGGCAGGGGCAGGGGCAAGGAAAGGAAAGAAAAGACTCCCCCTCCCCTTGAGGGAGGGGGTTGGGGGGAGGGGTCGGTCGGAGGTCGCCACGAACCGTCAGCGCTTCATCGTGCGGCACCCCCTCCCCCGACCCCCTCCCTCAAGGGGTGGGGGAGAAAGGGTTCCCGCCTATCCCGTCACCACGGGCTGGTCCGGATAGGCCAGTTCGTGCCGCGAGCGCCATTCCGGCTTCACGTAGTTTACGATCAGCGACCGCCGCACGCCGTTGATCGGCCGCCGGGCAAAGCCGTGCCAGGTCCGGGCGCCGGGAATGAAGATCAGGCCCGCATTGATCGTCCCGGGTGCCCGAGCCAGCACCGTCCCGCCCTGGTCCATGATGTCCGTGCCCCAGTTCTCGGCCTCCGCACCCGCCGAAAGATAGACCAGCATGGTGAACAGCTTGGCGCCGATATCAGTGTGCGGCTCCAGCCAGAACCCGTCGGTGTCCCGGCAGCACTCGATGCGCAGGAAACTGCCGGCCAGAGAGACGCCGCTGACATCCTCGATCAGCGCGGCGGTCGCCTCATCCTGGAACGCCTCCGCCAGCGCCTCGCAGGCGGCATAGCGGCGGCGGTTGGCCGGGGTGACGAAGATCCGCTGGCTGTTGTGGGTCTCGCGCTTGCCGCCGGTCTCGCCGACCGGCGGTTCGGCAAAGCGCAGGGACGCCGCCGACTGGCACAGGTCCGGTGGCAGCACGTCACGCAGCAGCCAATAGGGGAACGGCCAGTCCTGCCGCTTGCCGTGCCGGATCGCACACCGGATCCGCGACCCGGCTGGTTCCAGTTCGGTCGCCTCGCAAAGATCGAGTTCCATACGTGTCATTCTCCTCAGGCCGAACCGAACAGGCGCTTGATCCCGGCCGAGACGGCGTGCCGCCGCAACTCCCGCCGAGCGGTGGCCGCATCGACCATCCAGTTGAGCATGATCGCCCGCCGCTCCCCATCGAAGGGTTTGTGACCGTGCCAGGAGCAGTCGGAGCGGCGGAACGCCAGCAAGGTGCCGGCCATGGGCGGGACCTCAGCGATCATGTCCTCGAGGTCGTCGGGGCCGCGCAGCAGGCGCAACCGCCCGCCGGGTTCCGTCCAATCGCCGTTCAGGTAGATCAACGCGGTGACCAGCTTGGTTTCGCTATCGGTGTGGATGCGCCCGTCGATCGGGCGGGTGCGGGCCCGCAGGGTGATCATCAGGGTGGCGGGGTCCAGTTCCAGCCGGAATTTTTCCCCCATCGCGTCGGTGAAGCGCGGGGTGCGGAGTTCCCGCAGCAGATCGCCGAAGGCATTGGCCGGCGAACGGTCCGGCGCCGGCAGCACGCCGGGCAACGCGGGACCCGGAAAGGCCGCCGCCGCCGCGACCGCGGCCTCGTGCGGCACGAAGCCGGGCACGACGAAGTACTGGAACGGTTCGCGTTCGGGCTTGACGTGCGCCAGCGCCTCGTAGTCGAGCAGGTCGCGGTCCAGCAGAAGTTCGGTCATTGCAGCCTCATACCGCGGCGGAGTGGCGCGCCCCGCCGGGACGCAGATAGGTGTCGAAGGCGGCGGCAACGCCGCGCACGAAGGGCCGGCCCAGCAGTGTCACGTCCAGCCGGTCGCCCTGCCAGTCGATCAGCCCGTCGCGCGCCATGTCCTGCAACGCAGGCGCGGCATCCATCAGCGCCGAGAGGTCGGTGCCGTGACGCTGCGCGACATCCCGCAGGTTGACGGTCATGTGGCACATCACCTGCTCGATCACGTCGCGCCGCAGGTGGTCCTCCGGGCTCATTTCGACGCCGCGGGCGATCGGCAGCACGCCGGCTTTCACCGCATCGCGCCAGGCCGGCACGCCGGGGTGGTTCTGCACGTAGCCCTGCGGCACCGACCCGATCGAGGACGCACCGAACCCGATCAGCACCGGCGCATCGTCGGTCGTGTAGCCCTGGAAATTGCGCTTCATCCGGCCATCGGCGGCGGCTTGCGACAGCGCGTCGTCCGGACGAGCGAAGTGGTCGAGGCCGATCGAGGTGTAGCCATGCGCGGTCAGGGTTTCCTCGACCGCCTGACGCTGGGCGAAGCGCTCCTCGGTTTTGGGCAGCGCGTCTTCCGGCAGCAGCGCCTGGTGTTTCTTCATCCACGGCACATGTGCGTACCCGAAGACCGCCGCTCTGTCCGGGTTCAAGGTCAGCGCCTGCGCCACCGTGTTCGCGACTCCGGCGGCGGTCTGGTGCGGCAGGCCGTAGATCAGGTCCAGGTTCAGCGAATCGATCCCGACCGCGCGCAAATCCGCCGCAACCCTGGCGGTGAGTTCGAGGCTCTGGTGGCGGTTGATGGCCTTCTGGACCTCGGGGTCGAAGTCCTGCACGCCGAGACTGACCCGGGTGACTCCCATGGCGGCGAGGCCCGCGATCGATTCGGGCGAGAGGGTGCGGGGGTCGATCTCGACCGCGACCTCGGCGTCTTCGGGCAGGTCGAAGCGGGCGCGCAGGCGCTGCATCACCGCCAGCATGGCGTCGGGCGGCAAAGACGTGGGGGTGCCGCCGCCCCAGTGGACATGGCGCACCCGCAGGCGGCGGCCGATCTTGTCGGCGACCAGGTCGATCTCGGCCTGCAGGGTGGCGGCGTAGGCGATCAGCGGCTCCTGCCGGCGGGCCACGGTGGTGTGGCAGGCGCAGAACAGGCACAGCGAGGCGCAGAACGGCACGTGCAAATAGAGCGACAGTTCGCCGTCATCCGGCAGGGCGGCGAGCCAGCCGGCGTAGGCAGCGCCATCGACCGCTGGTGTGAAATGCGGCGCCGTCGGATAGCTGGTGTATCGCGGTACCCGGCGGTCGTATTTTGCGATCAGTTCGGTGAGTTCCATGCCGGTATGATCGCAAGGTGGCGCCAGCGCGCCTTGATCTGGATCAAGTATGCGGGCGGCGATCAAATTCCGCCGCGGGTCAGGGTGGGTCTGGCGCAGGGTCGCGTCAGGGTTGTAACATCGGGGGCGTGCCCGCCTGGCGGAATGGTAGACGCAGCGGACTTAAAATCCGCAGCCTTCTTGGGCGTGGGGGTTCGAGTCCCCCGGTGGGCAGGCCGCTTTGCTTCGGCGCCGAGCCCTGCACCGTGCAGGGGCATCATCGCAGTCACGGCGGCGCGCGTCCACGCCCTTGGCCGGTGCCTGACGAGAGCCGGTGTCGTAGCCATGATGATGTGGCGCAAGCCCGGCTTATCCTGTGCGCGGACCCAGACCGCCGAACCCGGGTGGTGATCCGCCGCGATTGCGATCGGGGTCACCGCTGCTGCGCCGACTGCGCGCCTGATACTCGTCGGCGATCGTTGCACCAAGCCGAACGACGTTACCAGGCGGCCGTCGCGGCCGGATCAACCATGCGGAGCGGTCGTGCCGATACCGGGCATGCCGCAAAATAAAGTGACGCATCACGGTTCACCCCCGGACCGAACGAATGGTCTGCTGGCGGCGGATCCGGCCTGGGTTGTCGACCAGCGATTGCTCCTGGACAGCCGACCGTCTGCGCACAGGCCGGGATGGCGCTGCATGGGCCGCGGTCGTTGCTGTTCAGCACTCGTACGGCGAGGCTTCCTGCCACGCCGGGTCCGCCGGAACAGACGAAGAGGACGCGATCATGACGATTCCGCCCGATCTCGCGGCGCAGATCCTGCGCTGTTGCCACGTCGAAACGTGGCGCATCGGAACCATCGCCAGGCCGTTGCGCGTGCATCCCGAAACGGTCGCCCGGGTGCTGGCACAGGCCGGCCCGCCGCAGCGACCGTTGAAGATCGCCCCCAGTTTGCCGTTCATCCGCGAGATGCTGGCCAAGGTCCCGACGCTGACCGCCAGCCGCGTGCCCGCCATGGTGTGGGAACGCGGCTCCCTCCGAACCATTTTCAACCATGGCGGTGCGGCCCCGGCCGCTGGCTAACATTTGACCCAATTTTTCGGTTCCATGGCTTCCGGCCCCGCAACAGTCGGTGCGACCTCAGCGGCGTCCTGCCGCCTCACTCTCGACATCCGCGCCGTGTCGCCGCAACCTGCCTCGCTGCAAAGGAGGGAACGCACATGGCAGACAATCCACGCTGGTCCCGGCGCCCTGATGGCTCGACCTGGGGTGACTGGGGAGCGGATGACGAGCGCGGGCGGCTGAACCTGCTGACGCCGCAGAAGGTGCTGCAGGGCATTGCCGAGGTGAAGACCGGGCAGACGTTTTGCCTGTCTCTGCCACTGGATTATCCGGGGGGTGCGGGTCTCAGTCCGCGGCGTGTGGCGCCGGTGTTGAAGCCGACGATGCGCGGCGACCGGCCGAACATGAATTATCCGTTGCGCTGCGACGACCCGACGGCGACCGACGTGGTGTGCGACGACCAGGTGGTGCTGACGTTGCAGTATTCCACGCAATGGGACAGCCTGGCGCATGTCGGGCAGATGTTCGACGCCGACGGCGATGGCAAAGCCGAAGACGTGTTCTACAACGGATATCGGGCAGGACGGGATATTATCGGGCCGGCGTATTATGATGCAGAGGGCAATATGACGCCGTGCGACCAGCCGCAGGGGGCGCGACATCTCGGGGTGCAGAACATGGCGGAATCCTGCATGCAGGGCCGCGGCGTGATGATCGATCTGGAAGCGAATTTTGGTCGTTCCGGCAAAGCGGTCGGGTATGACGACCTGATGAGGGTGATGCGGAACGATCATGTGGTGGTGGAACCAGGCGATTTCGTCTTGTTCCGGACTGGCTTCGATCAGATGTTGCTGGATATGAACAAGCAGCCGGACCGGGAGCGGCTGTTCCGCGAACCCTGCGCGCTGGACGGCCGCGATCCGAAGCTGCAACAATGGGTCACCGACAGCGGCGCCGTCGCCCTCATCTCCGACCATTTTGCTGTCGAAGCAATGCCCGCTCGGCCCTGCGCCGACGACTATTGCGCCACCTTGCCATTGCACGCGCATTGCCTGTTCCGGCTTGGGTGTTATCTGGGCGAAATGTTCTACCTGACCCCGCTGGCCGACTGGCTGCGCGCCAACAACCGCAACCGCTTCCTGTTCACCGGCCCGCCCTTGCGCCTGCCCGGTGCGGTCGGCTCGCCGGCAACACCGGTCGCGACGGTCTAAGCGGGAGACAGCCATGTTCCAGCGGGGCCGTTACCCGGGTAGCGCAGCGGCTACCGATCAGTATAATCGCACCGGCCAGAAACCGGTGGTCCGCATCCGCGGGACGGTCCCGCGCCGGCCAAAGGGGGAGTGAAGCATGAGTTTACGGGGTGCAGGATATATCGTGGGCGCCTGGGAGCATCCCACGCGCAAGGCCACCGACAAGTCGGTCACCTTGCTCCACGCCGAGTGCGCCAAGGGCGCGCTCGATGACGCCGGCCTGACCAAGGATGACGTGGACGGCTATTATTGTGCCGGCGACGCGCCCGGCCTCGGTCCCATGTCGATGATCGACTACATGGGGCTGAAGGTCCGCCACATGGACTCGACCGACGTCGGTGGGTCGTCGTACCAGGTCGCCGTCGGCCACGCCCTGGAGGCGATCCAGGCCGGACGGGTCAATGTCGCGCTGATCACCCTGGCGGGGCGTCCGCGCAGCGAGGGCCAGGCGACCGGCACCGCACCACGCGCCGGCAGTCCCGCCCAGCCGGAAATGCAGTTCGAATATCCGTACGGTCCGGCCACCGCCAACATGTACGCGATGTGCGCCATGCGGCACATGTATGAGTACGGCACGACCAGCGAACAGCTTGCCTGGATCAAGGTCGCCGCCTCGCACCATGCGCAGTACAACCCGCACGCCATGCTGCGCGATGTCGTGACGGTGGAAGACGTGGTGAAGTCGCCGATGGTGGCAAGCCCGCTGCACCGGCTGGATTGCTGCGTCATCAGCGACGGCGGCGGCGCGCTGATCGTGACGAAGCCGGAAATCGCCAAAAGCCTGAAGCGGCCGCTGGTGAAAGTCATCGGCGTGGGTGAGGCACCGAAGAACCAGATGGGCGGTGAGGTCGATCTGGTCTACTCGGCCGCGCGCTGGTCCGGCCCGCCGGCGTGGGAGATGGCGGGGATCAAGCCGTCGGATATCAAATACGCCTCGATCTACGACAGCTTCACCATCACCGTGCTGATGCAACTGGAAGACCTGGGCTTCTGCGAAAAGGGCCAGGGCGGCAAATTCGTTTCCGACGGCAACCTGATCTCCGGCGTCGGCAAGCTGCCATTCAACACCGATGGCGGCGGCTTGTGCTCCAACCATCCGGCGAACCGCGGCGGCATCACCAAGATTATCGAGGCGGTGCGGCAGTTGCGCGGCGAGGCGCATCCGGCGGTGCAGGTGCCGAACTGCGATCTGGCGATCGCCCACGGCACCGGCGGTTCGTTGGGAACGCGGCATGTCGGCAGCACTGTGATCCTGGAGCGGGAGTAATCGTCATGGCTTATGTTCAACGCAAAATCCCGTTCGTCGGCACGCCGGACACCAACCCGGAAACCAAGCCCTTCTTCGACGCCGCGGCGCAGGGCAAGCTGCTGCTGCCGCAGTGCAAGGCGACCGGAAAATACATCTGGTATCCGCGGGGCATCTCGCCCTTCACCCTGGGGCCGGTCGAGTGGAAGGAAGTCTCCGGCAAGGGCAAGATCTACACCTATAGTGTGATGGAGCGGGCCAATCCGCCTTATTGCATCGCCTATGTGGAACTGGCCGAGGGGCCGAAAATGATGACCAACATCATCGATATCGACTTCAAGGACGTGAAGATCGGCATGGACGTGACCTTGAAGTTCATCCAGTGCGAGGGCGACGGCCCGGCGATGCCGTTCTTCGCGCCAGCCTGAGCGAACCGGCAAACGGTGCTGGCCAAACCTGGCCGGCGCCGTTTGCAATCGGGCGTTAAACCGGCACGCTGCCCTGCAACATGACCCGGTACAGGTAGCGCAACTGCGCCATGTCGTAATCGCCGTTCGCCTTGTGCAGCAGGCAGCGGTTGTCCCACATCACCAGATCGCCCGGCTGCCATTGGTGACGATAAATGAAGCGCGGCTGCGTCGCGTGGGCCAGCAGATCGTCCAGCAGCGGCAACGCCTCCTTGTGGTCCAGCCCGACAATGCCCTCCACCCGGATCGGATTGATGTAGATCGCCTTGCGTCCGGTTTCCGGATGCGTGCGCACCAGGGGATGCAGCACGGCGTTCGGCACCCGCTCCTTGTTCGCATCCGACAGACCCATCAATTTCCGGTTGCTGTGGCTGCTCTGGTAGACATGGATTGCCAGCAGTCCCGCCAGTCGCTGCTGCATGGACTGCGGCAAAGCGTCCCAGGCGGCGGCCATATTGGCGTATTCGGTGTCGCCGCCGCGATCCGGCAGGCTCACCGCGTGCAGGATCGTTGCCTTCGGCGGACGCACATCGTTGGAATGGTCGGTGTGCCAGCCCTCACCGGGAATGTAGCGCCGCCCGTCGGGATAGGTGTCCTGGTTGGAGATGTAGTGAATCTGCGGACACGCCGGCAGCGCGAATCGCGTGTTGTGCTGCGGGAAAATCTCGCCAAACAGTTGCACCGCCGTCAGGGTCTGCACCGGCGTCAAATGCTGGCCGCGTATCACCAGGACACTGTGTTCGCTGAAAGCATGGTTCAGGCGCGCGCGCGTTGCCGGCTCCACTGGCTGCGTCAGGTCTAAGCCGCTGACCGCCGCGCCGGTGATGTCTGAAAGTTGAGTTAACGTCCAGGTCATCTTGGTTCCTCCTTTGCGATTGATTAACCGCAGCATGCACCGGTTGCCCTGCCTGATGAAGGGGCCATTGCCGCTGCGGCGGAGACCACTTTAATTCCAGGCGGCACTGCGACGAGTCCGGCGCGTTCGGAATCATGTCTCCGGCAACGGGCAGGCTTGGGCGCACGATTTGAGGCGTCAGGCACTTGACAGATTCGTTCAACGGAAAAAATATGCATGTAGCCGGCTAAACGGGTTTGATTTGTTCGGATTTTCGGCTTAGCAAGCAAAAAGACCTGGGCGCGTTGGATTGAAGCGAGGCTGGTGGTCTTTTGAGTACCGACTGGAATCGTCAACCGAGGAACTAAAAGGAGAGCAACATTGGCTCGTACCAAAAGCCTGAGCCGGCAGATCCGCAATGCCCGCCAGACGCTGGGGATGACGGTGGCAGAGGTCGCCGGCGACGTCGGGGTCTCACCGGTGTCAATTTACTACTGGGAGAGCGGGCGGGTCCGGCCGCGCGACAGCAACCTGACAGCCTTGTGCAAGGTCCTGCGCCTGCCGGTCAGAGCAACGATGGCGTTGACCGGAAAGTGATGCCATGGCGGCCTGAGCGATCGGTTTATTAAACGGCATTTACCAGCGGGCAGCGGCACTTTCATCAGCCGCTTTCGCTTCGACCCAGGTGCCGCTGCCGTCGGAAAACTCCTCGCGTTTCCAGAACGGCGCCTTGGTTTTCAACCAGTCGATCAGGAATGCGGTTGCATCCAGCGCCGCCTGGCGATGGGCTGCGGCTGCCAGGACCAGGACGATATTGTCGCCGGCAACCAGACGCCCGACCCGGTGGATCACCGTGCAACCCAGCAGCGCCCAACGCAGTTCGGCCGCCTCGGCGATCTGCGCGATCGCCCGCTCCGTCATGCCCGGATAGTGCTCCAGGGTCATCGCCACGACCGAAGCACCGACCACAGCGTTGTCGCGGACCAAACCGACGAAGCAGCCGATGCCGCCGATATCGGTACGGCCCGCGGTCATGGCCGCAAGTTCGGCACCGATCTCGAAATCTTCGGTTTGCACCTTGATGCGTGCCATCGCTTCTAACCCCCGGTCACCGGGGGGAAGAAGGCGACCTCGTCACCGGGCTGCAACGGCGCCTGCGGATCGGCGAAGGCCTGATTGACCGCACACCGCACCGTGTTGCGATTCTGGAAGGCGGCGGCATAGCCCGGTCCGCGTGCCGCCAGGAAACGCACCAGCGCCGCGACCGTGGCAACTCCATCCGGCAGCGCCAGACTCTCCTCCGACGTGCCGATTCGCTCCCGCAGCCAGGCGAAGTACAGCAGGGTGATCGGCTTGCTCATGTCAGGCGATATAAGGTGTCACTTCGAGGTCGGCACCGTCTCGATGTGGCCATCGGAGTGAATAATTGTGCTGGTCCCGTTGCCGTTTGGCACGACGATGGCCGATCCGCCGTTCGGGCTGGTGGTGGTCTGATAGCCCGGACCGCCGCCGGTGGTGACCGCCGGACCGCCGGGGGTTTGAATCACCTGACCGCCCGGCTCGCGCGCGGGCCCCGCCGCCGCGGGTGCCGCATAGTGCGGCGTTGTCGGCACGATCCGCGGTTCAGCGGCCATCGGCTGACCGGCCCCCGGCGGGACCGAACTGCCGACCGACGGCTGCGGCGACGGAAAGGGCGCCATCGCGGAGGGCACGGCGCCACGGTTCAGCGGCGATCCCGGCACGGGCTGTTCCACCCCTGCGCCCAGCGGCGCTTCCTGCTCCAGCTCCCGCAGGGTCGGCGCGGGTGGCAGGGGTCCCGGCCAGATGTCGCCAGGTTCCGGCGTCAGGGCCGTTTCCGTCGCGGCATGCCCGGTCACCCGTCGCATGTTTTCGCTGTCACCGACAGGATGATTGGCATTGAACCCGTTGGTGAATGGCGGGTTCCACCAGGTGTTGTAGCTGCAGCCGCCGAGCGTCAGCGGTACCAGGAGCAGGGCGAGACGCCGCATGCGGGAAGGCTCCTCGAGGAGTTCAGGCCACGCCGGACTCGTTGAACAGGCGCCCCGGCTGGCGCGTTGCGTGAGACTGTGCCCGCGAATGGTCTAAGTCTCAAGTCTTGTTGATCAAATTAGAATCCGCTGTGTCGCACGACCCATGCGGCCACCGCCGCCGGGTCGTTCAGCGCCAGCAGGGTGCGCCCGCCGGTATCGGGTTCGGTATCACTGGCGACGGCGACCACGTCCGGCGAATCGGGCCAGATCGGCGGCTTGCCCAGGACCGCGCGATAGACCTCCAGCTTCGGAAACGGGTGACTCTTGAACCCTTCCACCAGCACGAGATCGACTGGTTCCAGCTTCTGCAACAGCGCCGGCAGCGGCGGTTCGGCGCCCTCCACCTCGTGCAGCAAGGCCCAGCGGTGCGTGGAGGCAACCAGCACCTCGTGCGCGCCGGCCTCGCGGTGGCGATAGGAGTCCTTGCCGGGACGGTCCATGTCGAAGCCGTGATGGGTGTGCTTGATGGTCGAAACACTGATCCCGCGACCGCGCAGCAACGGGATCAAGGCCACCAGCAAGGCGGTCTTGCCGCTGCCCGACCAGCCGATCACACCCAGCACCTTCACCCGGGTTGTTTGGGCGCGGCGCCGGTTCGGGTTGGGGCGGCGGCGTGGTGCAAGCCGGCGGTCAGGTAGTCCCAGCCGGTCACCAGGGTCAGCGCGGCGGCGACCCACAGCATGGCTTCACCGATCGTGGAGATGGGCAGAATGCTGAGATGCAAGACCTTCGCCGCGCTGTCGCCCGCCAGCAAGGTGCCCAGCGCGCCCATCTGGAAGCCGGTCTTCCATTTCGCGAGCCGGGTGACGGGCAGTCCGACACGGATGCCGGCCAGATACTCGCGCAGGCCGCTGACCAGGATTTCCCGCAGCATGATCACGATCGCGGGATACAGGCCCAGCGCCGACAGCCGGTCCTGCCCGACCAGCATCATCAAGGTGGCGGCGACCAGCAGCTTGTCGGCGATCGGGTCCAGCATGCGGCCGAGGTCGGATTGCTGGAAGCGCGAGCGCGCGAGCTTGCCATCGAAATAGTCGGTGATGGCCGCGGCGCTGAACAGGATGCAGGCGACCAGGTCGGCGACCGGCAGGCGCAGCGCCACCAGCGCCACCAGCAGCGGGATTGCCGCGATACGCGACAGGGTCAGCAGGTTGGGCAGGTCGGTCAGCATGGCAGGGCGCGCGGTGCGGTCCCCGGACGCGTCGACGTCGGGCAGATCGGCGTGCAATGCGGGTTGCAGTGGGTTGACGGGCTCATCCGGGCATCACTCTCCATCCGCCAATCCCTAGAGCAATTCGGCCCTGGCTGGAAACCCGAGAGGCGCCGGTCCCGGTTAATTCACGGTTGGCCGGCCGTACCGGGATTCTGGCCTCGGCTGGTGGTTTGAAACGCGCGCCTCGCCAACCGGGTGTCCGCGTTTCGTATCTTCGGCCGAGCAGCCCGGGTTCCTCGCCGGCCGGGCGCGTTCGGTCTTCAACATAAAGTGAACCGCCCGCGCCTGCGATCGCCCCGTATCATAATTGGCTCGGTCTGGCTGTCGATTTTCTGAATTTTAGTGCGGGTCGTTAACAACCCGGGTTTGGTCCGATTTCGCAAGACCGCCAAAATGCGTCTGCGCTATGCGGTGGTTCAGCAATCCGCAACGCCGCTCGGGCTCGGTTATGTCAGACTGCGCGGGTTGCCGGGGCGTGCAAAAATTACCATTTATTTCAGTTCGCTCTCGGTGATGTCAATTTGTGTCACGGGGCCGCAAGCCCTTGTTTCGTGGCCCGTGCAATGCAAGGGTTGCAAAGAAGGGGCGTTACCATGGACTCGGTTTCCCATATCGCATTGGTTGAGGACGATCCCGAGGTCAGTCGCATGATGGTCAACAGCATGACCGAGCATGGCTTCGTCGTGTCGCAGGCGCGCAACGGGCGCGACCTTGATCGGTTGTTGGCCGAAACAAAAATCGATCTGGTGATCCTCGACGTCGGTCTGCCGGGCGAAGATGGCTTGAGCATTTGCCGGCGGCTGCGCAGCCAGTCCACGGTGCCGATTATCATGGTGACCGGGCGTGGTAGCGATACCGACCGGATCGTCGGGCTGGAACTCGGTGCCGACGACTACCTGCCAAAGCCGTTCAACCCGCGCGAGTTGGTCGCTCGCGTGCGGGCTGTCATGCGACGGGCGGCGGCGGCGGAGCTGATGAGCCCGAAGGGGCCGAAAGCAATGATGTTCGATGGCTGGCGGCTCGATCTGGCACGACGGCAGTTGATTGACCCAAGCGGGACCCTTCGGTCGCTGACCAGCGGTGAGTTCAACGTGCTGGCGCTGTTCTGCCAGCACCCACGGCAGGTGCTGTCGCGGGACAATCTGCTGGACCTGTTGCACGGCCGCGCCGCGGCGGTGTTCGACCGCAGCATCGATGTGCAGATCAGCCGGCTGCGCCGCAAGATCGAGCCGAAAATGAAGGACCCGACCTATATCAAGACGGTTCGGTACGGCGGCTATTTCTTTACGCCTTCTGTGACTGTACTGGTGGATTAGGCCGGGAACGTCAGCCCCCGATAAAGTTCGGACAGGGACAACGTCACATCAACACCCGGCAGGATCAGCGTTCCATCCCTGGGCGCAGTGGCGATCCAGGCACCGCCCGGTTCGCGCTGATACAGTGTGGCGGCGACCGACGTTTGCTCCAGCAGCACGTAGCAGCGCAGCGAGGGCACGGCAGTATAGTCGCTCAGCTTGTCTTCCCGGTCGATGGCGGCGGTGTCGTCGGACAAGACCTCGAAGATCGCCACGGCATCGGTCAAGGTGCGGGTGGTCTGGGCGAGCGGGCCGGCACAGACGACGATATCAGGGTAGCGCACTTTGGGGCCGATCCGGAGCCGCATCTCCATGACCGCGATCATTGTCTGATCACTGAGCAGGCCCATCAGGGCCACCCAGAGATTGCCGATGATCCGCTGATGCGCGACGCTGCCACCGGTCATCGGGATGATATCCCGGCCGTCGAACTCATGTCGGCCTTCCTGCCGGTCTTCCCAGGCAAGGAAGCTGTCGGTGGTCCATGGGCGGTCCAGGACGGCGTCCATGGCGAGATGATAGCCCTGACGCCTGGCTGCGTCGATATCGGGCTTCAAAGGCGTCGGTCAGGCCGGAATGGTCAGCCCCCGATAAAGGTCGGACAGCGGCAATGTGACGCCCACGCCCGGCAGGACCAGCGTTCCGTCCGGGCTCGGCGGCGTGGTCCAGGTACCGTCCGGTTCGCGCTGATAAACCGTCGCCGCAACCGAGCTCTGCTCCAGCAGCACGTAACAGCGCAGCGAGGGCACCGCGGCGTAGTCGGCCAGCTTGTCCTCCCGGTCGATGGTGGCGGTGTCGTCGGACAAGACCTCGAAGATCGCCACGGCATCGGTCAAGGTGCGGGTGGTCTGAGGGATCGGGCCGGCACAGACGATGACATCGGGGTAGCGCACTTTGGAGCCGATGCGGAGCCGCATTTCGTGCGAGACCCGGAACGGGCTCTCAGCCACGCTTTGGCCAAGCAGGACGCGGAGGTTGAACACGATTTCCTGATGCGCGAAACTGCCACCGGTCATCGGGATGATATCCCGGCCGTCGAATTCATGCTTGCCTTCCTGCCGGTCTTCCCAGGCGAGGAAGCTGTCGGTGGTCCAAGGGCGGTCCAGGATCGTGTCCATGGCGGGCACATTAGACGCGCCCGCCATGTCACGTCCATCGAAACACCCGGGAGCGGCTAGACCCGTTCGAAGATCGCCGCGATCCCCTGCCCGCCGCCGATGCACATCGTCACCAGCGCATAGCGCCCGCCGATGCGCTCCAGCTCATACAGCGCCTTCACCGTCAGGATCGCCCCAGTCGCCCCCACCGGGTGGCCGAGGGAAATCCCGGAGCCGTTCGGATTGGTCTTCGCCGGATCGAAACCCAGGTCCTTGGCGACGGCGCAGGCC
>Ga0302157_10004344_pt1 | contig 15469 bp, 14 predicted proteins | sample I_Bog_N3_3_FD_193502 | JGI IMG/M metagenome (GOLD analysis project Ga0302157, IMG submission 193502) | Peat permafrost microbial communities from Stordalen Mire near Abisko, Sweden - I_Bog_N3_3 | ecosystem: Environmental > Terrestrial > Soil > Wetlands > Peat | place: Sweden: Abisko, Stordalen...
CGTTCTCCGGTCGGAGAACGCGACGGGAGCGGGTCACAATTCTCGGCGCCTGCACGCGGCTGCCCGGGCTCGCGTGCCGCGGACGAGGAGTGACGGCGGCGTTACGCGAGTCCCGTCAGCACCATGCTCCACACGCCCGACGCGCGCGGCCAGAGGATTTGCGGCGCGGGGTCCTCGTACTCCTCGGGGGCGACGACGAAGACGTCGACGTGGTACGGCGGGTCGAAGAAGAGGTCGTTGCCGCACGCGACCTGGACGTCGGTGGTCGCGGCGTCGACGTCCTCGCCCTCGAGCACAAAGACGCACGCGAAGGGCAGCGTCGCGGTGCAGTCGGTCGCGAGCCCGGGCACGGCCGCCGTGCCCTGCGCGCCGAACCCGTAAAAGTACGCGGTGCCGCCTAAAACGTTGATGCCGCGGGTGCCGTCGGCGGTCTCGAAGTGGTACAGTTGTTCGGCCAACACCGTCGCGTTCATGCGTGCCACCGCGGCCGCGCCCTGCAGCACCGTCACCGTGACGTAGGTGCACATGGGCGTGGTGACGACGGGGATGGCGCGCGGCGTGCGGAACACCGTGAGCGTCCCGGCGGGCCCGGACGCGTACTGGAAGGCGACGGTGCCGAACCCGCCGCACACGTGGCCGTCGGTCGCGGCCGCCCACGGCGCGCGGCAGTTGAGCGTGTTGTTGAGCAGCGTGACCTGGGCCTGGCCCGACGAGGCCAGGATCTGCGCAAAGGGGTAGGCGGTGGGGTCGTACAGCAGCAGCGGGTTGGTGCCGCCCCCGCCGACGATGGCCACCAGGTCGGCCTGCTGCTGCGCGACGTCGACGAAGTCGGCCTCCGTGGAGGGGCCGTAGCCGTCCGTGCACGCCCCATAGAAGATTTGAGGGTCCCAGAACCCGAGGGCGTTGCTCGCGTAAGCGTCGCACCCGCCCTCGTACCCGACGCTGAGCGCGCCGCTCCACAGCGGGTCGCCGTTCAGCCACGGGACGTAGTCGACGGCGTCGAACACGCACACGCCCTCGCCCGCGGCGAGGTCGGTGTTGTGGCGCACGAACGTGGCGCACTCGACGTCGCCGGAACACCGCCGCGGCGCGAGCACCGTGGACCAGACGGTCGCGACGTACACGACGTCCTCGGCCAGCGACGCGTTGATGGGCCGCGTGTACGCGCCGGGGTCGGTCGCTGTGTACGCGGCGTTGGCCGCGGCGAGCGCGGCGTTGGCGGGCCAGGCGAGGTGCGTGGTCACGTACGCCCGCAGCGTCGTCGCCGTGTATGTTTGTGAGAGCGCGACGACGTAAGCGTCGAGGACGACGGCGTCGAGCACGAACGCCGCCGAGCCCGAGGCCGTGAACAAACGGACGCCGTTGAGGAGCGAGGCGGTGAGGTTGAACTGCGCCGAGGTCACGGGCGCCGCGGCGGACGCCGCGGCGATGGGCGCAAAGGGCCACGCCATGAAGTCGTACCCGAGCAGCTCGTTCCACCAGAGCCCATAGAAGGCCCCGAGCACGTTGGAGTAGGGCGTGATGGCCGCCGCGGCCTGGGGGTTGAGGGCGTGCGGGCCGATGCACGCGGTCGAGACGTTGGCGGCGGCGCCCGCGGTGCCCGCGGCGGCGACCGCGACCAACCACACGCCCTTGTCGACGACGCGCTCGAAGGGGTCGTTGCAGTTTCCTGCGGCGGGCACCAAGGGCGTCCACAGGGGGTCGGCCTCCCACGCGGCCAGGTCATAGCCGCAGTAGCCCCAGGGGAAGGAGGCCGCGCGACACACGCCGTGGCCGCCGCACATCATGCGCGCGCCCCTGTCCTGGACCCAGTACTCGAAGCACTCGCACGCGTCGCCGACGAATGAGCCGCGCGGGAGCCCGCCGAAGCTGACGAGGCCCGCGGTGGTCACGGTGAGGCACGACGCCGTTTGCGTGGTGGCGTCGTAAACGCCGCGCGCGGGCTGCGTCGTCTCGCCGACGACGCGCTGGCTGTACAGCCCGTCGGCGTCCTGCGACACCGCGCTGACGCCGACGGAGCACAGCGGGCCCGTGTAGTCGGGGGCGCACATGCACCCGAACGCGGTGCACCCCTCGAAGGCCAGCGCGGGGGTCTGCTGCCTGCCCTCGGGCGCGCCCGCGGCGTCGTTGAGGTCGTTGGCGAAGAAGCGGCCGGCGAAGGGGTTGGTGGTGGTGAACGCGCCGCACGCCGGGGTCGCCGCGACGTACGCCGCGACGACGCACGACGGCGCCGTGGCGTTGGTGGTGACGACGACGAACTCGAGTCCGCCGGCGGGGTAGGCCGCGGGGTCGCACTGCCACGTGGTGTGGCCGTCGACCGTCTGCACAGCGCACGCGGCGACGACGCCGTTCAGCTGGGGGGAGTCGGCCATGACGACCTGGGACGCGAAGCACGAGGTGGGCGCGAGGAAGGGGCCGGCGAGCTGCGGCGCGACGGTGACGTAGAGGACCGCGTACGGCCGGCCGAGGTCGACGAAGGCCACGGTGGACAGCGGCACGGTCTGGACGAGGGCCGTGGCGCCGGCTTGCACCACGACGTCGGCGGGGACGGGGCACGTGCACGCGTCGCCGACCCACCCGTCGGCGCACACGCACCCGTCCCGTGGCGCCCCGGCGTCGTCGAAGCACGCTTGGGTGTTTGCGCCCGCGCCGTTCGGGGTCGTCCCGTCGGGCCCGGGCGCCCCGGACCCAAAGGGACAGCACGTGCCGCGGCCGTTGCACGCCTCGCCCAGGACCTGGGGCATCTGGAGCGCGAAGCCGTAGGCAGGGACCTTGGGCATGGGGCACGTGCACGCCGGGCCGCCGTTGACGGGCGTGGTCGCGTTCAGGTACGCGTCGAAGACGGCGACGCACTCGCACGCTCCCGTGATGGTTACGGTGTTGGTCACGCACGACCCGCGCGCGGCGCCGCCGCACGGGGTCGTCGGGGCGACGGCCTCCACCACGACGGTGCCGTTGTAGAGGACGCCGTCGACCATGAACGGGCTCGGGGCCATCGCCGACGCCGAGGGGCAGCAGCACGGGCACGACGCGAAAGGCCACAGGGGGCTGAGGGGGTAGAGCGCGCCCGCCGGGCCGTGCTTGGAGTCACAGAAGCACACGAGGGGCTGGCCCGTCTGACACTGTCCCCCGCCCGAGCCCGCGGCGCACCTCGAGGCGAAGGCCGTGTGCGGGTCCGTGGACACGGCGTCCAGCAGCGCCGGGAACGAGTTGGCGAGATGGCACACGCTGGTCTCGCACGCTTTGCCCGCCGAGTTCGGGAGGCACGCGCACGTGGCTTGCTGCCCGACCCAGGGCGCGCCGGGCTGGCCGTCCCTGAGCACGCGCACCGTCTTGATCGATTTCGACACGTACTGCCCGGCGACGACGTAGTTGGAGACGGGGTAGCGGCACACGGGGTAGCCGGCGCACAGGCACAGCGACGTCGAGCCGACGTCCAGGGCGCGGGTGGTGCCGGGGATGTAGGAGACGCAGTCGCACGAGGCGAGGCCGGGGACGGTGAAAAAGTACGGCGGCCCCGGCGTGGCCGAGCGGGACTCGGACGTCTGGAGGCCCAAATTGACCTGGAGCCAGACGCGGATGTCGTGGTCGGGGTCGACCAGGACCTGGACGCCGGGCGGAGCGTTGGGGATGTTGCCGCACGAGGCCTGCGCCCCCGCCACCGTCGTGGCGAACTGCGCGTCGTTGACGGGGTCGAAGACGTAGTAGCAAAAGTACCCAAAAAACACCCACCCCCGCTTGCACTGGACATCGGTGATGAGGCTCACGCACAGGTCCTGCGTGAGCCCCGAGGCGACCATGCCCATCATCGCGCACTGCCGCTGCCGCTCCTGGGGGTAGTTGTTGAGCAAAATGGTGGCGGGATCGTAGAAGGGCGCGTTGCACCGTTCCGTCGCGGGGACGTAGCGGTCGTACGGCGGCCCGTCGCCGCCGCCTTGCCCGAACCCTCGGAACGTGGACCACAGAGGGTAAAAGGTGTTGCAGAAGTCCTCGGTGTAGTCGTCGTAGGAGGCGTCGGCGGGGACGTAGATGGGGTAGCGGAGCCCGCTCGGGGTCGTGGTGATGAACTCGGCCCACCCGCCCTTGTTCCCTCCGTCGGCGCAGAACGGCACCGTCAGCTGGTTGTTCCCGTCCAGCCCGCACGGCGTGAACCCGCACGCCTGCGTCGCGTAGAAGAGCGGGTACTGCGGCTGGTCCAGGTAGTTGGTCGAGGTGGGCGCGAAGAACGGGTTGAGCTGCGGGGGGTCCAGCAGCGGCTCCACACCGAGGACCAGCGTGCAGTTGGACCGCGTCGTCAAGTTTCCGTCGACGCCCGTCATGTTGATCGTGACCCCGAAGGGGATCAGGCTCGCCCAGCTCTGCGTCGACGTGCCGTTGACCGACCCGTACACGGGCGAGGCAAAGTAGTAGCGGTAGAAGCCCGCGTCCTGCGTCCCTCCGAGGCCGTCCGCGAGCATGATCTGGAACGCGTTGGACGCGGGGGAGGTGCGCCTCAGAACGACGCGCATCTGGATCAGCACGCCGTCGGCGCGCTCAAACGTGCGCCACACCGACGGCAGCGACCCGCTCACGGTGTCGAAGGCGAACTGGGCGTACGGCCCGCTGAAGCTGATGGTGGTCGAGATCGGCACCGCGAAGCACTGCGGGGCCGTGACGAGCAGCCGGGGCATGACCATGTCGACGAAAGCTATGGAGGGGATCGCGCCCATGTACCCGAACGCGGACTCGACGGCGACGCCCTCGCTCACCAACAGGTCCAGCGACGTGTAGACGGGCGGCGCGCCGCTCCACACGTCGACGTTCTCGCGAATGACGAGCGGCGGCCCCAGACACGTTTTGGCGTCGCCCCCGCCCAAGACGCACGCGTCCGAGAGCGCGCCGCGGCTCGGGACGTACCACAGTTTCCGGACGAGCGCCTCGTGCGCGAGGGCCTGCGCGGTGCCGGTGGCGCAGTTGGCCGTGATCGTGGCCGCGGAAAAGTCCGTCTGGTCGTTGCACCCCAGCGGGCCCGTGGGGACGAAGAAGGTGGTCACGAGCCGCCCGACGACGTAGCTCACCTGCGGCGCCACGGCCACGGCCAAGCTCCGGTCCTCGAAGAGTTCGACGACGTACAGCACGCTGCCGACGGTGGCGACGTGGACGAACCGGTTGGGCGCCGGGCTTTGGGTCGGCGTCGCCGCCGTCGACGCCAGGAGGAGCACGGTGTAGTCGCCGTACAGCGCGTTCGCGAGCAACCCCCCGGGCGCCTGCGGCGTCGGCGTCGCCGTACACGCGGCGGCGACGACGACGGCCGCCGCGACGACGGCGCGCCAGGGGCGGACGCACCAGGGGCGGACGCGCATTCTTGAGTTGTGAGCGCGCGTGACGGCACAACGCAAATGGTCGCCGATTCGACGGCCGCCGCTCCGACGGTCGCCGCGCGCGTGGGGGCGGCCGTCGAAGCGGCGAGGGACGGGTCGTTCGCCGAGTTACTCGAGCTCGCGTACGTCACCGAGAACGCCCAGAGCCTGTGGGACCACCCCGACACGATGGCGGTCGTCGTGGACGCCGCGCGCGACGGGCTCGCGTCCGACATCAAGGCGTCTGCTTTTCTGGTGCTCGCGCACATCGCGTACCGTCTCACGGACGCGATGTGCGTTTGCACCTACCCGGGGCTCGTGGATGTGGTGATGGCGGCGGTGCGCGGCGACGACGACGGCCACTGCCTCAGATCGGAGGCGCTGAGTGTCGTGCTCGGCATCGTGTGCGGACGCCACACGCCCTCGATCCACGAGGCCAAGTCGGTGATCTTCGACCACCCCGGGCTCGTCGAGACGGTGCTCGCCGCCGCGACCGGGGACGGGGTTTTGCACGTACTGGCGCTGGACCTGATCGCGGGCCTCCTGTGGACGCCCCGCTCCCGCGCGCGCTTCTACACCGAGCCCGGGTTCGTGGACCTCGTGATCGAGACCGCGCGCGCAACGGAAAACACCGCGGACGTGCGCGAGGTCGGGTTCATGGTGCTGGGGAACCTCGCCGACGGCAACGAGGTCGCCCCTCTCCTCATGGCGCGCCCGGGGTTCCGCGCGTTCCTCCTCGACGCCATAGGGGACGACGTCGTGCGCCACCAGGCCGCGTGGATTCTGTGCAACCTCTCCAACTCTTCCGAGGCCGCGTGCGCTCTGGACGCGCCGGACGTTCTGGACGCTCTGGGCGCGCTCACCGGCCACGCGCACATGGAGACGAGGAGGTACAGCGTCATGGCCATCGCCAACATCGTGGGCGTCGACGCCCAGCGCCTGGGCGCGTTTTCCATCGACTCCCGAGCTCTGGGCGACGTCGTCGACGTTCTGCGCACCGCCCTCGACGCCCCCGGGCTGCTCTGGGGGTTGTATGAGCCTCTGCTGTCGCTGCGCTCTCTGTGCGCGGTGCAGGCGCATCGCCCCTTCTTCGCTGGAGCGGGACTGCGCCCGCTCCTCGAGCGCGCCGCGCGGTGCGCCGTCGACGGCGACGATCCGCGCTCGTGCGAGTACGCCGTCGCCGCTTTGGCGCACCTGGACGCCGAGCTCGCGGGTTGAGTGTCGGCGCGATGATGTCGTGATTACGTCGTCGCGCGCTCACAACACAAATGCAGATGGCGACGGTGACTGCGACGTCGTCAAAGGTGGCGGTGACGGCGAAGGCACCTTCGCCGCCTTCGCCACCGCAACCCACCGCCGACGCGCGCCGCCTCCTCGCCTTCGTCGCGTGGTTGTACGCCCTCGCCGGGGTCACGGCCGTCGGGGACGGGTGCGCGCCGCACCTCGTCACGGCGATCGTGCCCCCGGTCCTGGTGCTCGCCGGACTGGGGCTCGTGCCCGGCGCAAAGTGGACGGCGCGGCCCGACGTCGTGCTGAGCACCGTCGTCGTGATGTACCTGTTCCTCGCCTCCACGGTTTTGGTGATTTACCCAAAGGAAATGTGGCACGTCGACGACGCGTGGCGCGGCGTCGTGGCCCTCATGTACGACCACGCGCACACCGAGACGTTTCCGTTTACGTGCCCCGGGCTCGACCTCCGCGGCGACGTCCTCGCGGGGTGGACGGGGGCGGTGTCGTCGATTTTTTTACTGGCTCTGCTGGCTCTGCTGATGCCGTTCGTGGTGGTGATCGCGTTCATCGTGACGAGCGCGTGCTACGCCGTTGGGGTGTTTGTCCTCGTGGTGACGTGCGCGCCGTCGGCGGTCGGGGAGTCGCTCTTTGGGTAAGTCACGGTCCGTCCCAGAGCGTGTCGAGCTCGTCGTCGCTGCCGATGTCCCCCCACTCGAACCCGTCGATGTTCACGAAAAGGTAGCGGCGCGGGCGCGGCGGTGGTGGCGGCGGCGGTGGGGGAGGCGGCCGCGGTTTGCGCCCCCTCTTTGCGGTGACGCGGTAGACGCACACGACGTCGTAGTGCGCGCACAGCACGCACGGCCGCGCGCCGTCGCACTTGAACTTGCGCCGCACGCACTCGTTGCACGCCGTGGTTACTTTGCTCCGCGGCCGTTTGCGCGCGCGGTACGCCGCGCAGGAGGCCGCGTTCCTGGCGCGGCGTTTCTCCTCTCGTCGCGCGGCCGCCGCCGCGGCCGCGGGATCCGCCGCCGCGGCCGCGGGATCCGCCGCCGCGGCCGCGGGCTCCATGTTGTGTTGTGACGCGTCACAACGCAACATGGAGCCCGTGGCGGCACGACGACAGCGGAGGAGCGAGACGCCGCTGCGGCTCGACCTCTACTACGCCGGGACGGAGTGCTTCTGGATCACCAACACCGCCGGGGCGTACGATCGCGTCCCCGACATATGCTACCACGCCGACGTCGACGCGCTGATTCGCACGTGCGCACAGTTCACGGTGTCGCACGTGACCTTGTCGATGATCGACTTCGACGACGCCGACGTCTTGGGGCGGCTGATGCGCTTTTGCGCGCCCACGTTGGTGAGCCTGACTCTTCGGTTCGTCACCCTCGGCGGGCGGTCGGGCGCCGCCGCGGCCGCCGCGGCCGCCGCCGTCGCCGCGGCCGTGGCGGCGCCCGACTACCCGCGTTTGAAGGTTCTGAGCCTCGACGAGAACGGGTTCGACGACGAGTGCATGGGCGTCCTCGCGGAGCGGCTGGGCGAGGGCGCGTTCCGCTGCGTGCAGTCGATGAGGCTGATCGACGACACGCAGCCGAGGGGGCCCACCGTGCGCGGCGTCGACTCCGTGATGTGGGCGCTGGCCAAGGCCGGCATGCACGAGCTGCAGGACGTCTCGGTGGTGGTGCGCTCCGTCGCGCGACAGCCCCGTGCGGCGGTGTGGAAGTTCATCACCACGCGCCGCGTCGAGACGCGTTTGCATTTCTGGGGGCCTTGCATCAACGACACGTTCGGCATGTACCAGGACGCGTTGCGGGAGAGGAACGCCGAGACCGTCGGGCTGCGGCGCGACGACCGGCAGGCCCGCGACGCCGTCTACGAGATGCTGTGCATCGTCAAGCTCAGGCGCGACGAGCCCGTCGCGCGCCTACTGGGGATATACACGCACCACGAGTTTCTGCGCCGCGTGTTGCGGATGCTGGTCGACGGGGTGTGGGCGGAGTGAGGCGGGGCCGTGGGCGCGCGTTAAAACTCACGTAAACGTGTCTAGGAACCTATTGAGCTCTTCCTCGGTCCAGCCCTCGAGGCCGGACCGGTCCTCGCCGGGGACCGCGCCGGGGACCGCGCCGGGGACCGCGCCCCCGCCGCCCCCGCCGCCCCCGCCGCCGCCCCCGCTCTGCGACGCCGGCTCGGCCGCGGCCGCGACCACGACCGCGGCCGCGACCACCGCTCCGGCCCGCACCGCGGCCTCGAAGCGGCGCGATCCCGGGATGGACCCCGGCCGGCGCCCGCGGCGTCGCTGCGGCACGTAGACGCACCGCGCCTCCGTCCCGCGCGTCACGCACCACTCGCACGGCGCGCGGCCGTCGCACTTGCGGTGGAGGCGCACGCACTCGGCGCACGCAGCGGAGACGCGGCCGCGCGACATGCACCACTGCGCTTTGGTCGTCGTCCTCGGGGCCGGGGCCAGGGCCGCCGTCCCCGGGGTCCATGGGACCGGTTGCGCGGCGTCGCGGGCGATGTGGGCGATGTGGGCGATGTGGGCGATGTGGGCGATGTGGGACATTTTTTGTGTGCGTGCGTGCGCGTACGTGTGCCCGCGTGTTTTGTGACCGCGCCCCGTGCCCGCCCCGTCGCGTTCTCGTGGCGGAGAACGCGACGGGCGCAGTCACACAAAACAAAATGCCCCCGTTCGTCTACCTTTCGGGCGCCCGGCACGGCGTGCGCGTCGATCTCGGCCGCGTCGACACCGTGGACGTGTTCTGGCGCCCCGTGTTTGGGTGGTACATACGCGTCGTGCAGGACGGCGGGAGGACGCAGCGCTTCTACTGCCAGGACCGCGAGAACGCGTTTGCGGTGATGGGCACGCTGGGCGTGCACGTCGGCCGCGTCTGCGCGTCGTAACTCGCGTGTTCTCGCCTACCCTCCCGACACGTGCGGGTGCCTGAGACGGGCGCACGCGCCGCCGCCGCCGGGACCAAAGTGGCACTTGAGCGTGGCGACGGAGTCGGCGTCGAACCCCGAGTCGGTGAGGGCGAGCACGCGCAGCGCGGGGTAGGCGCGTTTGGTGAGCGCGGCCGCCAGCGCCCCGCCGCCGCCGCCGCCGACGGCGACGTCGCTCAGCACCACGGCCTCCAGGCGCCGCGCGTCGTGGTCGAGCAGCTTGGCCATGCTGCCGGCCGTGTCGAAGCGGGCGTCGGTGCAGACGAGCCCCGTGACGCGCCACCCCAGGTCGTCCATGCGCCCGACGAGCGCGTCGACGTCGGCGTCCGTGACGCTGCCGCGCACGAAAACCTGGCCCGTCGCGTGCGCCTTGAGCTCGCGCGGCCACGCGACGACGTCGACGGCGTCGCCCACGGCGGCGGCGGCGACGCTCATCGCGGCGCGCGTGGTTGTGACCACAAAAAATCAGACCGGAACGCGCAGATGGACGCGGGCGGCGGGTTCTGGTTTCACGACGAGGAGGCCGGCTCGTCCGTTCCGCCTCCCGTCCCCCTGCGCGCGATCGTGGAGATCCTCATGCGGGCGCGCTACGAGGCCCGTGCCGGTGCCGTCGCCGCCGCCGCGCCTCCCGCCGCGTGTCTCGTGCAGGACCGTCCCAACCCGAAAAAGTGAGGCCGCCGCCGCGAGGCCGCCGCCGCGAGGCCGCCGCGAGGCCGCCGCGAGGCGCGAGCCGCGAAGTGTGAGTCGTGACGAAGCGACGAAGCGACAAAGTGTAACGCACAAACAACGTCGCGCGATGAGCTCCGGCACCCCCGCCCTCACCACCGCCACGACCCTCCACTCGGAGACGCACGGAGGGCACACCTGCTACTACACGCAGACGGGGACGGGGCGGTACGCGATGAGGAACTACGTGTACGGGCCCGACGGCGCCGTTGGGCTAGCGCTCGACGCCCTCCCCGCCGTCGCCGTGTCCGTCGCGGCCGTCGCCGTCGCCCTCGCCGAGAAGTCGTGAGGGCGGGAGGGCGGGAGTAACCCCTCACAACGTCGCGACGTCGCGGCTCACAAAACACGCCCCGGGTGCAACCCCTCACAACGCAAACGCAAATGGAGCACAAGGTCGACGCCGCCATGGCCGCCGCGGCCGCCACCGTCCCGACGGCCGTCGTCGTCGGAGGTGGAGGCGCTCCCGCCCTCGCGCCCACGACCGTCCCGGCCTCGTGCAGGCACGTGCTCGTCCACGTTCCGGGCGTGGCCAGGGCCGATATCATGATCGATTTCGACACGTACGACTGCGTCACGCTGCGCAGGCCCACCAAGGCGGTGCCGAACGACGGCCACTACTCCGCCGTGCTGTGGGCGGTCGGCCGCACCTCCAGCGATCGGAAGGAGCTGCGCGTCCTGAACTTTAAGCGAGAGGACAGCGCCGCGGCCATGTGCGACGGCATCCGCGCCGCCGTCGCCGCGTCCGTCACCGCCGCGGGGCGAGTGCGGCGGCGAGTGCGGCGGCGAGTGCGGCGTCTCCGCGTTAATCGCCCCCACCCACCAGAAACCACAGCACGCGGTGCAGGATCGCGTTGTCGCCGTCGCGGCGCACGAGGCCGCGCGCGGCGTTCTTGCGGCCCACCGCCTTGCCCGGCACGAACGCGCCCGCAAACACCAGCACGCGGCTGCGCAGCGACGCGACGGCGGCCGCGGCCAGCTGCGCCTTGCGCGCGTTGCCGACCCGCGGCATCGTGAGCCTCGTGGGGCTCCCGCTCGCGACGGCGTCGACGACGACGGCGAACGCGGCGGGCGGCCACTCGCCGACGCCGTCGCCGTAGAACTTGACGAGCGTCACCGCCGGCGAGCGGCGCAGCAGCCGCCCCAGCGCGTACGCGGCCTCCTCCCCGATCGCGCCGTACGACCCGAGCGCGAGGAAGCGAACGTGCGTGCGCGCGCACACGGCGTCCATCATCTCGATCGCCGACGCCGTGATGTGGGCGTCCTCGTCGTGGACGTACACGTTCAGGTAGCACAGGGCGGGCAACGTCCCTTCGCGAATCTCGTGCGCGAGGTGGGCGACGTCGACGCTGTGCATCCCGCCGACGTCGCGGAGCGACAGTCTCTCGACGAGCCAGTTTCCCGTCTCCGGGCACCGCGGCACGGAGGCCATCAGCCGCGAGACGAACGACGGCGGTGGCATCGAAAAGAAGTCGCAGTCGACGAGAGTCAGCCTCTTGGTGTCCAGCCCGAACAGACGAGTACCCGTGAACGCGACTCCGGTGGCCGAGACCGAGCCGAACTCGGTCCGAGGAGTCGCGTCCATGGCCGCCGCGAGGACGCCGTCCGCGTTTGGATGATCGAGACCGGGGATGCTGTCCAGATAGAGAGTCTTGAGGTTTCCGTGCGGCGCGCCCGGCCACCTGATGCACGCCCCGACCTCTGGCGACGTCAGAATCGTCGCGCCGCCCATGTCCACCCGCGTGATGGCCTGCGCGATGGCCTCCGCGGCGTTCTCCATTTTGTGACCCCGTGCGAGAACGGCGCGGCGCTGAGAACGGGGTCACAAAACAAATGGGGGACGCGGAGACGGACACGTGGGCGGAGCGCCGCGCCGCCGCGGACCGTGCCGCGGCCCTCTACGCCGCCACGCACCCCGACGAGATGTGGAGGTACGGCGACGTTGTGCCCGCGGGTCGCGACTGCGACGAAGAACTCGTCGCGCGGTACCGACTGGGGCGCCGCCTCGCCGAGGAGGCCGTCGCGCGCTTCGAGAAACACATGCCGCCGGGCACGGTGGCGTGCAAGGAGGGCACGTACGTGCATGTCTGCGTGTCGGCAAAGCGACCATGCACGGCGGAGAGCGCGCTGTACCTCGCGGGCGCATCGAAGTTGTGGATCAACGACCGCCGCGCCACTTCTGCCGCGCTCGACGACGCGATCGCGAGGGCGCTCGCGACCAACGAGACGGCGATGACGCATCTCTGCTTCTGGTGCAACTGCCGCAACGACCCGTTCGTCTCGAAACTCGCAAAAGCCCTCACGACAAACACCACCCTGCGCTCGTTGAGGGTGATCGGCGGCTGCTACATGTTAGACGCCGCTGCGGCGGCCGTGCTCGGCGAGATGCTCGCCGTGAACAAGACGCTGTGCGTTCTGAACCTGGGCGGGTGCTCGTTCGAAAGAGAGGGCGAGGCGGCGCTGGTGCTGGCGCTGGGCGTCACCGGCAACACGCGTTTGGAGGAGCTCACCGTTTCGTGCACTGGCATGCGCGACGTCGACGTCGACGCCGCCGCGCACCAGTTGGCGCGCGTTCTGCGCCGGTCGCGGACTTTGCGCGTGCTGGACATGCGGAGCACTCTCGTCGGGGACGGCGCAGTGTATGCCATCGCGGACTCTTTGCGTCGGTGCCTCCAGATGGAGCGGGTGGACGTGTACGCGCGCGAGGAGACGGTCACGCTCGTGCGCAAGGCCGTCGCGCGGTGCAAGGTGAACCGCAAGATGATGGCGTTCGCGGGCGCACAGCGCGGCGCGGCGTGGCGATTCCTGCGCCGCGACGGGGACAGGCACCTCGGGCACCGGGTGATGTGGTTTCTGTGCGCGTAGCGGGCGTTACTCCGCGTCGACGCACATGAGTCTGAGCGCGTGCTCCAGCCTCGACACCGCCAGCGCGACCTCGTCGTCCTCGACGGCGGCGGACGCGAACTTTAGCACCTCGAGCGCGTCGTCGCGGCGAGTGCGCGGCAGCGTCGTCAGGAGGCGGCGAGGCGTGGGCGGCGTCGCGGCGGCGATCGGCGGTGGTGTCTCCGTCTCCACCGCCGCCACCGCCCCCTCGGCGGGGGCGACCTCGCCGCCCGCCCCCTCGGCGGAGGCAAAGACGTACTCGGCGAACTCGGGCTCGGGTTCCGGCGCTTCGGCGGCGACGCCGACCTTCCACTCGTCGTAGTTGCGCGAGGCGTCCGCGGCGTCGCCGGCGTCTGCGAGCACCTCCCACAGGGCGTAGGCGAACGCGTACGCCTCGCGGTACTCGGCCGCGTCGGTGGTGCGGCCGACGTCGGCGAAGGCCGCGTCGGCGGCGCCGCGCAGCACCGCCGCGGCCGCGGGGGCCACGGCCACGGCCTTGCTCTCCTCCAGCCGCGTCATCAGCGCGGACAGCAACGCCGTCGCCGCGGGCGACTTGTGCGGGACGCCCATGCCCTTGACCACGGCGAACTTGAAGCACAGGTACGCCGCGGCCGGGTCGGTCGCGGCCAGGCGCTCGCCGCACGCGACGTGAGGCTGCACCCTCGCCAACTCGGCGGGAAACGACGACATTTCCGGTGTGTCGTCGTCGACGCCGCCGCGACGCCGAACGGGCGGGCGCCATGGGCGAAAAATCGACGACGCCGAACGACGACGGTGAAACGATGCGCCATGGGCGAAAAAGACGGCGAACGATCTCGACGAAAAAAAACGGCGACGCCGAACGACGACGGCGAACGACGACGGTGAAACGACCGCCATGGGCGAAAAAGACGGCGAACGAATGAAAAAGAAAAAAATGCACGACGGCGAACGACGACGGTGAACGCGCGACGGCGAACGACGACGGCGCGTTGGCGGCGCCGCTGTATCCGGTCGCGCGATCAGGGCGTTCATGCGTCGCCCGGGGAGTGGAGCGAGCACCGATGGGTCGTAGTACCACTCGACCGGCGGCACGTACCTCTCGTACACGGGCCCGTCGTCGGAAACGGCGAGGGCGAGAGCGAGGGCGAGAACGATTCGCGTGCCTGCACCGCGTGCCTGCACCGCGTGCCTGCACCGCGTGCCTGCACCGCGTGCCTGCACCGCGTGCCTGCACCGCGTGCCTGCACCGCGTGCCTGCACCGTCACGAACACATCGACCCGTCGCAGCCGACGTACGGAAACGTGCGCAGCAGCTCTTCCCTCTGGGGCCATTTCCGGCGAACGGCGAGCACGTTGTACCACTCCCTCATCTCGTAGACGAAGGACCACATGGGGCCGTTGAGGGCGTAGAGCCTGTGGTCGCCGATGATGAAGGCGTCGAACCCGTCCTCGGCGAGGTCCTGGACGACGGAGAACAGGCTGGTCGACGTCCAGGTGCCCATGACGTTGACCTCGAACAGGAGGACGTCGACACGGTCGGCGACGAGGTACGGGCGGAGGGGGCGGAGGATGACGGGGTCGTGGCCCTCGGTGTCGATTTTGAACATGGAGACGCGCCCGAGGTCGTATTTTGCCCAAAACTCGTCCACGCTCGTGGCGCGCGCGCTCGTGGCGCACGTCGCCGCGTCGGCGCGGACGTTGACGGACGCGAGCTGCCCGCCGCCGTTTTCGTCGACGCGCTCGAGACACACCGTCCCGGAGCTGTCTGAGAGCGCGGCCGCCTCGACGTCCATCGTGTCGGGCGGGAGCGCGTCGCGGAGCTCGGCGAGGAGCTTCAGGTTCCCGGCCATGGGTTCGACGGCCACGATTCTAGGGCGGACGTACTGCTCCTCCGCCCACCCGCGCAGCAGCCCCAGCGTGGGGCGCCCCCAGAGATGGGCCACGAGTGCGCACCCCGACCCCACGTGGGCCCCGACGTCGACGTACACGAATGTCTCGTCGTTCTTCCAAACCGCAAACAGCGCGGGGAGGACGCGCGTCTCGCTGAGCAGCCCCAGCGCGAACCCGTGGCTCACCTGCCACGCCCTCATCAAGACGAAATCGGCGCGCTGTTCCGCGGGAGTCTGAACGACGCCGCCGCTGCAACGCCCGCTGCCCATCCACACCAGCAACACCACGAGGCCCAGCGCGGCCACCGAAGCCGTCCGCACCACGGTCTCGCGCCGCATGGCGGTTTCGTTTTGACGGCGGTGAAACGACGTTGAAAAAAAGACGGCGAACGAGGGAAAAAATAAAAAATCGACGACGGTGAACGGGTGCCGTCGCGCGTTCGCCGTCGTCGTTCGCCGTCGTCGTTAGCCGGCGTGGTCGAT
>Ga0302157_10004345_pt1 | contig 15468 bp, 14 predicted proteins | sample I_Bog_N3_3_FD_193502 | JGI IMG/M metagenome (GOLD analysis project Ga0302157, IMG submission 193502) | Peat permafrost microbial communities from Stordalen Mire near Abisko, Sweden - I_Bog_N3_3 | ecosystem: Environmental > Terrestrial > Soil > Wetlands > Peat | place: Sweden: Abisko, Stordalen...
GCGCGGTTGCCATGTCCCCAGAGAATCCGAAAAGCGCAACGAAGGGAACCCCCCAATGTCAACATTCCGCTTTTTCCTCCCGACCAGCCCTGCCATCGGTTTTTGAGCATTCACCTAATCCAGCTTCACCAGGACCGCCTCGCCGTCCTTTGCACCATTCTCGCGCAGCCACCGGTGCAACGACCATTCCTCGGCGGCATCCTGCCAATCGTAGCTGCCGACCGTAATTTCCCAGATTGCGGTCGCATCCACGGCGCTGACATGGGCCAGCGCGATCGGGCGGATGGCGTCGCGGATGTAGTCCGGCGCCGCATCGAGATCGAAGAATTTCACTTCGCGATAGACAGTCATGGCGCTCTCCCTGCGGTGTTACGCGGCCAGCGTCGGAGAGTCCGTGTAGCGATGCTCGTCTCCGCCAGACAGCGTCTCAGACGCCAGTGGGGCGAGCGGGGTGTCAGTACGCAGGCGCTCGACGGGATCTGGATTGGCGATGAACGGTGCGATCGCAGGCATTGCTCGACCTGACGCAGCAATGGCGCAGAGGCGATCGCACGTATACCTGAGCGGGTTTTCGGCTGGGTAGATCCCGATGCTTCCGCTATCCCCGGCATAAGGCTGGCTTCATCCTGGGCCATCTGGATCCCGGCAGTGTCGCGTCCAAGGGATACGAACATCTCGGTCGGCAAGCCGCCAATCAGGACATCATCCTCGATGACCAGGAACCTCGGCGGGTTCATGACGCCACGTCGTCGCCTGCGCCGCCCTCGTTCACCCACGCCTCGAGCTGATCACGGATCCCCCGGGTGCGAACGTCGCTGGCCGCTGGTGCGGCAGAAGACCCGGACGCCGGGGCGGGAGTCGATGCGCCCCGGTCCTCCGTTGCACCGACAGTTTCCGCCAGCCACAGATGTTGCCCGGATCCGGGGTCGCCGCTGCTAACAAGCGCGGCGGTGCTCACATACCGTCCTGCCGTGCTTCCGCGCCGTGTAGCGAGAACCGCCCAACCCATCCGCTCCAGCACACTGGAGACGGCGGTGACATGAGGCGCGTCATCGTCGGTGTCGACCGGGTAGGAAATGATGAAAGACCCTTCCGCAGGGCCCTGGCCGGAACCGTGCGCCACAACGATCATGCCGCGGTGTCGGCCGGCGGCCGGTTCGGGCGGCAGCTCGGCATCGCCCTCCACCCAGATCAGCACGCTGGCAGGCGGCCGTTGCAGTCGGGTCCCCGGGCCCTCGGAAGTGTCGGCGGGTCTTCCGGCTGACAAGCCGTATTCCCTGGTTCTTCTGTCAATCATCGCAGCCAGGTAGGCCGCCGATGATGGCTGCTGGTCCTGACAGGATGTGCGCTGAATGGGCTGCACGCTCGATCCTCCTGCGGTGACAGTCGCCCCGGCGGTCAGTGATCGACGCCTGGACTGGTGTCCCGTGTCAGACCCTACGGTCGGCTCACGATCCATGCGAAGGATCGGAAACTACGCATCCTTATGTTTGAACGAGCCGACGAAAGACCCGCTGCGGTCCGTAGTGCACGCAGAAGCATGGGTGGCTGGCAATCGTGCTATCAGTGTGCGGGTGGCCATGACAGACGTGGCCCGGAGCAATTGCCAGCATGCCGCAGCAGGGGCCCCCCCGGTCAGAACTTGGTGTTAAATCCTCCCGGCGGCGTGCCCGTGCGCGGCCGGTGACGCCGCTAGCACCACTCGTTACGGGCGCCAAATTCAGAGTCGTCGCGATCGGCGCGTCTTCCGGCGGCTTGGAGGCGTGTACGAAGCTGCTCGATGCCCTGCCCGCGCAGACAGCAATGGCCTTCGTGTTGGTACAGCACCTCGATCCTACTCACCCCAGCATGCTCGTGGAGCTGCTGGCCGAGCACACGGACCTGGCGGTGCTGCAGGCCGAGGACGCCATGACCATCCTTCCGGAACACCTGTATGTCATCCCGCCTGGTGCCTATCTGTCCGTCAAGGATGGTGCCTTGCACCTGTCGAAGCCCAATGCGCCCCGTGGGGCACGTCTGCCTTTCGACTTTCTGCTGCATTCGCTGGCGGCCGAATACGGACCTCGCGCGGTTTGCGTCGTGCTGTCGGGAAATGGCGCTGACGGCACCATCGGCCTGCGTGCGGTCAAGGACGCTGGCGGCCTCGTCCTTGCGCAGGATCCCGCGGAAGCCGGTTTTGACGGAATGCCATCCAGCGCCATTGCGACCGGGCTGGTGGACCAGGTGCTGCGGGTCGCGGCCATCGCCGATGCGCTGGACGGTCGCGGAGAAGGACATCAACTCACGACGACCGATGCCTCGGGCGGTTCCGATCCGCTCCTGGCAATCGTGGGATTGCTGCACGCCCGTACCGGCCACGATTTCGCCCCATACAAGCGCGGCACGCTGGAACGCCGGATCGAGCGTCGGATGGCACTTGCGCGCGGCGATAGCAGACCGGACGGCTCCTCGGACGTGGGGAACCGACGCGACAGCAAGGGCCGGCCGGGCGGCAAGATGGCAGCCTATCTCGCCCGCTTGCGCACGGATCCGACCGAGTTGGAGCTTCTGGCTAAGGACCTGCTGATCCATGTGACCAGCTTCTTCCGCGATCCCGCCGCCTATGACTCTTTGGCGAAACAAGTGATTCCCGGCCTGCTGCAGGGTCGCTCGGCAGACCAACCGCTTCGCATCTGGGTCGCGGGCTGTAGCACGGGCGAAGAGGTCTACTCCCTGATCATACTGTTCCACGAGGCAGCAGCGGCGGCCGTAAGGGACGGCAAGAACCCGAACCTCAAGCTACAGGTTTTTGCCTCCGATCTCGACGCGGCCGCGGTCGTCACGGCGCGGGAGGGCTTGTATCCATCCGGTATCACCGCTGACGTGTCCGCGGAACGCCTGGCCAAGTTCTTCACGAACGAGGACGGTCATGGCTACCGGGTGCTGCCTGACCTACGGGCCTCGGTCGTTTTCGCTGTCCAGGATCTGCTGACAGACCCGCCGTTCTCCCGCATCGACCTCTTGTCCTGCCGCAACCTGATGATCTACCTGGGACCGGAGGCGCAGGCCAAGGCCATCAGCCTGTTCCACTTTGCGTTGAAGACGGGCGGCGTGTTGTGGCTGGGCACTGCCGAAACGCTCGCCGATACGGACGACCGCTTTGAGCTGATCCAGAAGGCGGCGCGCCTATATCGCCACGTCGGCCGCAGACGGCCGGGCGACCTCAGCTTCGCAGCGGCCACCACGGACAGCCCGCGCGCCGGTCGCCTCGGTCGCCTTGCTGACCCCACCCGCATCCTTTCGCGGCAGATGGTACTTGCCGAGCTGTGCCGGCAGGCGGTGCTGGATGAGCACGCTCCCGCGGCGGTACTGTGCAATGCGCGGCACGAGTGCCTGTATTCATTGGGTCCGATCGATCGGTACCTTCGCATGGCGCCCGGACATGTCACCACCGATGTGCTTGCGATGGCGCGAGGCGCGCTGCGAACCCGCCTCCGCTCCGCACTGACCCAGGCCGCGCAGGGTGATTCCCGGGTAACCGTGCCGGGCGGGCGTATGACGTCGGACGGACGCTCGATGCCCTTCATCATCGACGTGAAGCCCCTGTCCAGCGACGGGGAAAAGCTGCTGCTGATCTGCTTCGTCGACGCGCCCACTTCAAGCCAGCCCGCGCCGCGCGCCGCTTCGTCCCGCGACGCTTTGCATATTGCCGAGCTGGAACGGGAGCTGGAGGCGGCCCGCGCAGAACTGGAGGAGGGCGCACGCAGCCTGGAAGCCTCAGGCGAGGAGCAGCGGGCGATCAACGAGGAAGCGCTGTCTGTCAATGAGGAATACCAGTCCACCAATGAGGAGCTGCTGACATCCAAGGAGGAGCTGCAGTCGCTTAACGAAGAGCTGACGGCGCTCAACAGCCAACTGCAGGAGACGCTCGAGCGGCAGCGCACCACCGCGAACGACCTGCAGAACATCCTCTACAGCACGGACGTCGCCACGCTGTTCCTGGATCGCGATCTCAAAATCCGCTTCTTCACGCCGGCTACAAAGGCGTTGTTCAACGTCATTCCGGGCGACGTCGGCCGGCCGCTGGCAGATCTCCACTCGCTCTCGATGGACACCGACCTGCAGAGTGATGCCCGATCGGTACTGGCTAGCCTGGACCCGATTGAGCGCGAGATAGAGACCGCGGAGGGGACCTGGTTTCGCCGCCGAATCCTGCCCTATCGCACCGATACGCACGGGGTGGAGGGCGTGGTCATCACCTTCAACGACATCTCGCGGCGCAAGCAGGTCGACTTCAGCTTGGAGGAGGCCAAGGCCGCAGCGGAGGCCACCAACCTCGCCAAGTCCCGCTTTCTCGCGGCGGCGAGCCACGATTTGCGCCAGCCGCTCCAGACGCTGGCCTTGATTCATGGATTGCTGGCCAAGGCTGTCGTCGCGGAAAAGGCCATCGGACTGGTTAAACGCCAGGACGAGGCGCTGGGCTCCATGTCGAGGATGCTCGACACGCTGCTCGACCTCAACCAGATCGAAGCAGGTATCGTGAAGACGGAACTCAAGGATTGCCGGATCGATAGCCTGCTGGATCGGCTCCGCGATGAGTTCGCCTACCACGCCCAGGCGAAGGGCCTTGGCCTGCGTGCGGTGCCATGCAGCGCCGTGATCCGCACCGACCCGAGGCTGCTGGAGCAGATGCTCCGCAACCTGGTGACAAACGCGGTGAAATACACGGATCGGGGCCGGGTGCTGCTGGGTTGTCGCAGGCGCGGCGGCACGCTTCGGATCGAGGTCTGGGACACCGGCATCGGTATTCCGGACGGCGACTTGCAGGCCGTGTTCGACGAATACCACCAGATCGGCAACGAGGCACGCGAGCGGGAACGCGGGTTGGGCCTCGGCTTGGCGATCGTGCAACGCCTGGGCGACCTGTTGGGTCACCGGATCGCGGTGCGGTCCAGGCCGGGCAAGGGATCTGTGTTCACCATCGAGGTTCCACGCGTCCCCGATGCGCCATTGCCGGCTCAACGCCAGCTTTCGCCGCCTCCCATCGCCGTCGCCGGGATGGTCGCGCCGTCGGCCGGCGGTCGCACCGGTCGTATCCTGGTGATCGAGGACGATCCGGACCTGCGAGATCTGTTGTGCCTACTGCTGCAGGAGGAAGGTCACCAGGTGGGTGCAGTGCCCAATGGTCAGGGGGCGGTGGACAAGGTGGCGGAAGGGGCGTTCCGGCCCGATCTCGTTGTGGCCGACTACAACCTGCCGGGCGGCATGACAGGCCTGCAGGTAGCCGCCAAACTGCGCGAGAGCTTACCCCACGTTCCGGTTGTCATCCTGACGGGCGACATCTCGACAGGAACCCTGCAGGATGTAGCCCGGCATGGCTTCGTCCAGCGCAACAAGCCGGTAAAACCGTCAGAGCTGCTGAGAACGATTGAGGACATGCTGCTGTTCAATCCGCCCGAAGAGCAGGCGAAAACGCCAGCCGCTTCCGGGCCGGATGCGCAAACGGCCGCACCGGTTATCTTCGTGGTGGACGACGACGCCAGTGTCCGTACGGCACTTCGTTCCGTGCTCGAAGAGGACGGCCGCGTTGTTGAGGACTACTCGGGGAGTGCCGCATTCCTGGCCGCGTTTGGAGCGGGCCGTCCCGGCCGGAATGTCTGCCTGCTGGTCGATGCAGCCATGCCCGGCATCAACGGACTGGAGTTGCTGGAGCAGTTGGCGGCAACCGGGCCCACTCTCCCCGTGATCGTCATCACCGGCCAAGGCGATGTGGCCATGGCGGTGCGCGCCATGAAAGCGGGCGCGCTCGATTTCATCGAGAAGCCCGTCCGCGCGCCGGAATTGCTGGCCAGTGTCGCGCACGCGCTCGATCACTCTCGCGACGCGGATGCCCAGACGGCCCGGCACGCCGAGGCCGCGGCAAGGATCGCGACCCTCACGCCCCGCCAGCTTGAGGTAATGGCCAGGGTGCTGGCGGGACACCCCAGCAAGAACATCGCCGCCGACCTTGGCATCAGCCAGCGCACGGTCGAGAACCACCGGGCCTCCATCATGCGCAAGGCCGGCGTTCGGTCGCTGCCAGCCCTGGCCCGGCTCGCGCTGGCAGCCGCCCCGCCGGGCAAGGCTGACTAACGCGCATCGACCTGGTCACTTTCGACCTTCTTGACTACTTCCACGAAGCCAAGACAGAAGATTGAGGCGGGGCGTTACACATTTGCGAGCGGGCACTGCGCCGCACGGCGGCGCCCGCTCGTTTGTTCTCGAAGCCGGCGGCCTCCGCCATTCGCAAGTACCCTGTCCATGATGCCCGCAGTTTGGAGACGGCACATGGGACAAGGGATCATTAGATCGACCGCAACTGCGGCAGATGCTGACGTAGGCAAAGAATCCGACCTCGTTATCATCCGCGAGCAGACGCGCGAGTGCCTCGAGTTGCTGCGTGCGTTGGTCGGATTGCTCGTGAACAAGCCCGAGCGCGAGGGGCCAACCCTTGAAGACCTGATCGCGGCTCTCGTCGCTCAGCAACGGGACGCGCTCGTGCTCCTCCGCCAGATCGCGAGCGATCAGGGCGCCATCCTGGACCGGCTGCCTACGCTGCCAGTCGATGGAGCAGGAGCCAGTGCGAATGGTCACGCCGCGCACAAAGGGGTGCAGTCGTGATGAACTTCCGCAAGATCGCCGCCGCCTCGGCCGGCCGGCTTCTCTTGCGGTATTTCACCGAAAACACCCCGGAGCCGATCCATCCGACGCCGGTCGACGCTGCCGGCCGGACGCTCGAAGAAGGTGGACGCCTCACCGCCTATTACACCGGCCGGGACAGCCGCGCGGCCTGGCGGCCCGACATGCCGGCAATCCTCGCCAAGGCCATCGGCATCGACCCGAGCCAGATGCCCCGGGACGCCGAGATGGCGCGCCTGTTCGAGGCACGTCGGGCTGACAACGGCGAGGCCTGGTCCGCTCACCCCCGCAAGCTGTCGGGGGTGGACCTAGTCCGAAGTTTTCACTGAGAGTTTAGAAAGTTCTAGCGCTAGCTGCCATTCTTTCGAACTCGGCTTGGCAGTCTACTGGACACGCGCGGGTTCTGCGCCGAGCATCGTGAACGCGGCCTCCTGCAGCGCGGTCGGCTTGCTGGTGGTGGTGAAGGCCGCGGCGGGGGCGCCGGCCAGCGCGACTACATTCATTGTCTGTGTCGCCAGATGGGCCATCAGATCGCGAAAGCTGCTGAGCGGCACGCCATCGTCGGTCCGGCGCCGGCCGCGCTTGCGTAACGCCGCCGGTGACGGCGCCGCGGCGGCGACGGGTGAGATGCGCTCCGCCTCGGCGGCCGCACGGTCATGCTCATGGAACAGGATCGGCGCCCAGGCCTCGCGCAGATGCCACTCCACATAATAGGCCAGCATGCAGAGGAACACGTGAGCGCGCACGCGCGGCTCGATCCAGTGATGCACCGGCCGGATTTGCAGATCGACTGATTTGAGGGTGCGGAACGCCCGCTCGACGCGCGCCAGATCCTTGTAGGCCCGCACGGCATCTGCCGCACTCATCGCCTCCGCCGGCAGGCTGGTGCGGATGATGTAGATGCCGTCCAGACGCGCCTCGCGTTCGATGCCGTCGTGGCGCCGGCGAAAGCCGAAGCTGTGTTCGGTGATCGTCAGCTCGAAATGCTTGGCCATCTTGTGGGCGTCCACCACGGCACCGACGGCCAGGCCGATCTCCGCCTCCCCCCGCAGTGGCCGGGTCAGCCGCCGAGTCGCCGCGACGATGCGGCTCAGGTCGCGCTCGGTGGCCACCAGCAAATCCTCACGCTTGCGCGCGCGCTCGCGGGCGAGGTCGGGATTGCGGCACACGATCAGGCGCTCGCCGGGATAGTCCGACGCGGTGATCTCGGCGAGGTCGCGGTCGTCGAACAGCGACATTTGCAACGGTCCCGCGGCGGTGGCGAGTTGCTGGATCTGGCCGGCCCGCAGGCAACTGATCCAATCGAGGCCGGCGGGTTTGACGTCCTCGCGGATGCGCGCCGAGGTGAGCATGCCGCGGTCGCCGACCAGGACGACATGGCGCAGGCCGAAGCGCTGCTTGAGCTTGTCGATCTGCGCACCGACCGTGCCGGGGTCGCCGGTATTGCCGTCGAAGACTTCCACAGCGACCGGCCGGCCATCGCGGTCGCAGAGCAGGCCGTATACAATCTGGGGACGGTCCGGCCGGTGGTCGCGGCTGTAGCCGTGCTGGGCGAGTTCGCAGTGCCTGCCTTCGAGATAAGACGAACTGACATCGTAGAGGACGAGCGTGCCGTCCTGCAGATGGCGTTGTGCCAGACTGCGCTCGATGCGCGTCTGTTGCGCACCCAGCCAATCCAGCGCCGCGTAGATCTCGCGCTCTTCGATGGCGCCGAGATCCAGCACCCGGCCGAGGCTGGAACTCGCCGTCTCAGGCGCCAACGAGCGCAGGGTCGCAAGCTTCGAGCCGGGCGCGATGACGCGGCCGGCGATAAGCGCCAGGGCAAGCTCGCGCTCGCGCGTGGCGGTCCGGCCGAACAGGCGCGGCAGATCGAGCTTGCGCATCATGGCGAGAACTGAGGTGGTCCCTGTTGGTCGGACGGTTTCGCGGCCTCGTTAAGCTCGGTTCCGGTTCGTCTCAGGCCGCCAATCTCGTCGTCGGTTCGTTCTCCTCGTCGGCAACCGCGTATGCCTCGTCCGGCGTCCTGCCGCCCAGGCTCGAGTGCGGTCTTCGGGTGTTGTAGTAGCCGATCCATTTCGACAGGCCGAACCGCAGCTCCGATCCCGTTTCGAACGCATACAGGTAAACGCACTCGTATTTCAGGCTGCGCCAAAGTCTTTCGATGAAGACGTTGTCCATCCACCGGCCCCGACCGTCCATCGAAATCCGCACCCCGGCGGCGGACAGCAACGCCGTGAAGCCGGACGCGGTAAACTGGCTGCCCTGGATGTCCGTGTTGAAGATTTCCGGCTTGCCGAAAAGGCCCATGGCCTCTTCCAGGGCGTCGACGCAAAACGTCACGTCCATGGTGGTCGATAGCCGCCACGTCAGAACCTTCCGTGTTGCCCAGTCCATGACGGCAACGAGATACAGGAACCCGCGGCGCATCGGAATGTAAGTGATGTCCGCGCACCAGACCTGGTTCGGGCGGTCGATCGTCAGGTCCCGCAGCAGATACGGATAAATCCGGTGCTCCGGGTGCGGCTCCGTCGTCCGGGGCCGCTGGTAGATCGGCACCAGGCCCATCGTCCGCATCAATCGGCGCACCCGCTTGCGGCCAACGCCGCCGTGGCCCGCGCGGCGAAGATGCCGCGTCATCTGCCGCGACCCGTACCAGGGCGTTTCCAGGAACTGCTCGTCGACCGACCGCATGAGCGCCAGATCCAGCGGCGTCGCCGGCGCCGGACGCCGGTAAAACGTCGAGCGGGCGATCGAAACCAGTTCGCACTGACGGGCAACCGACAGCTCCGGATGCTCCGGCTCGATCGCCTCCCGTCTCCGATCCACGCTCATCGACCGGAGACCTTGGCCAAAAAATCCCGTTCCACCACGAGCTGGCCGATCTTCGCGTGCAGCCGGTCCAATTCGCCTTCCCGAGCCGCTTCCTTCGCTTCGGAACGCCCGGAGAACAGAGACGCAAGGCCGGTCTGCGCCTGCCGTTTCCACTCATTTACCATCGTTGGGTGAATGCCGTGCTTCGTCGCCAGTTGCGCCGCCGTCATCTCCCCACGCAATGCCTCAAGAGCAACCTTCGCTTTGAAGTCCGCGCTGTATCGCGTCCGTGTGCCCGACATCGGGTCCGTCCTCCTTCCAGGGCGAACCGAGCTTAACCACCTGTCCGATGTTCCGGCACCACCTCAAACAGCGGCCACGTGGCCATGCGGCAGTGAGCGCTGGATCTCCACCGCCTCACCAGGGCTGCCGACCGCGATGCCGCCCTTCAGCAGCACGCGCAGCCCGTCGATCAGCGCGGGTGGAAGCTGGCCGAGATTGGCGATCGTGCGCTTCCGCACGCGGCCTGCCTCGCGGTAGCTCTCGCGCAGGAGCACCGCTGGGGCCGAGCGTCCGTTCGGGACCACGTCGATGAACATGGCCGCAGCGAATCACACCGCGAGTCGCGCCGCAAGCCCTCGGTATGGACACAATGCGCAACGCAAATCAGCCGCAGAACCATTGATCTACAACACAGATCCCATTTTTTTCAGAACAAACTTCGGCCTAGTGTTCAGCCCCGACAAGTCTGTCACGCTCGCGGCCGAGTTCGCCCCGACGCCCGCAGAGTCGGCACTGATCTGGAACGCCATCGACCGCGCGGCCGACCGCGCCATGCGCTACGTCGCCCAGGAAGTCGGCTGGGCACGTCGCGGAAAGGGTGGCGAGGACGGTGCCGATCCTGGGGCGGTCGGATGGATCTCCTTCCGGCACCACACGGCCAGGCCCACCCTGCAGGTCCAGGACGGGCCAGACGGGCAGACCTACCTGTTCGACGCGCCGGTCGCCGGCGATCCGCACGCGCACATCCACCATTTTCTTATGAACATCGTCGCGACCGCGGACGGTCGGATCGGGTCGCTCGACCTCCGGGCGCTCACCGACAACCGGATCAAGGAGTTCGGCGCCTACTTCCAGGCAGTGCTGGCGGACGAGCTGCGTCGCCTCGGCATCCAGGTCGGCTACAACGAGAACGAGCAGGCGGTCGTCATCGAGAGCGTCCCAGGGGACATCGGCCGGGCCTTCAGCAAGCGCGACCGTCAGATCCTGCACAAGGCGCGAACCTTCGCGGAGCGCCAGGGCCTGTCGTGGGATGACCTCTCCGCCGAACGCAAACTCGATATCGTCGAGGAGGCCAGCGCCGAGGGCCGCCTGGGCAAGATGAAGGCCGATGAGCGCCGGCTGTGGCGCGAGCAGGCCGATGCGCTGGGCTGGAAGCACGAGAGCGTCATCAGCGAGACGACCCACGTAAAGCTGAGCGACGAGGAACGGTTCGAACAAGCCTATCGCTTCGCGGCCCGGCATCTGGTCGAGGAGTTCCGTACCGCCGCTGTCATCGACCACGAGAAGCTCGGGCTGCATGCCGCGCGCGGCCTCATTGGCGCCGGCATCGCGGGCGGCCCAGCCGACATCAAGCAGGTGGTCGAGCTCATCGAAACGCGCGGCATCCGCATCGGCGACGAGCACGTCAGCCTCGTCGTCGGGGTCTTCGACGACAAGCTGCGGGTCAGCAACACAAAGCAGATCAGAATCGAAGAGCGGCTGCAAAGCCTTGCCCATGCGACGGCTCGGGACCGATCGGGTGCGCTCGGCTCCTCGGATCTGCGACAGGCGATGGATCGCAGCAAGGTCAGGTTCTCTCGAGACCAAGAGGCGGCGATCTTTGCGCTGGGGCAGGGAGGACGGCTCACGCTGCTGACCGGCGCCGCCGGCGTCGGCAAGACGACGATTCTCGAGCCTGTCGTTGCGGCCTGGAAGGCGGACACGCGGTTCGACGCGAAGGGCAGGGAGGTGATCGGCACCGCCCTCGCATGGCGTCAGGCGGACGCCCTGCGAGATGCCGGCATCGACCGCGCCTATGCACTCTCCCCGTTGCTGGCGATGATCGACCGCGGTGACATCACGGTCAGCCGCAACACCGTCCTGGTGATCGATGAAGTCAGTCAGGTCGGGCCGCTGCCTCTCCTCAAACTCCTCGAATTGCAAGCGCGTACGGGCATGACGATCAAGATGCTCGGGGACCGGGAGCAGGCCCAGGCAATCGAGGCCGGCGACAGCATCGAATTGCTGCGGCGTGCTCTTCCTCCGGAAGCCCTGCCAGTCCTACTCACGACCGTCCGGCAGGCGACCCGGCGCGGCCGAGAGATCGCCGCGCTCTTCAGGGAAGGCAACGGCAGCGCCGCCTTGGAGATGAAACGAGAGGACGGCCATGCCCGTCTTCTCGGCGGCGATCGCGACCAGGTTGTCGGTCAGATCGCCGACCTCTACATCGAGCGAAGGGACATCCTGATCGCGTCCGGGAGCAAGCGCGGCATCACCATCAGCGCGCCCACGAACGAGGACGCGGCAGATATCAGCAAGGCAATCCGTGCGCGACTGAAGGAGCGGGGCGAGATTGCTGCAGCCGAGGCCGTCCATAGAGCTATCGACCAGAACGGCCGCGAGTTTGACCTGGCTCTGGCCACGGGCGACCGGGTGCGGCTCTTCCGGCGGACATGGGGCAGCGTTGGGGGCAAGGAACACCAAGTCGGCAACAACGGCGACGTCGTCGAGATCCTCTCCCAAAGCGACCGCGGCCTGCGGGTTCGAACGGCGAAAGGGGAGATTGCAGATATCGGCTGGCGCCGCCTTGCCGACAAGGAAACCGGCCGGCTCTTACTAGGTCTCGGCCATGCGCTGACGATCGACGCGGCCCAGGGTCTCACGTCCGACGAGCACATCAACGCGCTGCCGCGCGGGACGTCTGGCGTCACCGGGTTCACGAGCTACGTCGCGGAAAGCCGAGCGCGTGGCACCACCTGGACGCTGATTTCCGAAGGGGCGCTGCACGAGGCCGAGCGGCACCGCCAAGCCGTCGGCGACGCTACGCCAATCATGCAGGACACGCTATGGGCGCGCGCTGCCGCGGACATGTCCGAGAAGCCCTACAAGGCCCTCGGGATCGATCTCCTCAACGCAGCCCGGCATGATCGAGAGCGCGCCATCGACGCCTTCATCGGGGCGCATCACGCCATGGAGAAGGCCACTCTTGCGGACCGGGACTGGGGCGTGAAGGCCAGCCGGCGTGTCAGGGCCATTGTCGTCAACGAGCAGCTTGGACGACACCTGCCCTCCCTGGACGCTGCGATTCAGGAGAACGGCCGCATTCTCGGCGAGACCCTGCGGGCGCGCGCGGTACAGCAACATTTGCGGGCGTTGCGGGCGGAAGCGGAGATGGCGAGACTGCGTCTTTCAGATGTCGCTCCCGTGCCATCGCGCTCCATGAGCCCGGGTCCCTAATGCACCAAACCCAAAGCGATTGCGCAGACCGGTTCAAAGCTCCGCCGCCCAACGCTGAAATTTCCCGTAGTCTATCGGCTCGGCGGCAAGTGGCCGGAAGGTGACCGACCGCTCACGGCGGCCCGAACGGCTGAAGCAGACGCTCGCACCGGATATCTGCACCGGCCAAGAGGCTGGAGCCGCTCATGCTAGAAGGCGCTTCATAGTTCTTGATGTCTACGCTCGCCTTATAAAGAAGGCGAAACGATCCACGAACGCGCTTGATCGGCATCTTTCGTCGAAAAGACCTTTATCGCACCGGGCATCAGAAAGCTGAAAAGCGAAGCCGCGTGGGCGATCCACTGGACGTCGGTGACTGCCACAACCCGTTCCCAGCGAGTGAGATGTTGCATTCCGACCTTGAAATCTTCTACGATCGCATCGGCGTCAATGCCGGCAAAGTCGCCTCCAAGCTCGTAGTAGAGACGAAGATGATCGTGGCCGGCGAGAGCCTTCTCGACCGCTGGAATGAGGGTCGACACGTAGTTGGCCTTCGTCACCTGTCCTCGACCCGCGAAGGCGACGACATTTTCAGGAAATCCTTGCAATTGCTCGATCACTTGCGTTCTCCGGCGTTGGACCACTCTCCTGCGGCCGCGGTGACGAGATCTGTCGTCGAAATCAGAATAGCCATTGACCGACCGATCGGTCAATAGTAACTTTGGTGAATGGCGATCAAGGGACAGCGCACCGCAGCGGGCGAAGAAACGCGCAAAGAGATTCTGAACGCCGCCCTGACGTTGCTGGGGCGCGGCGGACCTGACGCGTTCAGTGCGGGTGCGTTGGCGCGAGAGGTCAACGTGAGCAAGGCGACGATCTTTCATCACTTCGCGTCGGTCGACGAAATCCTGCTTGCCGCGTGCGATTGGCGTCAGTGCTTGGAGCTTGAGGGACACCAACCCACGTCGGCTCGGGCCTATCTAGACGGCCTCGGCCAGCAACTCGTCCGCGCGGCGCAGGGTGATCCCGTTCTGCTGAAGGCCCAAGCGGTTTTCGTCACCAGAGCGATATTCGATCGCGAAATAAACGCCCGGCTGTCCGAAGGCGTCGCCGGCATGCACCGCCTCGTCGTCGAGGCGCTACGCGCTCGTCTTTCCGCGAATGTTTCGGACGCTGAGATCGAGTCGATCGCGCGGGTCGCCGAGATGGCGCTCGATGGCCTGATGATCAACCTGGTATTGCGCACTCACGAACGGGCGCTATTCCAGCACGCCTGGACACGGATGGTTGACTTGCTTCTTGCCGGAGCAGAATCGGGCTGATCGCGGCGGTTTCTCGGAAGCCCCCGCATTTTCGGGCCGAGAATCGACTGTGCAACATTCGATTCCACTCCATGCTGGATGGCCGCTTTCAGGCACGGTCACGTCGCCCAGTGATGATCGGCATGGGCGCACACCAGCCGTTTAGGACCGAGTTACCCATGGAGTGCGGGCAACGCGGGTGCTTGCTGCACAAGCCTTGCACTACGGCAGCAGGTCGTCCAAGCAAAGCAAGTTTACCGCACCCAACAGGCCGCGAAGTAACCTACCGGGCACCGCCGGCGAAGGAAATCCTCCCGCGCTTCCTCGGCGGCGCGCTTTTGTCGCCGGCCGCCGTTATCGGGTGCGGAACGCGTCCGGCGCGAGTGACGTTGCACTCTCGGCCGCCTCCATCGGCGAGCCGATCACCGGTTTCAATTTGGGCGAAAGAGACACTGTGCTGGTCCATTCCCATGCCTGCGTGCCCGTTCCGAAGAGACGAGCTTCGCCCTGCCAGTTCGAGCCCGCAGCCATCGCGATTCGATAAAATCCAGTCGGCAACAGGACTGTGGTGATCACGCCCTCGGACAGATACACCGTCGCCACCCACTTCCCGGTCGCCCAATCACGAACGCTGACGATCCAGTGGCTGTACGCTGTGTCCGAGGACATCCGGAGGGTAAGCGGCGAGTCCCAATCGATCCCAGGCCGTCGATTGACCAAAGTGAACCCGTCCTTTGGGAACGCGACCGCATCGGCAGCGGGCGGTGGAGCGGGTTGAAGTTTCCCTGGCTCCACAAGCTTGGTCGTTGCCGGAACCGGCAGTGTGATCCGCAATTCCTGATCGGCCACGCCGGCGAGCAACACGGCGACGATGGCCACGGGCGCCGCCCATCGCACCCAGGCGTATCGGCGCACGCGAAGCGCGATCACGGGACGCGGGTCCTCATTTTGCCTGCGATACCAGTCTCGGTCAGCTATGCCCACGCGCGCTCCTCTTGGCGTTCCTGCCAGACGCTCTCATTACAACCCGTAATGAGCGGGCACCCAGACCCAGGCTCTGTCTCCCCAGACATAACGACCTTGCTGCCAAGGCCGCTCGTCGACCCGACGGAGGTCGGTGTCAGGCCTCAGCGCTCACGAGAATTGACCCGGGGTTGCTCACGGAAGTTGACCCACTGACTTCAGTCCTACCGTTCTGACCATTGTCGTTGGTTGTCCCGAT
>Ga0302157_10004349_pt1 | contig 15465 bp, 10 predicted proteins | sample I_Bog_N3_3_FD_193502 | JGI IMG/M metagenome (GOLD analysis project Ga0302157, IMG submission 193502) | Peat permafrost microbial communities from Stordalen Mire near Abisko, Sweden - I_Bog_N3_3 | ecosystem: Environmental > Terrestrial > Soil > Wetlands > Peat | place: Sweden: Abisko, Stordalen...
GTGCCGGTGGGAAGCGTGGGTGCCTCGATCTGGGCACGGGACCGCCTCCGCATGATGCCCGGAGGCCTCAACCTGGGTGTCCCCACCCGTTGGTGGCCCCTGTTCCGGTCGGGGATCCTGACCCCCAGGGAGTCGGTCCGGGTGGCCCGCGACCTCGTCGCACCCCACCTGCGGACCGGCATGGCCTTCGGCGACCGCTCGGTGGGCGACATCGTCGGTGGGCGACTGGGCCGTCCGGTGGTGGATCGCCTGGTCGATCCCCTGGTCGGCGGCATCCACGCCGGCGGGGTCGACGACCTGAGCGCCGCCGCCACCTTTCCGGTGCTGCTGGCGGCCTCGCAGCAGCCGGGGAGCCTGATGCGTCGCCTGGGACAGGCCATGAGACGGCGGGGCGACACCCCTGCCTCGGCGGCGGGCGGGCCCTCGGCACCCCCGGCCTTCCTGACCCTGTCGGGGACCACGGCCAGCCTGGCCGACCTGACGGCTGCCGCCCTCGAGGAAAGGGGGGTGACCGTCCACACCGGGGTGGGGGTGGCGGCGATCGGCCGCGCTCGGCGCCGGGGCAAGCAGGCCCGGAGGGCAGGCGGGCGCTGGCAGCTGATGCTGGGTGGCGACGAGCCCGCCGTGACGGTCGACGCCGTGATCGTGGCCGTGCCTGCCCCCGAGGCCTCCGTGCTGCTGGCCGCGCACGCGCCGGTGGCGGCGGGGATGCTCAGCGCCATCCAGTACGCCTCGGTCGGGGTGGTGACCCTGTCCGTCCCGGAGGGGTCCATCCCCGGGCCGCTGCGGGGGACCGGGTTCCTCGTGCCGCGGACCTCGGTCCTCGAGGGGCGGCCGTCACTGGTGACCGGCGTGACCTACCTGGACCGGAAGTGGCCCCACCTGGCCCGGCCCGGGGACCACCTGATCCGGGCCTCGGTGGGCCGCTTCGGCGACGCCCGCCACACCGACCTGGACGACGACGAGCTGGTGGCCTCGGTCCTGGGCGAGCTGGCCGTCCTGCTCGACCTCCACGTGCGCCCCACCCACACCCTGGTCACCCGATGGGACGACGCCTTCCCGCAGTACGAGGTGGGGCACCTCATCCGGGTCGGCCGGATCGACAAGGCCATGGCCGAGCTGGGCACGGTGGCCGTGGCGGGGGCGGCACTGCGGGGCGTGGGCATCCCGGCCTGCATCGCCAGCGGGCGTGCCGCCGGGCGCCGGATCCTCGGCGCACTGCACCCGGCCCCGGACCCGGCCCCGGACCCGGCGGCGCCGGACCTGGCGGCGTCGTGACCGTCACCGGTCCGGCTCGACCCGTGGCCCCACCCGTCCGGTGACGGGGCAGCCGACGCCGGCCACCACCCTCGTCCCGGACGGTGACGGGGCCGCCCGCGGCCGATGGCGGCCGTCGCGGGTCACCATGACCCAGACCAGCCGCGATCGGGTCACCCCCCGGCGGGGGGCGGTGGCCCTGCCGGCCCTGGCCGCCGGGGTCGGGCTGGCCCTCTCGCTCCCCCCCTGGGGATGGTGGATCCTGGCCTTCCCGGCCGCCGGCCTGCTGTGGTGGCGGTTGGGCGGCCTGCGCCCCCGGACCCGCCTGTGGGCGGGCTGGCTGGCCGGACTGGGGTGCTACGGGCCGGGCCTCCTGTGGGCCCGGTCGTTCACGACGCCCGGGGCGCTGGTCCTCATCGCCATCGAGTCCGCCTTCGTGGCCGTGGCCTGCCTGGCGGTGCCGGCCGGCCCGGTGGTGGCGCGGGCCCTGGCCTTTCCCGCCGCCCTGACCCTGGCCGAGGCGGCCAGGATGGCCTGGCCGTTCGGTGGGCTCCCCATCGGCGGGGTCTTCCTGGGCCAGGCCGACGGCCCGCTCCTCGGCACTGCCCGCCTGGGCGGCCCGCTGTCCCTCAACGCCATCGTCTACGTCGGAGGCGTGGGCCTGGCCTGCCTGGTGGAGGCCGGGGTCCGGACGGCCCGGGACGGCACCCGGGCGGCCAGGTTCGCCCGGGTCGACACCGGGACGGGGGCGGACGGGGGCGGACCGAGGCCCGGGCTGGTCTCGGGGGCGGTGGCCGGGACCGGGGCACTGACCCTGGTGGGGGTGGTCGCCGTCGTCGTCGTGGCCGCGGTGGGCGTGCTGGGAGACCACGCCCCCGACGGTGGCCCGTCGATCGGCAGCGTGACCGTCGCCGCCGTCCAGGGAGGCGGTGCCCGCGGCTTCCGCAAATCCCAGATCGACCCGAGCGTCGTTCTGGCCGCGCAGATGGCGGCGACCCAGGACATGCAGCGCCTCGACCACGGGGTCACGCCGGAGCTGGTGCTCTGGCCCGAGGACGTGGTGTCCCTCGACACCGTGCTGACCGACTCACCCGAGGAGGGGGTGCTGTCGGACCTGGCCCGGAGCCTCCACACGACGCTGGTGGTCGGGGTCACCGAGACCGTGTCGTCGACCGCCTTCCGCAACGAGGTCGTGGCCTTCGGGCCCGACGGGGCGCTCGTCGCACGGTTCGAGAAGGTCCACCGCGTGCCCTTCGGCGAGTACGTCCCCTACCGGAGCTTCTTCGCCCACTTCGCCAACCTCTCGGCCGTGCCACTGGACGCCATCCCGGGCACCGGCACCGGACTGATGCGCACCCCGGCGGCCCCGCTCGGGGCCATGGTCTCCTACGAGGTCTTCTACGCCGACCGGGGGCGGTCTTCGGTGCGGGCCGGCGCCCAGCTCCTGATCGTGCCCACCAACACCTCGTCCTACGCCACGGCCCAGGTCCCCACCCAGGAGATCGCCGCATCCGAGGTCCAGGCCGTGCAGCAGGGTCGCGACCTCCTGCAGGCCGCGCCCACCGGCTACAGCGCGGCAGTCACCCACCGGGGGGATCTCCTGGACCGCTCGGTGCTCGGCGCCCGCCAGGTCGTCGTCGCCACCCTGGACCGCCGGGACGGGACGACCCTGTACGTGCGGTTCGGTGACGCGCCTGTCCTGGTGCTCTCCCTGGCCGCCCTGGTGGCCGGATGGTGGCTGGCCGACCGGCGGTCCCGGCGGTCCCGGCCCCCGCGGCGGTCCTGAGCTCCCGGGGGACCGGGCGGGTCCTGGGCTCCCGGCGGGACCGGGCAGCCGGGGGGGTCCCGGGGATCAGTCGTAGTAGCCCGAGTGGATGTACACGCAGGGGATGCCCTCGGCGTGGAACATGGCGAAATTGTTGGGGTCGTCCTCGAAGGCCAGGCGGAGATCGAACCCGTAGGCGCGCAGCTCGTCGACGCTGTCCCGCTTGAACCAGGTGACCTGGGAGTAGTCCCCCCGCGACCGCATCACCAAGAGGTCCCAGCGCAGCCCGTAGCGCTCCAGCCAGGCCAGAGTCTGGGGCTGGACCCGCATGGGCCGGCCCGTCAGCAGGATCACCTGCAGGCTGGAGTCCAATAGCTCGAGCACACGGGCCAGCTCACCGATGACCGGGTCGTCACCGCAGGCATTGAAGAAGGCCTCCCAGTCGCGGCGCCCCCGCTCGATGAAGTGCTGGCGCCCGACCGCGTCCGACAGCACCCCGTCCACGTCGAACACCACGGCCGGCCCCGGCTGTTCGAGGGGGCCGTCCCGCCAGGCCCAGTTGGACGGGACGTAGCGCGAGATCACTCGTCCGCCGGGGAGACGGACGACAAGCGTCGGATCTCCTCGACCACGGCCGGGTCGGCCAGGGTGGTGGTGTCACCCAGCACGCGGCCCTCGGCCACATCGCGGAGCAACCGGCGCATGATCTTCCCGCTGCGGGTCTTGGGCAGTTCGTCGGTGAACACCACGGTCTTCGGGCGGGCGATGGGGCCGATCTTCTCGGCCACGTGGGCCCGCAGCTCCTGGCCGAGCTCGTCGCCGGGCTCGGTGCCCGCCACCAGCGACACGAAGGCCACGATGGACTGGCCCGTGGTGGGGTCGTTGGCCCCCACCACCGCCGACTCCGCCACCAGGGGGTGGTCGACCAGGGCCGACTCCACCTCGGTGGTGGAGATCCGGTGTCCGGACACGTTCATGACGTCGTCCACCCGGCCGAGCAGCCAGAGGTACCCGTCCTCGTCCACCTTGGCCCCGTCGCCGGCGAAGTAGCGGCCCGGGAAGCGGCTCCAGTAGGTGTCGCGGTAGCGCTCGGGGTCACCGTAGATGCCCCGCAGCATGGAGGGCCACGGGCGGGTGAGCGTGAGGTACCCGCCCCCCGTGTCCACCCGGCGGCCCTCCTCGTCCACCACCTCGGCACCGATGCCGGGCAGTGGGAGCGTGGCCGAGCCGGGCTTGGTGGGCGTGACGCCCGGCAGCGGGGCGATCATCATCGCTCCGGTCTCGGTCTGCCACCAGGTGTCGGTCACCGGGCAGTGCCCGCCGCCGATGACCGTGGAGTACCACATCCACGCCTCGGGGTTGATCGGCTCCCCCACCGAGCCGAGCACCCGCAGCGACGAGAGGTCGTGGCGACCGGGGTACTCGGTGCCCCACTTCATGAAGGTGCGGATGGCCGTCGGGGCGGCGTAGAGGATGCCCACCCCGTAGCGCTCGACGATCGACCACCACCGGTCCTTGTCCGGGAAGTCCGGCGTGCCCTCGTACATCACCGACGTGGCGCCGTTGGCCAGGGGCCCGTACACGATGTAGCTGTGGCCGGTGACCCAGCCGATGTCGGCGGCGCACCAGTAGACGTCCCGTTCGGGATGGAGGTCGAACACCACGCGGTGGGTGAACGCCACCTGGGTCAGGTAGCCCCCGGTGGTGTGCATGATCCCCTTGGGTGCCGCGGTGGTCCCTGACGTGTAGAGGATGAACAGGAGGTCCTCGGCCTCCATGTGCTCGGGCTCGCACCGGTCGTCGGGGCGCCCGCCGGCCGCGCCGTCGTCGCCGCTCATCAGCTCGTGCCACCAGTGGTCGCGACCGGTGGCCAGGGAGGCCGCCGGCCCATCGCCCCGGTCGCCGATCCGTTCCACCACCACCACGTGCTCGACGCAGGCGGCCTCCGACACCGCCTCGTCGACGTGGGCCTTGAGGGCCACGGCGGCACCGCGCCGCCATCCCCCGTCGGCGGTGACCACCACGGCGGCCTGGGCGTCGAGGATGCGGTCACGCAGTGCGTCCGAGGAGAATCCGCCGAACACCACCGAGTGGACCGCCCCGATCCGGGCGCAGGCCAGCATGGTCACGGCCAGCTCGGGGATCATCGGCAGGTACACGGCGACGCGGTCGCCACGGTGCACCCCCAGTCCCCGCAACACGTTGGCGAACCTCGACACCTCGACGAGCAGATCGGCGTAGGTGATGGTCCGGGTGTCGCCGGGCTCGCCCTCCCAGTGGAAGGCCACCCGGTCACCCCGGCCCGCCGCCACGTGCCGGTCGAGGCAGTTGGTCGAGACGTTCAAGGTGCCGCCGTCGAACCACCGGGCGAAGGGCAGGTCCCACTGCAGCACGGTGTCCCAGGGGCGGTACCAGTCCAGCGCACCGGCCTGCTCGGCCCAGAATCCCTCCCAGTCGGCCTCGGCCCTTGCATAGATGCCAGGGTCACTGACCAGGGCCTGATCCACGAATTCGGCCGTCGGAGGGAAGACACGGTCCTCGGAGAAGTAGTCCTCGATGGTGGCGCCGCCGGCCCCGGGCGCGCTGTCGGATCCCCCCTGTGGTCCGTCGTCCGACATGACTCCCCCTTCGCTCCCGTACTGGCCGACGGGCCCACGGCCCGGCGCGCCTCAGCCTAATGGCGCCGGACCTCTACGATGGAAGGGCCGTGACGTCGACCACCCACCCGCTCGTCGGGGCCAGTCCCCAGGACCGACGGCCCGTCGACGAGCCGGTCGCGTTCGATCCGGAGCCGGGGGCCGCCCGGATCGAGGTGCCGCTGGGCCGCCGGGTCATGGTGGTGAGCGACCTCCTGCTCACCCCGGAGGCCACCGCGTCGACCACAGCCACCACCACGGAGCTGGCCCGCGCCCTCGACACCTGGGACGGTCCCGGCATCCTGATCATCGCCGGCAACCTGTTCGACCTGAGCACCACCACCGGATCTCCCCTGCCCGAGTGCAGCCGGGCCATGGAGGCCCACCCCCACCTGGGCCGGGCCCTCAACCGGTTCCTGACCATCGACGAGCGCCGCATCATCCGCCAGACCGGAACCCACGAACCCGGCTACGACACCGATCCCGAGACCATCGCCGCCATCGCCGCCCGGGGTGCGGAACAGCACGGGCCCGTCGACCTCCACCTCCACACCGCCAATGGCGTACGGGTGGTGCGCGTCGAGCCCGGCGAGCACGCCTACGCGTCGGGCAGCTGTGGCGAGGACACCGAGTTCGACCCGGCCGCCGACGCCAAGCCGGGGGTATTGGGGCAGTCGCCGGCCGGCAAGGGCTGGCGCACCCTGGCCGCGCAGTCCGACCGTGACGCCCCCTGGCTGGTCGGCCTCAGCCGGCTGTCGGATCCGTCGGCCCTGTCCCGCTTCGTGGTCTCCCGCACCCTGTACCGGCGCCTGGGTCGCTACGCCTGGTGGTTGCTGGTCCCCTTCGTCGTGGCCGTGCTGCTGCGAGTGGCCGTGACCCCGTGGGTGCTGGGCCATCTCGGATCCGGCCTGCCGGCCCGGGCCATCCGTCACGCCCACCAGGCCGACCTCGGGGACCAGATCGTCATCGCCGCCGCAGTGGCCGTGGTCGTGCTGGCCGTGTTGAGCGTGGTCCTCGGGATCCTCAGCCGGCGTATGTGGTCCATCCTCGGCGGTGGCGCCCTCGGGAGCGTCCGCGCCGAAGCGGTGGCCAACGACACGGCGCGCGACGCCGCCCGACGGCTGGTCGGTCGGGGCTACGCCGGCCTGATCACCGCCGCCACCTTCCAGTCCGAGCTCACCCACCTGGGCCTGGGCTTCTACGCCAACGTCGGTGCCACCGGCGAGGTGGTGGAGGAGCACGGCGGCCGGCTGGGGCTGCCGCCGGTCTTCGTCCACAATCAGCGGGTCAGCTGGGTCGAGGTCGAGACCGGCGCCGAGCTCCACGTCCGACTCCTGTTGGGCCGGAACGAGCTGAGCTCACCCAGTGCCCTCGAGCGGCTGGTCCGCAAGGACCGCGGCACCCGCAGCCTGCACCCCACCCTGGTCGCCTCCTACCCCATGGGCGAGTCGTGGCCGCCCGCCCCCGACCTCCGACTGGCCCACAAGCGGGTGCGCCGGGTGCGGCGGTGGGCGTCGGCCGCCATCCTGTTCGCCGGGATCATCGACCTGCTCGACGCCATCACCCCCCCGCTGCGCGGCCGGCTGCACGTGGTGCTCCAGTTCCTGCCCCTCCGGGCCAGCGAGGCCGCCGGGGCGCTGATCGCCATGGCTGGGCTGGCCCTGGTGGCACTGGGCCGGGGCATCCTCCGGGGCCAGCGGCGGGCGTGGCGGGTCGCCGTCGTGCTGCTGTCGGTGACCATCGTCCTCCACCTGATCGCCGGGGCCGACTTCGAGGAGTCGTTGGTGGCCCTGGCCGTGCTGGTGCTGCTCGTGACCCACCGACGCGACTTCCAGGCCGCCTCGGACTGGTCGTCGCTGCGCTCCGCCTTCATCGCACTGGGCGTCGGAGTGGTGACCATCACCCTGCTCACCACGGCATCCATCGAGCTCTTCATCAGGATCGGGCGCCATCACCACACCCACATCCCGTGGTGGACGGCGATGTGGGCGGTGTCGGAACGGTTGGTCGGCATCCAGACCATCGCCCTCCCCCACCGCGCCGACCGCTTCCTCGCCCCCGCCCTGTTGGCCATCGGCCTGAGTCTGGTGGCCATCGCCCTGTTCCTGTTCACCCGGCCGGTGGTGGACCGGCGGCTGAGTTCCGGGCGCGCCGCGGAGATCAGAGCCCGCGACATCGTCCGGCGCCACGGGGTCTCCACCCTCGACTACTTCGCCCTCCGCTCGGACAAGAAGTGGTTCTTCCACCGGGACAGCGTGGTGGCCTACGCCGTGTACGGGGGGTCTGCCTCATCTCCCCCGACCCCATCGGGCCCCGGAACGAGCGCGAGCAGGCCTGGGCCGCCTTCCGCCGCTTCGCCGACAGCCATGGCTGGGTCACCGCGGTGATGGGCGCCGGCGAGGACTGGCTGCCCATCTACCGCGACTCGGGCATGCACCACATCTATCTGGGCGACGAGGCGGTGGTGAAGGTCCAGAGCTTCACGCTGGCGGGCCGGACCATGAAGGGGCTCCGCCAGGCCCACAACCGGATCAAGAAGTACGGCTACACCGTCAGCTTCCACGACCCGTCGCGACTGGACCCCACGCTGGCCGCCGAGCTCACCAAGCTGATGGGCCTGAGCCGGCAGGGCGAGCACGAGCGGGGGTTCTCGATGATGCTGGGCCGGGTGTTCGACCCGCGGGACACCGGTCTGTTGCTGACGGTGGTCCGGGGTCCCGATGGGGCGGCGGCGGCCATGTGCCAGTTCGTCCCGGCCCCCGGCATCCACGGCTACTCACTCGACCTCATGCGCCGCGATCCGGCCGACCATCCCAACGGGCTGTTGGACTTCGCCCTGTGCTCGACCATCGAGTACCTGCGGCCGCGTGGTTGTGAGGGGCTGAGCCTCAACTTCGCCGCGCTGCGTTCGACGCTGTCGGGGGACAAGGGGGACGGCACCGTGCAGCGGGCCGAGCGCTGGTTCCTCAAGCGGCTGTCCAACTTCGCCCAGATCGAGTCTCTGTGGAGGTTCAACGCCAAGTACGAGCCCGAGTGGCTGCCGCGTTACGTGGTCTTCGACACCGCCGAGCACCTGGTCCCCGTGACCATGGCCATCGTGCGGGCCGAGTCGCTCTGGGAGATCCCCGTCCTCGGGCGGCTGTTGGCGGCAGGCGCCGAGAAACGCACCCAGGCGACCCAGCGGGAGACCGAGGAGTTCTTCGCCTCGTTGGGCCAGTGGGACGGCACCGATGCTCCCCCGGTGGCGCTCCCGGTGTCAGGTGCCGAACCCGTGGGCGCAGCGGAGTCAGCCGTCGGGACGGCACCGGGCGACCGGCCGCCGGTCTGAGTCCGGGCCGGTCCGCGGGGCCCGACCGGCCCGGTCAGGCACGCTCGGATCCGTCAGCCCGGTGGGAGCGACGGGGTGCCCGGCGACGGTGCGCCGCGGCGGCCGGCCACCAGACCGACCAGTCCGATCAGCGCCAACGTGATCAACACCACGATCACCGCCACCAACGTCGTGGGCTTGTTCCACACCACCAGCACGAACAGGCCGACGGCCAGCACCGCCCACTGCAGGCCGCGACGGTGGGCGGACACGAAGTCGTGGAACGGACCGGCTGACAGCCAGCTCGGCCCGCTGCGCCGGGCCACCAGGCGCTGGATGGCGGGGACACCGGCCAGCACGGCGATCACTGCCACCACCGCCGCGATGATCACGATGGTGCGGACACCGTCCTGCAGCGGCGCGCTGACGGTGTCGATGACCGCGGCGTTGGCCGGCTTGGACTGGTCAGGGCTGAGCGAGGACAGGTACTGGTTGCGTCCCACCGACACCGCCACCAGGATGATCCCCATCGACAGGGCCAGCCCGGCGCCGGCACGGACCAGCCCCTTGCGCCGGTTGCGGGCCAGGGCGACGGCCGCGGCGAACAGCAGCAGGGCCAGGATGGGCAGGAGCACGGCCACCTTGTTGAGGACGCGGACGAGTTTCTGGATCTTGGTCAGCTGGTCGGACTGGAACAGGACGAAGTTGAGGCCCTTCACGGCGGGCACCTTGTTGAAGACGGTGATGCCCTTGGCGTCCAGCTGCTTCTTGACGTTGAGCTCGACCTGGCTGAGATCGATGGTCACCCGGCCACCGGAGGTCGACACCGATCCGTTCGACGATCCGGTGAGCACGGCCACCAGCTGCTTGTGCGAGGCGCGGTTGGCCACCACCCAGAGCTTCTGGAACTGGTCCGATTCGACCAGTTTGAGCGTGATGGCGTAGGTGGCGGACTTCACCTCCGACGTGATCGGCGTGGCCAGGAACGATGCCCGGGCCGGCAACGCGCTCTTGACCCGCTGCTCGATGTTGACCCGCTCCACCAGTTGGTTGCTGACCTTGGTGGCCACGGCGGTCTGGATGGCCGGATCCGACGCCAGTGGCGTCACCGTGCTCACGTAGGTGTCGGTGTTCAGCAGTTGGTTGCGCGTGAACACCACCAGCACCGACACCACGGCGAGGAGGCAGGCCAGCACCAGCAGCACCCAGGAGGACACCGTCCGCAGCCGGCGGCGGCCCCGGCCGGAGTGGGTCGTACCCTCGGACGACCGCAACGCCTCGTTCTGGCGCCGCAGCTCGTCCACCTCGTGGTGGAGGGTGTCGACGTCGTCCCCGGGCTCCCCCGGGGAGACGATGGCGCCGGCACTCCCGGCGGTTGCGTCGTCAGGGCTGGGGGCTGGCTCAGGACCGTCCGGGTCGTCGGGTGGCACGGCCAAACTGTAACTGCGCACTCCCGCTCCGGCTGGGATCGTCGACAACAGGGGTTGCGCGGCCGGCCCGGGTCGCACCCGGCCGTGGCGCGACGACGGCCGCCCCGCTGCACGAGGCAGGTCGGGACGGCCGCCACCGGACCCGAGCGACCGCACGGGGCGGTCCGCTCGACACCGACGGTTCAGCTGAGCAACTTGGCCTTCTGGGCCTCGAACTCGGCGTCGGTGATGACACCCTTCGACTTCAGGTCGGCCAGCTTGGACAGGGCATCGACATCGCTCTGACCACCGGCGGCCTGCTTCACATAGTTGTCGAACGCCTTCTGCTGCTGGGCAGCTGCCTGCTCGGCCCGCTCGTGCATGCTGCCTCCGCGGGCGATCAGATAGATGAGCACGCCGAGGTAGGGGATGATGATCACGAAGAGAACCCAGATGGCCTTGGCGAACCCGCCCATGTCGCGGCTGCGGAAGATGTCGCTGAAGACCACGATGAGGAGCCAGATCCACAGGAAGAAGAGGAAGAACTCCAACATCGTCCAGAAGATGTTCAACAACGGGTAGGTGTACGCAAGCATGGTTCGCAGTGCTCCTTGGTTGGGGACGCGACAACACTAGTAGCGGGTGGGCTCGTCCTGCCGGAACGGCGGGGCGCGGCTCGATCGGGTCCGAGCCACCCACGCCGGCGGCTGAGCACCTAGTGTCCTCGGCACGGATGGCGTGAGGAAGGGAAGCCGTGTACTACGTCGGGTCGATCGTCTTCGCCGTGCTCGCCATCGTGCTGGTGGTGACGTTCGTCAAGAAATGGCGGGTACGGAATGAACGATGAGGGCACCACCGGGGCTCCCGCCGCGGGCCCACCGGCCGCAGCGGCCCAGACAGCCCCCACCGATCCACCGGCACCGGCGGCTCAAGCGGATCCCACGGCTCAAGCGGATCCGATGGACCTGGTGCGCTCGAGGAGCTACGTCCAGCTGCTGGTCCTCGCCGGGCTGATCGGGGTCCCGGTGTCCGCCGTGGCCTACGGCTTCTTGAAGCTGGTCGGCCTGCTGCAGGGATGGCTGTTCGAGTCGGTCCCGAAGGAGCTCGGGTTCTCCGGAACACCGGCATGGTGGCCCCTCCCGCTCCTGGCCCTGGCCGGCGTGCTGGTCGGCGCGACCATCACGTACCTTCCGGGGACGGCGGGGCACAGGCCGGCCGAGGGCTTCCACGCCGGCGGGGCACCCACCCCCATCGAGATCCCCGGGGTGTTCCTGGCCGCGCTGGCCACCTTGAGCCTCGGGGTGGTCCTCGGTCCGGAGGCGCCCCTGATCGCCATCGGCGGAGGGCTGGGCACGTTGGCTGTGCACCTGGCCAAGCGGGACGCACCCCCCACCGCCGCCATCGTCATCGCCTCGGCCGGCAGCTTCGCCGCCATCAGCACCCTGTTCGGCTCGCCAATCCTCGGTGCCTTCCTACTCATGGAGGCATCGGGGCTGGGGGGTCCGATGCTGGGCATCATCCTCGTGCCCGGGTTGCTGGCCGCAGGCATCGGCACGCTGATCTTCGTCGGCCTCGACTCCCTGACCGGATTCGGCACGTTCTCCCTCTCCATCCCCGGGCTCCCGCCGTTCAGTCATCCCACCGGGGCCATGTTCGGCTGGGCGGTGGTCTTCGGGCTGGTCGCCGCCGGCCTCGGCACGGCGATCCGCCTCCTCGGGTTGCGTCTGCAACCCGTCGTGGAGCGGCAGAAGCTGCTGCTCACCCCGGTGGTCGGCCTCGGGGTGGCCGGAGCGGCCATCGCCTTCGCCGAGGTGACGGGCAAGGGCTTCTCCCCGGTGCTGTTCTCCGGGCAGTCGACCCTCCCGACGCTGGTCCTCCACGACACCGGATGGGCGGTGGGAACCCTGGTGCTCCTGGTGGTGTGCAAGTCCATCGCCTACGGCTTGTCCCTGTCGAGCTTCCGGGGTGGCCCGGTGTTCCCGTCCATGTTCATCGGCGCCGCCGCCGGCGTGGCCGCCGCCCACCTCCCGGGGATGTCACTCGTGCCCGGGGTGGCCATGGGGATCGGAGCCATGGCCACCGTGATGCTCAAGCTCCCGATGACCTCCACGCTGCTGGCCACGCTGCTGCTGTCCAGCGACGGCATCGGAGTCGTCCCGGTGGTGATCGTGGCCGTGGTGGTGGCCTATGTGGCTGCGGCGTGGATGCCCGAGACGCCGGCCGACCTCGGCACGCGCCTGAAGACCAGAGCCACGGCCGGAGCGGCGGCCGACGCCTCCGCCACGGCGACGGCTCCTGGGACACCGACGGCACCACCTCCGACGGGGGGCGGGACCCATGCCTGACGGCGCCGAGCGCCACGGGGTGGGACACCGGCCGACAGGACACCGGTGGCCGTGCTCGACCTGATCCTCATCGGGCTGGCCGTGACCCTGGAGCCCATCCCCATCACCGCCTTCATCCTCATCCTGAGCTCGCAGCGGGGAACCTTCAAGGGCGCCGCCTTCATCCTCGGCTGGTTCCTGTCGCTGGCGGTGGTGGTGGCCGGCACCGTCCTCGTCACCGGGGGCAAGCCACCCCAGCCGGCCACCCAGCCGTCGACGGCGGTGCTGGCGGCCAAGGCCCTCTTCGGCCTGATCCTCATCGGCATCGCCTTCCGGCAGCGGGCCCAGTCCGGCAAGCCACGGAAGCCGCCCACCTGGATGGCCAAGCTGGACAGGCTGTCGGTGTGGGTGGCGGCCGGCCTCGGCCTCCTCCTGCAACCCTGGGTCCTGGTGGCGGCCGGAGCTGCGTCCATCGCCCAGCTCCACATCTCCTCGATCGAGTCCTTCATCCTGTTGGTGGTGTTCTGCCTGCTGTGCACGGCCAGCATGCTGGCCATGGAGGGCTACGCCATCGTCTCCCCCGAGGCGGCCATGTCGAGGCTCGACGGGTTGAGGAACTGGATCGACCGACACCGTGATCAGGCCATCGTGGTGCTCTCCTTGATCATCGGCCTGTGGTTGCTCGGTCACAGCCTCTACCTCATCGCGTCGCAATGATGGGCCTGCTCATCGGCGAACTGGGCGACGGGCAGATCATCGAGCACGTCGCCAGCGTGGCTGTCGGAACCGTGCTGGTGATGGCCGTGCTCATCTCGGCCCTGGAGACGGTGGTGCTCCCGCGGGACGGCTTCACCAGCATCGCCCGGTGCGTCTTCGCCGTGGCCGACCGCATCCTCGTCCACCGGTGGCGGAACGAGGACCGGCGGGCCAACCTGCGCGCCCTGTACGCCCCCATCGCCCTGGTGTCACTGCCGCTGGTCTGGATGCTGCTGGTCACCATCGGGTTCTCGTTCATCTTCTGGGGCATCCGGTCGGGCACCACGTCGCGGGCTTTCGAGATCAGCGGCTCGTCCCTGTTCACCCTGGGATTCGCCGAGCCGGCCGGGGCGACACGCATCTGGCTGACCTTCATCGAGGCCACCATCGGCCTCGGCCTGGTGGCCCTCCTGATCAGCTACCTCCCGACCATCTACGCCGCCCATCACGAGCGCGAGAAGGGCATCAGCGTCCTCGCCCCCTTCGCCGGCACACCACCGACGCCCATCGACCTGATCGGCAACCTGCACCGCCTGGGCACCCTGGACAATCCCGACCTGTGGCGGACGGCGTCCAACTGGATGCTGGACCTCGACCAGACCCACACGGCCTTCCCCGCCCTCAGCTACTTCCCCGAGTCGTCACCCGAGCACTCGTGGGTGGCCTCGGTGGGCTCCATGCTCGACGGAGCTGCGCTCTTCTTGTCCGCCTCGGCCTTCAGCACCGAAGAGAACATCACCGAGGAGATCAAGGGCCCGGTCATGGCCCTGGCCTACGGGATGCCCACCCTGGTCCGCATCGGGCTGGCGGCCGGGCTGCCCATCCCCAAGGCCGAGCTGCTGATGGAGCTGATGGCCAGGGCCTCGGACCCGCCCCCGGCCATCTCCGTCCGCCGGGAGGAGTACACGGCGGCCCTGGACCAGCTCCACCACCTGCTGCCGGTGCCCGAGGCCGAGCGAGAGAACTGCTGGCGCCGGTTCGCCTGGATGCGCTCCGGCTACGACCACGCCCTCCGGGGCATGGCCGGCCTGACCATGGCCCGGTCGGCCGCGTGGACCACCGACCGGCCCGCGGTGGTGAGCCGGCCCCGCATCTTCACCAGCCGCCCCATCAAGGTCGACTGGACCCTGCACCACCCCGACTGACCGTCGGGCGGGCCGGCCCCCTCCCTACAGGTGGCTGAACCCACCCGACTCCTCCTTGGTCATGGCCACCGAGACCGGGTGCTTCTCGAAGTGGGCGAAGGACTGCTTGATGTCCTCCAGCAACAGGAAGGCCATGTCCCGGCTGACGCCCTGGCGGACCAGGATCCGCTGCACCGAGATGTCCGAGACCGAGCCGGTCAGCGGATAGGCCGGCACCTGCCAGCCGCGCACCCGGAGGCGGTCGGCGATGTCGTAGAGGGTGTAGCCCGGATCCTCCCCCTCTCGGATGCGCCAGGCCACCGAGGGGATCCCGGTCTGGGCGTTGCCGTCGCACAGGAGCTCGAAGGGGCCCAGCTTCACGATCTCGTCGGCCAGGAACTTGGCCGTCGTGTAGCAGGCCTCGTGGATGTCCTGATAGCCCTTCCGCCCCAGGCGGATGAAGTTGTAGTACTGCGCCACGATCTGTCCCGCCGGGCGCGAGAAGTTGATCTGGAACACCGGCATGTCCCCACCGAGATAGGTGACATGGAAGATGAGGTCGTCGGGCAGGTCGGCGACGTCCCGCCACAGGACCCAGCCCACCCCGAGGGGGGCCAACCCGAACTTGTGTCCCGACGTGGAGATGGACTTGACCCGGGGGATCCGGAAGTCCCAGACGACGTCGGGGGCGCAGAACGGGGCCAGGAAGGCACCACTGGCCCCGTCCACATGGATGTCGATGTCGAGGCCGGTGTCCTCGACCAGCTGGTCCAGGGCCTGGGACAGCTCGAGGACCGGCTCGTAGGTTCCGGTGTAGGTGACGCCGAAGGTGGGCACCACCATGATGGTGTTCTCGTCCACCTGGGCCAGCATCTGGTCCACGTCCA
>Ga0302157_10004350_pt1 | contig 15465 bp, 10 predicted proteins | sample I_Bog_N3_3_FD_193502 | JGI IMG/M metagenome (GOLD analysis project Ga0302157, IMG submission 193502) | Peat permafrost microbial communities from Stordalen Mire near Abisko, Sweden - I_Bog_N3_3 | ecosystem: Environmental > Terrestrial > Soil > Wetlands > Peat | place: Sweden: Abisko, Stordalen...
ATTGCAACATGCTTGGCGATAATGCGGCTCTGATCGTCCGCGAATTCAATGAAAATGCAATCATTCCGCCCGGCCATATGCGTCTTCAACAGCCCGATGTACTCAAGGAGGAGAAATATGATCCGGATATTTCCCGAACCAGGGAGTATGTATGGAGACCAATAAAAGGTAATGGAGAGTTGCTTACAAGCAAAGATTTGGCCACTAAACTGGTGCTCCAATTTTTGGATCTCGTGGAACGGGACCGTGCCGGCAAGATCAAGCGCAAGGGATGGCACTAACGGTCGCTCAGAATAGGTCCTGAAAAGTCAAGTCTTAGTGCTGTATCTGGAGCGCCCCATCACGCATCAGTGGGCAGCCGCATGGAGTTAGCGGGGCGCTTCTGATACAGCGACTTGAAGGAAGCCGCCCTCATGGAGGGCTATGTACTTTGAATCGGTCTGAGTGGGTGCAGGGGGATTAGGCAGAGACTGAGTTGGGCAGGATCCGTTTTTCTGAAGGCCGGATGGAGCGGCGCAGTGGCGTGCGGAGGCCCGATATGGAGGCTGGGGAGAGCTGCATCCGCAGGGTTTTGGCCGGATGAGACAAGGGATCTGCGTGCGCGCCGAAGCACGGGCAGAGGCCGGGGATGCGGATAGATCTTCATGCTGCGTAGCGGTGTGGTTGAGGTGGAGAACGGAGCAGGAGTTGCGCGGCGGAGAGCCGTTCGACGACGCGCATGGTTCCGCCACAGACAGGACAGTTCCAGAGTGAGTGAATCTGGTTGGTGGTCGGTGAAGTTTTCGAAGCAGTTGTCTTCTCTACGCCGCCGAGCAGTTGGAAGCAGAGCTGCAGGAGTGTGGCGCGGTTGCGGTTGGCGAGGAAGCCGAAGTTGCGGATGCGCACGAAGCCCGGCGGCAGCAGGTGGAGCAGAAAGCGGCGCAGAAACTCTTCGACATCCAGGGTCATGAGCCTTTTCTTGTTGCCGTGGGCGGAGTCGCGCCAACGGAAGGTAACGTTGTTCTTGGAGAGAGCGATCAGCCTGGAGTTCGAGATGGCGACGCGATGGGTGTAGGCACTGAGATAACGCAGCACATGTTCTGGGCCGCCGAAGGGCCGTTTGGAGTAAACGACCCAGTCGTGGCGGAACAGCAACCGCAGCCAGGCGGCGAAGGCGCGCGGCTGGGCCAGAGGCAGCAAGCTGCCGTGGAACTGGAGTTCACCTCGCTGGAAGGCGTCGCGAAGTCCGGCGACGAACTTGCCGCGGAAGACACGGCTCAGTACGCCGATGGGCAGGAAGAAGGAACGCCGGGCGGAGATCCAGCCTGAGTGATCCGGAGCGAGGCCGCCGGCAGCAATCACGCAGTGGATGTGAGGATGAAACTGCAGGCGCTGATTCCAGCTGTGGAGCACGCTGAAGAAACCGATCTCGGCACCGAGGTGGCGTGGATCGCGGGCGACTTCAAGCAGGGTCTCAGCACTGGCGTGAAAGAGCAGGGTGTAGATGAGCCGCTTGTTCTGCAGGGCGAGCGGAGCCAGTTCGCGCGGCAGGGTGAAGACGGCATGGACGTAGCGGGTGGGCAGTAGTTCCCGCTCGCGCGCCTGGAGCCAGCGTCGGCGCGCGTTGCCCTGGCAGCGTGGGCAATGTCTGTTGCGACACGAGTTGTAGGAGATGGCGGTCGTATGTCCACAGCCGGTGCAGCGGTCGCGATGGCCGCCCAGAGCGGCGGTGCGGCAACGCATGATGGCGGTCAGCACCTTCTCATGCTGTCCGTTGATCCATCTGCGGCTGCGTTCGATGAAGCCCTGCCCTGCGTAGCGAACGATGTCGGCCATCTCCAGGAGAGGGCGGCTCATGAGCGGTGCTGGTGTGCTCCTTGTGAAGAGAACGTCAGTGCATCCAGCGGGCTGGCGGTGGCGCTGAGATGCCGTTGGGACAGATGCAGGTAGACGGTCGTTACTTCGAGGTCGCGATGGCCGAGCAGGATCTGGATGGTGCGCAGGTCAGCGCCAGCTTCAAGAAGGTGGGTCGCGAAACAGTGGCGCAACGTGTGGGGATGAATGCGCCTGTTGTCGAGGCCAGCGCGTTCCGCAGCAATCTGGCAGGCACTCCACAGGACCTTGGTGGTCACAGGTTGGCTGGATGTGTGCCAGCGGTTGCCGGGGAAGAGCCACTCCTTCGGCTTGCGGCGGAGACCGCGCCAGTAGATGCGCAGTGCATCGAGCAGCTTCGGGCTGAGCATGACATCGCGGTCCTTGCCGCCCTTGCCCTCCCGGATATGAACCACCATCCGTTGGCTGTCGATGTCGCTGACCTTCAGGTGGGCCGCTTCCGCGCGACGTGCGCCGGTGGCATACATCGTCATCAGCAGGATGCGATGGAAGGGTGTATCCGCCGCCTCAATCAGTCGCGCGACTTCTTCCTGACTGAGTACCCCTGGAAGGTGACGCACCTTCTTCGGATAGGGCGTCTCGGCAATGCTCCAGCCACGCTTCAACACGTGGATATAGAAGAAGCGCAGAGCCGCCAGCCGTAGGATGACGGTGTTGGGACTGTACTTCAACTTGGTGAACAGCATCGCCTGGTACTTGCGAATCTCCTCCGGGCCAAGCTGATCGGGCGGACGGCGGAAGTACCGGCTGAAGTGCGCCACACCGTGAAGATACGAGCGGATGGTTGTATCGGCGAAGTTGCGACGCTGCAACTCCTCCAGCATGAGTTGACGTAGTTGGGTCACAGAGAATCCTCCTTCTCTGCGAACCAAACTATCCCAGCAGCCTCAAATGCCGGATCAGCCACACGCGAAAGCGTCCGCCGCACCAGCGGCTTCGTTCAAGTCGCCTATTGGAAAACTATCTGACGTTTGTTCATCCTACCCAACACCTACGGAACTCCAGCGCAAGAAAAAGAGGCCGGGATCGCTCCCAGCCTCTCCTCGTGTCCAACTTCTTGAACCTCGCTACGCGTTGGCTTCCGTCACAGACTCAGCCTCCGCCGCAGCCTCGGCTTCCGCAGCCGCAGCGGCAGCCGCTTCCTTCTCGGCCTTCTCCTGCTTGCGCGCCGCAATCGAGTTCTGTCCCAGTTCGTCGGCCAGCTTCTCGGTGGTGAACGACTCAATCACATCGCCCTCGCGGATGTCCTTGAAGCCGGCGAGGTCGATGCCGCACTCCACGCCCTGGCGCACTTCGCTCACGTCGTCCTTGAAGCGCTTGAGCGATCCGATCTTGCCGCGCCAGACCTCTTCGCCCTCGCGCAGTACGCGCACCTGCGCCGTCCGTGTAATCACTCCATCGGTCACGCGGCAACCCGCAATCTGTCCAACTTTGGTGATCTTGAAGACGTTGAGCACCTCGGCCTTGCCCGCGTAGTTCTCCTTGAAGACAGGTTCCAGCAGACCATACATCGCCTTGGTAATCTCGTCGCGCAACTCGTAGATGATCGAGTGCAGCCGGATCTCCACGTTCTCGCGCTCCGCAACCTCGGTCGACTTGCGGTCGGGCCGCACGTTGAATCCGATAATCACCGCGTTCGAGGCCGACGCAAGCAGCACGTCCGACTCCGTGATCGCGCCCACGCCGGAGTGCAGCACGCGTACGCGTACCTTCTCGGTGGACATGCGCTGCAGGTCTTCGGCGATCACCTCCACCGATCCCTGCACGTCGCCCTTGACGATCAGGTTGAGGTCCTTCATGCCGGCGTGCTTGATCTGCTCGGCAAGACCTTCCAGCGAGACGCGCGAGCTCTTCGCCAACTGTGCCTCGCGCTCCTTCATCTTGCGGTACTGCGCAATGCCCTTGGCCTTGTCGCGGTCCGCCATCACCAGGAACGTGTCGCCTGCGTCCGGCATTCCTTCCAGGCCGAGAATCTCAACCGGCGTCGAAGGCCCTGCCTCGACGATTGGCTGGCCACGATCGTTGAACATCGCACGAATCTTGCCGAAGGTATTGCCCACAATGTAGCTGTCGCCAATGCGCAGGGTCCCGTTCTGCACCAGCACGCTGGCAACCGCGCCGCGTCCTCGATCCAGCTTGGCCTCGATCACCGTACCCACCGCCGGACGTTCCGGCGTCGCCTTCAGGTTGGCCAGATCGGCCACCAGGCACACCATCTCCAGCAACAGATCGAGGTTCATCTTCTTCTTGGCAGACACATCGACGAAGACCGTCGACCCGCCCCACGCCTCGGGCTGCAGTCCGCGGTCCGCAAGCTGCTGCTTCACGCGGTCCGGGTTCGCCTCCGGCTTGTCGATCTTGTTCACCGCAACGATGATCGGCACATTCGCCGCTTTGGCGTGGGCGATCGCCTCCAGCGTCTGCGGCATCACTCCATCGTCGGCCGCCACCACCACCACCACGATGTCGGTGATCTTGGCGCCGCGCGCGCGCATGCGGGTAAACGCCTCGTGGCCCGGCGTATCCAGGAACACAATCTCGCGCCCAAACGCCGGCGAGTCCGGCTTGGTGATTTTCACCTTGTACGCGCCGATGTGCTGCGTGATTCCGCCCGCCTCGCCCGCCGCCACGTCCGTCGAACGGATCGCGTCCAGCAGCGAAGTCTTGCCGTGGTCGACGTGGCCCATCACGGTCACCACCGGAGAGCGGGTGATCTCCACCATCCCCGTGGTGTCTTCCAGGAAGCCCTCGATGGCCTCGTTCTCCAACTGCTCTTCGACCGAGATCACCGTCGCGTCCGCGCCAAACTGCCGCGCCACATCCTTCACCAGCTCGCCGTCCAGCGACTGGTTCACCGTGACGAAGACGCCTTTCATCAGCAGCGTCGCAATCAGGTCCTTGCCGCGAACGTCCAGCTTCTCGGCCAGGTCCTTCACGCTGATGCCTTCGGTTACGGTAATGGTCTTCGTAATCGGCAACGGCTCCCGCGAGAGCTGTGCTCCGCCGTAGCGCGGCGGCGGCTGGAAGCCCTTCATCGGGCCTTCCTTGGTCTTCTCGTAGCGCTGTCCTCCGCGCCTCTGTCCAGGCCGCGCCGCAGGCCGCATCCCGCCGGGATGCTCCCCCGGCCCCGGAGCTACACCAGCAACACCGCCCGGTCGTGCGCCAAAGCCTGGTCGTGCACTGCCCGGCGGAAAGCCCGGACGCCCAGGCGCGCCTGTCCCCGTGGGGTAGGTGCGCGTTGGATGCATCGGCCGCCGTGCCCCCGGAGCCATCGTCGAAGGTGAATGTGAGCCGGCAGCGCCTGCGGCCCCTGGCCGTGGCCGCTCGAAGATGGGACGCCCGCGCTGGATGCCGTGCGCAGCGCCTGCCGGAGCCTTATAGATCGGTCGAGGTCCGGTCTGAGGCATCACCACGCGCCGAGCTGGAGGTTCAGCAACAGCCGCGGCAACCTCCGCCTCAACGGTCTCCTGATCCGCTCCGTCTGTTCTGTGTTCCGCCGCCATCGACGAAGCAGCGGGCAACTCCGCCGAAGCCACTGCGCCGGCAGCAACCGAAGTCGCGGTTGTGGCTGGTTTCGTCGCAGGAGCGACAGCAACTGGTACAGCGGCAGCCTTCACACGCTTGACAGTCGCGGGTGCCGCTGCAACTTCCACCGGAGTCGCCGCCGCCGGCGGACGGTCCGCCGCAGCGTGTGCATGGGTCTTAGTTGTGGATGGCTGGGAGGTTGCCGCCGGCTGTGCCGGTGTTGCATGGGCAGAGGGCGGGGGAGCAACCACCACGGGCGGACGCGCAATCACCGGTCCCACGGGAGGCTTGCTCGCAATCGCCGGCGGCGGTGCCGCGGGTGTCACAATCTGCGCGTGCTGCCTCGGCAAGGGTACAACCCGCCGTGGCGCAGGGGCCGCCGGGGCACTCGCCTGCAAGATCGGCTTGGCGACCGGGGTACTCTTGATGGCCGCAGTTTCTGCTGGAGCGGCCACGGGCGCGGGACGACGCCGCAGTAGTGGGTTGCGCGCCTCTTCTTCGGCCTGCTTCCGCGCCAGAATCGCCTTTACCGCATCGCCCGGCTTCGAGATGTTAGCTAGATTGAAGGCCGGCTTGGCCTCTACTGGCGGCTTCGTCGCCGCGCTGCTGCCACGGTGGCCACTCAGATAGTCGCGCACTTTTTCGGCCTCATCGGCCTCGATCGAACTGGAGTGCGTCTTCTTCTTGTCTGGGTCCAAACCGAGTGAGACCAACGCCTCAAGAATAGGCTTGGCCTTCACTTCCAGTTCCCGTGCCAGATCGTTGATTCGAACTTTGCTCATCCGTCCCTTTTCGTTTCCCCTGCGCGCTTAGCTGTTCATATCAGCCTCATCGAAGTAGGAATCTAGTCCAACTCTATTATCCCTGAAATCGCAATCCTCGAAGCTGCCGATTGCGATCCAGGCAATTTGCCTGCATATGTGGCCAGAACCGCTAGCCACGCTTGTTTCCATCCGTCTCGACACCCTCGTCGGAGACCTCTTGGCTCTCATCGACCAGTGTGTCCACGGCATCGTTTTTCGATTCAATCATCTCTTCGCGTGCGTCCGCCTCGCTCACTGCGTCGCTCTCCGACTCCGCCTCTTCCGCGTCCGCAATCGCCTCGGACGATACGTCGTGAACCTCCGCAACCTCTCCGACCGAGCCCGCCTCCGTCTCCAGAATCTCCTCCGGAGTTTTCTCCTCCGAGCTCTCTTCAGAACCCTCGGCCGCGGGATCCTCCGCTGTTTCCACTACTGCATGATCCTGGGTCGCAGCCGCATCCAGCTTTACCTCTGCCTCCGCCGGTCGCTCCTCGCCCTCTTCGTACTGCCCGAAGTAGTGCCGAACCGCAACCGAAATCTTCTCCAGCGTCTTCTCGCCGATGCCGGGTATCTCCTCCAACTGCTCCGGCGTCATGTCGGCCAGCTCCTCGACCGTGGTAATCCCGGCCGCGATCAGCTTCTCCAGAATCGCATCGCCCAGCTCCTTGATCTGCTCCACCGGAGTCGTCACGCCCCCGCCCATCTCCTGCATCTGCTGCTCGACCTCTTGCCGCTTCTCTTCCTCGCTCTTGATGTCGATCTTCCAGCCCAGCAGTTTGGCCGCCAGCCGCACGTTCTGCCCCTTCTTGCCAATCGCCAGCGACAACTGCGTATCGTCGACAATTACCTCGATCTGCTTCTCTTCCAGATTCGTAATCGACACCTTGCTCACCTTCGCCGGCTGCAACGCCTTCTCCGCGAAGGTCGTGATCTCCTCCGAAAACTCGATGATGTCGATCTTCTCCCCGCGCAACTCGCGGATGATCGACTGCACGCGCATCCCCTTCATTCCCACGCACGCGCCCACTGGGTCGACGTCCTTGTCGCGGCTCACCACGGCGATTTTGGTCCGTTCACCCGCCTCGCGCGCGATCGCCTTGATCGAGACCGTCCCGTCATAAATCTCCGGAACCTCGCTCTGGAACAGGTTCTGCACCAACCCCGGCGCCGCGCGGCTCACAATCACCTGCGGCCCCTTGGCCGCGCGATCCACGCGCAGCAGCACAACCCGCACTCGCTCGCCCACGGCAAACTGTTCCAGCCGGCTCTGCTCGCGCTTCGGCATCCGAGCCTCTGCCTTGCCCAGGTCGAAGATCACGTCCATCGGCTCCAGCCGCTTCACCGTCGCGTTCAGAACCTCGCCCGCGCGGTGGTTGTACTCCAGGAACACCGTGTCCCGCTCTGCCTCGCGCACCTTCTGGAAGATCACCTGCTTGGCCATCTGCGCTGCAATCCGTCCCAGCGGAGTGGTGTCCTTGTAGAAGCGCAGCTCGCCGCCCACCTCAACCTCGGGAGCCAGCGCGCGCGCCTGCTCCAGCGTCAACTGGTTGATCTCGTCCTCCACCTGCTCCGGCCCCTCGACGACAGTCTTGTAGACGTAGGCGCGAATCTCGCCCGTCTCCTTGTCCATCTCCGCACGCATGTTCTCCTGCGTCTTGTAGAACTTGCGTGTCGCCAGCGCGATCGCATCCTCCACCGCGCCCACCACAATCTCAGGCTCGATTCCCTTGTCCTTGCTCAACGTCTCGATCGACTGGTACAGAACACTCGCCATCGCTTCACTCACCTTCAAATCTTTTGTCGTTCCGCAGCGCCATTTGACTTGTCATTCCGCAGCGCAGCGGAGGAATCTGCTTTTGCCGTTCTCAACCTGCAACCAACAACCAGCAACCAGCAACTGTCTTTCTAAATCTCAACCACTAAATTCGCCTTCTCAACATTGCTCAGCGGAATCTCGATCACGCTGTTCCCTGTTCCCTGTTCCCTGTTCCCTGTCTTCTTCCCCTTCTGCTTCACGGCAGCCAGGTCGATCTTCAACACACCGTCCGCAAATCCCGCCAACCGCCCCGTCCACAAACGGTTCTCGTTGACCGGCGTAAACGTCTTCACCTTCACCAGGCTCCCCTGAAACCGCGCGAACTCCTCCGCCCGCGAGAGCCTCCGTTCCAGTCCCGGCGAAGAAACCTCAAGCGTGTACTCCGCTCCGGGAACCACATCCTCTACATCCAGCAGCGTGCCAAAGTCCGTGGCAAAAGCCGCACAATCCTCATGCGTCACGCCGCTCAGCAGCTCCACCGGAACGCCCTTCGGCAGTATGAGACCGGCCAGATCTTCAACTTCTCCAGCCTCGGCGCGCGCCTTCAACCTCGCACGCTCCGCCGCGTCCTTCTCCACAAAAACCCGCAGCGCGCGCGCCTTTCCGCCGCCGCCAAACTCCACTTCCACAACCTCCAGATGATGAGATGCGGCAACCCGCTCTGCCAGCCGCCGAATTTCATCCATCTGCAATGCCATAAATTCCTATGCGATCTCTGTCATTCTGAGCGTAGCGAAGGACCCCGACGAACTCTCGGCAGCCTCAACCCTCCGTCCCTTTCAACCACAAACTTTGCACCGTGCTGACCAAACCGTCTTTGGAGCAACAAAAAGTGGGCTTTCGCCCACTCATCTCTTCCGCCATTTCGCCGGTGCGCACACGGCTCCTAACCGAACAGCGGAACAAACTTGTTCGCTCTTCCAAGATACGCCTATCACCACGAAAGTTCAATCCCATCATGGCAAAATAGCTCGTCATTCTGGCGCATCGCCGCGAGCTGGCGCATCGCCGCGAGTCGTCATTCTGGCGCAGCCAGAATCTCCGTATTTGCTCTTTCCCTTGCCCTGTCCTTCGGAGGGAGCGCAGGGCTTTAGCCCTGCGAATAATCGCCCATGGAAGAAAGGGGCTTCAGCCCTGGGTCTTTGTCCCGCAAAAGATAATTTCCCCAAAAACCCCAGCAAAATCCCCCGTCAAGACCCTCGACACTCCAAAATCCTCCCAACTCCAACTATCTAAACCACATAATTCTTTTATAAAGTTGGCATAGTAGTTATGCCCAACCTGCTATCCTTAAAATAGACCACAAGAAAGCAAAGTCTCGCACTCTCCTTCTTGGCCTTTGTTTTCTTATATTTAGCATCTAACTCGTTTAGATGGACGACGCTACAGGTAAATACCTGCAACTGTATGCATTTGACGACTTTATCGCGGGGGGGGGGAGGGGGGTACCCCCTCCAAAAAGGAGAATCAATGCGTGCCAGGCTCTGCTCACACACCAAGTCCGACGGAACGCCCTGCCGAGCCGTAGCCCTCGCCGGTCGAACGCTTTGCTTCGCCCACCACCGTCAACTGCGCCGGCAACAGGCTCGCAGGCCCCCCGCCATCCGCCTTGGTCCCCTTGCCGATCAACAATCCATCCAGCGCGCGCTCAACCGCGTCTTCCAGGCAACTGTCTCCGGTTCCCTCCCGCCCGAACGCGCCGCCGGCCTCCTTGATCGCATTCAGTTCGCCATCGGCAAGCGCCAGGCTACAGCCTTGCGCGCCCCGGCAACTCCCCCAGACCGTGCAATCCAGCGCCCCGCATTTGCTCTCACACCCGCTCGACTCTACAATCAACCAAACCCGGCGCAAAAAGACATTCCACGCAGCCGCCAGCCAGAACGGAAGATATGATCCCCTCCCCGATCCCCGAAGCCCTCACCTTCGACGATGTCCTCCTCGTCCCCGCCTACAGCGAGGTCGTTCCCAACCAGGTCAGCACACAGACCCAGCTCACCCGCAACATCTCTCTCAATACCCCGCTCATCTCGGCCGCCATGGACACCGTCACCGAGTCGCGCCTGGCCATCGCCATGGCCCAGCAAGGCGGCATCGGCGTCGTCCACCGCAACCTCACGATCACGCAACAGGCGGGCGAGATCGACAAGGTCAAGCGCTCCGAATCCGGCATGATCGTCGATCCGGTCACCATCACCCCCGAACAGCCCATCTCCGACGCGCTCGAACTCATGCGACGCTTCAAGATCTCCGGGGTCCCGGTCACGCGCAAGGGCCGCCTGGTCGGCATCCTCACCAACCGCGACCTGCGCTTCGTCTCCCGCACAGACATCCCCATCGACGACGTGATGACCAAGACCAACCTCGTCACCGTCCCCGTCGGCACCACTCTGGAGGAGGCCGAGCTCATCCTCCACCAGCACCGCATCGAGAAGCTCCTCGTCGTCAACGAAGACTACGAACTCAAGGGCCTCATCACCGTCAAGGACATCCAGAAGAAGCTGAAGTATCCCAATTCATCGAAGGACAGCAAGGGCCGTCTGCGCGTGGCCGGAGCCATCGGAGCTACAGGCGACTTCCTCGAACGCGCCGCCGCCCTCATCGAGATGCGCGTCGACGCCCTCGCCATCGACAGCGCCCACGGCCACTCCTCGCGCGTCCTCGCCGCCATCGCCGCCGTCAAGAAGCAGTTTCCAGACACCGACCTCCTCGCCGGAAACGTCGCAACCTACGATGGCGCAATGGCGCTGATCGACGCCGGCGCGGACGCCGTCAAGGTCGGTATCGGCCCCGGCTCCATCTGTACCACCCGCATGGTCACCGGTGCCGGAATGCCCCAGATCACCGCCATCGCCGAGGCCACGCGAGCCGCTAACAAGCATGGCATCCCCATCATCGCCGACGGAGGCATCAAGTACTCCGGCGATGTCACCAAGGCCATCGCCGCCGGAGCCAACGTCGTCATGATCGGCTCACTGTTTGCCGGCGTCGACGAGTCGCCCGGAGAGACCATCCTCTATCAAGGGCGCAGCTTCAAGGCATACCGTGGCATGGGTTCGCTCTCTGCCATGGCCCAGGGCTCCGGCGAACGCTACTTCCAGAGCGCCGAGGACATGACCGAAGCCGCCAGCACTGAACGCGAAAACCTCACCGCCCGCGAGACTACCGGAGGCAACCGCCTCGCCAAGTTCGTCCCCGAGGGCATAGAAGGCCGCGTGCCTCACCGCGGCCCGCTGGAGGCCATGGTCTACCAACTCGTCGGCGGACTCCGCTCCGGCATGGGCTACCTCGGCTGTAGTACCATCCCGGAGCTACACGCCAACGCCCACTTCATCCGCATCTCCAACGCCGGCCTCCGAGAGAGCCACGTCCACGACGTCATCATCACCCGCGAAGCCCCCAACTACCATGCAGAGTAGCGCAGTATAAGACGCAGAGCATCGCTTAAAAGCGCCGAATGCACGACCTATATATGCGTGAAGCAGTGTAAATCTATATGCGCCGAGTTTTATTCTACGACCCAATGCAAACACCAACGCCCAACGCAAACTGGCGCTGGGCTTTTAGCGTCTGGACTCCGGTCGTAATCGCAGTCGCAATGATCTGCTGCGAGTCCACCAGCGCGCTCTCCTCACAGAACACCAGCAGTATTCTGCGGCCCATCCTCGAGCACTGGTTTGGCCCCATCCGGGACAGCTCCTGGGATCTCTACCACCACTATCTGCGCAAGAGCGGCCACTTCGTCGGCTACGGGTTTGTTGCCTTCACTTTCCTCCGCGCATGGCTGCATACGCTCGATCTGCGCGCGCCGCGCCCGCTGCTCACATGGCGTCTCCAGTCCTCTCTGCTCGCCATCGTCTCGACCGCCATCGTCGCCAGTTGCGACGAGTACCATCAAACCTTCATCCCTAGCCGCACCGGCTCGCCTCTCGACGTCCTGCTCGACACCGCCGGCGCCAGCGCGCTCTGCCTCCTGGTCTGGCTCCTGTGCTGGAGCAGGCGGCAATCCCGCACGGAACTCAGGGCCGCTTGAATCGCGTGTCCAGCACCATCGCGTCGAAGCGGTGCCGCAGCGTAAAGCCGAACCGCTCGTACAGCCTCACTGCCTGCTCATTGCCCTCGGTCACGGTCAGTGTGATGGCCTCAAAGCCCGCGTGCCGCAGGCTTTTCGCGCTCCGCTCCAGCAGCCCGCGGCCTAGCCCGCGGCCGCGATACGCCTGCGCAATGCACAACTGTGTGATGTGCGCGACCTTCGCGCCCACCCGCGAGCAAAGCACCATGCCCACCAGCGCGCCGCTTCGCCGCTCGCGCAGCATCCAGGAGAAGCTCGCCTCAAAGATGCCACATCCGGGAAAGCGCACAATGTTGTGCAGAAACCGCAGTGACCCGTGCAATGAGCGGTACTGGTCGTTGATCAGCGCGTCGGAGTGGCCCACATAGCAGGCATGGATCAGCTCGGCCGCGGCCTGATAGTCGGTTGGCGTCCACTGCGCCAGTGCCAGCTCTGGCCCAACGCCAGACAGACCAGCCGCATCCGCCGTCGCCGCACCCCTCAGCTTCAGCGAAGCACGCCCGTCAAGCGCGCACTCCAGAAACAGCCGCGGGTACACCGTAAACTCCGGCCCAGGAAAAAGGTCGGCAAACTCACCCGCGTCATACAGCAATAGTTGCGACTCCACGCGATCGACTCCCGGCGTGTGCCGCAGCAACTCCAGCATCGGCACCAGCAGAGCCCGCGTCGCGTCGGCGTCGCTCATCGTCCTGTGGCCTGCGGCGAATGCGTCGCCGATCACCGCCTTAATTCCCTCGAAGACACAGAACGTGTAGCCGCACACGCATCCCCTGTCGAGCGCCACAAAGCCGGTCAGAATGCGCGACTCCAGATACTGAAGCAGGAGCTCGGTCGAGCTGCTGTAATCCCAGCGCAGGCGCTCACGCCATGCGTCAGCCTCGCGCTCCAGCAATGGCCGAAGCTGGCGCGCGGAGAAGTGCCGCAGGTCGAGTACTTCGATCTCGGATGCAACCGGCACGCTAGCCATAGCCCTCCACTTGCACCTGCGTCTTCAACTCTCAATCCAACAAGGGTCGAGCATATAGCAGTCTAACTTCATCCGTACACCGCGCACGGAAAATAACTTTGCATGACTACGGCTTGGCGTAGACCTTGTACACCTGCAAACCCCGTGCCGGGTACTCGATGATCTGCTGATAGACGCGCCCGGCCAGCAGGGGCGCCAGTGCGGGCGTGTCTTTGGCTGGAACCACCAGCAGATGCTCGCCCGCGGGAACGCCGTCCACTGCGTACTCGATAGGCTGCTCGTTGCGATAGAAGGCGAGGCCGTAGACCATGTCGCGCTTGACGTCCTCCACCGCCACCACCCGCACCTCAGGCGCTTTCTGCTGCATTTCGCGCGCCAGCGGCCGCGCCGAATAGTTCAGGTCGAGGTCCTTGCCGTGGAAGCCGAGCAGAAACACCAGAGCCCCCAGCACTGGAATCAGCGTCGCGTTGCGCACCTGCGCAATGCCTCCCAGGCGGATCGTCTTGACTACAGCGAAGAACACAAGCAAGGCCGCCGCGCTCGCGACCACAAGCCATCGCACTGGCGGCACAAGCGTGTCGTACACCATGTGCTGCGGCGCCAGCACAATCACGAACGCCACCAGAGCGCAGGCCGCCGCATGGGACCACAGCAGCCACCGCGGCAGCCCTGCGCGCCGAATGCGGTTCAGATAGTCGCCGGTCAGAATCGTCAGAGGTGGAATCGACGGCAGAATGTATCCCGGCAGCTTCGACTTCGAGCAGGTGAAAAACACTATGGGAAACAGCGCCCACAGCACAAGAAACTCAGGAAACGCATCGCCCGTGCGCGGCAGCCCCAGATAGCACTTTGGATTCAGCTTCACCTTCCATTCAGCAATCGAAGCGCTCATCGCGGCCACCAGCGCCCGGATCGCAATCACCGTCCACGGCATCAGGCCCACCAGCCCCACCGCCAGGTAATACCATACCGGCTGATGGTGCTGGTACAGGTTGGTCGCAAAGCGTTCCAGGTTGTGCTCGACGAAGAACTGCTCCACAAACGTCGGGTTCTCCCGCTGCACAGCGATGTACCACGGCAGCACCATCGCCAGATACAGAAGCACGCCGGGAATCCATATCGTCCGCCGCAGCGCCGTCCACTCCCGCCGCAGCCCCAGAAACAACAGGATGATGCACAGCGCCAGGAACGGCGCAATCGGCCCCTTGGCCAGCGTTGCCGCCGCGCCGAAAAAGTACAGGTCGAACAGCCAGAACTTCAACCCCGTCTCGTACCATGCATACCACCCCAGCATTCCAATGCACAGCGGCGCAGCCATCTGCATGTCGGTCGATGCCCCGCGCGCAAACCCGATAATTGCCACCGACGACGCGGTAATCAGCGCAGCATCCAGTTGTCCTCCAGGCCGGAATCGCCGCATGTGCAGGAAGATCATCGCAATCAGAAGAAACGCGCCGGAGGCCGAGGGAAGCCGTGCCGCCCAGTCCGAGACGCCGAACTCCCTGAACGAGCTCATCGCCCGCCAGTAGTAGAGCGCCGGCTTTTCCAGCCACGGATGCCCGTACAGGATCGGCGTCACCGTGCCGCCGTCCAGGCAATGCAGCGAGTTCTTGATGTCGGTCAACCGCAGGCTGCGCGGCACCATACTGGCGTGCAGCTCGTTGCAGGTCTCGGTGTGCGCCTCCAGCATCTCGCGCGCAATCTGCGCGTAGCGCGGCTCATCGGCCCCCATCAGTCCGATCTGATCGCCGCCCAGAATCGGCACTAAGCCATAGAGCAGCAGGAAGGTCGTCGCCAGCAACAGCACAACCACCTCCATCGGCGACTCGCCCCACACGCGCAGCCCCCAGTCGCGCAGCCACGCCACCGCCGCGTTGCGCGTTCCTGCACCGGTCACAACGGGTTGTGCGGTTTCAGTCAATGAAGTTCCATCGCCAGAGAAGCCTGCATGGGCCATGCAAGCATGGGCCAAACAAGGCTACCAGACTCATCCCTCGCCCGGCGCGCCGGCCTTCGCAGCCTTTTCCTCTCGCCTCTTGTCGCGCTTGCGCAGCCGTCCCAGCAGTTCGTCCATGCGTCCGGTCAGCCGCTCCGTGCGGTCGATGGCAAACGTCAGCTCTGGCACATGGCGAGTGTGGAGTCCTCCTCCGCCTCGCTGCCGTGTACTGCCACAAAGACGCGCGCGCTCTTCCCGCCCGGTGCCAGCACGACCTCTGTCACATAGCCCGGCGCAATCCGCGGATCGGAGAGCTCGCCCTCCAGCATCGCCCCAATCTCTTCCGAAAACGTGCTGGCCACGCGATTCCGGTGATACGTTCTGGCTCGTTGTTCAGGCATATGTCTTCGCCAACCATCTCATCCAACTGCCAAGCATAACAAAAGCGCGCGCTGCTTACTCCCCCAGCATCTCCAC
>Ga0302157_10004351_pt1 | contig 15460 bp, 20 predicted proteins | sample I_Bog_N3_3_FD_193502 | JGI IMG/M metagenome (GOLD analysis project Ga0302157, IMG submission 193502) | Peat permafrost microbial communities from Stordalen Mire near Abisko, Sweden - I_Bog_N3_3 | ecosystem: Environmental > Terrestrial > Soil > Wetlands > Peat | place: Sweden: Abisko, Stordalen...
GGCAGCGAAACACGCCGCCGGCAAGAAGGTCAGCACGGCGGCCACTGCGAACCGGTTCCCGACGTCGGCGACGACACCGAACGTCACGAGGCCGGCCACCGCGCCGAGGACGCCGGCGGCCACCCACCACCCGGCGACCGATGCACGGACTGTGGTCGGGAACAGCTCGGCGAGCAGCGACCCGACCGCGGGTGCAAGGACCGAGCCCGAGAGGACCCCGAGGACATAACCGACGATGAGCGCGGGCCGCGACCCCCCGTAGGCGAGCGCTCCGAAACCAGCCAGTCCCACCATGGCCACCGCGGCGGTCGGTCGCCGTCCGACATGGTCAGCCATCCAGCGCCCCACCAAGAGCCCGGCGAGCCCGGCGAGCCCCGCCCCCGCCACCATGGCGGCCGTCAGGTAGCCGGGCTGGCGGAGCACGTTCTGTGCGTACAAGAAGACGAAGCTGTTTGCAGGTCCGGTGATCACCGAGACGGCAAAGGCAATCACGACGATCACGGCGAGTCGACGGCGGAAGCGTGGCCCGACGGCGCCGAGGACCGGCAACGGATGGTCGGACTCTGCCTCGGCCACCGTGAACCGGTCAGGCTCTTCGATCCATTTCCGCAAGAAGGGGACCGCACAGAGCGGCACGATGGCGAGCGCCATGATACCGCGAAAGCCAAGGAAGCCCGATGCGAGGCTGTGGATCACCGCAATCAGGCCGGCACCGACCCCGTAACCCGCCGCCGTCAGGGCAACGGCCGCCGAGCGGTCACGCGAATTCGTTTGCTCCGCCGCGCTGACCTGGGAGAGTGCGTTCGTCGCGCTGAGCATCGGGCGTCCACAGGCGTAGATCGCCACGAACCACCAGTACCCGGGGCTGACCGCCGATGCCACGGTGAGCAAGAGCCCGAGCGAGACGGTGCCGAGCAACATCGCGCGCCGCCCGAACCGGTCGGCGAGCCCGATGAGGGGCAAGCTTCCGAGCGATGCCAGACGGATGACCGCGAGCCCGATGCCGAGCTCGCTGCCCGAGAGGCCGGCTTGATCCACCAGGGAGTGCCCGGGTGCGACACGACCGAACTCCCGGGCAACGTCGCCCAGTGCCGCCACGACCCCGAACTGCCCGAAGCCCGACGCCAAGGCGATCAGCGCAACCGCGACGACTGCCCTGCTGTTCCAGCGGTGGAGGTGAAGCGACGCGCCCTCGTCCTCAGCGGTGCGCTGCGCACCTTTCACGGCATGCCCTGTCGGTGGGGCCGCCCGGCACCATCGCCCTGCTTTCGCTCGATTCGCTCGACACCGATGGTTGCGCTGCTCGGCGAGCCGGTCGGCGAGTCACCCGCGGCACGCGCCCGTGCGGCCCGGCGTGCCGGCCAGAACGGCATGTCGAGGAGCGTGATGAGGGCGAGGGCCACAACGGTGGCGCTCAACAGGTACCAGGGCCACGGGCCGAGGAGGCGAAGCACCGTCCATTCGCCGGGCGGGCGGGCCAAGAACATGTAATTGGCTCCGATCAGCCAGTCGACGAGGCCGACGAACGCGGTGTACGCGAGGGTGATGCCGAAGACCCGCGGCACGGAGCCGGGCCTCGGCACGATGCCCATCCCGACGACCAGGAACAGCGCAGCCAGCACGATACCGAGGTGGCCAGCAAGATATTGGAAGAAGACGAGGTGTGGGAAGCCCGCATTGAGGTCAGGGGTGAGGACCGCCTGAAGGGTACCGGCCAATCCCCAGAAGTAGGTGAGCTCGACGAGGAGCTGTACTTGCCACCAGCACGCGATGGCGGCGACGACGACACCCACGTTGCACAGCGCAAGCGGCAACGACGTCGTGGCGGACCAGGTCCCGTTCGCCAGCTCCGCGGCGATGTAGCTGAGCGCATCGACGACGAGGACGATCCCGATGAACCTGGCCACCCAGAGCCGCCAGCGGCCCGGCCGTCGGCGGGCCGCCACGCACACCACGACGCAGAACGCCGCTGCGAGGGCCACCGCTGCCCAATAACTCACCGGGCTGACGGTCGCCGTCATGGGAGTGCCGAGTCGATCGCGCCACCCGGCGAACGTCCCCCCACGGCCACAAGCTGACGCCGCCTCCCGCTGCGAGGCCCGCGGGTCATCCCGGAACCGTGTAGCGGGCGAAGACGTGCCAACCGACGAAGGCCCAGACCAACAACAGGGCGGCTCGACCCGTAACCGAGCCCCATAGACGCGCCCCGAGACCGGCAAGTGACGTCCATCGGCTGGGGTGGCGTCGACACACGAACTCCCAGGTGAGGAGGAGGACCAGGAGTGCCACCCAGACGGCGATGATGGGCATTCATCGCCCCCATCGGACACGGCCAGCCCGGACGAGCGGCCACGAGCCGAACGCCAGCCAGGTCACGAACAGGGCGAAGCGGACGCCGTGCCAGGCCAACGCGTGGTCAACGACCGTGCTCAACGTGGGCACTGCGGACGAACGGCCGCCGAGGGCGAGGGCCGCGACTTCAAGGCCGAGTGCGATGAACAGCAGGGTCGCCCAGGGCCAGGTGCGCCGCCATGTCGCCGGCTCGAGTGGATCCGCACCCGGTCTGTGCAGGGGCTGGCGAAACGAAAGGAGGGCGACGAGCACCACGGGGATGGCGAGCGCGACGTCAGCAGGCGCGCTGAACGGTGCCACGCCACTCGCCCACCACGAATAGGCAACGACGAGGACGAGCCCGATCGGCACAGCTGCCCGAATTGCCGCACGATCCCTACCCGACGACTCAACCATGCGCCACTCGCCTCCAGGCCCGGACGGGTCGCCCGACCGAGTGGCGAAGCCCGCTCGAGCCCGCGCCGCCCGTCCGACCCGATGCTACGGCGCCACGCCCCTTCGCCGGGAACGACGCGGACGCCCGGGCAGATGTCAGTCGCCGTGCTCCCCCAGCGAGCCGAGCACGGTCGCGACCAGTACCCGCGTGCCACAGGCAATGGCGCGCTCGTCGACGTCGAAGTCCCCGCGGTGGAGGTCGGGGGCACTGTGGGTGCCGGGTCGGCGGACGCCCAATCGTCCAAGCACCCCGGGGAGCCGCTCGAGGAACCACGCGAAGTCCTCTGCCCCCATGCTCTGCGGCGTGTCCAGCACGTGCGTCGGCCCGAGCACGCCTTCGGCGGCCGCCCGGAACACCTCTGTTGCCCCTGGCTCGTTCACCGCGGGAGGCACGCCTTGCACGTAGTCGATCTCGACGTGGGCCCCGTAGGGGGCTGCGATCTGGTGGATCAACTCGGGCACGAGCGTCGCCGCCGCTTCCCAGATGTCCGGGTCGAGCGCACGCACGCTCCCCGCGGCCACCCCACGTTCGGGAATGACGTTGGCTGCCGACCCAGCGGCGACCCTGCCCCATACGAGTGACAACCCGCCACGGGGGTCGACCCGTCTCGACAGGAGCATCGGCGTACGCCCCACCACGTCGGCAAGCGCCGCCACCAGATCGACCGTCAACTGCGGGCGAGCAGTGTGCCCGCCCGGGCCCGACAGGTGGACCGTGACCGAGTCGGTGGCGCCGGTGATCGGCCCGGTGCGTACCGCGACCGAACCCGCATCGACTCGCGGGTCGCAGTGCAGTGCGAACACTCGCCCCACTCCGTCGAGTGCGCCAGCCTCGATCGCCTTCAGTGCGCCACCGGGGAGGACCTCCTCGGCTGGCTGGAACACCAGCCGCACCCTCCCTGGTAGCTGGTGGTCGTGCGCCAGGCGAGCGAGCGCCAGACCAGCGCCCAGCACCACCGCCGTGTGGACGTCATGACCGCAGGCGTGGGCGACACCGGCATTGGTCGAGCGGTACGAGACATCCTTCTCGTCGTCGAGCGGCAGGGCGTCGAGGTCGGCGCGCAACGCCACCATCGGTCCCGTCGGCTCACCCATGATGTCGCACATGAGTCCGGTGCCGCTCGGGAGGCTGATCGGCTCCAATCCGGCGCCGGCGAGCGCCTGCGTCACGACCGCCGAAGTCCGGACCTCGTGCCACGCAAGCTCAGGGTGGGCGTGGATGTCCCTGCGCAGCGCCACCATCATCTCGTCCACGCCGGCAAGCGAGCTCTCGATCCGCTCGATCTGCGTGGCCCCGCGGCCGCTCATCTCGTCCGCGCCGGGTGCCCGGCGCGCATCTCGTCGACCAGCGAGTCGACCACGGCGTGGAGGTCGCCTCCGTGCGCGGCCGCCACCCGGCGCTGCCGTTCGTAGCTCGGCCCGCACGCGAGGATCTCATAGGCCGACGCCAGCTCGTTGGTGCACTCCAAACGGTCGGCCACCGGGCCAAGGTCCTCGAGCAGCTCCTGCAGCGACGTGCGCAAAGGCTGGGTGCGGCCGTGCTCGTCGACGATGATGTCGGTCTCGAGCCCGTAACGAGCGGCCCGCCATTTGTTCTCGCGGATGATCCAGTCGTGGGGAACCGGCAGCGTGTAGCCGCGGTCCAGCTGCGTGCTCAACATCTCCACCAGGCACTGACTCATGGCCGCCACGGCTCCCACCTCGAGCAGTGTCGGGAGGCCGTCGAAGATGCGCAGCTCCACCGTCCCGAAATCCGGGTGCGGGCGGATGTCCCACCAGACCTCGCGGATGGACGAGATCGTCCCTGCCGACATGAGGGTCTCCATGAAGTCCTCGAACTCGTGCCAGCCCGAGAGCAGGTAGGGCGGCCCCGCGGTGGGTAGGCCCTCGAAGACCTTTGAGCGGTAGGAGGCGAGGCCGGTGTCAGTCCCGATCCAGTAGGGCGACGAAGCGGAGAGCGCAAGGAGGTGGGGCACATATGCGGTCAGCGCATTGACGATCGGCACCGCCTTCTTCCCCGACCGGACGCCAACGTGGACATGCACCCCGAAGATCTGCAGCTGGCGCGCCATCCACTGCATCTGGTTGATCAGGTTCACATAGCGTGTCTCCGGGCTGATCTTCTGCGTCGACCAGTCGGTCGTCGGGTGTGAGCCTGAGCACATCAGCTCGAGGCCGAGCGGCTTGGCGACGTCTCGGACCTCATCCACGGTGCCCTGAAGATCAGCGAGGGCTTCACTCACCGTGGCACACACGCCCGTGATGACCTCCACGCATGACTCGAGCAGCTCATGCTTGGCCTTGGGGTGCGCTGCGCCCCGTTGCCGCTCGAGCTCAGCAAGGATCCCCGACGCGCCCGAAGTGAGCTCGCCGGTCTCGCTGTCGATGAGCTCGAGCTCCCATTCGATCCCGAGCGATGACCTGGGCGAACCACTGAAGGTGATCTCCACCGGCACACACTACCGAGACGGGTTCGGCTGCCGGTGCTACGAGGGGATCACACCAGCAACGAATGCCGCACTTCCATCGGGGCAGACGGCGGCGCCCCTGGACTGCAGACTCAGGCCTTCACGCCTTCGTCATCACCGCATAGCGGGCAGCGACAAGCTTCCCGATCAGCGTGTAGCCCTTGGTGGTGGCGTGGATGTTCCCCTTCGCGCAGAACCACGTCAGCGTGCAGACGCTGGCCACCGGCACGGGGATAGTGCCGTACGGCTTGAGTTTCACGGTCCGCGACAGCGACGTGTACGCCCCGGTCGCGGCAGTGACGTCCACCAGGACGCCGCCTGCCTGCGAGTACGCCTTGCTGAGGGTCGGGTTGATCAGCGACTTGAAGGCCGTGACCGAGAGCTTGGCCAGGGTGATCGTGCTGGCCGGTGCCGGCTGGGTCGGGTAGACGTACGAGCCGAGGATCACGTCGGGATAGGTGAGCCCGATGATCGGCACCTTGCTCCCCGCAGCCGAGCGAAGGCCCGACGCCAGCGCCGTCACGTTCGTCGAGATGCTCGACACCGCGGCGGCGACACAGGGGATCGGGCTCGCACCCGCGGCGCACGACGTCACGTCGTTGCCGCCGATCGACACGGTGATGAGGCCGATGTGGCCCTTGTGGGCGCTGAGAAAGGCCTCTGCGGCAGCGGCCTGGGTAGTTGTCGGATAGGCCACTCCCCCGGCTGTGTGGGGCAGCACATCGGGGCAGCCGATCGTGTTGATGATCGACGAGGTCGTGGCACCGCCACAGCCGAAGTTGACCAGCGTCAGCTTCGTCTTCTTCGCCACGTACCCGGTGTAGCCCGAGGTGGCGCCGAGTCCGGGCTGGTAGCCAACCGAGTAGGAGTCGCCGACCGAGACGTAGTAGGTGGGGCTGCTCGCCGCTCCAGAAGTCCCGGGCGTCCCGAGGAGCATCGTCGCGAGCAGGCCACCGGTCGCAAGGAGGCCAACTACCGCGCGCCGCAGTCTGATCGAGCCGCGTTCTCGCATCTCATCCCTTTTCTCTTCGAGCCCCGGCCTCTCGGGGCCGGCCTTGCATCGTCCCACAGACAGCCGCCTCTCCTGGGCGCGGGATGGGCGCGCTGACGCTGGTCAGAGCACGAAGCGACCATCCGCCCACCCCGGGCCACCCCCCGTTCAGCGAATTTTCAGTACCTCCTCTCTACAATTGGCCAGCAAGCCCGTCGAGGACAGGACCCCATGGCTACAACGACTCTCATCGAACGCGTCCACACAATGACCCGAGTGAACTTCGCGCCCATTGATCGAGCGCCCTCGTGGGCCAGGGTCCTGGTGGCCACCGTCGTCTCTGTCATCGGGTCACTGGCCGCGGACGCCGCGCTCGTCGCCCTCGGAACCGCCGTGTTCCCCTCGACCAAGGGTTTTGTCCACTTCCAGTTCTCGGATTACGCGAAACTGACGGTCGTCGGCGTGCTCATCGCCTGTGCTGCGTGGCCCATCGTGGCCCGGGTCTCCTCTGCCCCCCGGTGGCTCTTCCTCCGGCTCGCCGTGCTGGTCACCCTCGTCCTCCTCCTGCCTGACGTGTGGATCCTGCTGAACGGCGAGGCCCTGAAGGCGGTGGCCGTCCTCATGGTGATGCACCTCGCCATCGCGGTGGTGACCTACAACGCCCTGGTCAGGATCGCTCCGACCCGCCCACGGCGGCCGAGGGGTCGCCACGTCGCCCGGGCCCAGCTGGTCGACGACCGTTCCCGCTGATCGTCCCTGGAGCTGAGCCGCCGTTCAGCCCGCAACCACCCCCACCTGCACGGTCGGCTCCACTCCGTTTCCCCGGGGGAATGAGGGCTACGGTTGCCCCGTGGGCACTGACCCCGAGCTCGAGTTAGCAACAACATTCGGTGAGATCGCCCGGGTGCTGCTCGCCGAGGATATCGAGACCACCCTCCACCGCATCGTGACACTGGCGGTCGAGACCATCGAGCACTGCGAGCACGCCGGCATCACGGTGGTCCAGGGGCGAACGATCTCGTCACCCGCTTCGAGCGACGAGATTCCTGCCATCGTCGACCGGCTCCAGGCGGAAACCGGCGAGGGGCCCTGCGTCGACGCCATACGGGACCGGACCGTCTTCTATACGGGCCACCTGTCCGAGGAGCTCCGCTGGCCCAATTTCTCGAAGCGAGCGAGCACCGAGTCAGGCGTCGAGAGCATCCTGTCGTTCCGGCTCTTCGTCAAGGAGAAGACGATGGGGGCGTTGAACCTGTACTCCAAATCGCCCGACGCTTTCGACGAGCACGACATAGCCATCGGTGCCGTCTTCGCCGCACACGCGGCGGTGGCGTGGTCCACGTCGGCCATGATCGAGAATTTGCAGATCGGCTTGGAGACCCGCCAGGTCATCGGCGAAGCAACGGGGATACTGATGGCCCGTGAGAACATCTCCTCAGAACAGGCGTTCGACGTCCTACGACGGTCGTCGCAGCGGCTGAACATCAAGCTGCGGGTCATCGCAGAGCGCGTCGTGGGGCCCAGGGACGACGCCGCAGACTGAGGGTCGGTCGCCGGCCACCGCTCGGCACCAGGCGACGGACAAGGAGGATTGCAATGAGCGGCGCACTTGTCCTGGCAGGCGGGGATGTGGCGGGCATCGCGTGGGAGCTCGGCGTCCTCCAGGGACTGCGCGACGTCGACCCAGAGCTCCAAGAGCGCGTGTGCACGGCGGACGTGATCGTCGGGACATCGGCCGGGTCAGCCGTGGCAGCGCAGATCACGACACCCACCCCCCTCCCGTCCCTGTACTCCGCCCAGCTGAGCCCGACGTCGAGCGAGCTCGACGTGGACCTGGATCTCGAAGAGCTCACCGCACGCTTCGCGGAGGCGACCGCCGGGGCAACGAGCCCTGAAGAACTGCGACGCCGAGTCGGAGCGCTGGCGCTCGAGACGTCGACGGTGAGCGAGGACGAGCGTCGGCGTGCGGTCGCCGCCAGGTTGCCCCGCAGCACATGGCCGGAGCGCCCACTGCAGCTCACCGCGGTCGATGCACACACGGGTGCGCTGACGGTCTTCACGAAGGACTCGGGCGTCGAGCTCACCGACGCCGTGACGGCGAGTTGCGCGGTGCCCGGCGTGTGGCCGCCGGTCACGATCAATGGTCGCGGCTACATCGATGGAGGCGTACGCTCAGGCAGCAACGCCGACCTCGCGCAAGGCTGTGACCGGGTGCTCGTCATCACCCCGTCCCTGCCTGGTGGGCCGGAGCTCTTCGGGAGCCTCACCGAGGACGTCGAGGCGCTCAAGCCAACTCGGGTGGAGGTCATCTACGCCGACGATGCCTCGGTGGCAGCCTTCGGCACCAATCCCCTCTCGCCCGCAACGCGTGGGCCCGCCGCCCGTGCGGGGCGCCGCGTCGGTACAGCCGAAGCGGGGAGGGTCGACGCCCTCTGGCGCTGAGGTCCGCGGCCGCGTCCGACGGCTACCGGTCCGGCTACGGGATGGCGGGCGACGAGAGGATTTGCGCGACGGCGACGAGCAGCATCAGTGCGCCGAGCGAGACCAGGGCCAGCCGGATCCGGAAGTAGCGGAAGTGCCCGCTGATGCCGATCAGGAAGAGAATGGTGGCGAGATAGATGGTGTCTCGCACGTAACTGTCTGAGTTGGCTCCGGCCTGGACCCCAAGCTGGTACTCCTCGTCGGCCTTCGCGTCCAGGGCGTTTGCGACCGCCAGCTCCGGCTGCTTGTACTGCTTCATGTAGGTGGGGCCCGGAGGTGCCGACGAGTTCGTAAACGGGTCCGTTGCCATCCAGGCATCGAACGCCACCTTGAAGGCGGGGCGGAAGCGCCTCTCGGCGACGTTCTCAGCACTCGTGTTCCCGGCCAGATACGCCGAGAACCATGTGTTGAAGGTGGTCGAGTCGAAGTTGCGGGTGTCCATCGCATCGAGGGCGGCTCGGTTCGCCTCCGTGCGAGCTGCGGATGCGGTTGCGAGCTTGATGGAGGACTCGGTTCCCCACTTCGCCGACGCAAAGCCCGTGTAGGCAGCCAAAAGCGCAACGATGGCGAGGAGGATCGCCTCCACGATGGAGATGGCCCGGTCGTGCTTGCGGAGGCCGTCGCCCTCCCGTTCCTCGGAGGGCGGCGGGCCACCGCCGGAGTCCTCGCCCGTGTCGTGCTCCTCGTGGTGCCCGCGGTGCCTCGAGATCTCGCCTGCCACGTCGCCTGTCGTGAGCCCGTCGGGCATCGAGGCCTCCTGGTCGTCTCCCGCCACGCGCAGGGGGAATCAGGACAGAAGCTACAACGCGAGCACCTTCGGCCAGCACGACACCGACTCGAACGATGCGTGCAACGAAGCAGGCGCTGCGGGCAGGACGCGACTGCTGGCGAGCCACTGCACCCAGGTGTCCGAGGCGAATGGGCCGTCGTCGAGAGGTGCCGTGCGGTAGGTGAGAGCGAGCGCGATTGGCCCCGGGTGCTTGCTAAGAAGGAGGGGCCGAACGAACCGAAGCGTCACCGATACTCATCCGGCCAAGGGAAAAAGGAGCCCCGTGTCAACTGAGGCACTGCTGATCATGGACGTGCAGAACGGCATCGTGAGTCGACTGGGCGGGCGTGCCGACACGCTGCTGGCGACGTTGGCAGACGCGATTGGCTCCGCTCGAGCAGCAGGGGTCCCGGTTGTCTACGTCCGGGTCGCTTTCCGGCCGGGAGGTCCCGAGATGAGCCCGAAGAACCGCATCTTCGCTGCGCTCGCTGGTTCCGACGCAATGGACGAATCGGGCCCGGCCACCCAGATCCACCCCGCTGTGGCCCCCGACCCCGGAGAAGTACTCGTCACCAAACGACGGGTGAGCGCCTTTTCCGGCAGCGACCTCGACGTTGTCCTGCGGGCCATCGGGGTGGATTCGCTGGTACTCGCCGGCATCGCAACGAGCGGCGTCGTGCTCTCCACGCTCCGCCAAGCAGCCGACCTGGACTTCGGCCTGACCGTTTTGGAGGACGGCTGCGCCGATGCTGATCCCGAGGTCCACCGGGTGCTGATGGAAAAGGTCTTTCCTCGCCAGGCTTCCGTGCGAACGGCCGCAGAGTGGATCGACGGCCGGCCCGGCGAGGGCGGGGGCCGTGCCTAGAGCAGTTTCGAGACCGCGGCTCGCGTCCTCCATGCACCGGTGAGAGCGGGGGCACGGAGAACGACGCGACGATGCTGGCTGCGACCAGCCCAAGAGAGCATCCTCGGGTGTCGATGCACCGCCGGCGACGGCGAGCCCTCCGATCCGACCGGCCTTGGCGAACAGACCCAGAGATCCCTGACGCCACGGCCAGCCGTTAGGGTGACGCGCAATGGACCGGAAACTCGCCTTGAGTGCGCACCCAGCGCCCGACGATCTCTCCTCGTGTCGACTCCGAACCTGGTCCGGCGACGCACGAGGCCGCAACCTGACGTGATTCCGAGTGGTGGGAACCCAGCCTGATGCCTGCTCACGACGGCCCCCCTTCGGCCGTGCTCCTCGACGCCGGCGGGATCTTCGTCCTGCCGGATCCCGATCGAATCCTCGGTGCCTTTTCGCGAGCGGAGTGTTCGGTACGCAGGGACGTACTTTTTGATGCGCACTTCAGGGCTGCTGCGCAGTTCGGCACCCATCTCGATGTCGAGACGAACTGGGTGGACGCGTGGCTCGGTTACTTGCGGGCGTACGTCGAGGCGTGTGACGTGCCGCCGGACCGGCGGGAGGACGCCCACCGCCACCTCGACAGCGAGTTCGCCGATGCAGCACTGTGGGTCGACCCCTTACCGGGAAGTGGCGAAGGCCTCAAAGCGTTGGCCGAGACCGGCGTCCGCCTCGGCATTGTCTCGAACGCCGACGGGATGATGGCCCAGCGACTGGCTGCTCTCGAGCTTTGCCAAGTGGGTCCCGGACTCGGCGTGGAGATCGAATGTGTCGTCGACTCTGGGAACGTGGGGGTCATGAAGCCCGATCCTCGGATCTTCAAAGCAGCGGTTGACCTCCTCGGCGTCGACGCTGACCGGGTCTGGTTCCTGGGTGACATGCCCGCCATCGACATAGTCGGCGCCCGGCGGGCCGGGATCCGCCCGTTCCTCATGGATCCGCTTGAGCTCCATCTCGACGCCACCTACGAGCGTGTGCCCACGCTGGCCGCACTCGCCGAGCTCGTGACCCGGCTCTCCGAACCGAGGACGATGTGAGCGACGAGGAGGAGTTCTCACTCAAGTCGGCCCGGCGTGCGGCAGACGAGGGCCGTCTCGGCGAGTGGGTTGACGGCTTCCTCGCCAGCCCGGGTAGTAACAACGCCACCCTCGGCGCAGCCCTCGCCCTTCGCTCCACCAGGTACCTCGGCCCGATCCGCTTCGAGCTCGAAAGGCTCACCCGAATGGCCGGCCCCGAGGAGGACGAGGTCGTCGTCCCCATCGCCGAGGAGGACTGGGAGTCCGACGTCGAGGCGATGGAGCACAGCCTCGAGCGAGGATGGCACCCCCCGCCGTTACTCGTCTCACACCACGACGGAAAGTACTTCCTCGAAGACGGCAACCACCGCTTCGAGACACTCCGCCGCACGGGAGCGACCCATGCGTGGGCGATCCTGCTCTTCTCCAGCGAGGAGGACCGTGATCGTTACGTCCAAGAGCACGGTGGGGGCATCGCTGAGAGGACCTCGATGCCACCGTCGTGACGTGCGCTTGGTCCGGGCTGCAACTGTCGCTCGCCGGCCCCGTAGCACGGGGCATCGAAACTGCAGGTGCCGACGTCAGATGCCACGAGCCAGGAGGCACCAATCAAGGAATCCGAAGGTGTCCCGACCACCGGTACGTTGAGTGGCTTCCCGCCCGTCGAGCCGTGAGATGGCGAGGTGCCCTCGGTGAAGTTCCTCCATCTGAGGCGACGGACCAAGAGCGCCGCCGCTGGTGAGCGTTCAGCGAACATCCTGCTGATCCCCGGCACCTCGTCGGTCGCCCACCTGTGCCAAAACGTCGCGAGGGCCGCACTGACGGTCTCCGAGGCCAATGTGAGCTCGACAGCACCGGCGCATAAAGAAGCGCATAAAGAAGACAGCGCGACCCGCCGCCCGGCCCATCGACCTGAGCGAGCACGCCATCCTCACTAAAATCAACGACGAGGGAGCACCAGACATGACTGTGACGCTCATCACCGGAGCCAACAAGGGACTCGGGCGCGAGACTGCCCGCCGACTGATCGAAGAGGGACACACCGTCTACATCGGTGCGCGGAGCGTCGAGCGCGGGGAGGCGACAGCGTCCGAGCTCGGCGGTCGGTTCGTGCAGCTCGACGTGACCGACGACACGTCCGTGGAGACCGCCATGGGTGTGATCGACGAACGTGAAGGCCACCTGGACGTGCTCGTCAACAACGCCGGCATCAGTGCTCCAGCAGACGTCAACGGGCCGGTCGCGCTGAAGGTGTTCGACACCAACGCGATCGGTGTCATCCGTGTCACCCAATCCGCGCTTCCACTGCTGGAGAAGTCAGACAACCCGGTCGTGGTCAACGTCTCCAGCGCCCTCGGCTCGTTCTGGGCCGTCACCAATCCCGAGCGGCGCCAATTCCACTTCCCCGCCATCATCTACGGCGCCAGCAAGGCCGCCGTCTCGATGCTCACTGTTCAGTACGCCAAGGCGCTGCCAGACATCAAGTTCAACGCGGTCGAGCCCGGCTTCACCGCCACCGACCTCACTCCATTTAGCGGGGCTGGACAGCCGGTGGAGAAAGGCGCAGAAGTCATCGTGCGGATGGCGACCATCGGAAAGGACGGCCCCTCTGGCACCTTCCAGGAGGGCAGGGATGAACTCGCCTGGTAGTGCTTCACCGCAGGGCGCCGAGAGGGGCAATCGGCGACACGATGCACCTCCCTGTCCGTCCTAAATAAGAAGACCGCGCCGCGCAGCGTCGTCTCCGCAGCACGCAATCGGTGGATAAGCCGGTCACGAACCGGACCAGCATCCCCCCGAAGCACACCGGTCGAGTCCTCCACTTGGTCGTCGGGTGTTGGGTCGGACTCGGGATCAGACCCGAGCCAACACGACGACCGGTCGATGGTCACTTAACCACGCGGCCCCTTGGACTTGTTCAGGGTCACGGCGGAGCGAATGAGCGTCCTCAACGCCTCTTCGTCTATCGTCTCGCCGTCGTGGAAATCGATGGCACGCCTTGTGTTCCCTTCAAGACTCGAGTTGAAGAGGCCCGATGGATCCTTCAGACCCGCCCCTTTGGCGAAGGTCATCTTCACGACGTTCTTGTAAGTCTCGCCTGTGCAGATCAATCCGTCGTGCGACCACACCGGAACGCCTCTCCACTTCCACTCCTCGACGATTTCGGGATCGGCTTCCTTGACTAATGCACGTAGCCGGCTGAGCATCTTGCCCCGCCAGTCGCCTAGCTCCTTGATTCTCGCGTCTATCAGCTGAGAAGGAGACTTGCTCTTCTGCGGTCCGCTCTTCTCCATGCCCGCTTCTCTTCCTTGGTCCCGAGGCTTGACAAAAAGGACTTAACCCCGCCGGGGCGATTCTACCTGGAGCTGCGGATATCCGGCTCTAGGTCGATCCGGGGAGCTCCACAGTCGTCAACGGTCCGATGTCCGCTTGAACCGGGGACTCATTCGGGGCTCCCAGAAGCGACTGGACGCTCGGGTGAGCCATTCCCCTGGCGTGGGGCTCTCCCAGGCGACGTTGATCCACCACTCGCCCACAGACCGCTTTGCCTGGGCCACGGTGAGCCATCGCTCGTTCTTCCCGTGTCCGAGCAGCCACCTCAACGTGATGCCGCGGCCTTCGTCGATGCTCAACTTGGCGACGAGGTCACCGATCAACGCAGTGTGGTTATCGCCTCGCGACCTGCAGCAGGGACAGCCACACTCTCGCTCCAGTCGGAGCCGCAACTCGGACAGACCCAGTGCCGGTGCGGTCCTTCCCTGATTTCAACCCTGCACCCGTAGGGGGTGTACTCCTCGGGCCAGGGTTGGTTGCAGTTGGGACACTTCGGAGGCTTTTCCATCATGGCTCCCTCAAGACGCGTCGCAGAGGGGGTCTTGGGTCAAAGCCACGGGCAGCGACACCGCTGTCTCTAGCCTTACACGGAACGGCGGGCAATCCCAGTCGCCCGTTGAGGGGCCGGATTCCTCCACTGGGGTTGTCCTCGCCCAGCCGTACCCGCTCTCTGCTGACCCCAGGCGCTCGGCGAAGTGCTCCATGGGCCGAGGGTGGACCTTGGGCGCCCTGCCCCCAGGTCTACGCAACACCCCGCACCGTCCCCTACCGGGATAGTTCAGATCAAGTCCCGGCCGCTTCTTTGATGGCTTCGGTCAGCTGCTCCAACGTCGGCGCACCTGCTGGGCCTTCTGGGGTGGAGTACAGGCGGCACGTCAGCCCGAAGTCTCTGCGGGCTGATGGAAACGGGTCTCGTCCGTCGATCAGGATCGACGGAGAACCTGCGAAGCGATACCGGTCCGCTGCTTCCTGTGTGTCCACGAGGCAGTGCTCGATCGTTGTCGCGAAGCCAGACAGATCAAGAGCGTGCTGAAGGCAATCTTCCATCTCTGCCCAGTGCGGGCAGCCACCGAAGTAGAGGAGTTGGACCTTCACGGGACCAAGAATCCCACGTCCCGAGACCTCTGGAGGTCCCTGTCACGAGGCTCCCAACCGACGGGAGGCAAGCTCAACTCAATCGAGACATCGCTGCGGATCGGTCTTCAAATCCACGGATGTCGGCAACGAGACCATCGCTGATGGTCAGGATCTGCCAGCGCTCTGTCGAATTGTCAGATTGCGCGGAAGAACGTGCGTCCAACACATTAAGACCGACGAGGACCTTGTCGCCGTACACACCCGTCTCTGTGACGATCGCTCGGACCCCGTTCGCTCGACCACGGCGGTACCAGGCAAGCACTTGGTCACGGTTGCGGCAACCGGGGTTCGAATCGTCCGGTGCTCCCCAGGTGACGTTGGGATCGAGAAGTTCCCGATAGCCGAGAAGATCGGGTGACTGGAGAGCGGTGTGGATCTCTCCGGCGATCTCCTCCATCCCCGCTGGGTCAGCTGCCATAGTGGTGACCTCCCTGGGCATCTTCGTGCCAGTCTCGCACTGACATGACGGCTTTGGCGCTTCGTCATCCTGCCCCTGAACGCCTAATACACATGTGATCTTTCGGGCATCTCAGTGCATCCTGCACAGCGCTGGGAGCATGCCCGGATGAGCCC
>Ga0302157_10004353_pt1 | contig 15455 bp, 12 predicted proteins | sample I_Bog_N3_3_FD_193502 | JGI IMG/M metagenome (GOLD analysis project Ga0302157, IMG submission 193502) | Peat permafrost microbial communities from Stordalen Mire near Abisko, Sweden - I_Bog_N3_3 | ecosystem: Environmental > Terrestrial > Soil > Wetlands > Peat | place: Sweden: Abisko, Stordalen...
CATCGTCGCAAACTGCCTATCAAGAACCGTGCCGCAGACGTTGCGGTGCCAGAAGACAGTTGGGCAATCTGTCTGCCCGTTTTTGCGTCATGAGCGCTTGAACGGGAAGGGGGCGAATCGGATTGGGTTTGCACAACAAAGTGGCAGGTCGAGGTGAGATGATATGTCGGATATCAAGCAGGTAGACGTATGCGTGGTCGGCGCCGGTCCGGTGGGCGGCACGCTGGCGTGCCTTCTGGCCGAACGCGGTTTGCGCGTGGCGGTGACCGACAAGGCTGCACTTCCGCCGATGGAACATCCGGATTTCGATGGTCGCGCCTATGCGGTCGCCGCCGGATCGCGTCGTGTTCTGGAACGATCCGGCCTGTGGGACCGGCTGCCGTTTCCGGCCGGGCCGATTCGCGACATTCGGGTGTCGGACGGCAAGGTCGGCAGGCCGGCCTCGCGCCTGTTCCTACATTTCGACAGCCGCGAGGCCGAGGTGCCTGACGCCGAGGAAGCGTTTGGCTGGATGGTCGAGGCGCGCAGCCTGCGCATGGCGATCAACAGCCGCATGGCAGAGTTCGACAACCTGACCGTTCTCGCCCCTGCCGACGCCGTGGTGTCGCGCAACGATGCCGGCGCTGAGATCCACGTGGCCGGCGGCCCCACGCTGCACGCCAGCCTCGTTGTGGCGGCTGAGGGACGCAACTCGCCGTTGCGCCAGCAGGCCGGGATCAAGGTGACGCGGATGGGCTACGGCCAGACCGGCATGGTGTTCGCGATCGGCCATGAACTGCCGCACAACGGAACCGCGCTTGAGCACTTCCTGCCCGCCGGGCCGTTCGCGCAACTGCCGATGGCGCCGACCGAGGGCGCCCCGCATCTGTCGGCCATCGTCTGGACCGAGCGCGATGCCGCGGCGGCCCGGCTGCTGGCGCTTGACGATGCCCGGTTCGAGCGGGAAGTCGCGCGCAGGCTTGGTCCGCATCTCGGCCAGGTCCGCCTGCTTGGCCGGCGTTGGAGCTATCCGCTCAGCCTGCTGCACGCGCATCGTTATTATGACACTCGTCTCGCCCTGGTTGGCGACGCCGCGCACGGCATGCACCCGATCGCCGGCCAGGGGCTTAACACCGGGTTTCTCGATGTCGGTTGTCTCGGCGATCTGCTGGTGGCGGCGCACGAGGCCGGCGAGGACGTGGGTTCCCCGGGCCTGTTGCGGCGGTATCAGGCCAAGCGCCGGCCGGACGTGCTGATGATGCTGGCCGCGACTGATTCGCTCGACCGGCTGTTCAGCAGCGACAATCCGGCGCTGCGTCTCGCCCGCGACGTTGGCATCGCCGCCGTCCATCGCATGCCCCGGCTGAAGCGGATGTTCATGCGCCGCGCCATGGGCGTTGCCTGAGACACGCCGGCAGTCACATTGGCGCGGTTTTTCAGCTCCCCTTCGCTACCCCCCTAGCCTGGGAGTCGATCCTGCGGTTAGCCTGTGACCCCTAAGAAAAATAATCAGGGGATAAACAGGAAATGGCCGGAACCCTTACCCAGGATAGCGGGGCGCCGCTTCTCGCGACGTCGAACGTCAAGCGCATCCAACGAACCGCTCTGGCGATGCTCGTGGTCGCCGGGGTCATCAACTACATCGACCGCGCCACGTTGGCGGTGGCCAATCCGCTGATTCGCGCCGATCTTGGTCTGTCGATCGCCGATATGGGCTATCTGCTTTCGGCGTTTCTCTGGGCCTATGCGTTCGCGCAACTGCCGTGCGGCGCCATGGTCGACAAGCTTGGGCCGCGGCGGCTGCTGGCGGTGGGGCTCAGCGCCTGGTCGCTGGCGCAGGTGATCGGCGGGCTGGTGCAGGGCTTTGGCCAGTTCTTCAGCGCCCGCATCCTGCTCGGGATCGGCGAGGCGCCGCAGTTTCCGACCGGTGCACGGGTGGTGCGAGACTGGTTCAACCCGCGAGATCGCGGCCTTGCCACCGGCGTGTTCAACTGTGCCTCCAGCCTCGGCACCGCGATCGCGGTGCCGTTGCTGACCTTTCTGATGCTGGCGCTTGGCTGGCGCTGGATGTTCATCATCATGGGGGTGGCCGGGCTGGCGATGGCGGCGGTGTGGTACACGGTTTATCGCAACCCCGGCGAAGTGGCGCTGTCGCCGAGCGAGCACGCCTATCGCATGCAGGGCGATCCGCCGGGCCAGCGCACCCAGGTGACGTTCGCCGAATGGAAGCAGCTGTTCCGCTTTCGCACCACATGGGGGATGATCGGCGGCTATTTCGGCACGATCTATCTGACCTGGATCTACACCGCCTGGCTGCCCGGCTACCTCGAGCTGGAACGCCACATGAGCGTGAAATACACCGGCATCGCCGCCGCCATCCCGTTTGCGTGGGGCGTGGTGGGTGGTGTGCTCGGTGGTTATCTCGCCGATTTCCTGGTGCGCCGGGGTGTGTCGCCAATGAAAAGCCGGCGCTATCCGTGTGCGATTGCCTTGCTGGGCACGTCCGGCTTTACCTTGGCGGCGGCGTTCGTCGAGAGCAACACGCTGGCGATCGCGTTCATCTCGGCGTCGCTGTTCCTTGTCTACGTCACCAGCACCTGCGCCTGGGCGCTGAGCTCGGTTGGGGCACCGACCAACTGCACGGCGTCGATCGGCTCGATGCAGAACTTCGGCGGCTACCTCGGCGGCGCGCTGGCGCCGACGGTCACCGGGCTGATCGTGCAGGCGACCGGCTCGTTCGTGCTGGCGCTGGTGGTGGGAGCCTGCATCGGCATCCTGTCGGCGGCGTCGTACCTGTTCGTGGTCAAGGACCCGATCACTGCGGCTGATCTTGGCGTGCCGGCTTCGTAGTCAGCGTTTGAGCAATATCGCTTTAGATTGAATCGCGTAGCGATCAGCAAAGCGATATTGCTCGATAAAAGATAGCTAGAGTGGGTCGGCTTGAGCCGATCCCGCTCTAGAAAAAAATCCGCGCTGATAGGCGCGCAGACCTTACTCTAGGTTTTTGTTTTATCGAGCATCTCTATCCGACGGGTGATTCCATCTGGTCAGATGATGCTCTAGACGGAAAATCTTCTTTTTCTGAAGAAAAAGAAGCAAAAAGACTTTCATACTTGCTGCCGCCTTTTGCCTCAGACATGCTTTGGGGCAAAGGGCGGCAGCAAGTATGAAAGTTCTTTGGTTCTTTCTCTCAAGAAAGAACGCTTTGTCTTAATCCCTTAAACGCTCACGCTGCGGAACGTGACGACGAGCACGTCGCGATGCGCGGGCAGGCTGGCGTCGATCGGCTCGACGGCGGTGACGCCGTGGAACACCCGATGATCGTCCACCAGGGCCGCTTCGAACGGATGCTCCAGGGTGAAGCTGCCGAGTTCGGCGCCATCCGGGGCATGGATGGTGGTGGTGCCGCGGGCGATGTTCTCGCGGCGAATCATCAGCACCAGCACGAAATCGACGCCGTCGCGGTGGTGGCCTTCCGGTGTCGGCTGGCCGGCCTCGCCGGGTGAGGCCTCTATGCGGAACTGGTGGGTTTCGATGTGCCAGGTCTGGTTGGGCCGGAGGCTGTCGAACAGGAAGTGGCATGCCTTCAGGATCGCCTGGAAGCTGGCGCCCTCGGACAGGCCGTCCGGCACCGGCTCGAACCAGCGAGCCACGCCGCCGTTGAGATGGTTGTAGTCGAGCGTCTGGTAGTGCGGCTGGTGTGCTTCGCGGCGGATGCCGGCGGCGTTGGCCTGAAACACCGCGAAGCGGCGCCTGCGGTAGCGGCCGCCATCGGCCATGTAGGTGTCGAGCGCCATGCCATCCCAGCTCGCCTGCAAGTCCTGCCAGTCGGCAAGGCTGCCGGAACGTTCCAGCCAGGCGCGCGACGTGGTTTCGTCAAGGAAGGCGAAGCCGCCCTCGGCGAGGTCGGCTGCGGCGTTTTCACTCGGCAGTGTCACGGAACAATCCTCAGGGGTCAGGATATCTCAGCGGGATCCTGAGTATTTGGCTGCACCATCGATGTCGCCATGCCCAAAGCGCGATAGCTGGTCATCGGCGATTCGATGGCGAGCTCGTCGAAGGTGATCTTGATGCGCCGGTTGATTTCGCGCCCCACCGACCAGCGACTGGCCGGCAGCGTCTTGATGCGCACCCGCATGACCCACACGGTGGCGAGGAACTTGTCGACGCCCATGACTTCGAGGTCGGCGAGGATCAGCCCGCGCCATGGCGATTCGGTGCGCATCTTGGCGGCGATGTCCTTCAGGACATCAGCGATATGATCCGGCTCCTCGTTAACGCCGACGCTCACGTCGACCACTGCGAAGCCGTAGTCGCGGGTGGAGTTGGTGACGGTGGTCACCGCGCTGAACGGCACGATATGCACGGAGCCATCAACGGAGCGCAGCCGGATTGTGCGGATCGACAGGTTCTCGACCGTGCCGGTCATACCGCCGAGGGTGACGACGTCGCCGACCTGCATGGCGTTCTCCAGCAGCAGGAACAGGCCGGTGATGATGTCCTGCACCAGCTTTTGCGAGCCAAAGCCGATGGCCAGACCGATGACGCCGGCGCCGGCCAGCAGCGGGGCAATGTTGACGCCGATTTCGCTCAGTACCAGCAATCCCGCCACCAGGCACACGGTGACCATGAGAGTGGTGCGGAACATCGGCAGCAGCGTGCGCAGGCGGGCCGAGCGCGAGAGTTGGGCCGATCGTGCGAGCTGGGCGAGGTGGCGGGCGATGGCGGCGTTGGCCAGCTCCCACACCGCGAGGGCCGCCACCAGGGTGGCGACGATGGTGCCGCAGGCGTTGGCCAGGCGTCCGCCGAGCGCGTCCGGCGACATCCAGGACAGTGCGTCCACCCCCCAGCTTTGCAGCAGCAGCACAATGGCGGCGGAGAACACGCAGATGTTGAGCAGGGCGCGCAGCAGCGGATGGTAGCTGGACAGCCGCGCTTCGGTGCCGGGATAGCGCTCGTCGAGGCCGGTGATGTAGGTGTGCAACCGTTCCAGGCAGGCCTCGCCGGCGATGATCGCGAGGCGTGCGCCGATGGTCACCGCGACGGCGCTGACCATCAGTTGCAGCAGGCGGGTGAAGCCGTTGTCGATATCCAGCGCCCAGACCAGCCACAGCGCCAGCATGTAGAAGATAACGATGCGATGCCAACTAGAGGCGAGACCGTTGCGCAACGCCGCAAGGACACCTTTGCGGCCCTCGGGCGCGCGCAGCAGCATTTTCACCGGGCGGCGGTTGCGCAGCAGGATGCGCGCCACAAGCATGAACACCAGCAGCAAATTAAGCTTGAGCAACGCGTCGTGCGCCACCTGGTAGAGGCCGAACAGCAGGGCGGTTTCGGCGATCGTGGTGCCGGCGATGGCGACCGCCGACAGCAGCGAGGTTTCGCGCACGATGACGGCAGCGGAGTCGTCATTGACCGGGATCAGCCGCAGTCGCGTTGACTTCGGCGAGGCCACCGCATTGGCGATCGCCACGACCAGGCGCCAGGCGAGGTAGGCGTTGAGCACCGCCAGGATCACCAGGCGCGACGTGATCTCGCCGGACAATCCGCCGGCCAGCAGCGCGTAGGACACGGCTGCCACCGACAGCATTGGCAGCAGGTCGACGCAGAAGCAGCCGGCGCCGTAGGGCAGCCGGCGCAGGAAGGTGACGGCATTGGCGCGCCGGCGCGTCCATTCGGTCTGCCCGGCCTCGGCCTCGGCGATCCCCTCGACGTCGTCTGGGATCTGCTCGAGCGTCGCGGGGGCGCGGTCGCGCATCGATTGCAACGGCCGGCGCACCAGGCGGCGGGTGATCAGCCCGGCGACGAGGCCGAGACCGACCACCACGACGAGGCGCCATGCGGCGTCAAGGATGGAGGCCTGCATCTGCTGGTCGTACGCAAGCTGGGTGAGCCAGAACCACAGCAGCGGGAAGTCGGTGATTTCGCGGGCGATCACCACGACCTTGTCCGACAGGCCGGCGATCTCCTGCGAGGCGCCGACCAGGAGCTGGGCGCCGACCGAGTTCGGCGCAAGCTCGATGGTCGGTTTGTCGCTGGTGTCGGAGCTGGGAGCAGCGGCGGTGGTCGCTGGCACCGGGACCGGAACCGCGATCACCGTGGGGGCGGTCGGATGGGCGGCGGCGCCTTTGGTCGGGGGCACCGCGGCAGGGGCGCTTATCACTGGTTGCACGGCGGCGATGGCCTGCAGCACGGCGATCAGCTTGGCGCGCTCGGCGTCGTTCTGCAGGACGCTGAGGGCGGCACGGGCCTGGTCTGGCGCGAGACCGGCCGAGGCCGGATGGGCGGCAGCGTCGGTTTGCGGCGGCTGGGCCATGGCGAGGGAGCCAAAACTCAGAAGGCCCAGGCCAAGCGCCAGGGGTGTCAGCAGGAACCGAATACGTTTCATGGCTGTCTGCGGATCATGCGTTGGCCTTGGCTGTCAACTCTTATAGGCGGCGGGGCCGGAACCACGTGAGGGGGTGCACGGTTCCAAATTCGGTGCAGACTGGTGTGGCAGGGGATGTCAGCCACCGGATTGAGGCATATATCAGGCCATGATCACTTTTTTGACCGTACTCGTCGTGCTCGGCATGGCCGGCACCCTCATCACCCTGTTCGCCGGCATGATCGGAATCGCCCGCCCGGGCACCGACGCACGGCGATCGAACAAGTTGATGCAATATCGCGTCATCTTTCAGGGCGTAACGTTGGCGCTGTTTGCTTTGTTGCTGTTCGCCCTGCGTTCCTGACAGGCGAGCCTTCGCCGGGGATCGTTTGACTCGCTTGCAGCGCGCCTCATAAGGTCCGCCGCCATCAGCAGGACGCGACGTGGGCTCCACGCGCGCCACCATCCAGGAAGCGGCAAGGCAGTCCATGAAGATCCTCGTCCCGGTCAAGCGTGTGGTCGACTACAACGTCAAGGTGCGGGTGAAATCCGACGGCACCGGGGTTGAAACCACCGGCGTGAAGATGTCGATGAACCCGTTTGACGAAATCGCCGTCGAAGAGGCGGTGCGCCTGAAGGAAAAGGGCGTGGCCACCGAGATCGTGGCGATCTCAATGGGAGTTGCGGCCTGCGCCGAGACCATCCGCACGGCGCTGGCGATGGGCGCCGATCGCGGCATCCTCGTTGAGACCGATGCCGATCTGCAGCCGCTGGCGGTGGCCAAACTGCTGCGCGCGATCACTGAAAAGGAAGGCCCTGGCCTGATCGTGATGGGCAAGCAGGCGATCGATGACGACATGAATGCCACCGGCCAGATGCTGGCGGCACTGCTGGGCTGGGCGCAGGGCACGTTTGCCAGCAAGGTGTCGATCGAGGGCGACCACGCCACTGTGGTGCGCGAAGTCGATGGCGGGCTGGAGACGGTGTCGATCACGCTGCCGGCGATCATCACCACCGATTTGCGGCTGAACGAGCCGCGCTATGCCTCGCTGCCGAACATCATGAAGGCGCGCAAGAAGCCTATCGAGACGATCAAGCCCGCCGATCTCGGCATTGATCCGGCGCCGCGACTGACCGTGGTCTCGGTGGCGGAGCCGCCGAAGCGGGTGGCGGGCGTGAAGGTGAAGTCCGTCGCCGAACTGGTGGAAAAACTGAAGCTCGAAGCGAAGGTGATCTGAGCATGACCGTCCTTGTCCTCCTCGACCACGAAGGCTCGACGATCAAGCAGCCGTCGCGCTCGGCCGTGGCCGCCGCTGCCCTTCTGGGCGACGTGCATGTGTTGGTGGCCGGCACCAATCCTGAGGCCGCCGCCGCCGCGGCAGCGCTGCCGGGCGTTGCCTGCGTGATCACCGCAGCCGACGCTGCCTATGACCATGCGCTGGCTGAGCCGCTGGCGGCCCTGCTGGTGTCGCTGGCCCCCGGCTACACCCATCTGCTCGCCGGCAGCACGGCGATCGGCAAGAACGTGATGCCGCGGGTGGCGGCACTGCTCGATGTGCAGCCGATCAGCGATATCGCCGCTGTCGTGGACGCCGATACCTTCGTGCGGCCGATCTATGCCGGCAACGCGCTGGCGACCGTGCGCAGCAGCGACACCAAGAAGGTGATCACGGTGCGCGCCGCCAGCTTCGATCCGGTGGCGGCGACCGGTGGGTCGGCTGCCATCGAGGCGGCCAACCCGATCGAGATTCCGACGCTTTCGAGCTTCGTTTCGGCTGAGCTTTCGAAGTCCGAGCGTCCGGAACTGACTGCCGCCCGCGTGGTGATCTCCGGCGGGCGTGGCATGCAGAACGGCGACAACTTCAAGCTGCTCGACCCGATCGCCGACAAGCTCGGTGCTGCCGTCGGCGCCTCGCGCGCGGCCGTCGATGCCGGGTTCGTGCCGAACGACTACCAGGTTGGCCAGACCGGCAAGATCGTCGCCCCCGACCTTTACGTGGCGATCGGCATTTCCGGCGCCATCCAGCATCTCGCCGGCATGAAGGACAGCAAGGTGATCGTTGCGATCAACAAGGACGAGGAGGCGCCGATCTTCCAGGTCGCCGACTACGGCCTTGTCGCGGACCTGTTCACGGCACTGCCGGAACTCGCCGCCGAGCTTGAAAAAGCATGAGCGAGCACGTCATCAAAAAGGTCGGCGTCATCGGCGCCGGCCAGATGGGCAACGGCATCGCCCATGTCTGTGCCGCCGCCGGCATCGACGCGGTGATGCTGGACGTGAAGGCCGAGGCGCTGGCGAAGGCCATGGCGACCATCGGCAAGAACATGGACCGCCAGGTTGCCAAGGGCACGCTGTCGGCCGAGGCGAAGGATGCCGCCCTCGCGCGCATCACCACGACGTCGGACTACGCGGTGTTCGGTGATTGCGACCTGGTGATCGAGGCCGCCACCGAGAAGGAGGAGCTGAAGCGCTCGATCTTCAAGGCGCTGGTGCCGCATCTGCGCGCCGATGCGATGGTGGCGTCGAACACCTCGTCGATTTCGATCACCCGTCTGGCCGCGGTGACCGATCGGCCGGAGCGGTTCATCGGCATGCACTTCATGAACCCGGTGCCGGTGATGAAGCTGGTTGAGGTGATCCGCGGCATTGCCACCAACGAGGCGACGTTCCAGGCCACGATGTCGCTGGCCGAGCGGCTTGGCAAGACCACGGCGGTGGCCGAGGATTTCCCGGGCTTCATCGTCAACCGCGTGCTGGTGCCGATGATCAACGAGGCCGTTTATGCCGTCTATGAGGGCGTGGGCACGATTGCCTCGATCGATACCGGGCTGAAGCTGGGCGCCAATCATCCGATGGGGCCGCTGGAGCTGGCGGATTTCATCGGTCTGGACACCTGCCTGTCGATCATGCAGGTCCTGCATGATGGGCTGTCCGACAGCAAGTACCGCCCGTGCCCGCTGCTGGTGAAGTATGTCGAAGCCGGCTGGTACGGCCGCAAGACCGGGCGGGGGTTTTACGATTACAGCGTCACACCGCCGCGCCCGACGCGGTAGGCCGGATAAGGCAACCCGCTACACGCCGAGGTAGCGGTGCAGGATTTCCGGCTGCTGCTTGAGTTCGGCCGAGGTGCGTTCCTCGACGACGTGGCCGTTGTTCAGAATATAGGCTCGCTGCGCCAATGCCAGGGCGGCGGCGATGTTCTGTTCGACGACGATGATGGTCAGCCCGGCTTTGGCGAGGCGTTGGCAGACCGCCATCAGGTCATGCACGATCACCGGGGCCAGGCCTTCGAACGGCTCGTCCAGCAACACGATGCGCGGGTCGCGCACCAAGGCGCGGGCGATGGCGAGCATCTGCTGCTCGCCGCCGGACAGGTCGGTGCCGCGGCTGCGGCGGCGTTCCTGCAGGCGCGGGAAGATGTCGTAGACCTGCTGCAGTGACCAGCGGGTCTTGGCGGTGAGGCCGGCGAGGATGAGGTTTTCCTCAACGTCGAGGCTGCCGAACACCCGGCGTTCTTCCGGCACCAACTGCATGCCGCGAGCGGCAATGGCGAAGGGGGGCAGGCCCTGGATGGGCTGGCCGTCAAAGCGGATGCTGCCGGATTGCGGGCGGATCACCCCCATCAGCGACTTCATGGTGGTGCTTTTGCCGGCGCCGTTGCGGCCCAGCAGGGCCACGACCTCATTGGCTTCGACGCGCAACGACACGTCGAACAGGATGTGGCTGTCACCGTAGTAGCTGTTGATGCGGTCGACTTCGAGCAGGCTCATGCGTGCACCCCGCCGATATAGGCTTCCTGCACGAAGCTGTTGGCCTGGATTTCCTCCGGCGTGCCTTCCGCCAGCAGCTTGCCTTCGTTCAGCACGGTGATGCGCTCAGCAATTTCGAACATCGCGTCCATGTCGTGCTCGATGATCACCAGCGTGCGGCCCTGGCGAATGCTGCGCAGCAGCTTCATGGTGGCGACGCGTTCCTGCGGGCTCATGCCGGCCAGGGGTTCGTCGAGCAGCAGCAGCGTGGGTGAGGAGGCCAAGGCCAGGCCGATTTCGAGGCGGCGCTTCTCGCCGTAAGCCAGTTCGGACACTGGGGTATCGGCGCGGGCGGTGAGGTTCACCTGCGCCAGCGTGTGCTCGACCTGGTCGGACAGCCCGGGCACGCTGCCGAGGCGGCGCAGCAGGTCCGGGCGGTAGAGGCCGCGCCTCTCGGCCAGCGAGGCGATGGTGATGTTCTCGCGTACCGTAAGGCGACCGAACAATTGATTGACCTGATTGCTCTTGGTCAGGCCGAGTTGGCAGACCTCGGCGACACCGCGCCCGGTGATGTCCTGGCCGTGGAACAGGATTTTGCCTGAGGTGGGCGGCACCTCGCAGGTCAGCATCTTGAAGAACGTGCTCTTGCCGGCGCCGTTCGGGCCGATGATGCCGCGGATCTCGCCTTCGTTGACGGCGAAGGTGATATCGCTGTTGGCGAGCAGGCCGCCATAGCGCTTGGTGAGGTTGCTGGCCTGTAGCACCGGACCGGTATGTGCCGCGGCCTGTTGCCGGCGCGCCGGGACGGCGTGGGTGACGGGCGCTTCCAGCACCAGGTCCGGTGAGGATTCTGGCGCCTCGACATGGGATTTGCGGCGGAACAGGTCGGCGATGCCGCCGAGGATGCCTCGCCGGAGGAAACACACCAGCAGCACGAACACCAGGCCGAGCGCCAGGCGCCAGGCGCTGCCAAGGCCCATCGGGCCCTGCAGGAAGTCGTGCAGATAGAGCCAGATGCCGGCGCCGAACAATGGGCCGAACAAGGTGCCGGTGCCGCCGATCACCGTCTGGATCACCAACTGGCCGGAGGTGTCGAAGGTGAAGGCGTCCGGCGGCATGTAGCCCTGCAGGACGCCGAGCAGACCGCCGGCGAAACCCGCATAGGCGCTGGCGATGACGAAGATGGTCAGTTTGTAGCGCCATGTCGCGTGGCCGAGCGCTTCGACGCGCTGCGGGTTGTCGCGGATCGCCATCAGGATGGCGCCGACCGGTGAGGCCACGATGCGGCGGGCGATCACCAGGCCGATAAAGAAGCACGTCGCCAAGAACCAGTACATCGACCAACCGTTGCCGACCTGGATCTGCACGAAGCCGAGATCGAATTTCGGCGCCGGCACACCGGGGATGCCGTTTTCGCCGCCGGTGAAATCCGACAGCGGCGAGTTCTCCAGGAAGAAGAACACCTGGGCGATGGCAACCGTGATCATCGCGAAATAGATGCCGGTGCGGCGAAGCGCGATCATGCCGACGAACACCCCGGCGACCGATGCGGCGACCATGCCGATCAGCAACGCCAGCACCACGTTGCCAACCATGTTGTTGGTGAGCAGGTAGGCCGCGACGAAGCCGCCGGTACCGAAGAACGCCGATTGGCCGAACGACAACATCCCGGTGTAGCCGAACAGCATGTCGAAGCCGAGGCCGAACAGCCCCCATACCACGATGCGGTTCACCGTGTCCGGCGCAAAGCCGAGCACCGGCAGCACCAAGGGCGCGGCCACCAACCCGATCGCCGCGGCGACTTCCGGCCACCAGCGACGCACGCCTTTGCGTTCGCTCACGCCCGGCCCCGCTGCCCGAGCAGGCCTTGTGGTCGCAGCATCAGCACCAGTGTCATGACGGCGAACAACATCACCTCGGAATAGCTTGGGTTGACCATCGAGGTCAGGCTGAGGATCTCGCCGGAGATCAGCCCGCCGAGGACCGCGCCTGGGAACGAGCCGACGCCGCCGATCACCACGACGACGAAGGTCTCTACCAGGATGGTGTCGCCGGAATCCGGGGTCAGCGCCACCACCGGGGCGTTGATGATGCCGGCGAAGCCCGCCGCCATCGCGCCGATGCCGAACACCAGCATGAACACCTGGTTGACGTTGATGCCGAGGATATCGACCATGCCGCTGTCCTCGATCCCCGCGCGCACGATCAGCCCGAGCCGGGTGCGATACAGCACAAGGTAAAGCGCGAGCAGGGCAACGGCTGCGATGCCGAGCACGACGATGCGGTAGGTCGGGTAGATCAGGAAGCCCAGCGATGTCACCCCCATAGCCCAGCTCGGCGGCGGGATCTGGATGCTGTTGCTGCCGAAGCCGAGGCGTACCAGCTCCACCAGCACGATGCCGATGCCGAAGGTGACCAGGATCTGGTCCTCATCTGGCCTGCTGTAGAAATGGCGGATGATCACGCGTTCCACGACCACGCCGACCACCACCATGAACAGCGAACCGCCGAGCACGGCCAGGGCGAACGAGCCGGTCGCCTGGAAGACGACGAAGCCGGCATAGCCACCCAGCATGAACATCGCACCGTGGGCGAGGTTCAGCACGCCCAGCGTGCCGTAGATGATAGTCAGTCCCGAACTGATCAGTGCCAGCAGGGCACCCAGCGCCAGCCCATTGAAGAACTGCGAGAGGAAATTCGGCCAGCTCAGCAATGTCTGGTCTCGTGTGTGCCCTGCTGCATCGATCAGGTCACCGAGCCGAGCTTGCAGCCGAAGGCGTCTGGCTTTTGCATCACGCCGGCCCCAGGCACGACTTCAAGCACATCGTAGTAGTCGTCCTTGTTCTTCATGTCGGCCTTCTTCTTGCCCCGCAGGATGATCACCGGGCGGATCAGCTGATGATCCTCAGGGCGGAACTTCACCTCTCCCACGGGGCTGTTCAGCGTGACGCCGGCCTCGTAGGCCTTGATGATCTCGGGCGGGTAGAAACTCTTGGCCCGTTCCACCGCATCGGCCCACATAGCCAGCTGCATATAGCCGGTCATCGCACCCCATTCGGGCTTGTAGTTATATTTCGCCTCGAACGATGTGACGAAGGCCTTGGCGATCGGGAAACGGTCTTCGAGCGTCCACCAGAAGTCGGTGGCGGCGAACACGCCGGCCATCAGGTCCGGCCCCACATCGCGTGCCAGGAACGGCGTATTGTAGGGAACCACCAGCGTCTGCTTCTGCAGGATGCCGAACTGGTTGGCCTGCTTGATGGAGTTCACCGCGTCGTTGCCGAAGTTGATGTTGATGAAAACATCGGCGCCGCTGTTGGCGATGTTGAGCAGGAACGAGCTGTAGTCCGGCGACCCCAGCGGGCAGACCTGGTTGGTGACGGTCGTCCAACCGGCGGCCTTGGTGAACTCCTCCATGGATTGGTGCACGGTGTGGCCGTAGGTGTAGTCCGGCGTCAGGTAGGCCACCTTCTTGTTGGAGCCGAGCGCCTTGATGATCACCGGGGCGATCGCGGCCGCCGCGGTCTGGCCGTAGAAGCACTCGCGGAACGAATAGCGCGCGCAGTCCTTGCCTGTCGTGTCGTTGGAGCCGCTGATCCCCGGCAAGTAGATCACCCGTTCGCGGTCGGCGAGTTTGTTGAGTGCCACGGCCTCGGCGCTGGACACGCACCCGGTGATGACGGAGGCCTTGTTCTCGCTGATGAAGCGTGAGCCGTTCTGTACGGCCTCGTTCGGTTTGGCGGCGCTGTCGGCCACCCCGTTGATCACCTTCTTGCCGAGCACACCCTTGGTGGTGTGCGGCGAGATCATCTTGATGAGCGCGTCACCGCTGTTGAGATGCTCGATCGCAAGCTGATAGCCCTTCAGCAAATCCTCGCCGGGCACGGCATAGGTGCCGGTGCGTGGGACAGTGATTCCGACGAACACGGTGTCACCCGCCGTGCCGGCCGGGTAGGTGCCGATGGCGGGATAGCTCTCGGCCGCCATAGCCGTCGCACCCCAGGGCAGCATCGCGGTTCCAAGCAGGCCGACGCCGGCCTTCAGGGCGGCACGGCGCGACGCGTTCAATCCTGTGCTGGTCGTATTGCTCATGGAGTCCCCACTTTGTGTGCTTTTTACATTTGCGTGTCCCACCGGAGCCGGTGGAACACGATCGCATTCGGTTCATTCAGGGTATGAGGATTCTTGCGCAGTTGAAAAGCCCCCTTCAGAGCAAAGATGAGGCGGGTCGATCGATTTGGACAGTACAGCAGTCCCATCTGTCGTTCTGAAAACGCCAGAATTCTTGCTGCATCTGCGAAGCGCCACGATATCATTTTCGACAACGATCTCATTTTCAGTGCGGCATCAGATTGTTATGCCGCCGGCCGTGAGCGGGTGGCCCGCCTATCGCCGCAGGTCTGGCACCAGCCTGACACAGGACGCACAGCCTGGACGAAGCAGGGTGCCGGCGTGTACCGGTGTCAGCTGCTTCGACGCCGCAACCAAACGGACCCGAGTTTATGAAATACCCCGTCTGGCTGCCGCTGTTGCTGGGCTTTCTGTCGGCGATCGGCCCGATTTCGACGGACATGTACCTGCCGGCGTTCCCCGCCATCGAAACCTCGCTCGGCACCGAGATGGGCTCGGCGCAGGTGACGTTGGCGACGTGGTTCCTCGGTCTTGCCATCGGCCAGATCACGCAGGGCTCCCTGGCGGATCGGTTCGGCCGGCGCGGGCCGTTGATCGTCGGCACGGCGATCTATGCGCTGGCCAACGTGGGCTGCGCATTGGCGCCGGACCTGCTGACGCTTTCGGTGATGCGGTTCGTGGCGGCGATTGGCGGCTCCGCCAGCATGGTCATCCCGCGCGCGGTGGTGCGCGATCTTTCGGAGGGCCATGCGGCCGCGCGGATGATGAGCCGGCTGATCCTGGTCAGCGGTGTGGCGCCGATTCTCGCACCCTCGCTGGGCGGGCTGCTGCTGACGATCGCCAGCTGGCGCTTCATCTTCTGGATCTCGGCCGCCTACGGCGCGATCTCCTGCGTGATGGTGGCGGTGTTCCTGCCGGACACGCTGGCGGTGGAATCGCGGGTCAAGCAGAGCCTGGCGCGGATGATGTCGCGCTATGGCCAGATCATCACCGAGCGCAGCTTCATCACCCATGCGCTGATGGGTGGCTGCGGCATGTTCGCGATGTTTGCCTATATCGGTGGATCGCCGAGCGTGTTCATCGACGGCATGCATCTGTCGCCACCGGTGTATGCGGTGATGTTCAGCTCGTGTGCGGCGTTCTTCATCATCTGTTCACAGCTCAATCCCATGCTACTGATGCGGGTGGGAGCGGACCGGATGTTGCACGTGGCGGTGCGGGTGTTCCT
>Ga0302157_10004357_pt1 | contig 15450 bp, 13 predicted proteins | sample I_Bog_N3_3_FD_193502 | JGI IMG/M metagenome (GOLD analysis project Ga0302157, IMG submission 193502) | Peat permafrost microbial communities from Stordalen Mire near Abisko, Sweden - I_Bog_N3_3 | ecosystem: Environmental > Terrestrial > Soil > Wetlands > Peat | place: Sweden: Abisko, Stordalen...
GGGTTATTCTCGCTTCTTCCCTCCGGGAAGAGGACAGGTGCTTCTCCGTTTCGTCAAGGAAGGGAGCCAGCTTCGGCCTTGATGAACATTCATGCGATTGCCCTGAAATTTGCCGCACCCGCCACACTGAATTTTCAAGAGCAACTTTTTGGCAACGAAGGCATGGGATGTTCGATCCCCCTTTGTTGGATCGAAGGTTTTGAGCGTTGACGGCGAAACTGCTCTACCGCAGCGCGCTACGGATGGCCAGGTTCAATCCCACCATGAGGACTGCCGAGGCGGGAATCACCAGCAGTGCCTTCTTGAGGCGCCGCGGGTCGCCGCCGGCGATGACGCCGATGATGCGCGAGCTGACGGCCAGGCCAACCCATCCGCAAGTTATTACAAAGCCGATGGCGGTGCCGGTCATGCGCGGAAAAGCGTCACCCACAATGGCCAGGGTAGTGGGAAAGACTGGCGCCATGGAAACTCCGGCGATGAAGACCAGGGCGAAGGCCGCAGTGGGTTTGCTGGTGCGGAGCATGAGAAAAGTAGTGACAGCCATCGCGGCGGAGGCGGCCAGGGTGACGTCGATGGCGCGCGCATGCAACAGGATGGGCGAGACGCCGACGCGGCCGATGAGCAGGCCGAGAGCGAAGCCCAGCGAGAGAATGTTGAGGGCGCGCGTTTCTGGAACGCCCTGGGCGATGAGATGGCGAGGCAGCCAGTTCCACACGCCCACTTCGCAAGTGATATAGAGGAACATGAAAAGCCCGAGGAGAAAGAGCAGGGGCCTGGCAAGAACGGGTCCCGCGTCGGCGAGGATGAATCCAGCAGCGCCGGTGGGCGCGGGCATGGTGGTGACGGCCTGGATGGCCAGCGCAACCACGGTGAGCGTAGCAACCGTGTAGCAGAGGCGGACCCAGTTGCTCTTGAAGAGATTGGCTGAGACGAAGGGAGTGGCCAGCCCGCCGAGGCCGAAGAAAAGGTTGACGAGATTCAGCGCAGTGGCGCGATGTGCCTCGCCGATGTCGCTGACGAGCGCGTTTGCGCCGGTCACCACAATGCCCCCGCCCACCCCGAGCAGGAACAGAAGGAAGAGAATACTGCGGAAGCCCGGCGAGCGCGGCAGGGCATAGAGCGCGATAGCGATGAGGGCAAGTCCAAGGATGAGGCCGAGTTTTTTGCCCTCGCTATCGAGCAGCGGGCCTACCCCAACCGAGGCGATGATCAGCCCCAGAGCTTGCACGAAGGCGATGGTTCCATTCTGAGCAGGGGTCAGTTGGAACCGATCCGACAGGTTGGGAAGGATGGTACCCAGCATGGCGGCAATCATTCCATAGACGAAGATGGCTACAATGGCGGCGAAGATCAACATGCGGCCCTTCTTTCGATTGCCGGCCTGGAATGCGGAAAGATCGACCAAGCCAAACAGGGCGTCTCATCCATGGATTGACCGACGGTGAGGGAGACCCGCTCTCATTCTCTCCCAAACCACACAGTGGCCGGAGAAAGCTTGGCATTTTTCGGAACATGGTTGGTGGAAAAGCCGGGATCGCCCTTCGATTCCAGCGGTTTGCCAAAGGAAGGCACAGGTCAGCTCTTAGGGCCTCTTGGAAAACTACTTCAGACAATCAATTGCGTCAGGACACGACTTCAGTTGTGCCGCAAACTGCCAGTCAAAATTCCGGCTCTAGCCGCTGCACGACTGCAAGTAACTGAAATCAGTAAATATCCCCCGGCAGTGCCCGGAACCTTCCCACTTGTAATAACTTAGAGCAACATTCAAACCCCTCGAAAATGCGTTGCAGCGAATGCGGTAGCTGGCGGTTGTCTTTTCCGCTGAAAACGGCCCCCGCGCAGGTTACGTAGCGAACATTTGCGCATTGCCTGCTCGGACTAATTCGGCAAACATTTGAATCGATTCAACTTGCAGATGGACAGCGGCAATACATCCTCAATGGCTGCGCTTGGCGTCCTTCTCTTTGGCGGGCTTTTTCACGGCCTTGAGCGCGGCTTTTTTGGCGGCGGCTTTGCGGCGGCGAGTCTCTTCCTTCGAGTACATCGTTCCGCGGCATCTCTTTGCGCCACAGTTGCAGAGAGCTTCGTCTTCGCCGCCGTCATAGAGGCAGTAGTCGTAGGTAATCTCCTCGCCGGCGGCAATGTTCCTGATGGCCTTGATCCAGATGCGGCCGTGCACTTCGCCGGTCTCGCAGTTGGCGTCGCAACTATGGTTGATGAACATGGCCGTACAGTGGCCGTCGATGACGATGGAACCGTCACCGAGTCCAAAGAGATAGGTAACGATCGAGTCCTGGTAGCAGGCATCGGCCTCCTCTTTGCTCAGGCGGCGGCCGGTGTATTCGGCCACGCGCGCGCCCTTGCGGATGGGGGTGGTGGTGTAGCAGCCGGCGGCGTGGATGGCGGAGGAGCGGATGATGAGTCCCATGCGAATGTGCGATGCTTTCCTTTGGCGGGAATTTGTCTGTATGGACCGCATCCTAACATTGATGGGTTCATCGACGGATGAGGGAAACGAAATGAGACGGGACATTTTGGTTGCGCTGGTGTTGGCCTGCTGGATCGCGGCTGGGCCGGGGGCTCGGGCGCAGAGTCCGGCGGGCGGGAGTGCGCCGGGGCAAGAACAAAGCAAGCCGGCCGGAGCAGCCCAGTCTGGCGCCGGTTCGCAGACCGGCTCCAATTCGTTTCCCGAGGATACAAGCGCAGTTCCTGTGCTGCCTTCGAAGGTAACGCCGGCTCTGCCCAATGGGACTTACATTCCGGCAGACGGAGGGGCGGATAGCGGTCGCGTGACGCTGCCCGGCGAGGATCTGGACCCTGTCCAGAGTCCCGACGATCCTGCGCCGGCTGCCAACAGCGAGCCGGATCAGGATTCGAGTTCAAGTCTGGCTGGCATTGGGAAGCTGCTGCCCAAGCCCGACGACGATCAGCCGGACCGGAAGAGAAAGCTTAAAGTGCAGGAACCCGTCCACGAAGAGACCGCTGCAAGCGACATCGATGTGGGCAAGTATTATTTGCAAACCAGGAACTGGAGGGCGGCGCAATCGCGCTTCGAGTCGGCCATGGTTTTGGACCCTGAGAATCCCGAGGTCTATTGGGGACTGGCGGAGGCCGAACGCCGTCTGGGTAAGTTTGCAGAAGCGCGCGCACACTACCTCAGGCTCCTTGACTACGATCCGGATGGGCCGCATGGCAAAGATGCGCGGAAGGCGCTGAAAGGCCCTGAGATTGAGAATGCGAAGAGCACTACTGGCGGGCAGCCAGCGGCAGCGAGCGCGAAGTAGGGCGGCGTGCTGGCCGTGGATGGAAACATTGCTTTGAAGGTCGCGGCTTTACAGGCTGCGAAAAAACTCAAAGTTGTGCCAGCTCTGTAACAGGGCACGACTTTAGTCGTGCCGTAAGTGGCCACAATAGATTCCGGCTTTAGCCGCTGCGAAATTGCAAATAGCTGAAAACAAATACCGTAGGGGGCTAAATCCCGGGCATCTTCTTGCTGTCTCATCGGCACGACTAAAGTCATGCCCTGATACAAAACGTCTCCAGAATGGAGTTTTTTCGCGGCCTGTTTATTCGTGCCCTTTCAAAGAATCAAGCTCTACAATCCCGCCCAGTGAAGATAGGTGGCGATGATGGGCTGGCCCCACAGGCTGCTGACAATGCCTCCGATGCATAGGAATGTGCCTAGGGGCAGCTTTTTGAGCGCCCAGCCGTCTTTCCCGGCTCGACCGGCGGGGATTGCCAGCAGGACGATGGCGACCAAGGCTCCGAAAACAACACCCAGAGCAAAGGCCAACAGTGCGCCGGGCAGGCCGAGCCACGCGGCCAGCAGCGCCATGAGCTTGGCGTCACCCAGGCCGATGCCCTCGCGGCGGCGGAAGAGCCAGTAGACCCAGCGGATGAGCAGGATAAGGGCAGCGGCGGCGAGGATGCCGAGCAGCCAGTGGAATGCGATGGGATAGAACATGCGTTGCCGCAAAGCCATAGCGCCGTAGAACTTCAGAACAGTGTCGGAATTGAGCTCGACCCGCAGAAGAATCTCGATAAACCCAAGCGCGATTCCGGGCAATGTGAGCCAATCGGGGAGCCAGAGATTCTCGGCGTCAAGAATGGCGAGGGCCACTAGAAGCCAGAGCAAGATGAGGCTCCCGACCGAATCAACCAGAGCGCCATAAGGCCGAGTGAGCGAGTTGGAGGCGGAGGTCCATAGCCAGGGAGCCCATTGCCAAAATGAAAGTGCCCATAGCACCCCAATTGCCAACTCCACCAGCGGATGCCGCCAGCCGATCCAGGCGTGGCAGGTGCGGCAGCGGCCACGCAGGGCCAGCCAGCTCAGCAGCGGCACATTCTCCCACCAGGTGAGCTGGCGGCCGCAACCACTACAGCGGGAGCGGGGCATGACTACGCTCTCGCCCTTGGGCCAGCGGCTCAGGCATACGTTCAGAAAGCTGCCGAAGACCAGCCCGAAGAGCCCGGCGTAGATCGTAAACAGGATGCGAATCATGCTCGAAGATGAGTATACGGCTCTCCAACCCGGCGGAAGACGCAGCTCTTTGAATGCGCATGGTTTCAACCCAGAGGACGACATCCAATCTGCGTTCCCTGAGCAGCATCGTACGTAAAGCTACGGAAGATGGGGTCCGAACAGCGGCGGGTACATCGGAGTTCCTCGTATTGACGTGCTCATCTTCTCTTTGACGCTGTGCGCCAGCTTTTCAATCTCGGTGAGCCTGTGCAGCTGATCCAACGTGAGCGAATCCGCATTTGAGCCGTTCAACTCGTCATGCAGTTCAGCAGCCAGCTTGAGCAGTTTTCCGGCATCGGCGACCATCGACTTTTGCCGTTCGGCGTTGAGCGCGCGCAACCGCTTTTCCTGCTCTACAGAATCGCGATCGCCCATGCCGGAAAACGGGTCGACGCCTCGTTGCTGACCCATCGATTGCGGAAACTCTGGCTGCGGTTGAGCAGGCCCCTCCTGCGCATCGCAGTCCAATGCAAGCAGTAGCGCAAGGCCCAGCGCAATGAGTACGGCTTGAAACATCCGGCGAGGCGTGCGACTCAAGCAGAACAACTGCGGTTTACGCATGGTTTTTCATCCTCGAAACAAGCTTCCTTCCCATGCAGCCGGCGTTTCCTTCAGCTTCCACCCATGGTAAGTTTCATTTTTTCCTTTACGTCGTGGGCCAGCTTTTCGATCTCCTCTGCCTTGCGAATCACGCTGAGCGAAAGTGTGTCCTTGGTGGTTTTGTCCACTTCCGCCTTCAAGTCGGTGGCCAGCTTGAGCAGTTTTGCGCTGTCCTCGGCGATTTGCCTCTTCCGCTCGGTGTTGGCGGCCTCGAAGTTCTGCTGTTTGGTTTGCTTCTGGTTCATTTCCATCTGCTTGTTAGCGTCGGGCAAAGGAGCAGAGGAGGGAATGAACGGCTGCCTGTTCTGGGCTCCCTGAGCCTGGAGAGATTGACCAATGCCGGTCAGGGCCGCTATTGCTACCAGGCAAGACAAAACCCGTCCCCAATGACGGTTCATGGGCTGCCAGGCTTGCGGGGCGGCGATTTCGTAGCTCAGGGCATGTCGATCCTTCGCGATTTGCATAGGAGACCTCCTTTGTGATGCTTCCAGGTTCGAGTCTTCTCTTGGTCTTGCAAGTCTTACCCTATCGTTCAGGCCTTTGGCGTTTCCTGCGGACAGTCTAGTCTAGAAAGAGGAGTCTTGGAATGCATCCTTTTTTATTGGCCGCAAGAACGGGCTGGTTTGCCGAAGGCCGGTTTCTTGGCAAGATACTGGACGAGTGGGTCGTCGATACCCAGGAGTTCATCCGCCTCAAGCTGCCGCACCTGCTGGTAATTATAGCTATCTCCTTTGTGCTCAGCCGGTTACTGCGCCTCATAACCTTTCACATGACGCGCGTGGCGGAGCGGCACTCAGCCAGTCCAGACCACATCGCGCAGGTGAAAACAGTAGCAGGGGTCGTTCGCACCACCGGGCTGGCCATCATCGGGGTGATCGCCGGGTTTCTCTTCCTGGACAAGCTAGGGGTCAATCTAGCGCCCCTGCTTGCCTCGGCCGGGGTTGCGGGAATCGCGCTTGGACTGGCCGCGCAGAACATTGTGAAAGACGTGCTCAACGGCATTCTCATTCTCATTGAAGACCAGTTCAACGTAGGCGATACGGTGCGGGTGGCGGGACTGGCCGGTACGGTGGAGGCCATGACTCTTCGCAAGACCACCGTTCGCGACGCAGACGGCACCCTCTACGTGATTCCCAACTCGCAGATCACCACGGTAGCCAACCTGAGCGTCGGCTACTCCGTGGCCACAGTCAACGTCAGTGTTGACTTCTCCGCCAATCCCGATGTGGTACTGGAACTACTGAAGGGAATCGCCATGGAGATACGCAACAACGAACAGTTTCGCGATCTCTTTATCGCCGATCCTCAGATTCTCGGCGTGGATGCCGTCAAAGGCTCTGAGATCATCTTCCCCGTTGTCTTCAAGACTCTGGCAACCAAGCAGTTTGGCCCCGTAAGGGAGTTCCGCCGCCGCGTGCGCCTCGCCCTCGAAGAAAACCACCTGCTCCCAGGCGACCCCAACCGGGTATTCCAGACGTTTACAGGCAAAGGCGCGTTGGAACCCAGTCAGTCAACCCTGGAGGCCGCGCCGGAAACCGACCCGACCCTGCTCAAGCCGCAAGACGGGAATCCCTTTGCCAGTGAGTAGAGCCCTTGCGCCGAAGCAAATCCCGAACGATTGCCCGAGGAGTAATCACGACCGGCGCCCAGGACAAGCTGGGTGGTTGAGGACAGCTCGATTCCGGCCCTGCGCTTTGGCAGCGTAAAGTGCCTGGTCGGCTGCGGCGAGAAGAGACTCCGCGCTTTCACACCCGGCAGATGGATCGAGAACGGCCGCACCCATGCTGCATGTGATTCCGATCTCGGACTCTCGCGTGTGGATCTGCAGGTTGGAGATCGAGGCATGAAGACTGGCCAACCTCTGTTCGGCGCCCCCGTGGGGAATCTCGGTCAGAACCAGAAGAAATTCGTCTCCGCCGTAGCGGCCGGCATGGTCATAGATGCGAATCGCGGCGCCAACCGCTGCGGCGAACCAGCGCAGCGCTTCATCCCCAGCCTGATACCCGCAGGCATCGTTGACACGCTTGAAGTGGTCCAGGTTTACCAGTGCCAACAGCAGCGTGCCGCCTTCGCGGCGGGTACGGTCAATCTCCGCGCTCAGTTCACCAAGGATTCCCACTCGATTCAGCATTCCGGTCAGGACGTCGTGAGCCAACTGGATGCGCAGTTGCTCGCGGCTGATCTCCAGTTCGCTGGTGCGCTTTTCAAGCAGGTGTTTCAGCTCCCGGCACTTCCGCTGTAGTCGCCGTATGCGCAGCCAGCCAACTGCCGCCAGCAGAACCAGAAACGCTAGCAGGCAAAAGCACAAAAGCGGCAAGTCATACCGCTGCATCCGAACGCCGGCTGAGTACGCCAGCCAACATGCCAAGGCGCGAACGATTGTTGCCGGCAGTCTCAAGCCTAGGTCCTTGCGCTAGAAATCCTTCTGTGCTGAGATCATCGGCAGATTGGGCCGCAGACTCTAGGAAAGCGCATCCAATAGCGCTTCTGCGCTGGTGACCGGCGGCAGGCAGGTGCGTCCCCGGCAAACGATGGCCCAGGCCGAAGCTCCATCTGGAGAGGGAACATGAAGGAGCGTTTCCGCCAGGCCATCGGGAATACCCTCAAGCACGAGCTTGTGCGGATGGATACGTACCACGGTCTTGTTCAAGGCAAAGCGCGCCACTGCCGTTGTTTCCATGCGAACCGCCTCAGGGCCGGAGCCAACCACGACCACCTGCACGGGGTCGAGGAGAAGCCGCTCAAGCGCCAGGCCGTAGCTGCCGGCGAAGAGGCCAAAGTGCTCTACGATTCCGGCAAAAGAGCCGAGCGTGTCTTCGGCAATCTCCCGATATTCGGGGCGTCCGGCCAGTGCTTCAAGGCGCAACAGGGCAGAGGCGGCTGTGGGGTTGCCGGCCGGGGTGGGCGAATCCTGGAGCGGTTTGCGACGCGCGGTCAAGGCTCCTAACTGTGTGGCGCCAGGCTCCGGCGCGGCGGCATCGTAGAACGCCCCAGCCGTCTGGTCGTAGAAGCGCGCGATCATGGCGTCGGCCAGCTTGACGGCGGCGCGATAGTAGTTCATCTCTCCGCCAGCGAACCAGGCGTCGATGCAGGCATGAACGGTGAATGCGTAATCGTCGAGCGTGCCGGGAACCTTGGCGACAGGCGCGTGACTCTCGCCATAAGCGATCACGTGGCTGAGCGCTCGATCGCCATCCCATGCCTCGGCCAGCAGCCGGTCCAGCGTGCGCAGCGCAAACTCCTGGGCTTGCTCCATGCGCAGCACCCGCGCCGTCTCCAGATACGCCGTGACAGCCATTGCGTTCCAGCCAGTGTAGAGTGTGCGGTCGATGAACGGGGTGGGCCGCAGAATGCGGGCTGCAAGCAGCTTGGCACGGGCCGACAGCAGCAGAGTGAGAAGCGTATCGAGGCTCTGGCCAGACCGGGCTGACATCTCTTGCACGGTCAGGTTCACGTGCAAAACGTTCTTGGCCGGGTTGTGGTGCATGTCGCCCAGTTCACCGATATCCCAATAGCTTTTGGCAAATTCCAGTTCGGCCGGGTCGAGCACGGCGCGGGCCTCGTCAAGCGTCCAGGTAAAGTAATCGCCGTCGTCGTCGAGGTTGATATCGGCGTCCTGCGAGGCATAAAAGCCGCCGCGCTTGCGGTCGGTCATAGTCGCGTCGAGCCAAGCCACGATCTCTCGCGCGGTTTGCAGAAAATCCTCGCGAACAAAGCTCTGGAAGCCATGCACGTAATTGCGCAGCAGTTCGGTGTTGTCGTAGAGCATCTTCTCAAAGTGGGGAACCACCCAGCGCTCGTCCACGCTGTAGCGGTGGAACCCGCCCGCCAGTTGGTCGTAGACGCCGCCGCGCGCCATCTTCTCCAGCGTGGTGGTGAAAGCGTGCTGAGCCTCTGCATTGCCGCGGTTCATCGCCACTTCCAGCAGCAGATCGAGCACCGACGAGTGGGGAAACTTGGGCTGCGCGCCGAATCCGCCGTTGCGCGGATCGAATTGCTTGAGAGCCGAGGCGGCAATCTTGTCCACCAACGCCAGCGAAAGATCGCCGCCCCGGCCTGAGAAGCTTTCGTTGTGCTCGATGGCGGCCATCACGCTCGAAGCCGTCTCCAGTGCCTCGTCGCGCCGCTCCTGCCAAACCTGGGAAAGAGCCATCAGCACCCGCCCAAAGCCTGGCCGCCCGTAGCGGTCGTCGGGCGGAAGATAGGTGCCCCCAAAGTAGGGCCGCCCATCGGGAGTGAGAAACGCCGTCAACGGCCAGCCACCTTGCCCGCTGATGGCCGAAACCGCAGCCTGGTAGCGCGCGTCCACGTCGGGCCGTTCGTCGCGATCCACCTTCACGGCAACAAAGAGCCGGTTGATGAGCGCGGCAATCTCCGGGTTCTCGTAGGATTCCCTGTCCATGACGTGGCACCAGTGGCACCAGACCGCGCCAATATCGAGAAGAATGGGCTTGTCTTCGGCCTGGGCGCGGGCAAAGGCTGCCTCGCCCCATGGGTTCCAGTTCACAGGCTGATGACGCGCCGAGCGCAGGTAAGAGGAGGCTGAGTTTTCAAGCAGGTTTGTGGCTTTCGGCTTAGGGGAAGCGTCCTTGTGCATAGGCTGAGAATAAATGGCGCGGGTAGATGCCTGCCGGCGCAACGCGGAATGGGAGCCCACCCTCGCCTGTCATTTCAACCAGATTGGCAGCTTGAAGGCAGCGCAGACGCATCCGGCGGCACTCGCTCTTGCGAGAACCGCCGGACAGTCAAGACAGCAAGCTAAAGGCTGATCGCTATTGCACTTCGCCGATGAAGACCCCATACGGTCCCAGTTGGACCCGCTGCAGCGAGGCTGGGTCGGTGGCGCCGGGCGTTTTCAATAGCGTCCTGGTTTTGCCGATTGCCCCTGGAATGCTCAGGCTGACCGTCTGCGGCTCGGCCGTAAGATTAACCGACACCACCACGGCCGGAGCTCCGGGCGCCTGCCGCAGCCAGCTCAGCACCTTAGTGTTTGCCGTGTCGAGCATGATGTCTTCGCCGCGTGAGAGGGCCGGGGTAGCTTTCTTCAGGCGAATCAAGCTCCGGTACCACGCAAATAGGGAGTTGGGATCGCTCCTCTCGTCCTGCACATTGATGGTCGCGGCGTTGGGCGGCACTGGCAGCCATGGGGTCCCCTTCGTAAATCCAGCGTTCGCGCCGGCATCCCACTGCATGGGCGTTCGTTCTCCATCGCGGCCCTTTTCTTTGGGCCAGCCGGTAACGCCGATGGGATCCTTTACATCTTCCTTGCGGGTGGGCGGCGTAGTTCTCATACCGATCTCGTCACCGTAGTAAAACTGGGCAGCACCGCGGCTGGCAAATAGCACCGTCGATAAAACCCGCTGAATATCGGTATCGTGTACTCCGTCGCCGTAGCGCTCGCCCAGCCTCGGGTTGTCGTGGTTGTCAAACAACAGCAGTGGCGTGTTGCCGGCGATCTGCGTCTCCACGTCGGTCAGCTTGGCGCGAAACGCAGCCACGTCCAGCTTATTGATGAATGCCACCTGCGTATCCATCGGCAGATGAAACTCCGGCTTGTTCTCGGGACCGTACATCTTGGCAAGCTCGCCGATATTCGGCAAGTAAGTCTCGCCGATCAGCACACGAGCTCCGGGAAAGATGCCCGAATTGTATGTGTCCGAATAGGCGCGCATCTCCTGCATCACCGCATGAACGCCGGGCTGGTTGTTCGTCTTTGAGTCATCCAATTGCGGATCTCCAAAGGAGTTCACCATCGGCTTGCCGTCATTGTCTTTCACAACTCCTTCGTCCGTCAGGTTCGGGTCCTCGAAAAGCGCCGTGATTGCATCGAACCGGAAACCGCCCACTCCGCGCTTCAGCCAGAAATCAATGATATCTTTGAAGGCCTCATGGACCCTGGGGTTATTCCAGTTCAGGTCGGGCTGCTGGATATAGAACTTGTGGTAGTAATACTGCCGCGTCTTCTCGTCCCACTGCCATGCCGAGTGCCCGAAATAAGACTCCCAGTTATTCGGCGGCGCGCCCTTATCGGTCGATGTCTCTCCCTTGCCATCGCGCCACATATACCAGTGGCGATACGGGTTTTCGCGCGATGACCTCGACTGGATGAACCACTCATGCTTGTCCGAGGTGTGGTTCATCACCATATCCATAAGGATGCGGATGCGGCGCTTCCGCGCCTCGGCCACCAGCCGGTCGAAATCGGCCAGGGTCCCGTATTGGGGATCGATGTTCTTGTAGTCCGAGATGTCGTAGCCGAAGTCCGCCTGCGGCGAGGGATAGCAAGGCGTCAGCCAGATGGCATCCACGCCCAGTTCCTTGAGGTAGTCCAAGCGCTGGGTGATGCCGTTCAGGTCGCCGACGCCGTCTCCGTTCGAGTCCTGAAAGCTGCGCGGGTAAATCTCGTAGATCACCGCGTTCTTCCACCAGTCCTGCGCGCTGGCTTGGGTTATGCTGCCCGGCTGCAATACTGGCGACGGCCCGGATTGCCCTGTGGCGAAGCACGCCCCAGCCGCGAGGGACAAAACCAGCAGGCAGCTTTCCAGTGTTCTTGCGATACGTTTGGTCCAGTGCATTGCGCTCTCCTCGTTCTGTTTTCGCCGCTCATGAAATCGGCAACGCTGTGACCCAAGCCAAACTATCACAGGGACGCGGATTGCGGGGGAGTCTTGTCATTGTCCGCGCCCCATTCTTGCAGCACTTACCCATCGCAAGAATGAAATCTCGGGAACCTATCCCTATGGAGCCTCGGTTAGCTTGATCCGGCCAAGATCCAGCCCAAACTCCGGCTTCTCCCGTGTCCCGTTGATGTGAATCGGAATCTCCGTTCCCGCGCCGTCCTTCTCAAAGTGCCGGTCCAGCGGAGAAAGCAGCAATCCCTTCCATCCCCCCACCATCTCGGAGACCGTGGCATCCGTCTTCGCGGTGCCGGTAAAATCGAGCGCGCCGCCCTTCACCGCATACGTGCCCTTCAATTGGATCGTCGCCCCCGGCACCGTGTAGATGAGCGAGGGCAGGGTAATCGTCCCGTCAGCCATCTGGAAATCCCCCTTCATCGTCGAGTCAACGGGGGCCGCATCCGTCTTCTTCGCGTCCTTGGGATGTCCCTGACCGCGCGCACTGAGTTGCTCAATTCCCTTTTGAATCTTCGCGCTGCTGAACTGCGCCTGCTCCAGCGCGAATGCCCCTTGCAGCCGCATCCGCTCGTGGACGGGCGCCGCACCTGGAGAAATATCGAGCTTGGCCTTCACCGTCACGGCGCCGGTCAGCAGCGGTGTGCCCGACCGGCTTGCTAACCGGAGAAAGTCCTCGATTCGCCCGCGGTCCACGTTCACATTCAACGCAATGTCGTGTCCAATGCTCTGCGGCACGCTCCCAGGCTCCGCGACCATGGCCCGCACAATCTGCCCCTGGGCGGTAAAGTGCGAGTGCCCCAGCGTCGCTTCCACCGGCTCCAGCCAGGTGTCGCCATTGGTCCCATCCACCTTGGCGTGAAACGTCGTATGCAGCGCCAATGGGTTGTCGAAAGGCTTCAGTCTGAAATCCGGCGTGTCCGTCTCCCCATCCACCGTCAGGTCGCGCAGTGTCCCCTCATAGTGCCCGATGGACGATAGAATTCCCGCAATTCCCTTGAATTCGCCCAGATCGGCGTGCTCAAAACCGTAGTCGCCGCTCACCGGGCTCTCTCCGGGATCAGCGACATCCCACGGCCCAAATCGCCCCTTGGAGTGGATCGTTCCTACCGGTCGCGGGCTAGTCAACTCAGCATCAAATCTCATCGCCGGGATACCCGCAGATAACTGCTCGTCCGAGTCGGTCTTCGTGAGCTTGAGGTGGGCTATGGCGATCTTCAGCGGCAACTTGCCCGGCTTGCCCGTCTCCAGGATCAAGCGCGCATCCTTGCACTCGATGCTGTCCGCCTCAAATCGCAGTCCCCCGCCACTCGCTTCTTCATTCCTTGCTGGTTCAGCAGCTGTTGAGTTGTGCAGAAAATGCGACCTCGGCGGCAGGTCCACGTCAAGCCCTGTCAACTTAACGACCGAAACCCGAATCGGCTTGCCCGGCTCATAACGCAACGGCGCATGGAACCGAAACACCTTCAGCCGGATTAGCGGAGCCTCTGGCGTGTTGGGCTGGCTGGTCCCTGCGGGAACACTGACGCCTGCCACTTGCGCGGGAGGCCAGATGCGCAGGCCCTTGCCCTCAGCCCACACCCCCCAGCGTCCATCCAAGCCGTTGTCGAGCGACACATGAAAGCTGTCCAGTTCCACCCGCGCGTGAAACCGTTCCCGCAAACCTTCGACAATCCGCGCGCGCAAGAACGGTTCTGCCCGATGCGCCGCCACGGTCACGATGCCGGCGAGCAACGCCGCGGCGGCCAACAGCCCGCCCACGGCCCACTTGAGCCACCCGTGCATGCGCCAGAACGATGTCCGAGATTTAGCCAAACCCGCCTCCTGATCGGTTCCTATTGTCGCAGGGTTCGCCGCCTGCATTTTCTTAATAGACGGCAAATGCCGTAGACTTCATAGCACAGATGCAAGCACAGATTGAAAACCTCGTAAAGCTGCAAAGCATCGACCTGGAGCGGACCCGTCTCACTCTTGCCGTTCGGGCCTTGCCTGCTGAAGTTGCCCAGGCAGAAGCCGCCCTGGCCGCTGTCGAACGCCAGTCCGCAGAAACTTCCAGCGCGCTAAGCCGCGAGGAGTCCCTGCGCTCCCGTCTGGAACGCGAAATCGCTACACACCGGCAAAAGGCCGTACGCTTCCGCACCCAGCTCGATTCTGTAAAGACCCCGGAGCAGGCTGCGGCGATCGAACATGAAATCGCATTTGCATCTTCCGAGGCCGACCGCCTGGAGAACGAAGAGTTCGCGAGCCTGGAGCGCACTGAAGCTCTGGAGACTGCGCTGGCCATCGCGCGCGCGCAGGTTGAGTCCCTGGCTGGCGCGCTTGACAAGACCCGCGCCCGTGCTGCCATTCGCCACAAGGAATTTATCGCCGAACTTGCCGCCCTCAATCTCGAGCGAGATGCTCTTCGCCCACTCATCGACTCCGAGCCGCTCATCCGCTATGACCGCCTCTCCGGCTCACGGGGCACAGGCCTTGCTCGCGCTGACAACCAGCAATGCACCGGCTGCCGCATGGGGGTTCGCCCTCAAATGTGGAACCAGCTTCGCGAGGGAGAACTGCTGTCATGCGACAGTTGCGGCCGCCTGCTCTATTGGGACCCGGCGATGGCTCCGCCGCCTCCACCCCCTAAATCTCCGCAGACCGCACCCGCCGCAAGAGCGCGGGTTCAAAAGCCCCATTCAGCTGAAATCTAAAAATCGAACGCGGCCTTTCGAAAGACGAAATCAATTCGAAGGTTTCTGTATCTCGCGAAGCGCGTTCATGATGGCATGGGCAATCACGGCGTCCGGCGGAGCGGTCGCGCCTTCTTCCACATTTTCCGTCATCTCGGCAAAGAGCTTGTAGATCCCTATTGCGAGTACGGCCAACTGAACTGGATAGCCTGGCAAGCTCCCCGTCGGGAACAGGTCGCCGTTCTCTTGTAGAAAGGCAGCTGCGGATTGCACGATCCTGTGTTCTTCGCGGCTCTTCTCACTTTCGTAACTGAAGATCCACTCTCGAACACGCTGCGCGATCTCAGGCTGGGTCTCCTGATCGACTGCAATACCTGTCGCGGAAAAGACCCGGCAATCGTAATCGCGGCAAGTCTGGGGGCGGTCTTCATAAATGGAGCACTCGTTCCCGACCAGCATCGGGCATTGCCCTTTGTCGTCATACCCCAGGAGAACATTCCCCTTGGGCAGGCCCGGCGCGGGAAAGAGAAGTGCGCGAGGAATCCGCTGGATGGTTCGCGTCTCTTCAGGTTTGATATGGATGAACATGGAGGAACGGCAACAGCCCCGGCATGTACCGCAAGGCACTTCCGCTCCGCCGTTTCCCGATCGCAAGGAGGCCTCGGTAGAGCGCAGACATTCCGAGAAACTCCCTGCGGGCTGGCCCTCAAATCCGCTCGATGCTTCGCTTTCGCATTGTTCATTCTTGCGCATTGCTCACGACCCATCTCAAGCCTGGATGACAGAGGACGATCGATATAGCCCCCTGTTGCAATGGCAATCGCCCGAACCGGATTCCCATGTGCAACCCACCCAACCTGCTAACCTTTTATCGTAGAACCACGGACCCAGGAGCGCCCGATGCAGCGCATTTGTGTAGACATGGATGAGGTCATGGCGGATACGCTCGCCGAGCACCTGCGCCGCTACAACCAGACCTTCGACGAAGAAGTGACCCCGCAGGATCTGGCCGGCAAAGGCCTTT
>Ga0302157_10004358_pt1 | contig 15445 bp, 14 predicted proteins | sample I_Bog_N3_3_FD_193502 | JGI IMG/M metagenome (GOLD analysis project Ga0302157, IMG submission 193502) | Peat permafrost microbial communities from Stordalen Mire near Abisko, Sweden - I_Bog_N3_3 | ecosystem: Environmental > Terrestrial > Soil > Wetlands > Peat | place: Sweden: Abisko, Stordalen...
ACGTAATCGAGATCGATCTGCACGACGCGCATCGGCTCCGGCCGCGGCGGCCGCTCGAGCAGGCGCGACAAGTCGGCGATCGTCACGTCGTGCGGTATCAACGCGCGACGCAGGCCGGACCATGCGACGTCGGGCGTGTTGACGCCGAGTTCGAGCGTCAGGCCATAGGGCATGCCGAGCTCGGACGCGATCCCATCGGCGGTGTGATTGTGCGCTCCGTAGGGCCAGATGATGATTCGTGGCCGCATGCCCGTGAGTCGCGCGATCCCGGCGCCGCTCTTGTCGAGGTCCTCGCGCAGCCGCGCGGCATAGGCCGCATCGCTCTCATAGCGGCCGGCGGCGACGTCGAAGGCGCGCGATACCGCGGGCGGCTCGAGGTTGCCCTGGGGATTTGCGACGATACCTTCGTGCATCGCATAGGAATGCGAGGCAAATTCGATCAGACCCGAGCGCTGCATCTCGCGGATCTGATCGGGACGCAGGAAATCCTCGCGGGTGAGCTTGTCGTCGGGATAATGGACCGGCGCGGCGCCGGCCGCAGGCTCCTCGAGCCAGGCACCGACGAGGCCGACGATGGCGGGGTAATTGAACGCCTTGAGCAGAGGAAAGGCTCGCGTGTAGACGCTCTCGAGTCCGTCGTCGAAGGACAGCACGACCGCACGGGCCGGCAGCGGCTCATGGGCGTTGCGCGCCGCAATGATCCGATCGAGGCTCACCACCTGAAAACCCGCGGAGCGCAGCCACGCGAACTCGCGCGCGAGCTGCCGCACCTCGATCGTGTAGGGATCCGGCCGCTCGCGCAACTCGTCGCGTACGTCGTGAAAGCACAGCACGACGAACGAATCGGGCACCCACGCGTCGGCGGAATTCCCCGGCGTGCCCGTGGAGGCCGGTCGCGGAACCGGTCCGGGGGACGCTGCGACAGCCCGGGGTGCGGGCCGCACACCGACGAGGAGCGCCGCCGCAGCGAGTGCCGCAAGGAGCGGGCGCTTCGAGCGCCGGACGGCCATAAACGTTGCTGCAGCCATTAGAAGCGCCCCAAAATATTGAAAGTGAGCACATCGAGGCGTTCGCGCTCTCCGTCATAGGGTCGCCATGTGCGTCCCGCGCCCGCCTTGAGGGTGAGTCGATCGGTTACGTCGAACGTCAATTGATAGCGCAGCAGGACGACGGCGCCCGAGCCCTCGCCCTGCTGCAGGTAATCCCCTAAGCCGACGTCGAGCTCGTGCGAGAGCGCCCGATCGTAACGCCGGTATTGCAGCCAATTATTCTGGAGCGTGACCGTTCCCGTGAAATCGCTCTTCGGATTGAAGTAATTGGTGTCGACCGCCGTATTGTGCGACGTGTCGAGATCGACGCGCGTATCGAGCTTGTAAACCGGACCCGTGATCCAGCGCTCGCGCCAGAAGCCGAGCGCCTCGCCGCGCGAATTTCCATCGCTGAAGGTTTCGTGCGAGAGGACCACGCCGAACTCGCGCGACTCGCTTGGACGAGCGCCCATGCTCACCGCCGCGCGATCGGCATGGACACCCACGACGCTCGCGGCGATCGGGAAATCCAGCGTCCGGAGCGCGTAGGACGCCCCGAAACGCCAGGTGTCGTTCGGGGTCGCTTCGATGCTGAACTCGGGCGCGAGGCCGCCGCGGTCAATGTCGAGCAGCTCGAATGTCGCGAGCCAGGCGGCCGTGTGGTACTCGATGCCGGCGCCGGCGGCGTGTCGATAGGTATCGCCCTGCACGGGCGTGCCCTCGGCTTGATCGAAATGCGCGTAGACACGGTAATTCCAATCGATCGGCGGCGAGTAGACGTACTCTTCGACGCCCGAATCGATGACACCGGGGCGGCCGCCGTAGCTGCGCCCGATTTGGCCTTCGATGCTGAACTCCGCCGCATCGTGCGTTGCCCAGTCGCGCTGCTCGCGCAGGTAGAGCGGATCGTCGGGCGGCGCGATCGCCCCGATCCGGTCGAGCGTCCCATGTGCGGCTCGCCAATCGGACATCTGCAAGTCGGCGTAGTAGCTCTTCGCGAGCGGTCCCACGGTGTCGGGGTCCAATTGCACGGCGAGTGCCGCCGTCGCGAGCGCCGCGCGCGGGCGACCGCGCAAATCATCCGTCTCGGCACCGGCGAGCAACGCATCCTCGTTCGCCGGTGCGATGGCGAGTATCGAGTCCAAGCGACGCTGCGCAGGCGCAAGTCGGTCCGTATAGGTCCGGGCGAGCGCCGCGAGCACGAGCGCGGTGCCGTAATTCTCGTTGGCTTGGCGCAAGTCCGGCCATTGCGCGTCGAGGTGCTCGGGTGTCGTCGCGGCCAGTCGATCGGCCCAGCGGACGGCCTCGCGGTAATGGCCGCTCTCGAGCAGCGCATAGAAAAAATTCGTGCGGGCGCCCAGCGTGGGCTCATAGTCGGGCGGCAGGGAGCGGAACAAATCGACGGCGCGCTGCGGCTCGCGATGGCTCAGGTAGGCGCTCACGGCCGCCGTCGTCACGTAGGGACGAAGCGGCAGCCCGTCGGCGATCATGCGTTGGTATTCCGCGATGGCCTCGGCCGCGCGGCCGCGTTCCGCGAGCGCTTCGACCAGGTCACCGCGCAGACCCACGTGCGTATCCGCGTCGAAGCTCGGGTCGGCCGCCGCGGCCTGCAGGCGCAGGATCACCGCATCGACCCGCTCGGCGCGTCGTTTGTCCGTCCCCGGTTCGTCGCGCGCCCAACGATACTCGAGGGCGAGCGCCGCATGCAGCGTGCGGCCGCGTTCGGCGTCGGAGACCAGGTTCTCCGGCGTCAACGCGATCGCCAGCTGCGGAGCGCCGCTCGCGACGAGCATGCGGTACCGCAGCCGCAGGCCGGCGGTATGCGCGGGATCGATCCGCAGCAGCGCTTCGGCATCCGCGAGCGCCGGTGTGGTGTCGCCGTGCGCCTCATCGGCGAGCCCCAGGGCTTCGAGGACGTCGGCCCGCTCGCCGGAGCGCTTGCGCAACTCGACGAGATCGAGCTGTGCCTCCCCGGCACGACCCGTGTCGATCCACGCCAAATCGCGGCCTACGCGGACGCCGACGTCGTCCGGCGACGCCGTCAATAGGCGCTCGTAAAGCGCGAGCGCGAGCGCGGGATTCTGCGTGTCGCGTGCCGCACGGGCGAGCGCCAGGACCACGTAAGGCGGCAAGTCTTCGACCGGCGAGCCGGTGGCGGCCCGCTGTGCCTCGGTCGGGTGGCCCGAGTAGACGGCCGCGGCGATGAAATCATTGCGAAAGCGCGGCTCACCTGGACAGGCGCTCCAGGCATCGCGCAGTTCGGGATAACTCGCCTCGAGCCGCCCGGCCGCGTAGTCTGCGAGGCCGCGCTGATATTGCGACTCGGCTGACCGAAGTTCGTCCTCTGCGCAGTCCGTCGCGAACGCCATGGGCATTGCAACAGCCCAAGCGACGGCCGCCACCAAGATCGAACCCAGTCGCCGTGCAAGTAAACATCGCATGTGTGCTGACTCGGCGCCGTATTCTTGTACAAATTGCGCGGCGCGAGTCTACAGCGAATTGCCAGATTATGACACCTCGCGGTGCAGGTCCCTTGAAGTGTGGCGGGATCAGCCACACCTATCCGACATGAGTGCCAATCAAGGGATCCGCTGGATGTGGGCCGAGGCCTGCGCACGCCTGGACGAGGCAGAGCGTCGTCATCGCCGGTTCTTCGAGCTGCTCGGATCGCCCGGCGCACAGCCGGCGTGGGAACCGCCCGCCAACGTGTTCTCGAACGGCTCGGAACTGCATGTGACGGTGGCCCTTCCCGGCGCCCGCGCCGACGAGATCACGGTCGAAATCACGGCACACGGCCTTCAAGTCGAGGCGCGCGTTGAGCCACCGAGCATGACGATCGATTTCAGCGTCTTGCGCCTCGAGATCCCGTATGGCCGTATGCGCCGGAGCATCGAGCTCCCGCCGGGTCGTTACCTGCTGGCCGAGCGCCGCCTCGACGGCGGCTGCTTGTTCCTGAAACTCAAAGGCTTCGCCACATGACGATGAACGAGGAGAATTCCATCAACGACGGTAACGGGCCGACCCGCGCGGCCGAGGATGTCCTCTTGATCATCCCCGTGCAGAACGTCGTGCTGGTCCGAGCGCCGGCGTCGCGATCGTCGCGTCACTGGCTTCGCTCTTGACCGAACGGACCGTTCGACCCGACGTCGCGATGACCGGCGAGATCAGCCTGCGCGGAGTCGTGATGCCCGTCGGCGGGATCAAGGAGAAATGCGTCGCGGCGGCGCGCGCCGGCCTGCACACGGTGATCCTCCCCGCGCGCAATCGGCGCGACTTCGATGACATTCCCGAGACGGTGCGCAATCGGCTCGAGTTCGTCTGGGCCGAGACGATCGCCGACGTCCTTGAGCGGGCACTCGAGCCGCCGGCCCTGAACCGTGCCGCCGCTTGACGCCGGCGCCGCCTGGAGCGCGGTGGCCCCCTGACGCAGCGGCGCCCCGACGTGACCGGCCACCTGATGCGGCGGCCACCTGACGCGCAGCCGGGGCGTCAGAGCATTGTGCCGGCGGGGCCGGCAGTGCGACTATCGAGTCATGAGAGTCTCGACAGTCTCTTCCACCAGGCGCACGTCCCGGCGTTTGCCCCCGCTGCTCGGCGGACCGGCCGCAGCGGCCTGCGCCACTGTGCTCGCCTGCGCAACATTGACGGCCGCACGCGCAAATGTCGCCGGGGACGCAAATGCGGCCGCCGAAGCCGATGCCGCCACGGAGGTTCCCGCCGCCGCCGTGATCGTCGCCGATAAGACCGCGGCGGCGGCCGGACCCGCCACGGGCCTCGCGGATTCGGCCGGCCTGCGCGCGACCGTGTTCGGGACGCCCCCCGCAGAACTTGCGCCCATGCCCGCGAGCGTGCCGCTCGCCGAGATCGACCTGACGATCCCCTGGGCGAATCCCGTCCCGGCGGTGTTCTGGTTCGACCGTCGATTGCACGTATGGTTTTCGGCGCAGGACAAACCGGCACCGCTCGCGATCGTCATCGCCGGCACGGGCGGCGGTGGCAATGCGTCCAAGCTCGCGGTGTTGCGCGGCGCGCTCTATGGCGCGGGCTATCACGTGCTCACCATGCCCTCGCCCACCTTTCCAGGCTTCATCGTCTCGGCCTCGAGTACCGGCGTCGCCGGCGATCTCATGCAGGACAGCCGGGACCTTTACGAGGCCATGCGGACCGTGATCGCGCATTTGCCCGCGCGCGTAAAGATCACCGACGTGGACGTGCTCGGTTACAGCCTCGGCGGAGCGAACGCGGCGGTCGTGAAGTCCATCGATGCGCACGAGGGCAAGCTGCACATTCATCGCGCGGTCATGATCAATCCACCCGTCAGCCTTTTCACGTCGGTGGCGAGGCTGGACAAGCTATTCGCCTCGAGCATCGGCTCGGGCGATGCCGGCGTGGACCGTCTGTACCGGCAGCTCTACGCGGAAGTCGCAAATTTGTATCGGGCTTCGGGCAAAGCCGAGGTGGACGAGGATTTCCTGCTCGGCGCGGCGGCCGCCGTGCTCAAGACCGACGCCGAATTCTCCGCCGCGATTGCCATGGATTTCCGGCTCGATCTCGTCGACATGTTCTTTGCCGGCGATCTTTACGCGCGCACGGGCGTGGTCGTCGATCCCGCGCATCCGCCCAAGGTCAGCGATTCGCTCGACGCCACCGCTCGCCGCCTGCGCGACATGCCGTTCACCGAATATTTCGCGCGGGTCTTCGTGCCGTATTACGTCAAGCATCGGTCAGGGGCCACGAGCACCTCGTTGATCGCGGAAAATCGCCTCGACATCATTGGAGACGCCTTGCGCAACGACGGCGACTACTACGCCCAGACGAACGGCGATGATCTGATCCTCGATCGCCCGGAGCTGAACTGGCTCGAGCAGACGCTCGGTTCCCGCATCGTCGTCTACGATCACGGCGGCCACCTCGGCAATCTCGGCGAGCGCGCACAAATCGCCGACATGTTGACGATGCTCGCCGGACGGTGGCGGCTGCCCGCATCGTGAGGCGGCATTTGCAGCGGGCCCTCGTGCTCGGCGTGGCCCTGACGCTCGGCGGCTGCGCATCCCGGGAATTCGACATCCGCACGCTGCCGCCCGAAACGCCGGCCGCGGATAATGCCGCCGCCGCCGAAGCGACGGCGGCTCTCGGCGCCGCGATCGCCGGTCAACCCGCACAGGGCGAGAATTCCCCGGCATCGGAATCGGCACCGGCCGCGGCGGAGGCCGTGGCCGCGGATCCGGTGACACCCGCCGATGCGCCTTCCATGGACACCTATGATCCCTGGGGCCGGCTCAATCGATTCACCTACCGCTTCAATGCGCGCTTCGACCGCGCGATCTTTGTGCCCGCCGCCAACACCTACCGCCGTCTGCCGTCGCCCGTCGTGAAGGGTGTGCACAACTTCTTCGGCAACCTCAGCGAGGTCGACAGCGTCGTCAACTACGTGCTGCAACTACGGCTGAAGAGAGCGGCACAAAGCCTGGGCCGCCTGGCCGTCAACAGCACGCTTGGGCTTGCCGGTCTGTTCGATGTGGCCACACGGTTCAAAATGCCCGCTGCGCCTACGGGCTTCAGCGACACGCTGGGGACCTGGGGCATGCACCCGGGCCCATATCTCGTGATCCCCTTGATCGGACCGTCGACGCTGCGCGACGGCATCGGTGTCCTCGGCGACTATGGCGTCTCCTATGGCGTCAATCTCGCCAACCTCTACCGCGGCAACCAGGAGAAGACCTGGTCTCTGGGGGTCGTCAATGCCGTCGACCAGCGCGCCCATGTCAGCTTCCGCTATTACGATACGGCTTCTCCGTTCGAGTATGAGAATGTCCGGTTCTTGTACGTGCGCAAGCGCCTGCTCGAGGACGAGGGCTTGCGCCGACGCAAGCGACCGCAGGCGCCGGCCGCCGGAGCTCCCGCGGGCCAGTGAGACTGCCCTCAGGCGTCCCGCCGAAGGTCCCGCCGTGCGATCAGATCGACATACGCCTCGGCCACGAGCGTCTCTGGCGGAACGCCGAGGCGCGCCATGAGAGCGTGCGCCTCCTCCCTTCCGGCATTCGCGGTTTCAAGTTCCGCGAGTACGACCTCGAGTTCGAGAAAGTCGCCGAGATCGTCGACGCGATCCAGATGTACGCGCGTACGACCGACCATGAACAAGATCCGCCGCTTGCGCACGCGACCGAGAACCTCGTGCGACGCGTTCAACAATTCGAGCAGGCCATCGGGTTCACGCGTTTCGGAGCGCCAATAAAAGCTCTCCTTGGGCCCCCGTTGATCGGCACGTCGGTAGAAAATGAGTTCCCCGGCATCGGCGGCGAGCTTGCGCAGCTTCAAGCGGCCCTGCGCACAGGCGAAAAACGTATCGTCCTGCTCGATGGCGATCGGTCCGCGATCCGCGACGGCGGCAACGCGCGACGCCAATGTGTCCACGCTCTCGATGCACGCTTTGATCTCGATGTTTCTGGACACGCGGGATTCCCGATGGATATGGCGAAGCCTGGTCGCGCGGCGACTGCCCTGCGCGGCGCTCAGCGCCGCACGCTTGCGACCCAGGCAGCGTATGGCGGCAGCGAAACGCCCTGTACGCCATGTTGGTCGGCGAGCGCCGGAGCGCTCGCGAGCAGCGTGGACACGCTCCCGTGGTGCGCACCAAGATCGAGCGACACCGTCTGGGTGGCCGCGCTCATATTGAGAACGACGAGTACCGCCGCGCCGGACTTGGACTCCCGCAAATAAGAAAACACCGCCGGATTACCTCGATCGAGCATACGGATCGAGCCCGTGTGCAACGCCGCATTTTTGCGGCGCAACGCGATGAGTTCGCGGTACCAATTGAGCAGGGAATCCGGCTGGCTGAGCTCGCTCTGCACGTTGACGGTCTTGTAATCCGCGGGCACCGGCAGCCATGTACGGGGATTCGTGCTGAAACCCGCCTGAGGATTGCTGGCGTCCCACTGCATCGGCGTTCGCTCGCCGTCCCGGCCCTTCTCCTTGGGCCAACCCGTAATCCCGATCGGATCGAGCACGTCCTCGCGCCGGCGCGGCGTCGCCGTATGCATGCCGAGTTCCTCGCCGTAATAGACGAGGGCGGTCGCCCTGGTCGTGAGCAGCAGCACGGCAATCTGCTTCGCGATCGAGGCCTTGGCCGGCGCATCGTCCGCGATGCCCTGTGCATAACGGTCCCAACTGCGCGCATTGTCGTGGTTGTCGAAGACGAGCAGGGGCTGGGAGCCGTGGATGCGCGTTTCGACCTCGTCGATGCGCGTGCGGAAGAGGGCCGCATCGAGCGTATTGGCGAAGCCGATGTTCATGTCCATCGGCAGTTGCAGTTCGTCGTGCCGAGCACCCCCGTACCACTTGTCGAGATCGGCGATGGCCGGCAGGTAGGTCTCGCCGATCAGAACCCGGTCGCCGGAGTAACCGTTCACCATCGCGCGCATGCGGCGGATGACCGCATGCACCTCGGGCAGATTACTGGTGCGCTCTTCGGCCAGGTTTGGATCACCAAATGCATTGGTGCCCGGCAACTCGCGCTCGTCGCGGTCCTCCGGATCCTCGAACAGCGTGGGAATCGCGTCGAGCCGGAAGCCGGCGACGCCGCGGTCGAGCCAGAACTTCATTGCACCGAACATGGCGGTCTCGACGGCTGGATTGCGCCAATTGAGGTCCGGCTGCTGAGGATAAAACTTGTGGTAGTAGAACTGCCCGAGCGCCGGATCGAATTCCCATGCGCTGTGCCCGAACACGCTTTCCCAATTGTTCGGCGCAATCGGCTTGCCCCCCGTGCCGCGCTTGCCGTCGCGCCACACGTACCAGTCGTGCTTTGGACTGTTCTTGGAACTTGCCGATTCGATGAACCAAGGATGCTTGTCGGACGTGTGGTTCAGCACCATGTCGAGCACGATGCGGATCCCATGCCGCTGCGCCGCGGCGACCAGGCGGTCGAAATCCGCGAGTGTCCCATATTGCGGGTCGACGTCGTCGTAATCGGAAATGTCGTATCCGAAGTCCACCTGCGGGGACGGATACATGGGCGTGATCCAAATGGCATCGACGCCGAGTTGCTGCAGGTAGTCGAGCCGCTGCGTGATGCCCGCAAGGTCGCCGATCCCGTCACCGTTCGAGTCCTGAAAGCTGCGCGGGTAAATCTCGTAGATGACCGCATTCTGCCACCAGGGAGCGCGGCTCCGCCGCGCCGCACCTGCGGGAGCGGTGCGCGCCGCTTTGCCGCCCGCGGCGGCGGTTTGGGGCGCCGCGACCACGGTGGCGGCGCCCGTCGCCGCCACGACGCCCATGCCGATCAGCCATAGAAGCCCCGCCGCGAGCACGCTGTGTGCCCCCCGTGTATCCGGATGAATCATCCTGAACTCCCCTCCGCACCATCGTTGAATGTCCCGCCATCATAATGCCGAGCGCCGCTAGTCCGTAAGAGGAACCCCGGATAGCGGTGCGCGCGGGTCGCGCAGACACTTCAAACCATCGAGCGAACGATCACTCGGGCCAGCACGGAGAGCCACCATGACCATGTACAGCAAGATTTTGGTTCCGGTAGACGGCAGCGACACCGCGCGGCGTGGGCTCGTCGAGGCGATCGCCTTTGCCAAGAGTACCGGCGGGCAGATTCGACTGGTGCACGTCGTGAATGAATTGATCTTCGGCTATCCCTATGGAGGGGGGGCATTTGCCGGCGATTTCACCGCCAGCTTGCGCGCCGAGGGAGAGCGCGTGCTGGACGGCGCCGAAGCTCTCGTGCGCGAAGCGGGCCTCACCTGCGGGCGCGCGATCGTAGAATCCATCGGCGGTGCTGCGGCCGACCTGATCGTCGCCCAGGCAAATGCGTGGCCGGCCGATCTGATCATCATGGGCACGCATGGGCGCCGGGGACTGCGGCGGCTCGCCCTCGGCAGCGACGCTGAGGGGGTCGTCTGCACGGCTTCGGTCCCCGTCTTATTGGTAAGATCCGCGGGTTGAGCGTGAATCCGCGGGCTGCCGCCGCGAATCCATGAAACCGCTGCGGCACCTGGTGCCATGGCCTCGGGGAGGGCGCCATGGATCAGACGGTACGCCCTGAACCGGCCATCAAGTTTTTGCCATGCGCGCCGACGACTCGATCATGCTGCCTCATGGTCATGGCGCGCGGGGAACTCGCCGAGCGTGAAGCGCGCGGCAATCCGGGCGCGCAACTCGTCGTATACACCGCGGCGACCGTGCAGGGTCCCTGCTGACGATGGGCTTCCCCCGCATCGCACTCAACTTCAATTGATGCTCGACCAGGCGCGCACGATCGGCGCAACGCTGGTCCAAGGTTTTCATTTCGCACGACCCATGGCCGTGCGTGATTTGATCGATTGGCGCGCGGCGTTCGCGGACGGCGACGCGGGCGATCAATCGCGGGGGCGGCCATGGGCGCCGCCCCACGATCGATCACAGGATCAGCTGCATGCCTTGCCGTGATCCGGGTGGTTGCCTTTCGCCTTCGCGTCGGCTTCCGACATGTACTCACCCTGCTTCGTCTTGCCGTACCACTTGTCGGACGGGCAGTGATAGACCTTGCTGCCGCTGTTGACCCACACGAGGCCGGGGCCGCCACCGGGGGCCGCGTTCGCGGGCGGAGTGAAGTTCGACTTGCTCGACTTCGCGGCGGGTGCCGCGGGCGCCGAGGGCGCAGCAGGCGCAGACGCAGCGGGAGTCGCAGCCGGCGCCTGTGAGGCGGCAGCAGTGGTCGCGGCCGCAGGGGCCGCAGCGCCGGCGTACCAATCCTTGACACCCTTGTGACCGCGACAGGCACCCTTCTTCGTCGCGCCGCTGTAGTAGCTGCCGTCCTTGCACAAACCGGTCGTTCCGGCGGGTGCATCCGCCGGCGCCTGAGCAAATGCGCCGCCGGCCAAAGCGAGGCTCAAACCGAGACCAAGGTAAAATCGAGTCGTATTCATAAATTCCTCTTTATGTGATTGGAACAGGTGATCGCCGCATTCGATTGGAATGGGAGATCGGGATCAACTCTTCGCCACGACCCCGGCAGGCGTCAGTTTGTCGATCGCTTGCGGGAGAACCTGCGAGAGTTTTTGCAGCACCTCCTGGGAGGAAATTCCCGCCTTCGCCGCGAGCGCCGAGATCGTGTCGGCGCCGAAGGCCGAATGCACTTGATCCGCCGTGATCGGTTGGTTCGTTCCCGTGCCGACCCACGAGCGCACCGTCGAGCCCAAGCCCTGCTGCTCGAGTTGACTGACGACGCCCTGCACGCCGCCGTGTTTCTCGATCAAGCCGTTGACCACCGTGACCATTTCGGCGCCGACGGCACCGCCCAGCAATCCATCCAATAAACCCATGTTGAGACCCCTCTAGTTTTCGTGATCGATCATCCGCGTCGGTCAGCGACGCTCGAGGCCTCTTCGCTGATGCAGAGACCCGTGGCGCGATTGTACTGCGAAACACGCCGAGGACGCCCCGCCGGTCCTGCGTCGAATCCATGAAATCTCAGCAATCTCGACGCTCGTCAGGATCCCGCAGCCGATTCGGCACGCAACTCGGTCGCGAACGGGCGCGCCCGGACGATCCGATACAAATCCATTACATTCTTGGCGCCGGTTTCGTCGGGCCACGATCGCATCGTACGGGCCGCACCACCCAGGGACGTGACGCCCCGGTCGGCCGAGATAAATTTGACAATACCTTCCGCGAGGCTTCGATGGTGCGACCCGGCGCGGCATCAAATAATGAGAATGAGTGCTGCTCCCAACTCAGCCCGACGAAATGCGTGACGCAGTTGATTCCGGACGGACCGCACCGCGCCTAACTTAATCAACGCCGAAGCGCCGAATTCCCCTCGTCCCCACGAGCATCTCGAGTCGAGAGACATGCTGTACAACTTCCGTCCTTTCTTGCTCGGGTCATTCGTGATCGCGCTGCTCTCGGGCTGCGGCGCGAGTTCGATCAGCGAAACCAGCGGATCGGCCGCCGCGCCCGTCGTGGCCGCGCCGCCAGCCCCAAATCTGTCCAAGCCGGGCGCCGTCGATTTCGGCAGCACGAGCTCCAGCGGCAGCGCCGATTCGGTCGTGGCGACCGGGTCGGTTGGCGGAACGGTGTCCGCCTCGATCGGGACGAGTCGTGCTGTGAGCGTCAACTTCGCGTCGAGCGATGGGCTGCCGATCACGGGGTGTGCACTCTCCGGCACGACGCTGCCCCCGGGTTGGAGCGGTCCCTCGAGCTTCGAATGTGCATCGCTCGGCAGGGGCAGCGGTTGCGTGTTGAACCTGAGCTTCGCGCCTACCGCGGCCGGCGGCGGCACGCTCACACTCAACTACGTCTTCACCGACAACGCGAACATGCCGCGGGCGCCGGGCGGCTCGGTCACGATTCCGTACATGGCGTCGATCGACAACAACGTCATCGCCGACATCTCGGCGGCGGGGCAAGTCACTGCGCTGACGCACTCCGGCAGCCGGTCGATCAGCATCGCATTCGTCACCGATGACGGGAATGCAGCGACGAACCTGCTCGTGACCTCCGACTTGTCGTCGCTGCCGCTTGGATGGACCAGTTCGAGCGGCAGTTTTGCGTGCGCGATCGTGAGCACGGGAAACGGATGCCGACTCAACCTGATGTTTGCGCCGACGGCGGCGACGTCGGGCAGCCTGAACCTCGGATACCGTTATACGGCGGATTCTGGAACGACGAAATCCGGCATCCTGAGCATTCCCTTCGCAGCGACGTCCGACGACACGGTCGTCGCCACGACGACGCCCGCCGGAGAGATCACTGCGACCGCAAAGGCCGGCGCCCGCACCGTCCTCGTCGCATTTACGACGGATGACGGCGCCACCGCAACGAACCTCTCCGTGACATCCGATCTGACCGCCTTGCCGGCGGGCTGGAGCGCGGCGGGTGCCGGTTTCTCCTGTAAGACCGTGGGCAGCGGCAGCGGTTGCGAACTCCCTCTCCGGTACGCACCCACCACACTGACGTCCGGCACGATGAGTCTCAACTATGCGTTCAGCGATTCGAACGCCGCGGCGCGTACCGGGACGGTGACCCTCGCCTACGCGGCAACGTCCAACGACATGGTGGTGGCAAGCGCCTCACCGTCGGGACAGATCAACGCCGTCGTCGGCCAGGGCAGCCAAGATCTCGAAGTCACGTTCACGACGGACGATAACCGCGACGCGACGAACCTGCAGATCACGAGCGATCTTTCGGCACTGCCGCCGGGCTGGACGACCAACGCTCCGGGATTCGGCTGTTTCGGACTCGGCAGGGAATTCACGTGTCAAATGACCCTGAACTATGCGCCCGTGGCGGCCGCGAACGGTACGCTGCCCGTGAGCTACGCCTACCTCAACGATTCCGGCGAATACAAGAGCGGCACGCTCGACATCGCCTATCGCGCGACGACCCATGACAACGTCAGGGGCACCCCGACGCCGACGGCGTTGAACATCGCGAGCGGCACGAGTGCCACGGTTGCCGTCGTGTTCTCGACCGACGACGGCAATGCCGCGACGAGCCTTGTGATCACCGGGGGATTGGACAGCCTGCCGACCGGATGGAGCGCCGCCGCCGGCGCTCTGTCCTGTGCCACGGTGAGCGCCGGGACGCCGTGCTCCCTGAGCCTGACGTATTCACCCCTCGCGGCGGCGAGCGGATCGCTGACGCTGACGTTCGCGTACCTCGACGACTCTGGAGCGGCAAAGACGAGCAGCGTCGATATTCCGTTTATCAGCTACTGATTGCTCCGCCCGGCGCAGAACGCGCCGGCCTGCACGCCCGGGCCGAGGACGGCATGCCGGTTGACCCTGGACATGCTCGAATCTATGATGATGCATATGCATCACATAGTCCCGGGCGGCGCACGCGCCGCATGCGCCTGCACGGCACTCCGTAAGGCTTCTCGTGCGGTGACGCGGCTCTACGAGGACGCGATGACCGGCACCGGGATGTCGATCATTCAGTTCTCGATTCTGCGCAATCTCGCGCGACAGCGATCGGTTCCGCTCATGGAGCTTGCCGACCGCCTCGTCATGGAGCGCACCACGCTCTACCGGGCGCTGAACCCGCTGCGTCGGCGCGGCTGGGTGGCGCTCGGCGACGGCGAGGGCCGTGCCAAGACCGCGGCGCTCACGCGGCGCGGGCAGCGCGCACTCCAAGGAGCGACGGGCGCATGGGAGGGGGCCCAGGCGAGCCTGATCGGGAGCCTCGGCAACGAAGAGTGGGCCCGGATCGAGTCATCGCTCGCAAGACTCGTCGCCGTCGCCATCGGAACCACGGAATGAGCGTCTTGCTTCACCGACTGCGCCTCGTGCCGCCGCGCACCCATATCTTTCTGATCGTCGCGGTGACCTTCCTTGCGCTCTTGGTTTCGGCCGGGCTGCGCGCGACGCCCGGCGTGCTCATGATTCCCTTGCAGCTGCACTTCGGCTGGGACCGCACGACCATCTCGTTCGCTGCAGCCGTCGGCATCTTCCTCTATGGTCTCGTCGGACCGTTTGCCGCAGCGCTGATGATGTCGATCGGCATCCGCCGCACCATGCTCGGCGGACTGGTGCTGATGGCAATCGCCACGTTTGCGAGCCTCTGGATGAGCGCGCCGTGGCAATACGTGCTGACCTGGGGTGTCATGTCCGGCGTCGGTAGCGGCGCGGTCGCCTCCGTCCTGGGCGCGGCCGTCGTCAACCGTTGGTTCGCCACGCGGCAGGGCCTCGTGATGGGACTCTTGAGTGCGAGCACCGCGACGGGCTCGTTGATTTTCCTGCCCCTCCTGGCGTGGCTGTCCAACACCGGGGCTTGGCGACCCGTGGTGGTCGCTGTGAGCCTCGCATGCCTGGCACTTGTGCCACTCGTCGCGCTCATCGTGCCGGAGCGCCCGGCCGACATCGGCACGCGCCGCCTCGGCGAGCGCGAGGACAGCCCGGCTTCGCCCCCGCCCAAACAGGCACGCACTGCCGGACTCGCCGTCGAGGTGCTCGTGCGTGCCGGGCGGCGCCCGGTGTTTTGGCTGCTGTTCGGAACCTTTTTCGTGTGCGGCCTCACGACCAACGGGCTCGTTGGTACGCATCTGATCGCACTCTGCGGGGATCACGGCGTGGCGCCGGTGGCGGCCGCCGGCCTGCTCTCGCTGATGGGTTTTTTCGATCTGATCGGCACGACGGCGTCCGGCTGGCTCACGGACCGATACGATCCGCGCTTCCTGCTGATCGCCTACTATGGACTGCGCGGCGCCGCTCTCATGGCGCTGCCCTTCGTCGACTTCAATGGGGCCAACCTCACGGTGTTCGCGGTCTTCTATGGGCTCGACTGGATCGCGACCGTCCCGCCCACCGTGAAGCTCGCGAGCGAGGCCTTCGGCGAACAGGAAGGACCGATCGTCTTCGGCTGGATACAGACCGGTCACCAGATAGGCGCGGCAGTCGCCGCATTCGGCGCAGGCGTCGTGCGTC
>Ga0302157_10004367_pt1 | contig 15423 bp, 12 predicted proteins | sample I_Bog_N3_3_FD_193502 | JGI IMG/M metagenome (GOLD analysis project Ga0302157, IMG submission 193502) | Peat permafrost microbial communities from Stordalen Mire near Abisko, Sweden - I_Bog_N3_3 | ecosystem: Environmental > Terrestrial > Soil > Wetlands > Peat | place: Sweden: Abisko, Stordalen...
GTTCCCGGCGCTGCCCGAGTCCGTCAAGGGTCTGCTGCGCTCGCTGGTCGTGCGTTTCTCCGAGGCCGATGCCCAGGCGATCAAGGACATCGAGAAGGAAACCAACCATGACGTGAAGGCGGTCGAGTACTGGCTGCGCACGCGCATCGGCCACGTGCCCGAGCTCAAGGACAAGCTGGAGTTCATCCACTTCGCCTGCACCAGCGAAGACATCAACAACACCAGCCACGCGCTGATGCTCAAGGCCGCCCGCGAGCAGGTGGTGCTGCCGGCGATCGACGGCATCCTCACGCGCATGCAGGCGATGGCGCACCGCTTCGCCGCGGTGCCGATGCTGTCGCGCACGCACGGCCAGACGGCCAGCCCCACCACGGTCGGCAAGGAAGTGGCCAACGTGCTGGCGCGCCTGACGCACGCCCGCGCGCGCATCGCCGACGTGGTGCTGCTCGCCAAGATGAATGGCGCGGTAGGCAACTACAACGCGCACGTCGCGGCCTACCCCGACACCGACTGGGAAGAGTTCTCGCGCAAGGTCGTCGAGGAGCGTCTCGGCCTCAAGCTGAACCCGTACACGATCCAGATCGAGCCGCACGACTACATGGCCGAGCTGTTCGACGCGCAGGTGCGCCTGAACACGATCCTGATCGACTGGTCGCGCGACGTCTGGGGCTACGTCAGCCTGGGCTACTTCAAGCAGAAGACCAAGCCGGGCGAAGTGGGTTCGTCGACGATGCCGCACAAGGTCAACCCGATCGACTTCGAGAATGCCGAAGGCAATCTCGGCATGGCCAACGCGATGCTCACGCACATGTCGCAGAAGCTGCCGATCAGCCGCTGGCAGCGCGACCTGACCGACTCCACGGTGTTGCGCAACATGGGCGTGTCCATCGGGTACTCGGTGCTGGCCTACGACAGCCTCACGCGCGGCCTCGACAAGCTGGAACTCAACGAGGCCATGCTGGCCGAAGACCTGGACAACGCCTGGGAAGTGCTGGCCGAACCGATCCAGACAGTGATGCGCCGCCACGGCCTGCCCGACCCGTACGACCAGCTGAAGAAGTTCACGCGCGGCCAGCCGATGACGCGCGACCTGATCCTGGGCTTCGTCGCCGCGCTGGACCTGCCGGAGGGCGAGAAGGCGCGGCTGCTGGCGATGACGCCGGGCAGCTACACCGGGGTTGGCGCGCAGCTGGCCGGCAAGATCAAGCTTTGAATTCGACGCGGCCCCCAGGCCGCGTTTTTACGACTCGACCCCCAACAAGGACACGACCGCATGCGATTCACCGACACCCTGCAAGCCGCCTCCCTGCGCAACGACTCCACGCTGTGCGTCGGGCTCGATCCCGAACCGGCGAAGTTTCCGGGTGCATGGAAGGGTGACGCGAGCAAGGTGTTCGACTTCTGCGCGCGCATCGTCGATGCCACCAAGGATGTCGTCTCTGCGTACAAGCCGCAGATCGCCTACTTCGCCGCGCAGCGCGCGGAAGACCAGCTCGAGGAGCTGATGGCCTACATCCGCCGCACCGCGCCGGGCGTGCCGGTGATCCTGGACGCCAAGCGCGGCGACATCGGCGCCACCGCGGAGCAGTACGCCCGCGAGGCCTTCGTGCGCTACCAGGCCGACGCCGTCACGCTGTCGCCGTTCATGGGTTTCGATTCGATCGAGCCGTACATGAAGCACGACGGCAAGGGCCTGATCCTGCTGTGCCGCACGTCCAATCCGGGCGGCTCCGACCTGCAGGCGCAAGTGCTGGCCAATGGCGACAAGCTGTTCGAGCACATCGCGCGGCTGGGCGCCGGCCAGTGGAACCGCAACGGACAGCTGGCGCTCGTCGTCGGCGCCACGTTCCCGGCCGAACTCGCCCGCGTGCGCGAACTCGCGCCCACGCTGCCGCTGCTGATTCCCGGTATCGGCGCCCAGGGTGGCGATATCGACGCCACGGTCAAGGCCGGCTGGCGCGCCGATGGACCGATCATCGTCAGCTCGTCTCGCGCGATCCTTTACGCGGGCAACGGCGAGGATTTCGCCAGCGCCGCGCGGCAGGTCGCGCTGGCCACACGCGCCGCCCTGAATGCGGCCATTGCCGCAGTTCGATAGGAACCGGCTCGCCGCGTGCCCGGTCTGTGTGTTCCGGGCACCGATTCGGCGATTTCCATTGAAGTTCCACCACTTGCGGATCGAACCCGGAAATTCGCGTCAAACTAGGGGTATGGGGGGCGAGCCGAAACGGGTCGCCAATAAGAGCACCGATGGCTGAACCAACGCCGAACAAGGAGGCCAGGCACCGCCTGCGCCAGTCGCTGACGCGCCACTTGCTGGCCGCGACGGCGGGGGTCGCGTTCGCGTCGGCGTTGATGTTCCTGGGCTTCGGTCACCCGCTCGACTGGGTAGCGCGGCTGTCGCTGACCACCGCGTTTCTCGGGCTCGGCGGCGTCGCGTTCGCGCTGCGGCGCGATGCCGGGGCCGACTGGCAGGCGCGCGCGCTGCCTTATGTGATCGGCGCTGCCATCGGCCTGTCCGGCGTGGCCGCGGCGGTGGCCGGCGAAGGCTTGATGTCGCCGGCGCTGGCCGTCGTCGGCGTCTTCCTGTGCCTGTTCACCGTGGTGGGCGGCCTGCGCGCCGGCATCCTCGCGGCAGGCATCGGCGCGGGCATGCTGCTGCTGCTGGCCGTGGCGATGGCGTTCGACTGGCTGTCGTCGGCGGGCATTTCGCTCAGCGACTCGCCCCTGAATCTCGTGCGTCCGTTGCTCACGCACGCGCTGGTGCTGGGCATCGCGCTCGGCGGAGGCGAACTGCTGGGGCGCACGCTCGATCGCACGCTGCGCAGCGCCGACGAGCGTGAGCGCCGCTTCCTCGGGCTGCTGGCGGTGGCCGCGGACGCGTACTGGGAGATGGACGGCACCGGCCGCCTGATCCGGTTCAGCGCCAAGGAGGAATTGCGCAACTTCGTCGGCCTGCGCCGGCACGGCGTGGACGCCGGCATGGGCAAGCTGCTGTGGGAGACGCGCGGCGTCACGTTCGACACGCAGGTGCTGGAGGCCTTGCGCTCGGAACTGGCGGCGCGCCTGCCGATGCGCGACGTGCCGCTGCGCTGGAACGACGTGGCGGGCCGGGTGCGCCACTTCACGCTCAGCGCCGAGCCGCGCACCAGCGAGTCCGGCAAGTTCGCGGGCTACTGGGGCGTGCTGCGCGACATCACGCAGGACGTGAAGGCGCGCCAGGCGCTGTGGTCCACCGAGACGCGCTACCAGGATCTGTTCCGCCGCATTCCCACGCCGCTGGTGCTGCACCGCGAAGGGCGGGTGCTCGATGCCAATCCGGCAGGTGTCACGTTGTTCGGCTTCGCCGACCTGCGCGCGCTGCTGGGCCAGGACCTGGTCGGATTGTTCGAGACCGGGCCGTCGCGCGAACGCGCTGCGGAACACGTGCAGCGGCTGGAAACCCTGGCCACCGGCGAAGGCCTGCCCGAAGCTGAATTCACGCTGAAGCCTGGCGCCGACCGCCTGCTGAGCGTGCGCGTGAGCAGCGTGCGCGTGGACGTCGACGGCGAGGTCGCCACGCTGTCCATCATCACCGACGACACCGAGCGCCGCGCCGCCGAAGACCTGGTGCGACGCAGCGAGACGCTGCTGTCGCACCTCGTGTCCACCAGCCCCGACTGGATCACGCTCACCGAGTTCGCCAGCGGCCGCTACGCGATGGTCAACCCGACCTTCCTGGCCACCACCGGCTACCGTACCGAGGATGTGATCGGCCGCACGCCCAGCGAGCTGGGGTTGTGGGCCGACGCCTCGCAGCGCGATCGAATCTACCGCATGCTCGATCAGCAGCAGAGCGTGCAGAACTTCCCGGCCACGATGACCACGCGCGATCGGCGCCGCGTCTCGATGCTGGTGTCGGCCGCGCGCTTCACGATCGACGATGTCGAATACCAGATGACCAGCGCGCGCGACGTCACCGCCAGCGAGCAGGCGCGGCGCGAGCGCGAGGCGATCCTCGAGAACGCGCTGGTAGGCATCTCGTTCACGCGCGACCGCCGCATCGTGATGACCAATGCGCGCTTCGACGAGATGTTCGGCTGGCCGCGCGGCGCATTGCAGAACCAGCAGCAGCGCGTGGTGTGGCCGTCGGACGAGGCGTTCAACGCGATGGCCGAGGCAGTGGACCCGGCGCTGTCGCGCGGAGAGCCGATCGATTTCGAAGTGCCGATGATGCGGCGCGACGGCAGCACCTTCACCGGCCGCCTGCTCGCCAAGGCGCTCGATCCGGCGCAGCCCGCCAGCGGCACGATCTGGCTGGCCGAGGACGTCACCGATCGCCGCGTCGTCGAGCAGGCGCTGGCACGCGCACGCGACGAGGCCGAGGCCGCCAACCGCGCCAAGAGCGCGTTCCTGGCCAATACCAGCCACGAGATCCGCACGCCGCTGAACGCGCTGGTGGGGCTGGCGCAGCTTGCGCGCACGCCCGAGGTCGACGACAGGCGACGCCTGCAGTACATCGAGCAGATCTGCGATTCGGCCGACACGCTGTCGGCGATCCTGTCCGACATCCTCGACCTGTCCAAGATCGAGGCCGGCAAGCTGATCGTCGACCGCGTCACGTTCGACCTGCGCGCGCTGATCGGTACGCTCAAGCAGGCCTACGGTGCGCTCGCCGACACCAAGGGCCTGGCGTTGTACGTCAACGTCGACGAGGACGTGCCGCAGCACGTGCTGGGCGACCCGATGCGACTGCGCCAGGTGCTCACCAACTACCTCGGCAACGCGCTGAAGTTCACCACCACCGGCAGCATCCTGCTCAACGTGCAGCGCGGCCCGGGCTACCGGCTGCGTTTCGAGGTCATCGATACGGGCGCGGGCATGGATGGTGCCGGGCTGGCGTTGCTGTTCCTGCCGTTCAGCCAGGTCGACAACTCGATCACGCGCAAGGTCGGCGGCACCGGCCTGGGCCTGTCGATCTGCAGCGAACTGGCCCGGCTCATGGAGGGCACCGTGGGCGTCAACAGCGAGCCGGGCAAAGGCAGCATCTTCTGGGTCGACCTGCCGCTGCCGCCGGTCACCGCGCAGGAGGTGGAGGCGCACGAGACCCTCTCCGGCCTCGACGCACTGCAAGGCACGCGCATCCTGATGGTGGAAGACAACCCGGTCAACATGATGATCGCCGTGGCGCTGCTCGAACGCTGGGGCGCCGTCGTCGACCAGGCCGACGACGGCCCCAGCGCGCTGCACGCCATCGACCACGCCCACGAATCCGGCGACCCGTTCGACATCGTGCTGATGGACGTGCAGATGCCCGGCATGAGCGGCCACGACGTCACGCGCCGGCTGCGCCAGCGCTACGACCGCAACACCTTGCCCATCGTGGCGCTGACGGCCGCGGCGCTGGTCTCGGAACGCGAGGACGCCATGGCCGCCGGCATGAACGATTTCCTCACCAAGCCGATCGACGCCGAACGCCTGCGCCAGACCTTGCGCCAGGTGCTGCTGGAGGCCGAGGCGCGCGCGCAACGGTGACTACACTCGCCCCATGCAAGCACTGAGCACTTCCGCGCGACCGCGCATCGGCTGGGGCCTGATCGGCGCTGGCGGCATCTCGGATCAACTCGCGCGTGCGCTCTCGTACGTGCCCGAGGCGCGGCTGGTGGCCGTGGGCTCGCGCGACGTGGCCAAGGCGCAGGCCTTCATCGCCCGGGAGCGCGGCACCGAGGCCGCGACCGAGCCCGTGCGGGCACACGGCAGCTACCAGGCGCTGGTGGACGACCCCGACGTGGACGTCGTCTACATCGGCACGCCCCACCCCGATCACATGGCCTCGATGGTGTTGGCGCTCGGCGCCGGCAAGGCGGTGTTGTGCGAGAAGCCGTTCACGCTGAACCGGCGCGAGGCCGAGGCCGCCGTCGCGCTGGCGCGCCGCCATGACGTCTTCCTCATGGAGGCGATGTGGATGCGCTACGTGCCGGCGATGGTGGAACTCAAGCGGCTCCTCGCCGCGGGGACGATCGGCGAGCTGGTGTCGGTGTCGGCCGACTTCGGTTTCTCGGCCGCCGGCCTGCCGGCGACGCATCGCGCGCTGGCCCCGCAGCTTGCCGGCGGCGGCTTGCTGGACATCGGGATCTACCCGCTCAATCTCGCGGCCTTCGTGTTGGGCGACATCGTCGGCGTGCAGGCCGATGCCGAACTGGGTCCGACCGGCGTCGATGTCCACACCGTCTTCAACCTGCGCCACCTCGGCGGCCAACGCAGCCAGGGCATGTGCTCGCTGCGCGCCACCACGGGCTGCCTGGCGACCGTGCTGGGCACCGACGGCCACATCGCCATCACGCCGCCGTTCTACGCCGCCCAGCAGTTGCGCCTCGCGCGCGGCACGCGCCCGTGGGAGGAGACGCCGGTGGAGATCATCGACCGCCCCTGGCGCGGCAGCCGCTACGTGGGCCAGGTGGAGGAGGTGCACCGCTGCCTGCGCGCGGGACTCGCCGAGAGTCCGGTCATGCCGCTGGCCGAGACCGTGGCCCTGGTCGGCTGGATGGACACGATGCGGGCCCAGTTCGGACTGCGCTACCCGGGCGAATAGCGCGCCGCAGCCACCGGCGGCTGCGCCGCCTTCAGACCGACTGGGTCGGCGCCGTGTCGATCGGGATCTGGCGAATCATGTCCTTCATGTGGAACATCGAGCCAATGGCCGTGAACATGAGGATGACCACGATCACGCCGGTGAAGATGTATTGGAGGAACACTACCCCGAGCCCGCGCAGGTAGGTCGTGTCGAGGATCAGCATGAAGCCGAGTGCCGCTGCAAAGATCGCGAGGAATCCGCCGCCATGGAACAGCCGGAGGGCGACACCGACGATCAGCCAGGACACGATCAGCGCCAGCAGGCTGGCGCCGAAACCGGTTCGACGGGCACCGACGATGCGGGCGGCGATCATCACCGGGATGACGGTCAGGAGCAGGATGACGGCGACAAGGACGACCAGCGACAACATGGCGTTGCTTCTTTCCTGATGGTTGAGGGTGCGGCATCTTGCCGTGCCGCCATTGTCGTCGGACTCCGTCTTCAGCCGAGCACGATCGTCGCGCTGACGCTGCCCGCGCGATCGGCGCGTGCGTCCACGGTGACGACGGCACCCTTGGTCCCACGCACGATCCACTCCTGCAACGTGCGATCTGCCGTCACGTCGCGATCCGGCAGGAAGGCCTGCAGCGAACTGCGCGGCGCGTGGCCTTCGAGGTGGCTGCCGATCTCGCGCTCCTTGCCGGTGACCAGCGTCGCGCCGGCGGGCAGCGTGATCTCGAACACGGTGCCGCGCGCGACCTGGCGTTCCCTGGCACGGTGCGTCACGTACGCCGGCAGGTAGCCCGCGTTGGCGACGGCCAGGCGCACGCGCCAGGTGTCGCCTGAGGCGGAACCGTCGTGTCCCACGGGTACGCAGGTGGCCTGCAGGATCTCGAGCTTGGGCAGCGCCAGGGCGAGCTGCGTGAGCCACGCGGGGAAGCGTGCCGCCTCGCGCTCGCGCAGGTGCGGTGGCGGATTGCGCCAGAAGTTCATGCGATCCCAGCCGCCGATCTCCACCGGACCCAGCTGCGGATGCACGAACGGCTTCCAGGCGACGTGCGCCTGGCCACCGCACTGCTCGTCGCTCCACTTCAGCAGCTTCATGTCATCTTCTGGCGGATGGTCGCGGTACCAGTGGATCCAGTCGTAGTTGTCGATGCCGGCTTCCTTGTTCGGCGCCCAGATCTCCACCGTCCAGCACAGCGCGCCCTGGTGTTCGTAGAGCCAGTCCTGCGTGCCGGTGATCACTTCCTTCGGGTGGTACTTGAAGTCGTGGAATGCGCTGACGGACGGGTAGCCGGTGAGCCGGGTGCCGATGTCGGACAGGCGCTTGATCATCCACAGGTCTTCCGGCGTCATGTCGTCGTCGGACGTCGTGCCCATCGGGCGCAGGATCACGCCGCTGTGGGTGTGGAAGCTGATCGCGGCGCCGATGTTGGGGTGCGTGCTGCAGAAGTCCACCATCGCGCGCACCTCGGGCTCGCTGGTGGGATACGGGCCCGCGCCGAGCTGCTCGAACTCCTGGCGCCACAGCGACGGGAAGTTGCGGTTCAGGTCCAGCCCTTCGCGGTCGCGGTTGACCATCACGCGCACGCCGTCCCAGGCCTTGATCGTGCCCTCGGGAATCACGCGGAAGTACTCGCCGCCGATCTCGCCGGGTTCGCGCGCGATCATCAGGCGGGGCTCGTCGGGATGCTTCTTGTAGGTGCCGTGCGGGTCGGGCAGGCGCATGTAGAGCACGCGCCCGTCGCCGTCCACGTCTTCCATCGTCATGCCGTCGGCCGGTTCCTCGTCGAACGGATAGCCGCGCGTGGACGAGCGGATGAAGCGCGGCACGTCGGCCAGCGCCAGCTCGGCGCCGTCGGGGTTCAGGCGCGGCACCATGTAGATCACCCGGGTGTCCAGCAGGTGGGCCAGGCGGTCGTCCTGGGCGTCGTGCATGAGCAGGTGCTGCAGGTAGTACAGCGCCGCGGTGCAGGCGGTGAGTTCGGCGGCGTGGATGTTGCCGTCGATCCAGAACGCGGGCTTGGCGGTGTCGGCGCCGGTGGACTTTCGCGTCAGCACCACCAGCCAGATGTCGCGCCCTTCGTGGCTGCGGCCGAGGGAGCGCAGCTCGACGACGTCGGGTCGCGCGGCGGCATAGGCCTGCAGCAGTGCCGTCAGCTCCGCGTAGCGCGGGAAGCGGCTGAAGTCGGGGGTCGGCAGGGCAGATGCGTTCATGGCGGGTGGCGAAACGACGATGCGCCGATTCTGCGCCCGGTTGCCGTCAGTGCCGCAGCCGGGCAATCCAGTGCCACAGCAATGCGATGGCGAGCGCGATGCCCAGCACCCAGTGCGTCACCGACAGCCACGCATGCGCCTCCTCGGGCGCGTACTGCAGGCCGATGGCCGAAGCCAGCAGAACGGCCAGCGCGACCACCATCAGCGCGCCGCTGACGGTGCGGGCGCGGCCATGGCGAATCGGCCGCAGCGCGCCGGCGCGACGCAGGCGGGCGCGCCGACGCCGCACCGCGCGCCACGCGGGCCGCACGTGCACCTGCCACACCACGCCGCCGACCAGCGTCACGCACCACGCCAGCGCGCCGTGCGCCCGCAGCAGCCACGCCACCAGCGGATGCGGCTGCGGGCCGAACGGCGTGCGTTGCAGCCACAGGTCGTGGCCAACCAGCCACGCGATGCCGGTGGCCAGCAACACGATGCAGCCCCAGATCAACAGGTGGCGCGCGCGCCGGCCCTGGCCGTGGGCGATCGGGTGCACGTCGTCAGGCCGCACGGGGGCGTTCCTCGCTTTGCCACAGGCTGCCATCGGCGCGCACGACCAATGCGCTGGCGCGGACGCGGCGCAGCAGCGCGCCGGCGAGCTCGCCTTGCTGCCACACGATCTTGGTCAGCGCATCGGCGGCGCAGGCGGTGGGTGCGAGCACCGTCACCGACCGCGGCGCGGTGGCCTCGTGAGAGTCGCTCGAGTCACCGCGCGACACCACCTCGCCGCTGGCGCTCGTGGCGCACGCCGAGTCGCGCAGCGCGGCCACCGGCCACAGCTCGGAGGCGTCGAACGGCGAGCGCACCAGCACGGTCTCCTCGAGCGCGCCGAACACGCGCAGGTCGCCGCCCGCGTTGACGGCGCCAGCCGCCAGGCCGGCACGGCGCAAGGCCACGACCGCCAGGTCGACCGCGTAGCCCTTGGCGATGCCGCCGAAATCCAGCCAGACGGGCGCGTGGACGAACACGTGGTGGCCGTCGACCTCCAGGGCGTCCTCGAACGGCACCTTGCCGGGCGGCGTGCCGTCGGCCGGTGCCGGCAACCAGCCTTTTGCCACGGCCCGGGCCGCGCAGCCGGCGTCGAAGGCGCCGCCGCTGACGCGCGCCCAGCGTTGTGCGCGCCGCAGCACGGCCGCCGTGTGCGGATGCACGCTCAGGCGTTCGCCGGCGCGTGCGCGCGCGATGCGGCGCAGATCGCTGCCGGCCTCGTGGAAACTCATCAGCGCGTGCACCTGCGCGATGGCGTCGAACGCGGCGTCGGCCGCCGCGTCGAAGGCCGTGGCGCTCGCGCCCTGCGCGCGCACTTCCACCAGCGTGCCCAGCAGTGGGCGCGCCCGGCGGTGGATCACGATGCGGTCGCCTGCGTGCGCATCACGACGCGACCGGATGCTTCGCGGCCCACGCCACCAGGCGATGCACGCCTTCGGTGATGTGCGTGCAGCTGAGCGTGGCGCCGCTGATGTTGGAGATGTCGGAGCCGATCCGCACCGGATCGGCGGCCGTCTTGCCGACGAACTGATTGCGCCAGGCGGGCAGCCGCACTTCGGAGCCGTGTCCTTCGCGGTACGTGAGGATCTCGACGGCCAGCACCTTGCCGGTGGCGTCGAGCGCGACGGCGTAGTCGATCTGCTCGAACTTGCCGAGCACCGAGTCGACGATCACGCGGCCGAGCACGGTATCGCCCTGGCGTGCCTCGATCGTGCGCAGCGGTCCCATGTGGGGCACGCCGCCGGCCGCGGCGAGCGCGGCCGCGTCATCAGGCCCGGGCGTGACCAGGACGTCGGCGAACCCGGTCGCTGTCTTGAACGCGCGGTGCGCTACATCGGCAGGGGTGCTGAACGTCGCGGCGCAGACGCTGGCCGGCACGGAGACGGCGATCAAGGCCGCGCCCGTGAGCGCGAGTGTCGTCGAGTGACCGGTGCGGACGGGGAGGGTGAGCCAGCGATGCGATGTCATGGAGATCCCGGAATGAGGGCCCATGATAATGCGAATGGTTCTCATCTTCCGGCAGCGGCCTGTCGCGAAGCTGGCGCGCGCGCCGGTGACTTCGAAGCTCAAAGTCAATTCGGGCAACTCTGTGCGGACACCCCGGGAGGCCACGACCGCGCCGCGACGCCATCGTCGCCGGCCGCCATCTAGCCCGATTGGGGGCAACGCTGCGGTTCAAGCGGGAGGCACCTGCGCGCCGCGTGCGTGTTCGAGCAACTCGGGCGCGAGGAGCGACGTCGTCGCGGTCCAGATGAGCCACTGCCGGTACCGATCTTGCGACCAGCCCGCCAGCATGCAGAGCCGGCGGTGCTGGTCGGGCAGCGCGGCCAGCCACAGCACGTCGGCGAGTTCGGCCTCTCCGAAGTCCGGCCTCAGCGCTTTGCGCTCGCCCAGGTCGCGCACGACCCGCGAGCTCTCCGCGCGCATCCGGGCGAGCAGGTCGGCGTAGTCGGCGCGGATGTTCGCGTCGCTGTCAGCGGCCTGGTCGAGGCATCGCCAGATCCGCGAGATCCGCTGGTTGGCGGCGGCCACCCATGACATCAGGTTCGAGAGCGCGGCGACGGGATCGCTGTCCGCGAAGCCCGACATCGGCTCCGGCAGCTGCAGTATCTGGCCGTCGATCTCGACTTGCGAGGTTGCGCGGTCGAGCGCAGCCGTCAGCAGATCACGCTTGGTGCCGGCGAGGTTCACCGATTCGACGGATGCGCCGGCGCGTTGCGCGATCGTGCGCATCGTCGTCCCGGCGAAGCCCTGCTGCTCGAAGCAGTGCTGCGCCGCCGCGAGGATGCGTTCGCGCGTGGCGGCGCTGGCTGCCGCGCGCAGGGGTGACGTGTAGGCTCTCTTGGTCATGGAGTGGCTCGAATACAGGTGGAAACCATATTAACTACATATACAATGTATTGAATGTATTATCAATACATCGATTTTACCAAGACAACCACAAGGCTCCCAGTGACCCGGATCATCATCGCAGCGACACCCGCCTACGGGCATGTCGCACCCCTGCTGTCCATTGCGGCCGACCTGCTGCGCCGCGGCCATCACGTCACGTTCCTGGGCGGGAGCGCTTTCAAGTCCATCATCGAACGCACAGGTGCCATCTTCGTCGCGCTCAGCGGCAATGCGGACTTCGACGCTGCCGACCCGGCGGCCTTTCCGCTGCGCGAGAGCGTGGCGGTCGGACCGGCGCGAATCGACTTCGACCTTCGCCACTTGTTCATCGACCCGATCGATCGGCAGCATCGGGCCGTGCAGGCGCTGCTGGCCGATGCCGAGCGCGAGCAGCCGGGCGAGCCGGTGGTGGTGCTGCACGACACGGGCTTCCTGGGCATGTGGCCTGTGCTGCTCGGCGCGCCGGGCGTCCGTCCGCAGCGGGTGATCGGCATCGGCGTGACGCCGCTGCCGCTGACCAGCATCGACACCGCGCCGTTCGGATTCGGCCTCGCGCCGGACAGCTCCGAGGCCGGCCGCGCCCGCAACCGGTCGCTGAACGCGATGGTGGTCAACGACGTGTTCGCGGGCGCGCAGTCGCACCTCGCGAAAACAATGCAGGCGCTCGGTGCACGCGCTACGCCGCCATTCGTCTTCGACGGCATGGTCTCGATGCCCGATCGCTATCTGCAGATGTCGATCGCCGCGCTGGAGTACGCACGCAGCGACGCGCCGGCCGGCCTGCGCTATGCCGGCGCCCTGCCGTTCGCAACCCCGGCGTTTTCGCCGCCGGCGTGGTGGGAAGACATTCTCGGTGCGAAGCAGGTGGTGGCCGTCACCCAGGGCACGCTGGCCAACCGCGACTTCGACGATCTCATCCGGCCGACGCTGCTCGCGCTCGCCGACCTGGACGTGGTGGTGGTCGCGGTCACCGGCCGGGCGGATGCGGCCATCGGCCCGGTGCCGGCCAACGCGCGCGTGGCCGAATTCATTCCCTTCGATCAGTTGCTGCCGCATGTGGACGTGTTGGTCAGCAACGGCGGCTACGGCGGGATCCAGCAGGCGCTCGGGGCCGGCGTGCCGCTGGTGGTCGCAGGAGAGTCGGAGGACAAGGCCGAGGTGGCGGCACGCGCGGCCTACACGGGCGCCGCGATCAATCTGGCGACGAGCCGACCGAGCGTCGCCGCCGTGCGCGCCGCGGTCGACGCCGTGTTGACGGATCCCGGTTATCGCCGCCAGGCTCGCCGACTTCAGGCCGACTACGCGCGGCATGACGCCCTCGCGGCGGTGGACGCCTGCGTTCTCGAGCTCACCCACCTGGCCGGCACGCACGCCACGCAGGCAGCGCTCGCATGAAGGCGTTCTGGCTGCCTACGCTTGCGCGTGCTGCTGCGCTCGTACGCGCCGCTCTTCGAGCGCAGCGCCGGGCGCGTACACGGCGCGGGATCATGACGACGCGAATTGCCTTCGCCGCCGTTCTTGTCTTGAACTCCGTCCCTGTGCAGGCCGCCAGTCCGTGGGATGGCGATTGGTTTGTGGATCGCGCGTCGTCCCACGCTGCAAACAGCACCTTCAGCCTGTCGACATCTGAAGATGGCAGCTGGAAGTACGACGCCGGTGACGATTTCTTCGTCTTCTCGCCCAACGGCAACGGAAGTGCGCACGCGGGCTTTCGGGCCGATACGGTCATCACGTCCATTCGCATGGCGGAGAGAACTTTCGACTATGTCGAATCGACCTTCGGCAAAGAGACTTCCCGACGTCACATGGCATTGTCGGCCGACGGCAAGACGCTGCTGATTCACGACGTCGAAACGCGCGCCGACGGCGCGCAGATACCGAGTGACAGTATTGCAGCGCGCCGCGGCAACACGGCGGGCTTCGGAGGCACCTGGGAGATCGTCGCGGACGGTGGCGAGGCCGCGGCATCCTCAGCGCCGGTGCCGAGGGATGCGCCGCCTCGTGCCAAGCCCGCCAAACCGACCGTGGTCATCTTCTCCGACCCGGATGGCTTGATGAGCTGGTACATACCTTTTTCAGGCGAAGTCATCCGCGGCAGGGTTGACGGGCAGCGCAGGCCGATCACCGGCCCCCTGCTGCCGTCGAATGTGACATTCACGTGGAGAGCCACGAGCTCGCCGAACCGCATCGAATTCGTCGGCCGCTATGGTGACCACATTGCAGCAACAGCGATCGAAGAACTGTCGGAAGACGGCACCACGTTGACCGATACGATCACCTCATCCGGGGCTGACAAGCCGAGCGTATTCGTCTTGCACAAGAGTTAGGCGCGGCGCTCGCGCCACCGCCGCGGTCCAAACACGCGCCGGCGATCGGATTCCGGCGCTTGCGAATGCCGTTCGTCGCGGTGGTCGGAACGTCGCTGCCTCTGTCGATTTTCCGAAAAGGTGATCGACATGAACGACTCACTCCTCGAATACATGCCAATGACCGAACGCCCGATCGAAGCCTTCCAGCACTGACCTTCAGCGCCCGCCGACATGCTGGCGCCGATAGTCCGCCGGCGGCCGGCCAAAGCGCATCGAGAAAGCACGGCTGAGCGCCGAGACGCTTCCGTAGCCGCAGTCTTGCGCAATGTGCGCCAGAGCCATGTTGCCGGTCCGCAGCAGGAATTCGGCGAGTTGGAGGCGCAGTTCGGCGACGTACTCCCGCAGGGACAATCCCGTCGCCGCGAGCAGCCGCCGCGACAGCGTGCGCTCCGATACGCCCACACGCGCAGCCAGATGGGCCATGGGCGGCACGTCATGCAGTTCCTGCTCGATGATTTGTTGCACGGCGAGCACTTGCGCGTCGCGGTGCCTCTTGTAGCGCGCGCTCCATAGCGCCGTCTGCTCGGCGGACGGCAGGACATCCGCGCTGGTGTGCCGCAGGAAGCGGCGCGCCAGCGCGACGCCGTGGAAGCGTTCGATCAGATGCGCGCAGGCGTCCGTCGTCGGACTGATCCCGCACGTCGTGATGATGTCGGCGCTGGCGACGATGCGGCGCGACGGGAGGAAGCGCACCTGCGGGAACCGGCTGCGGAAGATCTCCCGGTCGCTCACCAGCCCGGTCGCCTCCCGCCGATCGAGCAGCCCGGCCTTGGCGAACAGCAACGAGCCTGCCAATCCGACGAGGACGGCGCCCTGCGCGTGCTGCGTCCGCAGCCAGGCGCCGTAGAGGCCGTCCTCGCGGCTGGCGTCGGCGACGGCTGCGAACTGCGCCGGGACGATGACCACGTCCGCGCGATCGATGTCGCCGATGGCGGTGTCCGGCCTGAGCATCGGCCCGCCGAAGCTGGCGACGGGCCTGCGGTTCACTCCCACCAGTTCGACGTCGAACAATGCCCCGGTGGCCACGTCCGTGCTGCGCGCCTGCAGCGTTCCGGCGAGCTGCAGCAGTTCGCGTACCAGCATCACGGAGCCGGCCCAGTGCCGCTCGAGCAGCAGCACGGCGACGCGCGGGTGCGTGCCGGGCCGTCTGTTCATGTCAATGATATGGCGCTTCATGTCAACCCATTGTGCGTCTGCGGTGGTGCAATAGAGGCATGAAAGATCTACGTCAAGTTCTGAGTAACCGTCTTCAAAGTCAAGCGTGGTCGAACTCGGCGTCCCAAGGTGTGTTGGTTTTGACCATGGCATTGAGCGTGGTCAGAAGCTTGCGCATGCAAGCCACCAACGCCACTTTGGGAA
>Ga0302157_10004368_pt1 | contig 15421 bp, 10 predicted proteins | sample I_Bog_N3_3_FD_193502 | JGI IMG/M metagenome (GOLD analysis project Ga0302157, IMG submission 193502) | Peat permafrost microbial communities from Stordalen Mire near Abisko, Sweden - I_Bog_N3_3 | ecosystem: Environmental > Terrestrial > Soil > Wetlands > Peat | place: Sweden: Abisko, Stordalen...
ATCCGCTCGATCCCGACGTCGTGTATGGATCGGGCCGCAACGTCGTCACGAAATTCCACATCTCGACGGGTCAGACGCAGGACATCTCGCCGATTCCGGTCACAGGACCCGGTGTGCGCGTCGACCGGACCGAGCCTCTGTTCTTCGCGCCCGACGATCCGCATCATCTGTACTACGCCGCGAATCGTCTTTATGACACGACCGACGGCGGCCGGACCTGGAACACCGCGAGTCCTGATCTCACGCGCGAGAGCCCGGGGGCACCCCCGAGCGTGGGCACACTCGTAACGCCAAAAGCCCTGCATCAGCGGGGTGCGATCTACGCAGCGAGTGCCTCCGCACTCCAAGCCGGGCTGCTGTGGGCCGGCACCGACGACGGTCTCGTCTGGGTCACCCACGATGCCGGCAAGAACTGGCAGGACGTGACGCCGCCCGATCTGACGCCCTGGAGCAAGGTCACCCAGATCGAAGCCTCGCATTTCGATGCAGGGGTCGCATACGTCTCGGTGAGCCGTCTGCGCATCGATGACCTTCGGCCCTACGTGTATCGCACCCGCGACGGCGGCAGGACCTGGGCGCCGATCACGACCGGCCTCGCGGAGCGGGCGCCGGTCAACGCGGTACGCGAAGATCCGGTGCGCCGCGGCCTGTTGTTCAGTGCGAGCGAGACCGAGGTCGGCGTCTCCTTCGACGATGGCGATCACTGGAGCTCCCTGCAACTCAATCTCCCGCACACCTCGATGCGCGATCTGGCCGTGCATGGCGACGATCTGATCGTCGCGACCCACGGCCGATCCTTCTGGGTCCTCGACGACATCGCGCCGCTCCGCCAGTTCACGCAGGCGCTCGGCGGCGCCGAAGCGGCGCTGCTCGAGCCCTCGGTCGCCGTGCGAGTGCGCCGCAGTACCGACAGCGACACGCCGATACAACCCGACGAGCCGGCGGCTCGCAATCCGCCGACGGGTGCAATCATCGATTATTTCCTCCGGCAAAAGGCGGCAGGCGCTGTGACGATCGAAGTGCTCGACGCCGCGGGCGAGATCGTGCGACGGGTCGCGCGTTCCGACCCGCCGGCCTTCACCCGGGAGGAGCTCGAGCGCGAGTTGATTCCGTCCTATTGGATCCGCTTGACGCCCGCGCTCGGCACGGGCGCCGGGATGCACCGCTGGGTCTGGGATCTGCACTACGAAACGCCGCGCAGTCCCCGCTATGGTTTTCCGATCTCCGCCGTACCCGGCGATACCCCGCGAGAACCTGCCGGGCCGCTCGCCTCCCCGGGCGATTATCGCGTGCGCCTGCGGGTCGGCACCCATGTGTGGGAGGCGCCGCTGCGCGTCGTCGCCGATCCGCGTGTGGCGATTTCGCCGGCGGATTTCGCCGCGCAATTTGCGCTCGCCCGGCGGCTCGCCGCCGGTCTCGATGCGAGCACCGGGGCTTTGCTCGAGGCGCGCTCGATCGCGGCCCAACTCAAGGGTCGGCGAGCGGAGCTCGAGCGCGATGGCGCCGCGCCGCTGTTGGAACGGCTGAAGCCCCTCGAGACACGGGTGAGCGCGCTGCTCGACGGCGCGGCGGACCCGTCGCCGCCGGGTGCGCCGGGTCTGGAGGCGATCAACGGTCGCATCGGCACGCTCTACGAGCAGGTCGCGGGCGTGGATGCCGCACCCACGCAGGCGCAAGTTGACGCAAGCGACCAGTCGCTCGAGGCCTGGCGGGGAATGGAGAACGAGTGGCGGCGCGCGGCTCGGCAGGACATACCGCCCGTCGACGCGGTCTTGCGCAAGGCGCACCTCCCGGGTCTCGGCATCGACCGGTCGCCGCCGCGCGATTTGGAGTTTGCCGACGAGGAATGAAGCGTCAAACCGGATGCGCCGCGGATGCGCCGTCAGGCACATCCGCGGCCTTTCGCGGCCAACCTCGTCGTTCTAAGACGAAGCCGCCGCGCGGCTCGGGGCCGATCAGCCGGCGGGGCTGCCCTCGACCTGGATCTGCAGTTTCACTTCCTGCTTGAAGCCGTAGGCCTGACCGTAATTCACGCCGTAGTCGGCGCGGTCGAGCGTCGCCGATGCATCGGCGCCGCAGACCTGCTTCTTCGACATCGGGTTGTTGAAGCACTTGAAGGAATTGATCTTGAGTTTGAGCGGCTTGCTGACGCCGTGCAGCGTGAACGTGCCTTCCGCTTCGGTCGGCTTGTCACCTTCGAACTTCGTGAACTTGCCGGAATAGGTTGCCGTCGGGAATTTCGCGGCGTCGAAGATTTCCGGGGATTTCGCGTGTTCGTTGAGCTTGGGGTTGCCGAAATTGATCGAGGCGATGTCGACGGTGACGTCGATCGTGCCGGACTTGGCGGCTTCGTCAAACACCACCTTACCCGAGGATGTATCGAACTTCCCGCGCCAGACCGACACGCCGCCGAAGTGATCGGCCTCGAAACTGGGGTAGGTGTGGGAAGGATCGAGTACGTAGGTGACGGGTGCCGCCAACGCGGCGCCGCCGAGCAGCGTGGCGACCGAAGCGAGAATCATGCGGTTCATTAATACACTCCTTGATTTACGGGGATACACGGGCATTGAGCATCGACATTGAGGACGATGGAAATCTCTTCGGCTCGATGACCTCTTGCAAAACCTCGGCATCGAAAAGCTTTCGTCCATTATAATTTCGAGTCGCGCATCATAGCCGATTTAACCGTCCGATCTCATCTCGCGATCATCGAGGTTGACTTTACATGCAACTCTGGGAAGCCATCGAAACGCGCAGATCCGCCGGCAAGCTCGCCGGCCCCGGGCCCAGCACGGCGCATCTCGAGCGCATCGTTGCGGCCGCAAGCCGCGCTCCGGACCACGGGCGCTTGCGTCCATGGCGGGTGTTCGTGCTCGACGATTCCGCACGCGGGCGGTTTGCGGATGCGGTGGTCGCGGCGCGCAGGGCGCGCCTGCCGGTGCCCACGGAGGAACAACTCACACTCGAGCGGGACAAGATCTGGCGCTCGCCCACCGTTCTCGTGGTCGGCTGCGTCGTCGTGCGGGACCATCCGAAGGTTCCGGAGATCGAACAGGTGCTGAGCGCGGGCGCGGCCGTGCAAAACATGTTTCTCGCAGCCCACGACCTCGGTTACGGCGTCATGTGGAAGACCGGTCCCGCGGCCTACGAGCCCGGCGTCAAGCGCGCCGTGGGCCTGGCGCAAGAGGATCACATCGTCGCGATCCTGCATTTAGGCACGCGTCTTGGTTAGCGGTGCGCGGGCCAGAGAGCGGCCGCTCAGCGACACGCTCTTGACGAGCGCCCAGGCGGCCATGCCGGGGTGCAGCCCCAAGGATCGCGTTGCGGCGCTCGTGATGCGGGCCAGGATCGTCGCCCCCCCGACATCGATCGAGACGAGGTCGGCATCGGGTTCGTCGGCGGCGATCGCGACGATCGTGCCGGCAAGTTCATTGCGCACACTGAGCGATCGAGGAGCCTCGGTCGCGACGATGACGTCGCGCGCGAGGATTTGCACGCGCCACCGACTGCCCGGCGCCGCGCCCGCTCCGCGCAGCGCGAGAACGCCCGCACCGACGCGCACGCGGTGCAAGCCGGAGGCGGAATCGATGCCGAGAACCTCGGCATCGACGATCGAGCCGACCGCCTCTGCGCCGATGATCGCCCGCAGCTCGGGCCGCAGGCTCATCGCGCCGAGGTCGCCCTGGGCGACGGTCTTGCCCGCGTCCATGAGCACGAGATGCGTGGCGAGCCGAAGCACCTCGTCGAACTGGTGGCTCACGTAAACCATCGGAACGGCAAGCTGATCGCGCAAGGCCTCGAGATAGGGCAGCACTTCCGCGCGCCGCGCGGCGTCGAGCGCGGCCAGGGGTTCATCGAGCAGCAGCAGCCGCGGCTGGCACAGCAAGGCCCGCCCGATGGCGACGCGCTGGCGCTCCCCGCCCGAGAGTCCTTGCGTGCGCCGGGCGAGCAGCGGGCCGAGCGCCAACAGGTCGATGACCGCATCGAAACTCACGATTTCCGGGGATCCGGCGCGCCGCGCTGCGTAGCTCAAGTTGCCTGCGACGCTGAGGTGGGGAAAGAGCTTCGCGTCCTGGAATACATAGCCGATCCGGCGCCGTTCCGGCTTGACGTCGCAGTGCTGAGCGACATCGAGGAGCACGTGCCCATCGAGCGCCACCCGGCCCGAGTCGGCGGCGACGAGTCCCGCGATGATGTCCACGAGCGTGCTCTTGCCGCAGCCGGATCGGCCGAACAACGCGACGATGCCCGGCGTCGGCATCGAGAATTCGGCATCGAGACGCCAGTCGCCGCGCAGCTTGCAGACGCGAACCTCGAGCATCAGTCCGCCGCGAGCATCCAGGGTGGCCCCTGCCTCATGGGCCGAGGCGTCGGCGCAGGGCGCGCGCCAAGCCCTCGGCAAGCAGCAGTCCGGCGATGCCGAGCACCACCGACAGGGTCGCGAGCCGCGCCGCCTCGGCATCGCCATTCGGCGTCTGCAATGCCGTGTAGAGCGCGAGCGGCAAGGTGCGCGTCTCGCCGGGAATGTTGGAGACGAAGGTGATCACGGCGCCGAATTCCCCCAGGCCGGCCGAAAACGCCGTGACTGCACCGGCGAGCACGCCCGGCAGCATCAAGGGCAGCGTGATCGTCGCGAAGCGGTCCAGGGCCCCGGCGCCGAGCGTGCGGGCTGCGTCTTCGAGACCGCGGTCGACGTTCTCCAGGGAGATGCGAATCGCGCGCACCATGAGCGGGAATGACATCACCGCCGTCGCGAGCGCCGCGCCGTTCGCGGTGAAGACGAGCTGCAGCCCGAAGGTGCGGTCGAGCCAGCCGCCGATGGGGCCGCGTGCCCCGAATACCAGCAGCAGGACGTAGCCGACGACGACCGGCGGAAGCACGAGCGGCAGATGCACAATCGCGTCGAGCGCGGCGCGGCCATAGAAGCGCCGCCGCGTGAGCAGCCATGCGGTTGCGATTGCGAACGGCAGATCGAGCAAAACGGCGCGCGTCGCTACCTCGAGGCTGAGATAAAGGGCCGCATATTCGTCCGCCCTGAGCGAGACGGCTGAGGTCATTGGCGGGTCATCTACACAGCGGTGCAGGGCTTCATGCGCCTGGCAGTATACTGGCGGGCGGGCTTCCATAAGGATCTGTTCAATGGCCTATTATCGCGCCGTGGCGCAAGCGGCGGCGTCGACCCCTGACCGGATCGGTGTGATTGTGGTGAACTTGGGTACGCCGGATTCGCCGTCCTATCTGGCCGTACAACGCTATCTCGCGGAATTTCTCGGCGACCGTCGCGTTATCGACACGTCGCGCCTGTTCTGGCTGCCGCTCTTGTACGGGATCATCCTGCCGTTTCGTCCGATCCGCACGACGCGCAATTATCGTAAGGTCTGGATGCAGGGCGGCTCGCCGCTCGCGGTCTATTCCAAGCGCCTCACCGGCAAGATCGCCGCGCGGCTCCAGGCCCGGCTCGGTGACCGCGTGCGCGTCGAACTCGCCATGACCTACGGCAATCCCTCAATCGGCAAGGCGGTCAAGAGTCTCGCGGAACAGAACGTCAAGCGACTGCTGGTGCTCCCGCTCTACCCGCAATATTGCTCCTCGACGACGGGCTCGGTGTTCGATCGCACGGCGCGCGTGCTGCAGCGCTGGCGCTGGCTGCCGGAAACGCGTTTCGTGAACGACTATCACAACGACGAGGGCTACCTCGACGCGATTGCCGGCCGCATCGAGGCGTACTGGTCCGAGGCGGGCGAGCGCTCACATCTTCTGCTCTCTTATCACGGCATTCCCGCCGTGTACGTCACCGAAGGAGACCCCTATCAGGCTCAGGCCGAAGCGACGACGCGCGCCGTCGTCGCTCGCTTGGGCTTGGCCGCCGGCGAATACTCCCATTGCTATCAGTCGCGCTTCGGATCGGTCGTGTGGCTGCAGCCGTACACCGAGGACACGCTCAAGGATCTCGCCAAGCGGGGCGTGCGCAAGCTCACCGTCGTCTCGCCGTCGTTCGCGGTCGATTGCCTCGAAACGCTCGAGGAAGTGGCGATGGAATATCGCGAGCAGTTCATGGAATTGGGCGGTGAGGCCTTCGGCATGGTGCCGGCGCTCAACGACGACGAGGGCCACGCCGAGGTGCTCGCCAACATCGCCGAACGCCAGCTGCAGGGATGGATCTAGGCTCCTGCCTCGCGCCGGCCCCTTGCGCGTACGGCTGGGGCGGTGCTAGATTCTCGGCATCATGGGTTTCAGCTCAAATCGTCGTTCCGGTTCCTCGCTCGGCCTGGCATCGCCAGGGCTGCTTGCGCTGCTGCTGCGCCGCTAGGCGCAACGAACATGCGCTAACGGTCGGCGCTTACAAGACCGGAAAGCATCACGAGAATGTAGCCTCCAACAAAGCGGACCGTCGCTTTCGAGTTCAAAACCATGTTGCATGACCCTGCTTCGAAATACCATGCGTTCCGGCCGATCGATCTCGCCGATCGCACCTGGCCCGCGCGCGTCATCGAGATACCGCCGGTTTGGTGCAGCGTCGATCTGCGCGACGGCAATCAGGCGCTCATCGAGCCCATGGACGCGTCCCGCAAGCGGCGCATGTTCGAGATGCTCGTGAGAATCGGCTTCAAGGAAATCGAGGTCGGCTTTCCGGCGGCCTCACAAACGGATTTCGACTTCGTGCGCGACCTCATCGAGCAGGGCCTCGTGCCCGACGACGTGACGATCCAGGTGCTGACGCAGGCGCGACCCGAGTTGATCGCGCGTACCTACGAGTCGCTGCATGGCGCCCGCAGGGCCATCGTGCACGTCTATAACTCGACTTCGGTGGCCCAGCGCCGGGTCGTGTTTCGCCTGGATCGCGCCGGCATCAAGGAGATCGCCGTGCGTGGGGCCGCGGCGGTGCGGGAACACGCACTGCGGCATCGGGATACGGAATTCGTGTTCGAATATAGCCCGGAGAGTTTCACCGGCACCGAGCTCGAGTACGCGGTCGAGATCTGCGATGCGGTGAACTCGGTCTGGGAGCCGACTCCGCAGCGCAAGACCATTCTGAATCTCCCGTCGACCGTGGAGATGGCCACACCCAACGTCTACGCGGATCAGATCGAATGGTTCGCCCGCCATATCTCGCGGCGCGATAGCCAGATCATCAGCATCCATCCGCACAATGACCGTGGCACGGCCGTGGCGGCCGCCGAACTGGCCGTGATGGCGGGCGCAGATCGCGTCGAGGGTACGCTGTTCGGCAACGGGGAGCGCACGGGTAACGTCGACATCGTCACGTTGGCTCTTAACTTGTACACGCAAGGCATTGACCCAAAACTGGATTTCTCGAACATCAACGAGGTTGCACGCTGTGCCGAGGCCTGCAATCAGCTGCCCATACATCCACGCCATCCCTACGTCGGCGACCTCGTATTCACGGCATTTTCCGGATCGCACCAGGACGCCATCAAGAAAGGCCTCAATGCGCGTGCGGCCGAGGAGGTTTGGGACGTCCCCTATCTGCCGATCGATCCCTCCGATGTCGGCCGGTCCTACGATTCGATCATTCGCGTCAACAGCCAATCCGGGAAGGGTGGCGTCGCTTACCTGCTCGAGCGCGATTATCAGCTGGTGATGCCGCGGCGCCTGCAGATCGAATTCAGCCAAGTCGTACAAGCAGCCGCAGATAACAGCGGTAAGGAGCTGACTGCAAAGGAATTATGGGATCTGTTCACGGCGGAGTATCTCGCACCGAAACAGCCCCTGGTGTACCGGTCACACCAGCTCGCCGCCTCGACGGACGGCGCGGACACCGAGCGCCTGTCGCTGCAGATCGAGCGCGACGGATGCGTCGAGAACTTGCTGGGTTTGGGTTCCGGGCCGATCGATGCGATCGTGAAGGCCATTGGCTTGGAGTTCGACGTGCTCTCCTATGAGGAGCATTCGCGGGGACACGGTAGCGCCGCACAGGCCGTCTCCTACATCGAAATCACCACCAAGTCGCGGCGGACCTTGTTTGGTGCCGGTATGCACCCCAATATCATCACGGCTTCGCTGCTGGCCGTCTTGTCGGCGGTCAATCGCGCGATCCGTTGCGGCGCCCTGGCGCCGGCTGCCGCCCAGGCGCGAACTGGTACCTGAGCGTTAGATAGTTGTCATAAGCGGCTGTAATTGGTAGAAATAACTACTCGCCCCGAAACGCTGGATTAGTCCAGGTAGGCAGGGCGACAGCCCGTCGTCGCGGCGCACCTGGCCGGCGGGTCAAATTGCGTAATGGCAGTTGAATGCCTGCCAGAATCGGCTATAGTGCGCAACTTCACGCCGACCTGGCTGATCGATCCTATTGATTTCAGGGGCTTTTCTCGAACAATGAGTGAACGCGACGACGAACATTTCGACATCGACGATGAGTTTCTTGGGGAAGCCGAGGAATCTCAAGACTTCGATCCTCTCATCGAGCGCGCCGAACGTCGTCCCAAAGCGGCTCCGCCCGGCAAGCGCGGCAAGGCCGCCTGGAGCCGCGTCGAAGACGTGCTCGCGGAGCGTCAGCTAGAGAAAGAACTCCGCGATATTTTCGAAGACGAATAGCCCATCGATCGGCCATGAGTGCTCCCGCTCCGTGGGTCGTCCTCAAGTTCGGGGGCACCAGCGTTTCCAGCGTCGCCAACTGGCGCAACATCGCTGGCGTCGTTGAGGAGCGTCGGCGGGCCGGTTTACGCCCGGTTGTCGTCCATTCCGCCCTGTCGGGCGTCACGGATCGTCTCGAATCCCTGCTGGCGGCCGCTCTCGCGGGAAAACAAGCGGGGGCGCTCGACGGCATCGAAACGGCGCATCGGAGCCTCGCCGACCAACTCGCCATCACGCCCGGCGCGCCGTTCGAATCCTTTCTCGCCGAATTGAGGCGCATCGCCGACTCGCTCGCCGAGAACCGAGAGCTCTCCGACCGAGTGCGCGCGCGCGTGATGGCGATGGGCGAATTGCTCGCGACGACGCTGGGCGTGGCGTTTCTGAATGCGCAGGGTGTCGCGACCGTCTGGGTCGATGCACGCCACGTGCTGCGCGCCGAGCACCGCGACAGCGCGACCGCGAAGGCAAGTTTCCTCTCCGCGACCTGCGACTTCGCGCCGGATGCCGCTTTGCAGAGCGAATGGCGCGCGCTCGAGCGGGTGATCATCACGCAGGGTTTCATCGCCTCGAATGGCGACGGGGATACCGTCTTGCTCGGGCGCGGCGGCTCGGACACCTCGGGGGCTTATTTCGCCGCCAAACTCGCCGCGGCGCGGCTTGAAATCTGGACCGACGTACCGGGCATGTTCAGCGCGAATCCGCGGGACGTGCCGAGCGCACGGCTGCTGCGTGCGCTGCATTACGATGAGGCCCAGGAAATTGCCAGCAACGGCGCCAAGGTGTTGCACCCGCGCTGCGTGATGCCGGTGCGCCAGTACGGAATTCCCCTCCACGTCTATGCGACCCAGGCACCCGGACTCGAAGGCACGGTGATCTCGGCGCTCGCCGCCGACAGTGCCGCGCAGGTCAAGGCCATCGCGATCAAAAAAGGCATCACGCTGGTCTCCATGGAGAGCCCCGGCATGTGGCACCAAGTGGGTTTCCTCGCGGATGCGTTTCAAGTGTTCAAGCAGCAAGGCCTGTCGGTCGACCTGATCTCGACCTCGGAGACGAACGTTACGGTGTCGCTCGACCCGGCCGCGAATACCCTCGATGGCGCCGCGCTGCAGCGTTTGAGCGAGGCGCTCGCCGCGATCTGCCGCGTCGAAGTCCTGGGCCCCTGCGCCTCTTTGAGCCTGGTCGGTCACAATATTCGCGGCATCCTGCCGGAACTCGGCGCGGCCTTCGAGCTGTTTCAAGACCAAAAAATCCACCTCGTCAGTCAGGCCGCCAACGACCTGAACTTCACGTTCGTCATCGACGAGTCCCAGGGGGATCGGCTCGTGCAGCAGCTGCACGAACGCCTCATTCAGCGAATCGGCTCGGACGAGGTCCTCGGACCCACCTGGCAGCAGCTCTTCGGCGTGACGGCGGTAGCGCCGCTGCCGGCTGCCGAGTGGTGGCAGGCTGCGGACAAACGCGCGCAGCTGCTCGAGATCGCCGCGCGCGAATCCGCGGCCTTCGTCTACGACGCGGGCAGCATCGACGCGGCGCTAGGCGCCTTGAAAAAGGTGCCGTCCATCGCCCGCTGGGCCTATGCCATGAAGGCCAACTGGCATCCTGAGATCCTGCGGCGCGTGGTCGCGGCCGGTCTCACGCTCGAGTGCGTCTCGCAGGGCGAACTCGAGCACGCCTTCGCCGAGGTGCCTGGGCTTCGGCCGGAACGCGTGCTGTTCACCCCGAATTTTGCGCCCCGCCAGGAGTATGAGTTCGGCTTCGCGCGCGGGGTGCGGGTGACCCTCGACAACCTGCACCCGATCAAGACTTGGCCGGCGGTGTTCGCCGGGCGCGAATTCTTCGTGCGGATCGACACCGGCGTCGGGCGCGGGCATCACGAGCACGTGCGGACCGCCGGCGCCCACTCGAAATTCGGCGTGCCGCTCGCCGAGATCGACGAACTTGCAGCCGTCGCGCGGACGCTCGGCGCCAAGATCACGGGACTGCACGCGCACGCGGGCAGCGGCATCTTCAACGTCGTGAACTGGACCGAAACCGGCGAACTGCTCGGTCGACTCGCACAGCGCCTCCCGGACGTGCGCATCGTCGACTTGGGCGGCGGCATGGGCGTGCCCGAGCGTCCCGGTCAGCCCGACATCGACTTGAGCGCGCTCGAGCGCGGCATCGCCGGCCTGAAGGCCGGCTTCCCGCGCTTGGAGTTCTGGATGGAACCGGGCCGTTTCCTGGTCGCGAGGGCGGGCGTGCTGGTGGCCCAAGTCACTCAATTGAAGGGCAAGGGTGCGGTCCATTACGTCGGCATTGCGACGGGCATGAATTCGCTGATTCGGCCGGCGCTCTATGGCGCGCACCACGAGATCGTCAATCTCACGCGCTGGGACGAGCCCGCGACCCAGATGACCCATATCGTCGGCCCGATCTGCGAGACCGCCGACAAACTCGGCAGCGATCGCTGGCTCCCGCCCAGCGTGGAAGGTGACGTGCTGCTGATCGCCAACTGTGGCGCGTACGGGCGCGCCATGTCCTCGAACTACAACTTGCGCGCCCCCGCGCGCGAATTCATGATCGGCGCATGAACCGGGTAGGCATCATCGGCTGGCGCGGCATGGTTGGCTCCGTGCTGCTCGACCGCATGCGCGCCGAGGGGGATTTCGAACTCGTCGAGCCGACGTTTTTCAGCACCTCCCAGGCAGGCGCCGTGGCGCCGTCGATCGGCCGCCCGGTCGAACCCGTGCGGGACGCCAGCGATCTCGCGGCGCTGTCGGCTCTGCCCATGCTGATCAGCACGCAGGGCGGCGACTATACGCAGGCCGTGCATGGCCGTCTGCGCGCGGCCGGCTGGCGGGGTCTGTGGATCGATGCGGCCTCGACCTTGCGCATGGACCCGAAGGCGGTGATCGTCCTCGATCCCGTGAATCTGTCCGTGATGCGCCGGGCCCGCGAGCAGGGGGCGCTCGACTGGATCGGCGGCAATTGCACCGTGTCACTGATGCTCATGGCGGTGGCGGGCTTGCTGCGCGCGGGTGTCGTCGACTGGATCACCGCGATGACCTATCAGTCGGCATCGGGGGCCGGCGCGGAGGCGATGCGCGAGCTTCTCGAGCAGATGGGCGCTGTGCACCGCGCGGGCGCTGCGGCACTCGAGAACCCGTCCGCCTCGATCCTCGACGTCGATCGCGCGGTGAGCGCAGCGCTCGCCGCAGACTGTTTCCCGCATGCGCAGTTCGGTGTGCCGCTCGCTGCGAGCCTGATTCCCTGGATCGACAAGGACTTGGGCAATGGCCAGAGTCGCGAGGAATGGAAGGCCGGCGCGGAGGCCAACAAGATCCTGGGATTCGAGTCAGATCCCGTGCCCGTCGAGGGTATTTGCGTGCGGGTCGGGGCCATGCGCTGTCACAGCCAGGCGCTCACGATCAAGCTCAAACGCGACCTTCCGCTCGCCGAAATCGAAGCGCTGATTGCCGCCGACAATCCCTGGGTGCGCGTCGTGCCGAACGAGCGCGAGGCTTCGATGCACCGGCTCTCCCCGGCGGCGGTCAGCGGCCGCATGGAAGTGCCGATCGGGCGCCTGCGCAAGCTCGCAATGGGCGGCGAGTATCTCTCTGCCTTCACGGTCGGCGATCAGCTGCTTTGGGGCGCCGCGGAGCCGCTGCGCCGCACGCTGCGGTTCCTGATCGGCGCGCTCTGACAATCGGACTCACTGCATGAGCCCCGCACGCACGTCCGCGTGCGTGAACAGGCTGATCGGCACCGCCGAGGCATTCCAGATGTCGGCGCAGTATTCGCGGATCGTGCGGTCCGAGGAGAACTTGCCGGAGCGCGCCGTGTTCAGGATCGACATGCGCGTCCAGTGCTCGGTATCGGCGTACGCGAGGGCAACGGCGTTCTGACAGTCGACGTACGACTGGAAGTCCGCGAACAGCATGTACTGATCCTGGTTCATGAGGTCGTCGATCAAGGGCTTGAACAGGTCCGTGTCGCCGCGCGAGAAGAAGCCGCTGCGGATCAGATCGATCACGTCCCGCAGGCCCTGATTGGAGTTGTAGTAATCGGCCGGGCGGTAGCCTTGGGCCTTCAGCGCATAGACTTCCGGCGTGCTCAAGCCGAACAGGAAGAAATTCTCCGCTCCGACCTGCTCACGGATCTCGATGTTCGCACCGTCGAGCGTGCCGATCGTCACCGCGCCGTTCATGCAGAACTTCATGCAGCCCGTGCCCGAGGCCTCCTTGCCCGCCGTGGAGATCTGTTCCGAGAGGTCCGCCGCGGGATACAGGCACTGGCCGTTCTGTACGCTGAAGTTCGGCAGGAACACGACCTTCAGCCGGTCTGCGACCGCCGGGTCGCGGTTGACGACGTCGCCGACCGAATTGATGAGCTTGATGATGAGCTTCGCGAGCCGGTAGCCGGGAGCCGCCTTGCCGCCGAAGATGAACGTCCGCGGCTGGATCTTGAGCGAGGGGTTCGACTTCAAAGCATGATACAGCGAGACGATGTGCAGCACCTGCAGGTGCTGGCGCTTGTACTCGTGGATGCGTTTGACCAGGACGTCGAACATCGTGGCGGGATCGATGACGATGCCGGTGTCCCGCAGGGCGAGACCCGCAAAGTCGCGCTTGTTGTCCTGTTTGATGGCGCGCCACCGGGCGCGAAACTCGGGATCCTCGGCGCAAGCTTCGAGGCCCCGAAGCTGCGCAAGGTCCTTGACCCAGCCGTCGCCGATGCGTTCGCTGATCAAGGCCGTGAGTTTCGGGTTGGAGAGCACCATCCAGCGCCGCGGCGTCACGCCATTGGTCTTGTTGCTGAACTTCTTCGGCCAGAGGTCGTAGAAGTCCCGCAAGAGGTCGGTCTTCAGGAGCTCGGAGTGCAGTTCGGCGACGCCGTTGATCGCGTGGCTGCCGACGCACGCGAGATGCGCCATGCGCACGAAACGCTCGCCGCTCTCGTCGATCAGGGAGAGGCGCGCGATGCGGCCCTCGTCGCCGAGGAAGCGTATGCGCACCTCGTCGAGAAAGCGCGCGTTGATCTCGTAGATGATCTCCAGGTGCCGCGGCAGGATGCGCCCGAACACGGCGAGCGGCCAGCGTTCGAGCGCCTCGGGAAGCAGCGTATGGTTCGTGTAGGCGAAGGTCTTCTGCGTGACGGCCCAGGCCTCATCCCACGCGATCTGATGAACGTCGACGAGCTGGCGCATGAGTTCCGGGATCGCAATCGAGGGATGCGTATCGTTCAGCTGGACCGCGAATTTGTCCGAGAACCGCTCGACGGGGATCTTCTGCGTGCGCAGGATCCGCAGCATGTCCTGGATCGAGCAGGCGACGAAGAAATATTGCTGCTCGAGGCGCAGTTCCTTGCCGCGCAGCTGCTCATCGTTCGGGTAGAGCACCTTACTGAGGTTTTCCGAGGCCACCTTCTGGTTGACGGCGCCGTAGTAGTCGCCGCTGTTGAAGATCGCGAAGTCGAACGAGTCCGGCGCCTCCGCCTTCCAGAGGCGCAAGGTGTTCGCGGTGTTCGTGCGGTAGCCCAGGATGGGCGTGTCATAGGGTACGCCGTTGACGATGCGCTTCGGTACCCAGCGCACGCGCAGGTTGTGATGCTCGTCCGTGTAATGCTCGGTCGCGCCGCCGAAATACACTTCGACGGTCCATTCCGGGCGTACCAGCTCCCAGGGATTGCCCAAGCTCAGCCACTTGTCGGTGTTCTCGACCTGCCAGCCGTCGACGATGTCCTGATGAAAGATGCCGAACTCATAGCGGATCCCGTAGCCGAGCGAGGGCACTTCGAGCGTCGCGAGCGAATCGATGAAGCACGCGGCGAGGCGCCCCAAACCGCCGTTGCCGAGGCCGGGTTCTTGTTCCTCGGCCAGCAGTTCGTCGAAGTCGAGACCGAGCTCGGTCACGCACTCCTTGACCCGACCGTAAATGCCGAGATTGATGAGATTGTTGCCGAGATGCGGGCCCATGAGGAACTCGGCCGACAGGTAGGCGACCGTGCGTGCGCCGTGCTTCGTGTAATCCGCAGCCGTGCTGATCCAGCGCTGCAGCATGCGGTCGCGCACCATATAGGCGAGCGCCATGTAATAGTCGCGCTGGGTCGCGAGCGCGGGGAACTTGCCCTGCATGTAGAACAAATCGTCGAGGAACGCGGTCTGCATCGCTTCCTTGCCGAGTGCCGTGCGATCTTCGTCGCCGAGATCGGCTTGTTCCATCTTGAAGTCAGAGCTCATCGTGCCACTCGTAGCCGTCGCGGCCGATCAGCGCGCTCGAGGCGGCGGGACCCCAGCTCCCGGCGATATAACTCTTGGGCCGTTCGTCGAACTCCCGCCAGCCGGCAATGATCGGGTCGATCCAGCGCCAGGCCGCGTCGAGTTCGTCGCGGCGCATGAACAGCGTGAGGTTGCCCTTTACGGTGTCCATGAGCAGCCGCTCGTACGCGTCGAGGCTGCGCTTCTTGAAGGCTTCGCCGAGATCGAGTGCGAGGTTCACGGGTTTCAGACGCATGCCTTCTCCGGGGTTCTTGGCGAGGATCGTGAGGGTGATGCTTTCATCGGGCTGGAGGCGGATCACGAGCAGGTTCGCACCCTCCGTCGTCGGCGGGCGCTCGAAGATCGGATGCGGAACTTCATCGAAGGTCACGACGATCTCGGTGAGCCGGTCTTGCAGGCGTTTGCCGGTGCGCAGGTAGAAAGGCACTCCAGCCCAGCGCCAGCTGTCGATCTCGGCCTTGAGCGCGACGAAGGTCTCGGTCGTGCTGTCCGGGGCGATGTCCGCCTCCTCGAGATAGCCGACCACGGGGACGCCGCGCACCGAACCCGCCTTGTACTGGCCGCGCACGG
>Ga0302157_10004373_pt1 | contig 15409 bp, 17 predicted proteins | sample I_Bog_N3_3_FD_193502 | JGI IMG/M metagenome (GOLD analysis project Ga0302157, IMG submission 193502) | Peat permafrost microbial communities from Stordalen Mire near Abisko, Sweden - I_Bog_N3_3 | ecosystem: Environmental > Terrestrial > Soil > Wetlands > Peat | place: Sweden: Abisko, Stordalen...
GCGCATTGGAAGCGAAGAACAACGGCATCGTGATGGCCTGTCCGATCCCCATCAATCGATCGCGACTGCGCACCAGCCCGGCCAGCGTCATCGACAGGCAGGCGAAGAACGCGGCACCGAGCATGACGACGCCCATCGCCGCCAGGATCCGCAGCGGGTTGATGGTCACGCCGATGCCCATCACGTAGGACAGCGCGAGCACGCCGACGACCTGAGCGATCGATCGCACGCCAGCCGCGAATGCCTTGCCGGTGATCAGCGCCGAGGCGGGCGCCGGTGTCACCATCAGTTTGGCGAGGATGCCGGCGTCGCGATCCCAGATGATTTGGATGCCGTAGAAGATCGAGATGAACAGCGCCGACTGGGCGATGATGCCGGGCGCCAGGAACGCCAGATACGAAACCGACCCGGTGTTGATGACGTGGAGGTGGCTGAACGTGGTACCGAAGATCAACAGCCACAGCGCCGGCTGCACCATCCGGGTGACGAGTTCGGTCCGATCGTGTTGCAGCTTCTGGACTTCGACGATTGCGAACGCGACTACGCGGCTCAGCGTTGCGCCGACTCGCTGCCATCCGCGCGGGGCGCGGACCAAGGTCAATTCTGAGGCGTCAACTGACACGGCGGGCAACCTTTCTGGTGAAACGGATTTCGCGGATACTCGATGACTCGGCTTCTTCCAGTTCTTCCAGTCCTGACGCCGCGTAGTGGCGGAACACGTCCTCGAGCGTGGCGTGCGGTGACACCTTGGATACCTCGGCCTTCAATTTCGTCGGCGTCCCCACGGCCCGCAGCTCACCCCGATGCATCAGCGCGACGCGGTCGCACAGCGCGTCGGCCTCTTCCATGTAATGGGTGGTCAGTAGGACGGTCATGCCGAACAGCGCCTGCATCTTTTGCACCTGCGTCCAGACGCCGTCACGGGCGATCGGATCCAGGCCGACGGTGGGTTCGTCAAGCACCAGCAGGGACGGGCGGTTGACCAGAGCCTGGGCCACTTCCAGGCGTCGCACCATGCCGCCGGAGTAGGTTGCCGCCAGCCGGTCGGCCACGTCGAGTAGCTCCAAAGCCTCCAGCGCCTCATCGACGCGCTCGGGGCGTTCGGTGCGGGCGACGCCGTACAACCGCGCGAACCACTCCACATTCTGCCGGCCGGTCAACGTCGGTTCGATCGATAGCTGTTGGGGCACATAGCCGATGTTGGTTCGGATGTCGACGGTCTCGTGCCGGGCGTCCATGCCGAAGATGCGTAGCTCGCCCTGCTGAATCGGGGTCAGCGTGGTGAGCATGCGCACCATGGTTGTTTTTCCGGCGCCGTTGGGCCCAAGCAGACCCATCGTCTCGCCGGGTCGCACCTGCAACGTCACGTCATCGACGGCGGTGAACTGGCCGTAGCGGTACATCAGGTTCCGGCAGTCGATCGCCAATGGAAGTGATCCGGTCATGATTGTCGCTCCTGCAATAGTCGGGTGATCTTGTCCAGGACTTCCAACCCCTTTGTCAGATCCTGGATTTGATCGTCATCAAGTTCGCCGAGCACCTCGGAGAGCAACGCCCGCCGCGCGGCCCTCGAGGCGTTGACGATCTGCTGGGTGGGCTCGGCGAGGCACAGCTGGCCGACGCGCCGATCCGCTTCGCCCGCGGTCCGGATGAGCAGGCCGTTGGCTACCAGCTTGGAAACCAGGGTGGACGCGGTGTTGGCCGCCAGCCCGAGTTCCGCGGCGGCGGCGCTTACCGAGATCCCCGGCTGTCGGCCAACGAGCCACAACAACTCTGACTGCGACTCGCTGAGCCGTCCGGAATCCAGCCCGCGACCGGCCGACCGGCGGAGCTGCCGGCGGAATCTGCCGACGACGCCGAACACCTCGGTGACTGGGGCGGGACGTGACTTCACTGCATGCATATACCTCTGTTTACGAGGTAATTATGTGTACAGGCTATGTCTGGGCTAGCTGTGGGCTACTTGTCGAGGCGATGCAGGACCACGTCCGTCATGGCGCCGTTGTCGACGCTGGCGGTCAGGTAGGTGCAGAACGGCTGCCGGCGGCGATCCGTTGGCGAGCCCGGATTGAGTAGGCGCAATCCGGCCTTTGTCGTTGTATCCCAAGGGATGTGGCTGTGTCCGAACACCAGGACGTCGCTGTCCGGATACCGCCGCGACATCCGGGCTTCTCGGCCGGTCGTGGCGCCGGTCTCATGGGTGACCGTGAAACGCACACCCGCCAGCGTCACGTCCGCCCGTTCCGGCAGCCGCGCGCGCAGTTCCGGGCCGTCGTTGTTTCCCCAACAAGCGACCAGCCGAGCGGACCTGGACTCGAGCTCGTCGAGCAGCTCGAGCGCTATCCAGTCGCCGGCGTGCACGACGACATCTGCCCTGGTGACCTCATCCCATACCCGCGCGGGCAGGTCGCGCGCGCGGGACGGGACATGGGTATCGGCAATCAACAGCAGCCTCACGGGTTCTATGCTGACCCACGACCTTCAACGACCAAAATGGAGATATCCATGCGCACCTTCGAGTCAGTCGCCGACCTCGCCGCCTCCGCGGGCGAGACGATAGGCCAAAGTTCCTGGGTGACGATCACCCAGGACGACGTCAACCTGTTTGCCGACGCGACCGGCGACCACCAGTGGATCCACGTCGACCCGGAGCGCGCCGCGGCGGGACCGTTCGGAAAGACCATCGCCCACGGGTACATGACTCTGGCGCTGCTGCCCCGGTTGCAACACGAGATGTACACGGTCAACGGCGTAAAGCTGGCAATCAATTACGGCCTGAACAAGGTTCGCTTCCCCGCACCGGTGCCGGTGGGCTCCAGGGTGCGTGCGCAGGCCTCGTTGGTCAGCGTTGATGACGTCGGCAGCGGGGCCGTGCAGGCGACGGTGTCGACCACCGTGGAGATCGACGGGTCGCCCAAGCCGGCGTGCGTGGCCGAAAGCATCGTTCGCTACATCACCTGACACCGGCGAGCAGACGCAGAATCGCATGCGGGCGGCCCGCAACATGCGATTCTGTGTCTGCTCGCCGTCAAAACTCCGCGATCGAGTGTTCCAGGCGTTCGGCGAGCCGGGCGTTGGATTCCGCGCGCCGGGTCGGTATGTGCTGAGACGGGAAAGGCGTTGTCACCGGCTCGTATTCACGCAGCGTGCGGCGCGCCACCGTCATCTTGTGCAGCTCGGTGGCACCGTCCGCGATGCCCAGCGACTCAGCGGCCACCATCATCTTGACGAACGGCATTTCGTCGGAGACGCCGAGCGCGCCGTGCAGGTGCAAGGCCCGTTGCGCGACGTCGTGCAGCACCGTGGGCATGGCGACCTTCACCGCCGCGATGTCGCGGCGCACCTTCTGGTAATCGTGGTGCTTGTCGATCAACCACGCGGTGCGCAGCACCAGCAACCGGAACTGCTCGATCTGGATCCAGCTGTCGGCGATCTTCTCCTGCGTCATCTGGAAGTCGGCCAACCGCCCATGCCTGGTCTTCCGCGACACCGCGCGCTCGCACATCATGTCAAACGCCTTGCGCGCCAGCGCAATTGTGCGCATCGCGTGGTGGATCCGGCCGCCGCCGAGGCGGGTCTGCGCGATCATGAACGCTGAGCCTTCACCGCCCAGCACATGGTCGGCGGGCACCCGGACGTCGTTGTAGCGCACGTAGCCGTGTGAACCGTGCTTGCCCGACTCGCCTCCGACCGCGACGTTGCGGATGATCTCGATGCCCGGCGTCTCGCCCGGAACGATGAACAGCGACATCTTGTCGTACGTGCGGGCATCGGGCTTGGTCACCGCCATCACGATGAAGAACGACGCGTGCTTGGCGTTGCTGGAGAACCATTTCTCCCCATTGATGACCCAGTCCCCGTTTGCTGAACCGTCTCTGTCTGCCCGCGTCACGAACATGCCGGGATCGGAACCGCCCTGGGGTTCGGTCATCGAATAGCAGGAGGTGATCTCGCCGTCCAGCAATGGTTGCAGGTAGCGGGCCTTCTGCTCTTCGGTGCCGAACAGCGCGAGAATCTCGGCGTTGCCGGAGTCCGGCGCCTGGCAGCCGAACACCGACGGGGCCCAGCGCGAGCGCCCCAGGATCTCGTTGAGCAGCGCGAGCTTGACCTGGCCGAAGCCCTGGCCGCCGAGGTCAGGCTTCAGGTGCGCGGCCCACAGTCCTTGGTCCTTCACCTGCTGCTGCAACGGCCGCAGGATGGCCGTCATCTCGGCGTTCTTTTTGTCGTACGGATCGAGTGCGACCAGATCGAGCGGTTCGAGTTCTTCGACCATGAACTTTTCGACCCAGTCCAGCTTCGCCTGGTATTCCGGATCTGTTTCGAAGTCCCACACCGTCGGCCGCCGTTCCCCGGCGCAACGTCGCACCGGCATTGTTGATGGAGCCACATCATCGTAGTTGCGGCTGACCGCCGAGGGTTGTCATGCCTGGCAGGAAACTGCTGTCGAGCACGCTACGCGGTAGGGTGCGCGCCGCTCACCTCAGCGGGAAAGGCCGGCCTTGATGGCCGCGTCCTGCTTCTTCCCCACATCGTTCGCGAAATCGGCGTCCACGGGATCATTTGGTGCACCATCGAATTCGACCGTGATGAACGCTCTACCCTGGGTAAACATCAAGACCGTGACGCTCTTGGATTGATCCGGTGAGGATCCCGAGAACAGCGTGCCGTTAGCACCCACTGACAACGACTGCGGAGTTGGGATGCTGACAGAACGACCGATCCCGGCCACAGCCGCATCCAGCGCTGACTTGGCCGCAGCCTCATCGGTCAAGACCAATATGGTATCGCTGATCTGCCTGCTTCCGTCTTGGCTTTTGAACACGTCGAGGACCCCCGGTTTACCGTTCGGACTCGTCTCCGGTGCTCCTGCGGTGAACCCCGTCGGCGGCGCATTGGTGAAGAGGTCGGCTGGCTGGGTGATGTCGCTCGCCTTGATTAGCAAGGCGCCGTAATCCGCCGACGGGTTCGCCGTCGACGAGGGCGGCGCTGTCGATTTGTCACTACCGCACCCTGCCAACCCGATACCGACCGCGAATGCCGTTGCCAGCGCCGCGGCGCGGAGTACCGGAATTTTCATGCAGCCCACCCCATATCCGCGATTTGTTCGACCGCCCGGTCATCGGAGAACGCAGCCGCCTCCCTAGTGTTCACCCTGCGGTATAAATATCGGCCAGCTGGGTCAACCGGACACTGTTACCAGATGGGTCGCGGAATCCGCAGTCGATGCCGTACGGCATCTCATGCGGCTCCTCGGTGAACTCCACTCCCCGGGACTTCAACTTCTCGTACGCGGCCTGGCAGTCGTCGGTGGTGAGGAATACCGTGCCGGCGAAGCCCTTCGCCATCACTTCGCGCACCTGATTGCGGGTAGCGTCATCCATCACCGGCGGACCCGGAATTGCCATCAGCACGATCGATACGTCGTCCTGGCCCGGTGGGCCGACCGTGAGCCACCGGATGCTGAGCTCCGGCAACGAAACATCCTGTCGCACTTCCATACCCACTCTTTCGGTCCAGTATCTTAGGGCCAAGTCCTGGTCATGCACCCACAGATGGGCGCTGGCAATCTTTAACATGGGAACGACGCTACGGTCTGCCGGCGTCGTCCGTCTTCTTCCCGTGTGCTGTCTTGACGCGGCTGTCGGCGGGCCGCCGGGTATCACGCCGCAGGACGCAGCTGGGCACTCGCGCGTGCACCGAGGCCGGTGGGAGGCTGGCTCGGTAGGCCGCGGGTGGCGACCCGTACACGCGGGCGAAGCTGCTCGTGAACGATCCAACGCTGTTCAGACCGACCATGACGGCGATGTCGGCGACGGATCGGTCGGTGTAGCGCAGCAGCGCGGCAGCCCGTTCCAACCGGCGCGACCGCAGGCAGGAGCGTGGTGATTCGCCGAAGGTCCGCGAAAACATGCGGATGAAGTGGGCGCGCGACAGCCCGGCGGCAGCGGCCAGATCATCCACCGTGATCAGTTCGGCGTAGCGGGCATCGGCCAGGTCTTTGGCGCGGAGCAGATAACGGGTCGGTGGGACCTGCGGCATGGGTTCAAGACCGCTTCGTTGCGACGGCCGCGTTGATGATGACGGCGTGCAGTCGATGCCACCGCGGGCGATCAAAGCCCGCGCGCAGTAATAGGCGGTCCGCGCGGCCTCGTGTTCGCGCTTTGCCCCGTCGGCTGACCGCGAGCGTGGGTGTCAACCACAGGGAAAACTGGTCGACGAGAACCAGGTGGCCGCCCGCATGCAGCACCCGCGCGCATTCGCTGAGCCCGGCGTACTGATCCGACCAGTGGTCGAACGACGTACTGCTCACCACGAGGTCAACGGACCCATCGGGGTAGGGCAGGCGCTCTGCGACGCCGGTGGCGAACGTCAATCGCTTGTCGTCGGTGAGGCGCCTGGCGGTCTCGATCATGTTGGGAGCGGCGTCGATTCCGGCAAGCTCCTCGGCTCCCGGGTAATGACCGGCCAGCATTCGCAACAGGTAACCGGTCCCGCATCCCACGTCAAGCACGCGTCGTGGACGTGCCTCGGTCGATGTCGCCAACGCGGCGGTGCGGGCACCGATCGTCTGGTGCAGTCGGCCCCGCCAGCCCTGCTCGTATTGCCCGGCGCGATCGTCATACGCGGCGACATCGCGATAGGGCGGCACGCCGGCAATTCTAGAATTCTCGGAGCTGTAAGGCCATGCCGCACAAGCAGGCGGGACCACTAGCCTGGCTTAGGTGAACCCGCAGGCACGCCCGGCGCAAAAATCCGATATCCGAGAGTTGTCCGGCGCCATGGCCCGGGCGTTCTACGACGACCCGGTGATGACCTGGGTGCTTCCTGACGACGCGGCGCGCTTGGCGAGCCTGGCCCGGATGTTCGCCGCAATCACCCGTCATCATCATCTGGCCGGCGGCGGCTCGGAGGTGGCCTGCGACGGGCCGGGCATTGGGGCTGCCGCGCTGTGGGACCCGCCGAACCGGTGGAAGCAGACGGGCCGAGAGCAGTTTGCGATGTTGCCGTTGTTCCTCCGGGTGTTCGGTTTCCGGTCGGCTCAGCTGCGTCAGTTACAGGACTTAATGAAGCGCGAGCACCCAGAAGAACCGCATTGGTATTTAGCCGTCATCGGAAGTGATCCGACGGTGCGCGGCAAGGGCTTTGGGCAGGTCTTGATGCGGTCGCGCCTAGACCGCGTCGACGCCGAGCATGCGCCTGCTTATTTGGAGTCGAGTAAACATCAGAATATTGCCTATTACCAGCGATTTGGCTTCGAGGTGACCGGCGAGATCGTGCTGCCTGAAGGCGGTCCCACCATGTGGCCAATGTGGCGGACGCCGCGTTGACGCATCCGGCTGACGTCTTCTAGGGCTTACCGTTTGCGCCGTTTGCGCCGCCATACGATCCGCCGGTCCCACCCGTGCCGCCGACTCCGCCGTCGACGCCATTGCCGCCGTTGCCGCCGACGCCGAACGGGGACTGGCCGCTACTGCCCTGGTAAGTGACCGAGGCGTTGCCGCCGTTGCCGCCGTTTCCGCCGTGGACGCTGCCGGTGCCGCCGTCGCCGCCGTTGCCACCGCCGCCGATGAAGCTCAGCGCGCCGCCGCCGTCGCCGCCGGCGCCGCCGGTTCCGGTGGCGGCGGCACCGCCGTGCCCGCCGATGCCGCCGATGGCGGCGGTGAACGCGACACCGCCGCCGCCCGTGCCGCCGGCACCCGCGAGACCGCCGCCGGAAGCGCCGCCGTTGCCGCCGCCGCCGCCACCCGCGATCCCCGCGAGGGTCGCGCCAAGACCACCGTCGCCGCCCTGGCCTCCGACGCCGGCGGCGGTCGCAACACCACCGGCTCCGCCAGTGCCGCCTTGCGCGGTGGCGAACCCGAGGAAGTCGGGGGACGCTGCCAGACCACCGTTGCCCCCTGCGCCGGCAGCCCCGGTCGTGGTGGCGCCGCCGGCGCCGCCGGCGCCGCCGTGGACGATGTCGAAGCCGATGAAGGCGGTGGCGGCTGTAAGACCACCTTGCCCGCCGCCACCGGCCATCCCCGTTGGGCTTGCGCCACCCGTGCCGCCGGCTCCCCCTTGGGCGAGTCCGATCCCGACGGGGGAGAAGGTGGAGGCCTCGCCGCCGTTGCCACCGGTTCCGCCGCCGGTGGCACCGGTGCCGCCATGGCCGCCATCGCCGCCGAAGGCGGTGAACAGGCCGCGGGCAGCGCCGCCGTTGCCGCCGGCGCCGCCGGTGCCCACCGAGGCAGCGCCGCCGGTGCCACCGGCGCCACCGAGGCCCCAGGTGAGGCTGCTGTGGCCGCCGGTGCCCCCGGTTCCGCCGGTCCCAGTGGTTGCGGCGCCGCCTGTGCCGCCGATGCCGCCGGCGCCGATAAGCCCGCCGGCGCCGCCGGCGCCACCCGTACCGCCGGTGCCCGCTGTGACGGCGCCGCCGGCGCCGCCGGCGCCGCCGTTGCCGCCGTTGCCGATCAGCCACGCACGGCCGCCGGCACCACCGGCTCCGCCCGCTCCGCCGGTGCCGCCCGTTCCGCCGCTGCCGAAGAGACCCCCGGAGCCGCCTGCGCCGCCCGCTGCTCCGGCGTTGGTGCTGTTGCCGCCGGTGCCACCGTTGCCGTAGATCCAGCCGCCGCCCCCGCCGGCTGTGCCCACGCCGTTCACGGTCGCGCCGTTGGCGCCGTTACCAAACAGCGGGCGCCCGGTGTATTGCACGAACGGGTCGTTCACCGCCGCCGAGACGCTCTGCGCCCCAGCTTGCAAGGCCTGCAGCGGGTTGGCGTTGGCGGCCTCGGCCGCGGCGTAGTTGGCCGCACCCGAGTTCAGCGCCTGCACAAACTGTGAGTGAAAAGCCGCGGCCTGCGCGCTCAACGCCTGATATTCGGACGCGTACTGAGAAAACACCGACTTGATTGCTGCCGATACCTCATCTGCGGCGGCCGCAACCACATCCGTGGTGGACGCCGTGGCCGCCGCGTGGGCCTCGCTCACTGACGAGCCGATATGAGCCAAATTCGAAGCTGCGCTTGCGAGGGCCTCCGGCCCCGTGATCACAAATGACATTGGGTACTCCTAATCCGCTATAAGACATCTGCCTCATAGTTAGCGATTAGTTCAGCAATTCGTCAGATGAATGCGGGGATTCTGGAGGCCCTCATAAGCCCCGCATAAGCTCCGCACAGGATTCAGCGGCGGGACATGGCAACGCGGTATATCAGGGTTCGCTTCGCCAGCCGGCGATACCGATGGCGATCATCCGTAGCTGCTTGACGGCGGTCCGCCGGATGTCCTCCAGCGCTTCGGAGCTCTGAGCGTCCTCGATCGCCTCCGCCGTGACGATCATCGCGTTCACGAACAGGGTCGCCAGCACATTGAGGTCCTCGGTGCTCCACGCGTTGAGCCCGGGGAACCGCGCCAGGTCGGTGGCCAGCTCCGAAGTGATCAGCCGGATCTCGGTGCGAATCGCGTACCGCAGCACGGACAAGCCGCTGTTGCGCTCCCGGCCGATGAGGCGCCAGTGCTCGCGGCGCTCGGCGACGCTGGCGACCAGGATCTCGACGGACGACTCGATCACCCTGTTCGGGTCGAGCTTGCCGGCGCGGGCCCCGCGCAGGGTATCGCGCAGGGCGCGAAAAGACTCATCGATCAGCACCAGCCCGAGCGCTTCCATCGACTCGAAGTGACGATAGAAGGCCGCGGGCACGATCCCGACTTCCCGGGTCACCTCGCGCAGGCTCAGGCTGCTGAAGCTGCGGTCCTGCAGGAGTTTGAGGGCTGCGGCGATGATGGCACGCCGGGTGGCCTCTTTGCGCTCCTCGCGCGACGGGGTTTCGCGTGAACGCTCGCGACCAGACCGGTGCGGTCGCGAGGTGGGAGTACGGCTGTTCACTGTGTGAAGCATACCACAGAGCCGCAGAAACCCTTGACTAGCCGCATCATCAGCGCGCACGGTGTACATATGTTCACTGAAACAGTCCAGACTTTTCGGAAGCGAGTGCTGGGTTCAGACCTGGTAGACCTGCTCACCGGTCCGCATGGCGTCGACCGGTACACCGAACTGGTGGCGCCGACTTGGGCGTTGGGCGAGGCCCGCGCCAAGGTCGTCGACGTGCGCCGGACCACTCCGCGCAGCGTCACCCTCACCCTCGCTCCGAACGGGAGCTTCACCTCCGCATACACCGTCAAAGCAGGTCAGTACGTCAACCTCGCGGTCGACATCGACGGCCGCCGGCACACCCGCTGCTATTCGCCGGCCAACGCCGAAGGCGGCCGCAACCTCGAGCTGACCATCGGACAGCACGAGGGTGGGCTGGTCTCGAACCACCTGTATGAGCGCGCCCGGCGCGGCATGGTGGTCGGCCTGGCCGGTGTCGGCGGCGACTTCGTGTTACCCACCCAGCGAGCGCGGAGGATTCTGTTCGTCTCGGGCGGAAGCGGCATCACGCCCGTCATGGCGATGCTGCGCACGCTGGTCGCCGAGGGCCACCCCCAAACCGTGGGTGCCGAGGTCGCGTTTATCCACTATGCGCGCACCGAGGCGGAGGCGTGCTATCGGGACGAACTGGCCGCTTATAAAAGGCTGCCCGGCGTGCGGGTGCTGCACGGCTACACCCGATCGGATGCGGGCGACGTCGTCGGCCGGTTCGGGCCGGAGCACCTGGCCGCGGCCATGCCGGCACCGGATCTGGTGTTCGTCTGCGGGCCAGCGGCTTTGGTCGATGCGGTCCGGCAGCACTGCGAAAATGTGCACACCGAAAGCTTCGTGCCAACAGTGCTCGAACCATCTGCGAATCCGTCGGGCGGTCGAATCAGATTCGCGGACAGCGGAGTCGACGCCGTCGACGACGGGCGCCCGCTCCTGGAACAGGCCGAATCGGCCGGCCTGACGCCGGCGAACGGATGCCGGATGGGCATCTGCCACACCTGCACCCGGCGCAAGACCGCCGGAACCGTGCGAAACCTGATCACCGGCGCGGTCTCGACCGTCCCCGGCGAGGACGTGCAGATCTGCGTGTCCGTCCCGGTCGGCGACGTCGACCTCGCGCTCTAACTAGCCCTTTTGCCATCCACCAAACCCTTTGGAGGAAAAGTCATGTCCCAGAACACGATCACCCTGACCCACGAGCAGGCCGACGAATTCGGCCGCGAGCTCGACGCCATCAAAGAACGCGTGATGGCGGATCTCGGCGCAGAAGACGCCGACTACATCCGCCGCGTCATCAAAGTCCAGCGATCGTTGGAAGTGGGCGGCCGCGCGCTGTTATTCGCCGGGATTCTGCCGCCGGCCTGGCTGGCCGGCACCGCGATGCTCGGCATCGCGAAAATCCTGGACAACATGGAGATCGGCCACAACATCATGCACGGTCAGTACGACTGGATGCGCGACCCGGCGATCTCCGGGCGCACCTTCGAGTGGGACACCGCGTGCCCGGCCGATCAATGGCGGCACTCGCACAACTACATGCACCACACCCACACCAACATCGTCGGAATGGACCGCGACATCGGCTACGGCCTCCTGCGGATGAGCGAAGACCAGCCCTGGCAACCCTACTACCTGGGCAACCCGGTCTACGCATTCCTGTTGATGGTGTTGTTCCAGTACGGCGTTGCGCTGCACGAGATGGAAACCGAACGCATCCGCACCGGCGAGATCAGGCTCCGCGACAAACGCGACACCATCAAAGCCATCTGGAAAAAGACGCGCCGGCAGGTGCTCAAGGACTACGTCGCCTTCCCGCTGTTGGCCGGACCGTTCGCGCCGTTCGTGTTCACCGGCAACCTGTCCGCCAACCTGATGCGCAACGTGTGGTCCTACATGATCATCTTCTGCGGCCACTTCCCGGACGGCACAAAGGAATTCACCGTCGAGGAGACCAAGGACGAATCCCGCGGACAATGGTATTTCCGGCAGGTACTCGGTTCGGCGAACCTGACCGGCGGCAAGATCTTCCATCTGCTGTCGGGCAACCTGTCGCACCAGATCGAGCACCACCTGTTCCCGGACATGCCGGCCCGCCGGTATCCCGATATCGCACCCGAGGTGCGCAAGATCTGCCAACGGTACGGCGTCTCCTACAACAGTGGCCCGCTGCCGCAACAGTTCGGCACCGTCGTTCGTAAGATCGTCAGACTGACCGTCCCGGACTCGTTTTCGGTGCTGCGCAAACGCACGGCCAACAAGCCGGCCGATCGGGTGCCCGTCGCCGCATAAACCCGGTGTTCCCCAGCGGGCCGAGGGGAGCACAATGGGCCGCGTGGAATGGACCGGCGCGCGCTATTCGGATTGCCCAACGGTGGAGGTTTCGACCTGGATCGACGCCGATCCGGACCGGGTCTGGAGCCTGGTCTCCGATATCCAACTGATGCCGACCTTCAGCGACGAGCTGCAGTCCGTGGAGTGGGTCGACGGAGCCGCCGGGCCCCAGCTGGGGGCCAGGTTCATCGGACATAACAAGCACGACGCGTTCGGGCAATGGAGCACCACCTCACAAATCGTCTCCTTCGACCAGCAACGCGAATTCGCCTGGGCGGTAGGCGATCCTGACAATCCCGCGGCCACCTGGCGATTCCGGCTGACACCCCGCGACGGCGGAACCACCCTGGCATTTTGGATGCAGATGGGACCGGCCCCCTCGGGGCTGTCGGCGGCCATCGAGTCAATGCCCGACAAGGAACAAAAGATCGTCTTCGTGCGGATGCGCGAGTTCGAGGCTGCGATGGGCAAGACGGCGGCGGCGCTCAAGAGGCTTGCCGAACACGGGGTCCGTTGATGCGCACGGCGACGACGGTCGAGTTGTCACGCGATCCAGGGGAAGTCATCGAGTTCGCGGTCGAGGCGGAGAAGTTGGGCCTCGACATCTGTTGGGTCGCCGAGGCATGGGGTTCTGACGCGCCGTCGGTGCTGGGTTATCTCGCGGCCCGCACGCAGCGGATGCTGCTCGGTTCCGGAATCCTGCAGGTCGGCGTTCGGTCGCCCGTCATGGTCGCGCAGACCGCGATCACGCTGTCCAATCTTTCGAATGGGCGGTTCCTGCTCGGCCTGGGTGCGTCCGGCCCGCAGGTGATGGAGGGTTTGCACGGAGTGTCGTTCAGCCGCCCGCTTGCTCGCATCCGCGAAACCGTCGACATCGTGCGGCAGGCGTTCGCCGGCGGCAAAATCTCCCATTCCGGCAACGAGTTTCAAATTCCCCGCCCCGGCGGGGAGGCGGTGCCGATGCGGTTGTCCACCGCGCCTCGGCACCCCATTCCGATCTACCTTGCGGCGCTGTCGCCGGCCATGCTCCGGTTGACCGGGGCGATCGCCGACGGCTGGCTGGGCACCAGCTTCGTCCCGGAAGGCGCCGCCGACGCCTACTTCGCCCACCTCGACGAGGGGCTGGCGGCCGCCGGCAGGACTCGCGCCGACATCGACATCTGCCAGGGCGCCGAAGTCGCCTTCGCTTCGGACGAAGACGAGCTGCACCATATGGTGGCGGCCCGGAAAAAAGAGCTCGCGTTCAGCCTCGGCGGCATGGGGTCCTCGAGCACGAACTACTACAACCAGGCCTACAGCCGGCAAGGCTGGGCGGACGTCGCCGTCGAGGTGCATGAACGTTGGCAGCGTGGCGACCGCGACGGCGCGGCCGCCCTCGTGACCGACGAGATGGTGCTGGCCACCACGCTCATCGGGACCGAGCAGATGGTTCGCGCCCGGCTCGCGGTCTGGAAAGCAGCCGGCGTCGACACCGTGCGGCTTTATCCCGCCGGCGAGACGCTGGATGCCAAGCTGAGCACCCTGGGCCGGGCCATCGAACTGGTCCGCGAGACCTAGCGGGCCGTCACCGTCGAAATTAGTCCACAGCGGTCGGCGCGTCAGATACTTTCACGAGTTTCACCTCGGGCCGCGCCGGCACGCCGTCGGTGAGGAACCACCGGAAGGCGAGGTTGCCAAGCGGATAGCCCAGCGTCGTCAGTGAATTCGGGTGGGCCGTCATTCCGTGGGACAAGACGACCGTCACCGAGCCGTCACTATTGAGCACGGCGCTGTGGCCATTGATGGAACGGCGATCATCGGGGGCTCCGTAGGTAGCCATGAATTGGTTCCACACCACTAGGTTCCAGAATCTGCACGACGGTGGCCGGTGCGTGATGACCAGCGCTTCGTCGTCGTCGAGCACGAAACTGCCGTAGGAGTAGCAGGCGTCGCGGGCCGACCAGCCGAAATTGGCGTCGGGCACCTGATAGGGATCGGCGAATTGATTTGCGGCGTGTGCGGTCTCGTGCCCAAGTGCATGCTCGTCGTCGACCCGAGCCCCGACGGTCAGCGGGATGATCGCAAACATGGTGCGCAACCAGGTGGCGGTCGCCCGCAGACTTGCCGCGGTCTCCGCATCGCCGTGTCGTATCGGATCCGGTCCGTCGAGCGCCTCGATGTGCCAGGAAACCGGGCGGCCGGTCAGTGGGTCGGCTTGATAGTCACGGGTCATCAGCACGGCCGCGTCGGGTGTCGGAGGGAATTCGAAACTGAAGTTGCCGTCGGCGTCAACGTCGAGATCGTCATCGCGGACTATCGCAACGACCCGGTCCGACCACGCTCCGGGCGATGGCTCGTTGTAGGCGGTCACGGAGAAGTACACGCTGTCGCCCTTGTTGCCGCTGATGCGGTAGCGCCGCTTCGGATCGACTGGGCAGATGAAGTAATAGGCATCGGTATTGTCGCCGCCCCATCGCCGATCGTTACGGAACGGAGTGTTCACCGCGACGAATTGCGGCCGACCAGGCTCCGCGAACAAATAGGTGTCGAACGCCACCCCCAGCGTGGTGGCGAGCATGCGGTAGCCGTCGGCAATGTGTCGGTCGTCGGTAACCGCGCGGTCGCCTTCGAGGAACGAGCGGTCAAGGTCACCGATGGTGGCAAGCAGCTCGTGCCAAGCGGCCGTCGATTCGTTCGTCATGCGCCGATTCCTTTCAGGAGCAATGTGGTAGTGCGATCGACCCAGGGGTCGTCGAGTTCGGTGACCCGGGTGAGCAGTGCGATCAACGTGATGCCGGCGATGGCTTCGGTGAGTTGGGAGGCCAGCTCGGCGGCGGTCACGTCGCCCCGAACCTCGCCCCGCGCCGCGGCCCTCTTGAGCAATTCGGCGAGACCACCGCCGATGATGCCGGCGAACCGCTCCAACAGCGCCGAATGCAGAGTCGGGTCTGCCGCCATCTCGCCGACCAGCCCCGGCAGGGCAGCCTTGGCGGCGGGCGTGGTCAGGAAAGTCATCGCACGACGCACCATCTCGCGCAGATCCTCGGGCAGCGAACCGGTGTCGGGAATCGCGGTCGCGGCGCCGATCGGGAACACCGCCTCATGCACCAGGTGTGCTTTGCTCGGCCAGCGCCGGTAGATCGCGGGCTTGCTGGTGCCGGCCCGCGCGGCAATGGCGGCGACCAAGAGCCCGGGATA
>Ga0302157_10004375_pt1 | contig 15402 bp, 10 predicted proteins | sample I_Bog_N3_3_FD_193502 | JGI IMG/M metagenome (GOLD analysis project Ga0302157, IMG submission 193502) | Peat permafrost microbial communities from Stordalen Mire near Abisko, Sweden - I_Bog_N3_3 | ecosystem: Environmental > Terrestrial > Soil > Wetlands > Peat | place: Sweden: Abisko, Stordalen...
GTCGCGCTGCTCGCGATTCCTGCAACAGCCCAGTTACCCAGCCTGTTCCCGCAGCCGACAGCGGGACCGCAGTCGATTGAGTTTAACTTCTCGACTCCGCCGACACTCACCGCCACCGAAGAGCCGGGAAGCTGGTCTATCGACCGCGCCAATCCGTGCCTGTTCTCTGCTCCGGCGACGGCGCCGGATGGCACGAAGGATACGCTGGAGGAGAGCGTGTGTGCGTCGGGCTTTTTTACCGATCCGCAGAGCTTCTTCAACACGCAGGGCCGCAAGTATGACCTGGTGGCCAACACCACGTCCCTGAGCATCAGCCTGTATGTGCCGTCCAGTTGGGCGACCACTCCACAGCGCGAGGCCGGGTTCTGGGCCACCGCGGAGAACTCCACCGGCGTGGTCGGCAACGACTACCCGATCATCGAGTTCCAGGGTCCCACGCCCAGCACGCCGGTGCAGAACGCAGGCCCGGGCTTCTACCCCAACGGCAGCGTAGCGGGCTTCTATGGCTGGAACAACGCGGCCAACGCCGGCAACGGAGGCTGGGTGTACATCGGCTTGCCGCCGGGCTTCCAGTACAACAACTGGGTCACGCTGACGATGACTACAGTGCCCGGCACCGGCTACGAGTACAAGGTCACCGATGCGAACAGCCGGCGCGGTGTGTCCGTCGAGACGCCGTTCTATGACACGACGGAGACGTCGATTTCGAACGTCATCCTGGAGGCCTACAACTACGATGCCGCGAACAACATCTTCTGGAATAACCTGTCGTTCGTCTCATCGTCGTTCCAGTGCAGCCCCAAGTCGACCCAACCGCAGCAGGGCGGCCTGTTCGGTCTGCTGGGAGCGTTGCTGCAACAGCAGCAGCACCTGTTGAACCACCCCTGGTAGGAAGGTTAGCGAACCACGCCCCCGGAGGATGCTCTCCGGGGGCGTTGCTTTTTGCGGGGGTGGTGAAGGTCTACAGGCGGCAGATGAGGAGTTCGCGCTCGTAGACCATCTCGGCGGGGAGGTGGTCGTGGACGAGCAGGAAGAGCTCTTCGTGGCCCATGATCTCCTGCTTCCACTGGGCGGGGTCCACGCGCTGCAGCTCGTCAAAGGTCTGGCGGGGGAAGTCGAGGCCCTTCCAGTTGAGGTCGTCGAAGTAGGGGGTCCAGCCGATGGGGGTCTCCTTGCCCTGGGCGCGGCCGCGGACGCGGTCGACGATCCAGCAGAGCACGCGCATGTTCTCGCCGAAGCCCGGCCAGAGGAACTTGCCGTCGGCGTCCTTACGGAACCAGTTGACGTGGAAGACGCGGGGGGTGGAGCTGAGCTCGCGCTGCATGCGGAGCCAGTGCCGGAAGTAGTCGCCCATGTGATAGCCGCAGAAGGGCAGCATGGCCATGGGGTCGCGGCGGACTTTGCCGAGCGCTCCGCCGGCCGCGGCGGTGGTCTCCGAGCCCATGGTGGCGCCGACGTAGACGCCTGAGGACCAATTGAATGCCTGATAGACCAGCGGTATGGTGCTGGCGCGGCGGCCGCCGAAGATGAACGCGGAAATAGGAACGCCGTTGGGGTCTTCCCACGCGGGGTCGATGCTGGGACACTGGCTGGCCGGGGCGGTGAAGCGGCCGTTGGGATGCGCGGCGGGTGACTTGGATGCCGGGGTCCAGGGCTGGCCGCGCCAGTCGAGGCATTCGGCGGGCGGCTTGTCGGTCATGCCCTCCCACCAGACGCCGCCGTCGGGCGTGAGTGCGACGTTGGTGAAGATGGTGTTGCGGCTGAGCGTGGCCATCGCATTGGGATTGGTCTTGGCGCTGGTGCCGGGAGCGACGCCGAAGAAGCCGGACTCCGGATTGATGGCGCGGAGCTGGCCGTTGGCGTCGGGTTTAATCCAGGCGATGTCGTCACCGACGGTCCAGACCTTCCAGCCTTCGAAGCCGGCGGGCGGGATGAGCATGGCGAAGTTGGTCTTGCCGCAGGCCGAGGGGAAGGCCGCGGCGACGTATGTCTTCTCGGCCTTGCCGGACTTGTCGGGTGGCGATTCGACGCCGACGATGAGCATGTGCTCGGCCATCCAGCCCTCGTCGCGCGCGATGTTCGAGGCGATGCGCAGAGCGAAGCACTTCTTGCCCAGCAGAGCGTTGCCGCCGTAGCCCGAGCCGTAGGACCAGATCTCGCGGGTCTCCGGAAAGTGGACGATGTACTTCTCGTCGTTGCAGGGCCAGGGGACGTCGTTCTGGCCGGGCTCAAGCGGAGCGCCGATGGAGTGCATGCAGGGGACGACGCGCTGGTTGTCCTTGTCTATCTCAGCCAGCACCGGCGTGCCGACGCGCGCCATGATGCGCATGTTGACCACGGCGTAGGCGGAGTCCGTGAGCTGCACGCCGATCTGCGACATGGGCGAGCCGATGGGCCCCATGCTGTAAGCCAGCACATACATGGTGCGGCCACGCATGCAGCCGCGGAAGAGCTGCTTGAGCTTGCGGCGCATGGTGAAGGGGTCCTGCCAGTTGTTGGTGGGCCCGGCGTTGTCTTTGGAGAGCGAGCAGATGAAGGTGCGGTCTTCGACGCGGGCGACGTCGTTGGGCGCCGAGCGAGCGAGGAAGCAGCCGGGCCAGAGCTTTTGATTGAGCTTGGTGAAGGTGCCGGCGGCGACGAGCTGCTCGCAGAGCTTGTCGTACTCCTGCTGAGAGCCGTCGATCCACTGGACGCGGTCGGGCTGACAGAGCTCGGCCATCTTCTCGACCCAGCGGACGAGGTGCTTGTTGGTGGTGGGCGGCGCGGAGGAGGCAACGGGGGTCATGGGAGCCGGTTCCTTCAATGGGTGAATACAATCCCTATTGTCCCACCGGCCGGGGAATGTTGGCACGCTGGAGACAGGGAGCGTAGCCGATGTTCGACCGCCGTCAATTCGTCGCAAGAGGGGCAGCTGCCGGGCTTGGCGGAATGGTGCGGGGAGCGCTGGCGCTGCCGCCTGTGCGGGTCGCAGCGGCGCTGCTGATTGACTCGCATGTCCATGTTTTCAAAGCTGACCCGGCGTTTCCGTTCGCCGCGGGAGCGCACCCACCAGCGCAGGACGCGCCAGTGGAGACGCTGCTGGAGCTGATGAAGGCCAATGGCGTGTCGCACACGGTCTTGATTCAGATCATCCACTACAAGTGGGACAACAGCTACCTGGCGAGCGTGCTGAAGCGGTACCCCGGGGTCTTCCACGGCGTGTGCCGCGTGAACCCGGAGGACCCGGCGGCGCCCGATGAGCTGAGCCGGCTGACGGAGCAGGGCTTCCGCGGCGTGCGGCTGAGCCCAGCGGCGACGGCGGAGGGAGACTGGATTCGCGGGCCGCTGATGACTCCACTGTGGCGGCGGTGCGGGGATCTGAAGGTGCCGATGACGGTGCTCGCGCCGGTCGCGCGGCTGCCGGACCTGGTTCCGCTGATCGAGGCAAACCCAGAGCTGGATGTGGTGATCGACCACATGGCGATGTGTCCCGTGGACCAGCCGCAGCAGTGGAAGGTGCTGCTGGACCTGGCACGGTATCCTCGGGTGTATGTGAAGATCTCCGGGCTATGGGACATCTCGAAGGATGCCTATCCTTATGCGGACACGCAGGTGCGCGTGCGGCAGTTGTGCGATGCGTTCGGCTCCCAGAGGCTGATGTGGGCGACGAACTGGCCGGTCTCGCTACAGCGGCTGAGCTATGCGCAGGCCGTGGAGTTGTATCGCGATTACATGCCATATCTCTCGGCAGCCGAGCGGGAGGACATCCTGAGCCGGACGGTGCAGAGGGTGTGGCCATTTGTGGGCGGGCGGAGGAGTTCTCTATAGTTCTTACGAGGCCGAAGACGAGTTTCCGTTCGAGCGGCGTTCCTAAAGAGGAGAACCATGAGCCGGATGTCCCCGGAAGAACTAGCGAAGGCGCTCGGAGCGGGTCTGCTCTCGTTTCCCGTCACGCACTTTACCGATGCCTATGCCTTCGACGAAGGCCCCTACCGGAAGCACATCGAGTGGCTGCTGGAATACAAGCCCGCCGGGCTGTTCGCCGCCGGTGGCACGGGCGAGTTCTTCTCGCTGACGCTGGAGGAGTTCACCGCAGTGGTTGCGGCCGCGGTGCAGCAGACGAAGCAACGCGTGCCGGTAGTGGCGGGCTGCGGCTATGGCACAGCGATGGCGAAGCAGTTCGCGCAGGCCGCCGAGGCGAGCGGAGCGGACGGCATCCTGCTGCTGCCGCCGTATTTGCTGAACGCGGAGGCGGCGGGCATCGCCGCGCATGTGGAGGCGGTGTGCGCTGCGACGAAGCTGGGCGTGATCTTCTACAACCGCGACAACGCCATCCTGAATGAGACTGTGCTGGAGAAGTTATGCGCAAGTTGTCCTAACCTGGTCGGATTCAAGGACGGCTATGGCGATATCGAGCTGATGACGCGGATCTATGCGCGGATGGGAGACCGGCTGACCTACATCGGCGGCCTGCCCACGGCGGAGACCTTCGCCCTGCCCTATCTGGAGATGGGCGTGACGACGTACTCGTCGGCGATCTTTAACTTCCTGCCCAACTTCGCGCAGAGCTTCTATGCCGCCGTTCGACGTCGCGACCATGCGGAGGTCTTCCAGCAGTTGCGCGAGTTCGTTCTGCCTTACAGCGACATACGCAACCGGCACAAGGGCTATGCGGTCTCCATTGTGAAGGCTGGAATGCGCGCGGTGGGCAGACCGGCGGGCCCTGTGCGCACGCCGCTCACGGACCTGGCCGCGGACGAGATGGATGCGCTGAAGAAGCTGATCGCGGGTCGCTCGTGATTCCGGAGATGCGATGACTGCCGGGAAGACGACGCACATCCGCTATCTCATCGTTGCGATGCTGTTCATCGCGAGCTGCTTCAGCTACGGCGACAGGGTGGCGCTCTCGATTGCAGGCACGGCGATGGAGAAGGAGCTGGCGCTCGATCCGCTGAAGCTGGGATTCCTGCTCTCCGGCTTCAGCTGGGCTTACGTCTGCGGGCAGTTGCCCTCCGGCGGGTTGCTGGATCGCTATGGGTCGAAGCGGGTCTACGGCATCAGCATCGTGCTGTGGTCGTTGTGCGCGTTCCTGATCGGCGTCGCGGGCTATCTTCCCGCGGCGTGGATCTTCAGCACGATCTTCGGGTTACGGCTGCTCTCGGGACTGGCGCAGGCGCCGGTGTTTCCGGGCAATGGCCGCATCGTGGCCGCGTGGTTCCCGACTGCGGAGCGCGGCGGAGCGTCGGCGATCTTCAACGCCTCGCAATACTTTGCGCTGGTGGCGTTCGCTCCGCTCTTCGGCTGGCTTACACATAGCTATGGCTGGCGAAGCTGCTTCTGGTTTATGGGCTGGTTTGGAGCGATGCTCGCGCTGGCGTGGTGGAGGTTCGTCTACAGCGTGGAAGACCACCCTCTTATCTCAAAGTCTGAGGTTGAGCTGATCGAGCGTGGTGGCGGGCTGGTGAACATCGACCGGACGACAGGCACAGCGTCGAAGGCTCGGGCGCTCACCTGGACCGGCGTGGTGCAGTTGCTGAAGCAGCGGATGCTGGTGGGCATCTACCTCGGGCAGTTCAGCATCACTACGCTGACTTACTTCTTCATCACCTGGTTCCCTATCTACCTTGTGCAGGCGCGGCACCTTTCGATCCTGCGCGGCGGATTTGCGGCGGCGCTGCCGGCGCTGTGCGGGTCGGTGGGCGGGGTGCTCGGCGGCGTGTCGTCAGACTCTTTATTGCGCCATGGCCGCTCGCTGACCTTCGCGCGCAAGGCGCCCATCATTGCGGGCATGCTGTTGTCGATCACGATGATCGCCTGCAACTACACCAACGTGCAGGCGCTGGTGATGTTTCTGATGTCGCTGTCGTTCTTCGGCAAAGGCTTCGGCGCGCTGGGATGGACGGTCATTGCGGACACTTCGCCGAAGGAGTTAATCGGGCTGAACGGCGGCCTGTTCAACCTCTTCGGCAATATCGCCGGCATAACAACGCCGATCATCATCGGATACATCGTGAAGAAGACCGGATCATTCAGGGATGCGCTGATCTTCGTGGCGGGAGCCGCGCTGCTGGCGATCTTCAGCTATGTGGTCATCGTGGGCGACATTAAGCGGCTGGAGCTTCAGCCTGAAGTTCGGCCGCAGGCTGGATGAAAGGCCCTGACTCCAAGACGAACACACCCATCGTCACCGCGATGCGCGTGATTCCGGTCGCGGGCCACGACAGCATGTTGCTGAACCTGAGCGGAGCACACGCGCCGTTCTTCACGCGCAACCTTGTCGTGCTGACGGACAATGCAGGCCGCACCGGCGCCGGCGAGGTTCCCGGTGGGGAGAAGATTCGCAAGCTGCTGGAAGACTCCCGTGAGTTGGTCATTGGCCGTGAGATCGGCGCGCATGAGGCGATTCTGGAGGACGTACGGAGCCGCTCGCCATATAACGCGAACGAGAGTCGCGGCGTGCAGACCTTCGACCAGAGGACGACGATTCACGCGGTCACGGCCGTTGAGTCGGCGCTGCTGGATCTGTTGGGCCAGCACATGTCGCAGCCAGTAGCCGCGCTGCTGGGCGAAGGACAACAGCGAGCCAGCGTGGACGTGCTCGGCTATCTGTTCTACATCGGCGACAGGAAGAAGACGAACCTTGCCTACCGCAGTGAGGCCGATGCTGCCGACCCGTGGCTGCGCCTGCGGCATGAAGAGGCGCTGACCACGGACCGCATTCTGCGCCTGGCCGACGCAGCACGCGCGCGTTACGGGTTCAACGACTTCAAGCTGAAGGGCGGCGTGCTGAGCGGCGTGCAGGAGATGGAGACGGCAGCCGCGCTCGCCGAGCGCTTTCCCGGGGCACGCATCACGCTGGACCCCAACGGCGCGTGGTCGCTCGCGGAGGCCATCCGGCTGTGTACGGGCCAGCAGCATGTGCTGGCCTATGCCGAGGACCCCTGCGGAGCCGAGGACGGATTCTCCGGCCGCGAGATCCTTGCGGAGTTCCGTCGCGCGACCGGCTTGCCGACCGCAACCAACATGGTGGCCACCGACTGGCGAGAGCTGGAACACGCGCTGCAACTGCACGCCGTGGATATTCCGCTCGCCGATCCGCACTTCTGGACGATGCAGGGTTCGGTGCGCGTGGCGGAGGTATGCCGCGAGCGGGGGCTCACGTGGGGCTCGCACTCGAACAACCACTTTGATGTCTCGCTCGCGATGTTCACGCACGTTGCCGCCGCCGCGCCGGGCAAGGTCACTGCAATCGACACCCACTGGATATGGCAGGATGGGCAGCGGCTGACGAAAGAACCGCTGCAGATCGCCGGCGGCAGGATCCTGGTTCCCAACCGCGCCGGTCTGGGTATCGAGCTCGATCTGGAGCAGATTGAGCAGGCACACGCTCTCTACAATAAGATGGGTCTCGCGGGCCGTGATGACGCGCAGGCCATGCAGTTCCTGGTGCCGGGCTGGAAGTTTGATCCCAAGCGTCCGTGCCTGGCAGCAAGTTGAAGGAGTTTCCCCATGCAGTTGACCGGTGACCTATTGATTGGCGCTCGCGCTGTGCGCGGAACGGAGGGCCGGCTGCGCGCCGTGAATCCTGCCACCGGAGAGGAGATGGAGCCTGAGTTCTTCGGCGGCTCCGCGACGGAGGTGGATGCTGCCTGCACGCTCGCCGAAGAGGCCTTTGACGCGTATCGCGCCACCAGCCTCCAGCAGCGCGCTGAGTTTCTTGAGGCGATTGCGCAGGGGCTGGTCGATCTGGGCGAGGTGCTGGTAGAACGCGTGATGAGCGAGACAGGGTTGCCGCGTCCGCGGGTGGAGGGCGAACGAGCGCGCACCGCCGGGCAGCTTCGGCTGTTTGCGACGCTGGTCCGCGAGGGCCGCTGGCTGGCCGCGACGATCGATCCAGCGATGCCTGAGCGCAAACCGCTGCCGCGCGCCGACCTGCGCGCGCAGAAGATTCCGCTGGGCCCGGTCGCAGTGTTTGGAGCCAGCAACTTTCCGCTGGCGTTCTCGGTCGCGGGCGGCGATACGGCGTCTGCTCTTGCTGCGGGTTGTCCGGTGGTCGCGAAGTCGCATCCGTCACACCTGGGAACGTCCGAGCTGGCAGGGCGCGTGATCCAGAAGGCCGTGGCCGACTGCAAGCTGCCGGAAGGCACGTTCTCACTGTTGGTAGGCGAGGGCAATGCCGTGGGCGAGGCGCTGGTGCTGCATCCTGCGATTCAGGCCGTCGGGTTCACGGGCTCACGGCGCGGAGGCCGTGCGCTGGTGGCGCTGGCAGCGGGCCGCGATGTGCCGATCCCGGTCTTCGCGGAGATGAGCAGCATCAACCCGGTATTCCTGCTACCCGGTGCAGTTGCGGAACGTGGCGAGGCGATCGCGAAAGGCTTGATAGACTCCGTCACGCTGGGTACGGGACAGTTCTGCACCAAGCCCGGCCTGGTGATCGGCCTTGCGGGTGAGGATTTCGACCAATTTCGTCGCGAGGCTCAGCTCGCCCTGGTGGAAAAGCCCTCGACGACGATGCTGAACCCCGGCATCCACGCAGCGTACGGCCAGGGCATAGAGCGATGGCGGAAGATCCGTGAAGTCCGCGACATGGCCGGGGCCAGCAGTCGTGGCGCCCCCACCTATGCGGGGCGGCCGATGCTCTTCGGCACCAACGCGAGCCAGTTTCTGAGCTCGGAGGAGCTTCTGGAGGAGGTCTTCGGGCCTGCGTGCCTTTTCGTGGAGTGCAGCAGCACAGACGAGCTCATCGCCGTGGCGCATCATCTTGACGGCCAGCTTACAGCCACGCTGCATCTCGCCGAGCAGGACACTGAACTTGCGCACAAGCTGCTTCCCATCCTCGAGCGCAAGGCCGGACGCATCCTCGCGAACGGCTTTCCTACGGGCGTGGAGGTGACCTACGCAATGGTCCACGGCGGGCCTTCACCGGCGACCTCCGACAGCCGCGCGACCTCCGTTGGGGCGATGGCCATCGAGCGGTTTCTGCGGCCGGTGTGCTACCAGGACATGCCCGCGAGCCTGCTTCCTGAGCCGCTGCAGGACGCCAACCCGCTGCATCTGCCGCGGCTGGTGGACGGAAAGATGCAGCAACCGTAAGAAAAAGATTCAGCCAGAGGGATTTCGTGCCCAGCGCAACCACAGTCCGTCCACTCTATGTACAGGTTCATCCTGACGACACGGTTGCCATCCTGGTGAACGAGGGTGGGCTGCGAGCGGGCACGCGCTTTGACTCGGGGCTGACGCTTATCGACGACGTGCCCGAAGCGCATAAGGTCGCTCTGGTGGACATGGCCGATGGAGCGCCAATTCTGCGGTACGGCTCGGTCATCGGCTATGCGGACGGCGCGATTGCGAAGGGCAGCTGGGTGCACGAGGAGCGGATGCGGTTGCCGTTGCCGCCTTCGCTCATGAATCTTCCGCTGGCGACAAAGACTCCGGCAAAGCTTCTGCCGCTGGAGGGCTACACCTTTGAGGGCTACCTCAACGACGACGGTTCCGCAGGAACAAAGAACGTGCTGGGCATCACAACTACTGTGCAGTGCGTCGCCGCGACGGTGAACTATGCCGTGCAACGCATTAAGGCAGAGCTGCTGCCGCGGTTTCCGAACGTAGACGATGTGATCGCGCTGATTCACGACTACGGTTGCGGCGTGGCGATTGATGCGCCGGGAGCGGAGATTCCGATTCGCACGCTGCGCAACCTGAGCCTGAATCCCAATCTGGGCGGCGCGCCTATGGTGGTGAGCCTGGGCTGCGAGAAGCTGCAACCCACGCGGCTGATGCCTTCGTCCACGCTGCCCATCCTCGCTTCTGTACCTTACATCGTCCGCATGCAGGACGAGCAGCATCAGGGTTTCGGCGACATTGTTGCCGCGATTATGGAGATGGCCGAATTGCGGCTCGCGGAGTTGGACAAGCGAAGACGCGTCACGCGGCCGGCCTCAGACCTGGTGGTGGGCCTGCAGTGCGGCGGCAGTGATGCGTTCTCCGGCGTGACAGCGAACCCTGCTGTGGGCTATGCGGCGGACCTGCTGGTGCGCGCGGGGGCGACGGTGATGTTCTCCGAGGTGACCGAGGTGCGCGATGCCATTCATCTGCTCACCGCGCGCGCCGCGAATGAGGACGTTGCGCGCGACCTAATCCGCGAGATGGCGTGGTACGACGAGTACCTGCATCACGGCGGAGTGGATCGTAGCGCCAATCCTTCGCCCGGCAACAAACGCGGCGGGCTGACCAACATCGTCGAGAAGGCGCTGGGATCTATCGCCAAGGCGGGCAGCAGCGCGATTGCGGGCGTCACGGCTCCCGGCGAGCGCGTGACGAAGAAGGGGCTAATCTTCGCGGCGACTCCAGCCAGCGACTTTATCTGCGGAACCCTGCAACTGGCCGCCGCGATGAACATGCACGTCTTCACCACAGGTCGCGGCACGCCGTATGGGCTGGCAATGGCGCCGGTAATTAAGGTGTCGTCGCGCTCGGCGCTGACGGAACGGTGGTTCGACCTGATTGATGTTGACGCCGGGCGCATCGCCACGGGCGACGCGACGATTGAGCAGGTGGGCACGGAGGTCTTCCAGATGATCCTCGACGTGGCCAGCGGCCGCAAGCAGACCTGGGCGGACCGCTGGGGTCTGCACAATGACATGGCGCTGTTCAATCCCGCGCCGATTACCTAGACAGTCATCGCCTCGCGTGCGGCGACGGTGTTCGGGAACTCGCGCTGCGCCTGGGCGACGATCTCCTCCAGCGCGCGGTCGTCGCGATTGGGGTCGTGATGGAAGAGGACCAGTCGGCGAACCTTTGCTTCCTTCGCAATCGCGACCGCTTCCTGCCATGTGCTGTGCCCCCATCCCTTGCGGCTGGCGTACTCTTCGGCGGTGTACTGCGCGTCGTAGATCAGCGCATCGGCGTTGCGGGCGATGGCGCGCAGGCCGCGGTCGACTTCGGCGTTGCCCGGCTCGTGGTCGGTGGCGTAGACCACGGAACGGTGCGCGTCTGAGATGCAGTAGCCGACCGAGCCCTGCGGATGATGCAGCGGGAAGGTCTGTAGCGTGACCTCGCCGAAGCGCTGCGGCGAGGCGAGGGTGCGGAACTCCGTATGCGCGGCGACGGCGGCGAAGTCCACAGGAAAGAACGGCGTGGCCATCTGCCGCGCGAGGATGGTGTGCAGCTCCTCCGGAGGATGCACCGAGTGGAAGACGATGCGGCTCTGCGGCGAAAATAGCGGAGCGAAGAACGGCAGCCCTTGCAGGTGGTCCCAGTGAAAGTGCGTGAAGAAGATATGGATGGCGGTGGGCGGGCGCGCAGCAATCGTTGCACCCAGCGCCCGGATACCAGTGCCGGCGTCGATAATGAATATCTCATCTTCGCCGCTCAATATCTCTACGCAGGGCGTGTTACCACCGTGTCCCAGATTCTGTTCGACCGGCGTTGGCGTGGAGCCGCGGACGCCCCACAGGCGGAGTTGGAAGGCCCCATCGGTAGCTCGGCTGGCCTGGTCCATGTCGCTCCGGAGCTAGTGGACCTGGGCCCAGTCGGCGTCGGCCAGGTCCTGCGTGACAGGTAGCTGATCGAAGACGGCGGCGCGGCCCTTCAGGGCATCCTGGTTACCGGGCTGAGCGTCGAGGACGCTGGTGTAGCCCGCAATTGCGTCGTACCAGATGCGGTGGTTGACGAAGATGCTGTTGGTCGCGTCCGGATTCTTGCCCAGCTCGGTCTCGATGGCGGCGCGCTCATCACCGCTCACGATGGTGATAAGTGCCGGCGCGGGCGGCCCGCCCATCATGTCGTTCTCCGGGATGACCGTCCAGCGATAGGTTGAGCCCACGGTAAGCGAAGTAGCGTCATGCGGATAGGCGAGGTGATTGTCCGTGGTCTCAACTTCGTACATAGTCTGTCCGTTGAGCGACGTGAGCCGGAAGATGACCTTCTGTCCGGAGTCCGCAGTGCCCCAGTAGAAGACCGGCATCACCGAGAAGGCCTTGCCGGCGTGCGGCGCGTAGAGCCGAGGCGAGCCGAGGTCGCGCGAGGCTCCGCCGATCTGGTTGGCGCTCTTGCCGGACTGCGGTGAGAGATCGAAGCCGTCCAGCTTGGCGCGCACACGCGTTGGCTTGACCGGTGCACTCTGCGCAGGAGGCTTGGTCTGGGCGGGCAGCGATGCGCTACCGACCAGCATCGCGGCCAAACCTGCCGACAAGATGGAACACTTCACTATCTTCATCCTCACTCCTTGGCCGCGGCGGGCGCGGCGCGCAGCGTGTAGACCGGCACAGGCTCTTCCAGTCCCGCAACCTTCGCTTTGCCAAGAGATTCTAGCCCGGGGAAGGCCTCGCCGACCATCTCTCGGGTCGCCTCGCTGAGCAGGATCTCCGTCTTGAAGGTCTTGTTCAGGCTCTCCAGGCGCGAGGCGAGGTTCACCGTCTCGCCGATGACAGAGTACTCCTGGCGGCTGGCCGAGCCGATGCTTCCGGCCATGAGCGGGCCGGTGTGGATGCCCGCGCCGATGCGCAGCTTAGGCAGCGTGGGATCGCCGGCCTGCTCGTCGTTCAGGCGGTTCACCCGCTCCAGCATGGCCAGCGCGGCCTGCAAGGCGCGTGTGGCGTCCTGCTTCGGCCCGCCCTGGCTGAGCGGCAGGCCGAAGATGATCATCAGGCCGTCGCCGATGAACTTGTTGAGGAAGCCGCCGTGCTCGCGGATGACCTCGTCCATCGCGGTTAGGTAGCGGTTCAGCCAGCGCAATACCTCGGCGGGCGGCTGGCCGGCGCTGAGCGCAGTGAAACCGCGAATATCCGTAAACATGACCGTCGCCACATGCTCCTCGCCGCCTAGCGAGAGCTCACTGCGGCGCTTCCAGATGGTCTCTGCGACGGCCGGATCGACGTAGCTGGAGAAGAGCGACATCAACTGCTCGCGCTGCTGGGCGGCCTCGCGGGAGAGCAGGCGCTCCTGAACGAACTGCACGCCAAGCGCCAGTGGCACCGTGAAGAGCATGGCGAGCTCCGACGGGAAGTATGGCAGCCAATAACGCCAGCGCGCGTACAGGAACATGGGCACCACAGCGCAGACCACCATCAGCAGCAGCAGGCGCGCGACACCGTGGCCAAGCTCGTAGAAGAGCAGGAAACAGCCTGCGGCGACCGCTGCAGCCAGCAGGAAGAACCAGCCCAGCCACGACGGCGCAGGGTGAACGGTGCGGCCTTCGAGCAGAGAGCGCATCGCTCCGGCCAGGATGTCGGTCCCGCCCATTCGCTCGCGAACACCGTTCTTTCCGGCCACGCGGAAGAGCGGCGTGAGAAACGTGTCGCGCGCGGCGTCGCTGCTCTGGCCGATGAGGACCAGCTTGTCCGCGAAGGTCTGCGGCGCGACCTTGCCGTTCACCACATCCATCGCGGAGAGGTGCGTCGCCGGATCCGCGCCCCATGCGCCGATGAGCGCGGTAGAGAGCTGGCGGTCGTGAAACGGGACCGCATGGCCAAGGAAGCTGGCGTTGCCGTTGCCGCTGGGCTGAATCGTCTCGCCCGCGTACTGCTGCGCGAGAAAGATCGGAAAGCTGACCGAGGGCGGATGACCTGCCGTGAAGAGGTTGAAGTCGCGGACAAAGCCGTCTTCTTCTATCGGCATATCGACCAGAGCATAGCCCATCGCGCCGGGCTTGCCGTCCACGCAGAAGCCGGAGTCGGCCGCAGGGTCCTCCGGCTGGCAGAACATCGGCAGCGGACGGACAGCGGGCAGGTTGCCGTTGGCGGCCTGGCTGGCGAGCACCACGTTGCCGGCGGCGGTGAGCGCGTCCTGCATCTGCTGGTCCTCGGCGGGCGTGCGCGGCTCGGAGAGGAAGACGTCCACGCCGAGCACGCGCGGCTTGCCGGCGGCGATGCGGCGGATGGCCGTGGCGATGAGCGTGCGCGGAATCGGATACTGGCGAATCTGCGCAAAGCTGGCCTCGTCGAAGTCGACGAAGAGGATATTCGGCGCGGGCGGGCTCAGCCCGGCGTGGTCGACGGTGAAGTCGTAGGTCAGGTTGTTGATGTCGCGGAACGACGGAAAACGGCTCAGGAACAACACCGCGGCCGAGGCAATGGCGGCGATCGCCAGCCCGTAGCCCGCTCGTTTTAGGCCTGTCCGCACGCGTTTTGTATATCACCGCGGCACGCTTTGCGATAGGCTGATTTCGAATTCCGATGACTACGAGGCCTCCATCTGCGAGAACGGTGCTTGCGACGCTGGCGCTGGCGGGGCTGTGCGCGCTCGCCACAAGCTGCGGCACGGGCACCAACGCCGGGACTCCGGCGACCGTCGCGAACACTGCGAACAACATCCTGACCGCGGCCGAAGTGCAGTCGATTGCTACCGCCGCGGCGGCCAGCGTGAACGTGCCGCTTGTGATCGCCATCAGCGACCGGCGAGGTGTCATCCTCGCCGTCTACCAGACGACCAGCGCTCCGGTGACAACGACCTCGAACTTTGGCGAGACCGTTCCCGCCGACGAAGAGGCTGCCGCGCTGGCTCGGACCGCGGCGTTCTTCTCCAACGACCAGGCGCCGCTCAGCTCACGCACAGTGCGCTTTATCAGCAGCATCCACTTCGCGCCGGGCATCTCGGACACCGCGTCCGGCCCGCTCTACGGCATTGAGAACACCAACCGCGGCTGCCCGTTCAACACCCCCTTTCTGCCTGGGCAGTCGCTGCCTCCCTCCGGATTGCTGCATGCTGCGGGGCCTGGGCTGGGCATACAGACCGGCAAGCCGGACGTGATGGACTCCGACAGCACGGCGGTGAACCCCGGCGGCGTTCCCATCTTCAAGAACAACCGCGTGGCCGGCGGCATCGGCGTGGTGGCTGCGGCGAGCACGCAGAACTACGACGCCGTCGTCGAGTACGCGGCCGTGGCCGGAACTATCGGCAACGGCTTTGCGCCCATCGTTCCCTACCCCGGCGCGGTGGTCGTCGGCGGGTTCACGCTGCCGTTCGTGAACCAGACGACGATTCCTGCGGGCGTCTCGCCCGGAACCGGCGCGGGCAGCTTCACGCTGGGGCCGACGGCCAGCAGCGGCGCCGCTCCGGAGGGCGACCTGATCGCCGAGCGCGGGTCGAGCTTCGCCGGCGGGCTGACGCTCGCGCAGGTGCAGACCATCGTGCAGCAGGCCGTCGCGACCGGCAACCTGACGCGGGCGGCGATTCGGCTGCCCGTCGGCTCGCGGGCGCGGTTCGTCATCGCGGTCTCCGACCTGGACGGCACGCTGCTGGCGCTCTACCGCATGCCAGACGCGACCGTGTTTTCGGTCGACGTGGCCGTGGCCAAGAGCCGCAACGTGATCTACTTCAGCGGCAACGCCACCGTCGACCTGCCCGGCGTGCCCGCTGGAACCGCCGTGACCAACCGGACGATCGGCTTCGCGGCGCAACCGCTCTATCCCAACGGCATCGACG
>Ga0302157_10004377_pt1 | contig 15401 bp, 12 predicted proteins | sample I_Bog_N3_3_FD_193502 | JGI IMG/M metagenome (GOLD analysis project Ga0302157, IMG submission 193502) | Peat permafrost microbial communities from Stordalen Mire near Abisko, Sweden - I_Bog_N3_3 | ecosystem: Environmental > Terrestrial > Soil > Wetlands > Peat | place: Sweden: Abisko, Stordalen...
TGGGTCAACCAACGCACGACGGCCTGAGCCATGGTGAGGCGAATCGTGGCGCGGTGCATTGGGTCCCCTCCCTCGACGGAAAGCGCGAAGCCTTTCGTTCGCATCATATATTGACAATTGGTCCTTAGTGCAACAAGAATTGCAATGGGGCGGAATGTCGATGCACCCTCTGGCTGCGCTCGGCCACGGCGGAACAGATTTCGGTTCGAAGTCTTGAAATGGGAGGCTATGGATGCCGCATCTGTTGATCGCGGGAAAACTGCATCCCGCGGGGCTCGCGCTGCTCGAAGACAGCGACGGATTCACCTATGATTACGTCGAGGCAATTTCCGAGCCGAGCTACGCGCCTTTGATCGGAAGCGCGGACGCGCTCGTCATCCGCACCCAGCCGCTGTCACCGGCCACGATCGCGCAAGCGTCGCGGCTGAAGATCGTTTCGCGCCATGGGGTTGGATACGACTCGGTGGACCTCGCGGAGTTGAACCAACGACAGATTCCTCTCTGCGTCGTCGGCGACGTGAATTCGCTTTCCGTCGCCGAACACGCGATGATGCTCATCCTTGCCAGCGCAAAACGTCTGATCCGCGCCGATCGCTCGGTTCGCGACGGCCCCTGGAGCTGGCGCAATGCGCTGGAGGCCAGCGAAATCTCGGGCAAGAACCTTCTCATCGTCGGCTATGGCCGTTCGGGACGCCACTTGGCGCGTATGGCGCACGGCTTCGCCATGCAGACGCGGGCGTTCGATCCGTTCCTCGTCAAACAAGGATGGCCGGAGGGGCCGGCCGCCCCGGTCGCGTCGTTGGCGGAAGGGCTCGCCTGGGCCGACGTGATCTCGATACATGCGCCCAAGGCCGGAAAGCCGATTTTAGACGCCGAGGCGTTCGCGCAAATGAAGCCCGGCGGCATCATCGTCAACACCGCGCGCGGCGGCATCGTCGATGAGACCGCGCTCGCCGCCGCGCTGACGGAAGGGCGCGTGGCCGCGGCGGGTCTCGACGTATACGACGAAGAGCCGCCCGCCAAGACGCATCCCCTGCTCGCCTTCGACCAGGTCGTGCTGACGCCCCATATCGCGGGGGTAACGTCTCAAGCGGCGGAGCGCATGGCGGTTTCGTCGGTGCAAAACGTGCTCGACTTCTTCGCCGGGCTTCTCGACCCCGATCTCATCGTCAACAAGGACCACATTTCGGGGCACTTGGGCGCTGCGACAGAATAACAGAATAATTGAAACGGCTGGCGTCGTCATGGCCGGGACAAGCCCGGCCATGACGGAAATGGAGCCGTTATTTCTGCGATTCTCATTACGCGGGCCGGAGTTGAGCCGTCTCAAGGCCCGGTAACGATCGGAATTCGCGGGTTCACCGAATTCTTCTGCAGCCGCGCCGCCAAGGCCACGGTCAGCGCTTGCGCGAGGCACATCGGCGCGGCCAGGGAACGCGAGAACGTATATTCGTGCTCCGGGACCGAAAGCAAAACGCTCGCCGCCTTCGCGATCGGCGAAAGCGTGCTGTCCGAAATGGCGATGACAGGCGCCTTCCGGCTGGCCGTTTCGTCGACGATATTGACGACTTCGGTGGCGTAAAAGCGGAACGAAATGGCCAACAGCACGTCGGTCTTTCGAATGGCTCTCGCCATATGTGTCGCCAGACCGCCACTGGGATCGAGAAGGATACAGCGCTTGCCCAGCATCGTCAGGATGTATCGCAAGAGATCGACCACCGGGGACGAGCGCAACTGACCCAGCAAATAAACGACTTCCGCCTTTTCCAGCAGTGTCACCGCCTGCTTGAGATCCGCTTCGGAAACGTCCGCCAGCAGATTCTGAAGCGAGGCGATATCGCGTGCGATCAGGTCTCGTAAAAAGGCGCCTTCGCTGCGGTCTTTGCGCGCGCCAAGTTCACGCTCGAGCGCCTTGACCCGCGCTTCGAAACCAGGCGCCGCCGTGGAGAGGCGCTTCTGGAACAAAACCTGAAGGGTCTTGAACCCATCATAGCCCAGCGCCTGGGCGAACCGGACGACGTTGGACGCATGCACGCCGCAACGCTCGGCAATCGCCTGGACCGAGAGCATGGCCACGTCGTTGGGATTCTGGGTCAGATAAACCGCGATCCGCTGATACGAACTGCTCATGTCGCCATGACGCTCATGAATCGTGCGGATCAGTTCCTCGTAGTCAGAGGGCGCCAAACGATCCGCCGTCGTTTTCCGCTTCGGTTTTAGCGGCATGGCGGCGCAAGGCGACAAGGCGCCGCCTTTCGATCAAGATAGTCCGATGTCGCGCCGATCGGTGAGGTTCGGCGTTCCTGCGGGCATCGAACGCTTCGCGGCGCTTGGTCCCGTCCAGAAATTCGGGCCGCGCCGGACATCAGCTGTTGGGTTTCGAGGCGCACGTTCGTTGACGTCTCTTTGTCGGCCATGCAAGCGGGGCGCCGCCTTGGTCGCAATGATTATTGCGGCTTCGGCGCGATAGCAAGCGAGGCGGCGCTCGGAGACTCAAAAAAGCTGTGCGCCGAGCGCATTTGCGAGTGCGGTCGCGCCGGTCGGGGTTGGCTCGCAGGCGAGGCGACCGTAGATGCTTTCCGGCAAAACATCGCATAGTCTGGTGAACGAAAGAGGCCTCCATGACGATACTCGGAGCCGTAGTTCCATTCGCGAGCCACTGCGACATTGAAGATCTGGGTCTGGTAGACGGAGTTTCGCGCTTGCGGATCGATATCGGTCCGCACCACATGAACAACATTGGCATCGTTCACGGCGGCGTCATCTGCACCCTGCTTGATGTCGCCATGGGAAGCGCCGCCCGCGTAAAGGCCGGCGCCCCCGTCATGACGGTCGATATGCATGTGATTTTCCTGGCCGCGGTGCGTGGCGTCGTCACAGCGGAAGGGCGCGTCATCCGCGCCGGGCGTTCGATCCTGTTCGCCGAGGCGGAGGCGAGGTCGGAAAGCGGTGAGACGGTGGCGCGATCGACCGGCGTGTTCAAACGTGCGGCGGGGGAGCGCGGAGACCATTTGCCAAAAACCTGATGCGTCCGTCGAAGTTCGGCAATTCACACCAACGACGCCCGCGTCGAACTCGAGGGGCTATGCCTTCGGTTTTGCGCGATTGGCGTCAGACGTGCAGAGCATGACCCAGCGCCCGTAGCGCCGCCTCCTGAAAGGCTTCCCCGAGCGTCGGATGTGCGTGGATCGTTCCCGCGATGTCTTCGAGGCAGGCGCCCATTTCGAGCGCGAGGCCAAAAGCGGCCGCCAGTTCCGACACGTCGCGACCCACTGCCTGCACGCCGAGCAGCAGATGGTTGTCGGCGCGCGCGACGACGCGGACGAAGCCGTCCTCACCGAGTTTCGTCATCGCGCGCCCGTTCGCCGAGAACGGGAAGACTCCGACCTTGACCTCGCGGCCGTCCCGCGCGGCGGCCTCGGGCGACAGTCCGGCGGTGACGATCTCGGGATCGGTGAAACAGACCGCCGGAATGGCGCGCTTGTCCCAGCTCCGGCGGCGCCCGGCGACAATTTCCGCGACCATTTCGCCCTGCGCCATGGCGCGATGCGCCAGCATCGGCTCGCCGGTGACGTCGCCAATGGCATAGATGCCGCGCATAGACGTGCGACAGTGCTCGTCGATGCGGAGGAATCGGCCGTCCATATCGAGCACGAGTTCCTCGCGGCCCCAGCCTTCGAGCACGGGCCGACGTCCGACCGTGACGAGGATCCGGTCGGCCTCCAGCCGCAACTCGCTGCGATCGGCTTTCTCGACCAACATCGCGTCGCCCTTGCCGCTGAGCCCGATCGCCCGTGCGCCCGTGAGCGTGGTCATGCCGAGCGCCGACAGGCGCTTGACGACAGGACGCGTCAGTTCGGCGTCGTAGAGCGGCAGGATGCGCGGCTCGGCTTCGACCAGCGTCACTGCTGAGCCGAGCTTCGCGTAGGCCATGCCGAGTTCGAGGCCGATATAGCCCGCGCCGACGACGACGAGTTTTTCGGGCGCACGGTCGAGCGCCAGCGCCTGGGTCGACGAAATGACGCGGCCGCCGAACGGCAGCGCCGGCAAGGCTACGGGCTCGGAGCCCGTGGCGATGACGATCGCTTCGGCGCGAATGACCTGGCGCCCGGTCTCGGTCTCGACTTCCAGCGTCTTGCCGTCGCGAAACCTGGCCGTCCCGCTGACGACCTTGACCTTGCCGCGCTTAAGCAGGGTCGCGACGCCGCCCGTCAGGCGGCCGACGATCGCGTCCTTCCAGGCCATGGCCTTCTTCAGGTCGATCGTCGGCATGCCGACGGCGATGCCGAGCGGACCTCGCCCCGCCGCCATCTCCGCGACCTTCTCGAATTCGTCGGCCGCATGGATCAGCGCCTTCGAGGGAATGCAGCCGACGTTGAGGCAGGTTCCGCCGATCTTGCGCGCCTCGACGATGACGACGTCGAGGCCGAGCTGTCCGGCCCGCAGCGCGCAGACATAGCCGCCCGGTCCGGAGCCGACAATGGCGAGGGTGCAGGAAATGTCTTTCATTTAAACGCCCATGAAAATCATCGCCGGCGCCTCCAGCAGCGCTTTGATGCGCTGTACGAAAACCGCCGCGTCCCAGCCGTCGATCACCCGATGGTCGAAGCTCGAAGACAGATTCATCATCTTGCGCGGCACGAAGCCGGCGCCGTCCCAGGACGGACGCATCATGATCTTGTTGACGCCGACGACCGCGACTTCGGGATGGTTGATGATCGGCGTCGTCGCAACGCCGCCCATCGCGCCGAGCGAGGAGATCGTTATGGTCGAGCCGGTGAGTTCGTCGCGGCTCGCGGCGCCTGAGCGCGCCGCTTGGGCGAGGCGATCGAGTTCGCGCGCGCAATCCCAGAGATCGCGCGCCTCGGCGTGGCGCACGACCGGCACGACGAGGCCGGCCGGCGTCTGCGTCGCGACGCCGATATGGACCCCGCCATGACGATGAATGATTCCGGCGTCGTCGTCGAACAGCGCGTTCAGCGCCGGCTGTTCGTCCAGCGCGCGGACCATCGCCCGCATCAGGAACGGCAGCAGCGTCAGCCGCGGCTGATCGGCGCGCTTGCCCTTGTTGAGCGCGGCGCGCAAGTCTTCGAGCGCGGTGACGTCGACCTCTTCGACGTAAGTGATGTGCGGGATGCGCGACTTCGCCAGCGCCATCTTCTCGGCGATCCTGCGCCGCATGCCCACAAGCTTGACGTCCTCGATTTCGTGCCGGCGTTGCAGCCCCGGCGCGCGCTCGCTCTGAGCGCGGCCTTGCGCGAAGAAAGCGTCGAGATCTGCCTGGGCGATGCGGCCGGCGGGCCCGCTGCCGGCGACTTGCCGCAGGTCGACTCCCGCTTCACGGGCGCGCTGGCGCACCGCGGGCGAGGCGAGCGGCCGCTCGCCCTCCAGCCTCGGCGCGCCAGCCGCGTGGGACGGGGCCTGCGGCGGCGGCTCAGGGGCGGCCCGTCGGGGCGGCGGTTCCGGGGGCGGCGCGGGTTCCGGCAGTGGGGTTTCGGCCGCCGGCCCGACGGCCACGCCCCCAACGTCCAAGCGAACCAGCGGCGCGCCGACCGCGACGAAATCGCCGACGGACGCGCCCAGCCAGGAGACCGCGCCGTCGACCGGCGAGGGGATTTCGACCGTCGCCTTGTCGGTCATCACGGCGGCGAGAATCGCGTCCTCGCGCACGAGATCGCCGACCTTCACGAGCCATTCGACGAGTTCCGCCTCGGCGACGCCCTCGCCGACATCGGGAAGCTTGATGACGAACTCGGCCAATCAAGCCTCCATCGTCTCGAGGAGGGCGCGGCCAACCCGCGCCGGCCCGGGAAAATAATCCCACTCCTGGGCGTGCGGGTAGGGCGTGTCCCAGCCGGTCACCCGGGCGATCGGCGCTTCGAGATGGTAAAAACAATGTTCCTGCACCAGCGCGGCCAACTCGGCGCCGAAGCCGGAGGTCAGTGTCGCCTCGTGGGCGATCACGCAGCGGCCGGTCTTCCTGACCGAAGCGACGATCGTTTCCAGGTCGAGCGGCAACAGCGTGCGCAGATCGATGATTTCGGCGTCGATCCCGGTTTCCGCCGCCGCCGCGCCGGCGACATGCACCATCGTGCCATAGGCGAGGATCGTCAGCGCCCGGCCCTCGCGGCGAAGGGCGGCTTTGCCTAGCGGCGTGACGTAATGGCCGGCCGGCACGTCGCCGAATTCATGCTTCGCCCACGGCGTCACCGGCCGGTCGTGATGGCCGTCGAACGGTCCGTTGTAGAGCCGCTTGGGCTCAAGAAAGATCACGGGGTCGGGGTCTTCGATCGCCGCGATCAGCATGCCTTTCGCGTCGTGCGGATTGGAGGGCACGGCGACCTTGAGGCCCGAGACATGGGTGAACAACGCCTCCGGACTTTGGCTGTGCGTCTGGCCCCCGAATATGCCGCCGCCGGTCGGCATGCGCACCACGAGCGGGCAGGTGAATTCGCCATTGGAGCGGTAGCGCAGCCGCGCCGCCTCCGAAGCGATCTGGTCGAAGGCCGGATAGACATAATCGGCGAACTGGATTTCTACACAGGGTCGCAGGCCATAGGCCGCCATGCCGATCGCCACGCCGACGATGCCGAGTTCGCTGATCGGCGTGTCGAAGCAGCGGCTCTTGCCATATTTCTGTTGCAAGCCCGCGGTGCAACGGAACACGCCGCCGAAATAGCCGACGTCCTCGCCGAATACGACGACGTTCTCGTCCTGCGCCATCGATACGTCCATCGCGTCGCGGATCGCTTCGATCATCGTCATGCGCGCCATGCCTCAGACTCCCGACTGCTGGCGCTGGCGGCGCAAATGCGGCGGCGTTTCCGCGTAAACGCCCTCGAACATGTCCCGCGCCGAGGGCCGCCCGCCGGCATGCAGCGTTCCGTGCTGTTCCGCCTCCCTTTGCGCGGCGACGACCGTGTCGAGGATTTCCGCCTCGCATTGCTTGTGGCGTTGCTCGGACCAGACGCCCTCGTGGATCAGATGGGTCTTCAACCGCAACACCGGATCGCCGAGCGGCCATTTCTCGGACTCGGTCTTCGGCCTGTAGGCGGAAGGGTCGTCCGAGGTGGAATGGGCGCCGACGCGGTAGGTGACATATTCGACCAGCGTCGGCCCGTGGTTGGCCCGCGCCCGCTCGATCGCCCAGCGCGCGACGGCGTGGACGGCGAGATAGTCGTTGCCGTCGACGCGCAGCGCCGGAATGCCGAAGCCGAGGCCTCGCGCGGCAAAAGTGCCGGAGCCGCCGCGCGCTATGCCCTGGAACGTCGAAATCGCCCATTGGTTGTTGACGATGTTGAGCACCACAGGCGCGCGATAGGTCGAAGCGAACACCAGCGCCGCGTGAAAGTCGGATTCGGCGGTGGCGCCGTCGCCGACCCAGCCAACCGCGATGCGACGGTCGTGGCGGATCGCCGAGGCCATCGCCCAGCCGACGGCTTGCACGAACTGGGTGGTCAGATTGCCGGATATCGAGAAGAAACCGTATTCCTTCGACGAATACATCACCGGCAATTGCCGCCCCTTCAACGGATCATGCGCGTTGGAAAAAATCTGGTTCATCATCTCGACCATCGGATAGCCCGCGGCGATCAACAGGCCCGCCTGCCGATAGGTCGGAAAATTCATGTCGCCGGGCTCCAGGGCGCGCCGGAACGCGCAACTCACCGCCTCCTCGCCCATGTGCTGCATATAGAACGAGGTCTTGCCCTGTCGCTGCGCCATCTGCATGCGCGCGTCGAAGGCGCGCAAGGTCATCATGTGCCTGAGGCCCTTGATCAATGCCTCGGGACTCAGCAGGCCCGCCCAGGGACCCACCGCGGCGCCGTCGCGGTCGAGCACGCGAATGATGGAATAAGCCAGATCCCGGATCGACTCGGGATCGGCGTCTATGGCGGGACGCCTGACCGATCCCGCCTCGGGGACCTCGACATTGGAAAAGTCCGGCGCGTCGCCGGGCCGCATGGCCGGTTCGGGCACATAGAAACGCAAGCCGTCCCTATCGGAAGCCATCGCGTCCTCCCTTCGCTTGCGCGCGCCGGTCGCCGCCTCGTATCCTCGGCGGCGGTTCGCGTCGTTCGCAATAGCAACTTTCTATCAGCTCTGTCAGTCGCACGGGCAAGCCCTTCGACAGCAAAATTTAGCGCGATCGGACCTATCAAGTCGAAAGGAAACTGCGCCGGACGGTTCTGCGACGAATTCTTCTTCCGGCCGGGCCGGCCATCCGAGCCAATGGGTCGCCACGCAACGCGCGTCTCATTCTCCATCATCGTCGCGCTCATTCATCATGAACGATCGTCACAATATGACCGGACGACTCTGGCCCGCGACCGAGGCCAATCTGATAGCTCGCGCGGACCCGATCACGGCCTTCACAAGGCGTGCGTCCGTTGGCCGTTTCAGCCATAATTACTCAAGCCACTTGTCCGCGCCATTGCCGAGACGCGGGCATCGCGACCGTCCACCCGTTCGGTCGGACGTTTGACTACTCCCCGCCAGGGTCAATCGAGGCGTCCAATTGCTCGCGAACCTTGACCGCGAGTTCCTCGAAGGAAAACGGCTTGCTGATCACGCACATGCCCGCGTCGAATCCGCCATGTTGGCCGATCGCATTGCGCGTATATCCCGTCATGAACAGGACCTTCAGGCCGGGTCTCTGAGAGAGGGCCCGGTCGGCGAGTTGACGACCGTCGACGCGGCCAGGCATGACCATGTCCGTCAGCAAAAGATCAATTTCCGGGTGATCCGCCAGAATTTTCAGCGCCGGCCCGGCGCTGCTCGCCTGCAACACATGATATCCGAGTTCCCTCAATATCTCCGTGGCGTAGTCTTTCAGCGCTTCATCGTCTTCGACGAGGAGAATCGTCTCCTCGCCAATCAATCTGGTGACATCGGCCGCTTTCTGTGGCGTCGTTTCGGCGGCTTCCATGAGGCGGCGAGGTAAATAGAGCCTGACGGTCGTGCCGTAGCCCAATTCACTGTAGATGTTGACGTGGCCGGCCGATTGGCGGGCGAAACCGTAGACCTGGCTCAAGCCGAGACCGGTGCCCTTTCCCACTTCCTTGGTCGTGAAGAAAGGGTCGAAGGCGCGCTCGCGCGTCTTGCGGTCCATGCCATGGCCGTTGTCCGCGACCGCGATCATCACATAATGACCGGCTTCGATCGGCTCGTCGAGCGAAGCGACATAGGCGTCGTCGAGCGTCGCATTGACGGTCTGGATGGTGAGCCTTCCGCCCTCCGGCATCGCGTCGCGCGCATTGAGCGCGAGATTGAGGATCGCGCTTTCGAGCTGGTGGGCGTCGGCAAACGCCGTCCAGAGATCATCGGCCAGATGGGTTTCGAGCAGGATCGTTTCTCCGAGCGTGCGGCTCAGCAATTCGTACAAACCCGTCATCAGGGCGTTCGCGTCGAGCGAGCGCGGGGCGAGCGACTGCTGGCGCGAAAAGGCGAGCAACCGTCGCGTCAACGAGACCGCCCGGCTTACGCCCTTCAGCGCCATTTCGCGTCCCGCCTCGATCCGCGTCAGGGCCGCCGACGCCGGAAGTGCGGGGATCTGACGACCGATGATGTCGAGCCCGCCCAGTACGAGGGTCAACAGATTATTGAAGTCGTGGGCGACGCCCCCGGTCAGTTGGCCTACGGCCTCCATCTTCTGGGATTGCTGCAATTGTTGCTCGAGCAGGCGTCGCTCCGTCACGTCGCGGGCGCTGACGACGACGCGGCGAGGCTCATCGGGTTCCCGCGGCACCGGCGTGGCGACCGCCTCGATGATGGATTCGCCTTGGGCTCTCTCATATCTGTACGGAGCCCCCTTGCGAAGGCAAAGCGCGAGATGGCCGTCGATCTCCGCCGCGAATTCAGCGCCGAAAACCTCCCCGGTGGTGCGGCCGATCACCTGCTCCCTCTGCTTCCCGTAAAGGCGCAGCGTCGCCGGATTGACCTCCTCGTAGCGGAACTCACCCGTTTCTTGCTCGACCAACACCGCATGGCACTCCGACGAATGGTTGAAGAACGTGCGTATGAGCGCCTCGGTCGCGGCAAGCTGCTGGGAGCGCTCCTGGATACGCCATTCCAGGATTTCGTTGATCTCGGTCAGCTTCTGCTCGGCTTCCTTCGAAGAGGTCAAGTCATGCGCGACGCCGATGAATCCGATGTGGTCCCCATCGGGGCCCCAACGCGGTTGCGACTCCGACCGAAGCCAACGCCACTGGCCGTCGGCGCGCAGATATCGAGCCTCGAGTGTGAAGGGTCGGCGCGAACCCTCTCCCTGTTTCTGCTCGCTCAGAATCCTCGCGAGGTCTTCGGGGTGCAACGCCTTTCGCCAATCGAACGCCAAGGCGTCGGCGAGCGGCACGCCGAGGAAATCCCGATAGGCGCCGTTGACGAACTCGCGCGAGCCGTCGAGTCGGCTCACCCACATCGGCACGGGCGCGCTGTTGGCGATCGAGCGGAAACGTTCTTCGCTTTCGGACAGATTTTTCTCCGACAATTTGCGCGCGGTAATGTCCTGGACGACGGTATAGATTCCGCCGATCCGCCCCGCCTCGTCGCGATTCGGCACGTGCATGACTTCGGTGCGAACCGTCGCGCTGGATCGCACGAAGTCGGCTTCGTAAATGACGGTTTCGCCCGCGAGGGCGCGATCGATGAAAGGTCGCCGGAATTCATACATCGCCGGGTCCATCACCTCCCCCACGTGATGACCCACGATCTCGCTCAGCGCGCGGCCGAACCAAATCTCATAGGGCTTGTTGGCGAACCGGAAGACCTCGTCCCGGTCGACATAGGAGATCAAAAGCGGCAGCGCGTCGGTGATCGCGCGCAGCCGTTCTTCGCTCTGCCAAGCCGCCTGTTCGGCCTGCTTTCGGTCCGTGACGTCCAGATGCGCGCCGACGATTCTGAGCGCGCGGCCGGTTTCGTCGCGTTCGATTTCCGCCACCGATCGGATCCAGCGAATTTCACCGTCGCTCGGGCGAACGATCCGATATTCGCACTTGTACTGCTGGGCTTCGGTCGCGATCGACTCGAGAAAATAGCTTTCCACCCAGTGCCGGTCCTCGGGGTGAATTCGCTTCGTCCAATCCGCATAGGTCTCATTCGCCGCGCTTGCCGGAAGGCCGTGGAGGTGGAGATATTCGGGCGTGCGCCGGGTGCGAAAGCCGTCGACAAGGTCGACGTCCACCCCGCCTATGCCGCCGATCCGCTGAACGCGGGCCAGCTCCGCTTCACGCTCCCTGAGGTCCTCGGTGACCTTTCGCCGATCCGTGATGTCGCGAAACGCCACCCCGACGCCGTCGCCGAAAGGAAAAGCGCGCACCTCGTGAAAGCATTCGGGACGCAGGGCGGAGTAGGCCTCGAACGCCTCCCGCACCCGCTCCGACATCACGCGCCGATAGCGCCGCTCGAACTCCGTGCCGAGAATCCGCGGCGACACCTCCCAGAGCACCCGGCCGATAACGTTTGCGCGCGACAGGCCGAAAATCTCTTCCGCCGCGCGATTGAACGCAGTGAAACGCCAATCCGCGCTCAGTGCGAAAAAGCCCTCCCCAATGCCTTCGAGCAGAGCGTCGACGGATTCCGTTTGACCGCGCGACGCGGAATTCGACCGGCGCTTTTTGCCTCGGCCTCGCGCTGGTTTGGGGTCGCTCGCTTCGCTCACCAATTTTGCCGCCTTCTGGACCTGCCGTGCAAGGGTACGAGCGATGAATAGCCAAAGACTAGCCTCGCACACCGGCGCGAAAAAGGGGAGAGGACCGCAAAGGCAAAACGTAGGATCGGGCAGGGCGCGCAATGTGTTCGTGTCGCCATAGCGAACTCGCGACCCGCGCCACCCCACAGTCAACTGGATGTGAGGGAACGAAGCGCGCGGTTGCAGGTTTTCCACGCGTGACCTTCGTTTGACCTGCGTTCGATTGGCCGCCTTGCCGGTGGCCCGCGAAGGGGGTCGGTCGGTCTGCAATATCAGAAAGGAACACATCATGATGTTCAATCGTTGGACGGCAATCGCGGTCGTCGGAACACTCGCCGCGACAGCGCCGGCGCTCGCAGCTCCCTTCAATGCGGCGGGGGCCGAAATGCTGAACCCGGGAATGCAAGTCGAGCAAGCCGCTTATATTTATCATCCGCGCCCTTATTACCCGTTTCCGGCCGTAGTCGTTGGCGGAATTTTGGGCGCTCTCTCTGGCGACTGCTATTACTACGGCGACTGCGGCTATTACGACGGCGGATATTATGGCGGTGGCTACTACGGTGGTGGCTTCGTTCATGGGGGCCGCGCATTCCATGGTCATGAATTTCGCGGCCATGGCGGAGGGGGCAGGTGGCGGCGCTGAAGACGCCGGCTATGAATAGCGAAGTCCTCAGGATGAGCCAGACGACGACGCTTAGGGCGTCGTCGCTGGCGGAACTCTTGGCAATGGGGAGGAAAGGACGGAGCGACGTCGGCTTGGGCCCGGCAGGGCGTATCGATGGGTCGCGGGCGCCGTTGGAGGCATTCTTCACGTCAATTATCTCAAACATTTTTGGAAACCGCGCGGCGCCGATAGCGCTGGCGAGAACGTCGTCGTAGGGCGCGTTCCCTTTAGCGGCGTGGAGAATGAGCTTCGACGGCGCCATGAGCTTCTGGTCTGGGTTCCGCGGTCGGTTGAGCCGGATGGCGGCCAGGGAACAAACCGATGTCCTGTCTAGCGCCGACGAAAACCTTCTGTCTGCCCACAAGTGCACATAACGGTTTACAGACGCGAAAACAGCGCCAAAAGACCCAGCGGAGCCGGAGCGTGGGACGCCGAGCGTTACCGCTATCGGACGCCCCACGCACGCACGCAGGTCGACGCTGTTGGGCGCTCCCGGCATGCAACCCCAGAACTCATTCTTGAAGTTCCGGCGCCAGCGGCGCGTGATTCAACAATGCCACGAGCCCGACGCCGCCAATGACGTTGCCGATGAGCGTGGGCGCAAAGAATCCGGTCAGATATTGGTAGATCGACGCGTCACCATCGAAAACCGCGAGAAACGCCTCGACTGACCCCGCGATGACGTGGGAAAATCTGCCAATCGCGACGATATAGGTCAACATCATGATGACAAGCAGGCGCGCCGATTTCGCGCTTGGCAGCAACCAGACCATGAGTGCGATCAGCCAGCCCGAATAGATCGCCTTGATCAGCGTTGGCCAGAACGGACCGAGCACAGAATCGTGCGCGATCGCGACGAGTGCGGCGCGCAAAGGCCCGGTGAACACGCCAGGAATCGCCAGCGAACCCGCGAATATCGCCGTGCCCAGGATGTTGGCGCCGAGCACGATGCCCCAGAACCTCATTAACGAAAGAAATGTCGCCCGGTCGCGCCGCACGAACAACGGAAGCGCTGCGGTCAACGTGCTCTCGGTAAACAATTGCTGACGTCCGAGAATCGCGATCACGAAACCCACCGAATATCCAAAGCTGTCGAGCAATCGGCGGACGGGTTCATCGGGGAGTGCGCTCTGGATGAGGGCTAAGCCAAGAAACGAAAAGCCCATCGAAAGGCCCGCGGTCAGGCCGGAAAGAAAGACGGCCCAACTGCCGCGCGCCAATTCCGCTTCACCATCCTTGCGGACGATTTCGTGGATGACGACAGCGGGAGGCGACGAGTGTTCCGCTGCCTGATCCTTTTCGCCGGCGTCCAGATTTGCAGACGCGTCAAAGGGCCCCGGCGAAGAGCGTTGTCGATCGGACCCGATATCGTCAACCATGTCCGCCAGACGCCAACTCTCCATAAAGGAGAAGACTGAACCGATTTAGGCGCCCGCGTCCTTGCGGTTTGTCGAAGGCACTCTCCCGCGACTGGACCCGGCAATAGGCCAAGCTGAGACCGTTCACGACGTCGGCCTGCGAAAGATCGGGGGACAGTTGACGCACGCGCGCGATGAGCGTTGGAATCATCTCCTGCATGTTCTCGTCAGTCATCGAGGCGAGGCTCTGATCAAGTTGGCGCAGCGGATCCGAGATTGTCGCGACAGGGGTCCCGGCCCCGATCGCGCAGGGGTCGCCATTGATCTCCCGCGCGCCGGCGCCCGACAGAGTGCTGACCGTTTGAGCCCGGATATCGCCGACCAAACCCGTTTGGGTGATGACCGGGGCGGCGTTCGACCACGCCGTGCGCACATAGTCCGTCACGTCGGCGATTTCTTGGTCGCTCAGGGCGCCGCCCAGCGCTGGCATCGGCGCATAGGTTCCCGTGGCGAGCCGGCCCTCCAGGATGACGCGGATCACGTTCTCCGGCCCCTTGGCGGTTACGACACTGTTGCCCGCCAGCGCGGGTATTGAGCCGGGCCGACCCTCGCCATTCAACTGATGGCAGGAAGCGCAGTTGTCGAGATAGATCGTCTCGCCCGGGGCATGCGGGCCGCTCATTTCGGACGGGCGATCCGCCTTGTAATCGGCCATCGGCGGCAAGGCCTCGAGATAAGTGGCGATCGCCCGAAGGTCATCATCGCTCAGATAGGCCAGACTCTCGCTTACGACCTGCGCCATCGGCCCGACGACGACGCCCTTGTCGGGGGCCGCGCCCGTCTTGAAATATTTGACGAAGTCGTCTTCCGACCATTTGCCGAGACCGCGCGCCGGATCCGAAGTGATGTTGGGCGCATACCAATCATCAACCTTGCCGCCGGAAAACGCCTTCGCGGCAACCGGGGCCATAGCCGTGTTCTTGGGCGTATGACAATCGCCGCAATGGCCCGGCCCTTCGACGAGATAGGCGCCCCGATTCCATTGCGCCGATTTCTCCGGATCGGTCTTGAACTCGCCAGGCTTGAAATAAGCCTGGTTCCAAAGTCCCAGGCCCGAGCGGACATCGAACGGGAACATCAGCCGCGTGGTCTTTGACGCAACATTTACCGGAGGAACTGTATCCAAATACGCCTTGATGGCGAGCACGTCCTGGCGCGTCATCTTGGTGAACCATTGATAAGGAAACGCCGGGTATAGATATTCCCCGTGCTTGCCCACGCCTTCGTGCAAGGCGCGGTAGAAATCGTCATCGCTCCACGAGCCGATCCCTGCCACTTTGTCAGGCGTGATGTTGGGAGGGTATATTTTGCCGAACGGCGAATTTATCGGCGCGCCGCCACCGTAAGGCCGACCGCCCGGAGCGGTATGACAGGCTTGACAGTCGCCGGCCCGCGCGAGATAGGCGCCTTGGTTGACGAGCGTTGGGTCAGCGACGGCGGGCGCGGCCGAAAGTACCAGCCCCGCCATCAGAAGCCCAAGCGAAACGACATGAGTTCCGCAGCCATCCATCCGGCGCCTCCCAGCGAGCGTTCGCACCGAGTCCTAAACGCCGGGCGCGGGCAAATGGTTCCGGCACAATGCGCGCGGGTTGAACTTTCCGATCGCCGCCGTCGCGGATTCCTTCCCCAT
>Ga0302157_10004379_pt1 | contig 15396 bp, 12 predicted proteins | sample I_Bog_N3_3_FD_193502 | JGI IMG/M metagenome (GOLD analysis project Ga0302157, IMG submission 193502) | Peat permafrost microbial communities from Stordalen Mire near Abisko, Sweden - I_Bog_N3_3 | ecosystem: Environmental > Terrestrial > Soil > Wetlands > Peat | place: Sweden: Abisko, Stordalen...
TACCCCCGGCAGCCGCGAAGTGGTTCACGTCCGAGGCGCCGTTCGGATAGACCCGGGCGAGCAGGGGCACGGCTTCGGAGAGCTCTGAGATATCGTCCCAGGTCAGATGGATGCCGCCGGCATTGGCCATCGCCAACAGATGGATGGCGTGGTTGGTGGAGCCGCCGGTGGCGTGCAGCGCCACGATGGCGTTGACGAAGGCACGCTCGTCGAGCATGCGGCCAACCGGGATGTATTGGTTGCCCAGCGCTGTGATCGACAGCGCCTGGCGGACGGCGGCCTTGGTCAGCGCGTCCCGCAGCCGGGTGCCTGGGTTGACGAAGGCGGCGCCGGGAAGGTGCAGGCCCATCACCTCCATCAGCATCTGGTTCGAATTGGCGGTGCCGTAGAACGTGCAGGTGCCGGGGCCGTGGTAGGATTTCGACTCGGATTCCAGCAGCTCGGCACGGCCGATCTTGCCCTCGGCGTAGAGATTGCGGATGCGGGCCTTCTCGTCATTGGTGATGCCGGAGGTCATCGGGCCGGAGGGGATGAACACCGCCGGCAAATGGCCAAAGGCGAGCGCGCCGATGACAAGGCCGGGCACGATCTTGTCGCAGATCCCGAGATAGACGGCGGCGTCGAACATGTCGTGCGAAAGCGCGACGCCGGTGGCCAGCGCAATGACGTCGCGCGAGAACAGCGACAGCTCCATGCCGGGGCGGCCTTGGGTGACGCCGTCGCACATCGCCGGCACGCCGCCGGCGACCTGGGCAGTGCCGCCGGCATCGCGGGCGGCCTGGCGAATGAGATCGGGGTAGGTTTCGTAGGGCTGGTGGGCCGAGAGCATGTCGTTGTAGGCGGTCACAATCGCGAGATTGGGCACGGCGTCACGGTGCTGCAGCACTTTGTCGCCCGGTTGGCTGGCGGCAAAGGCGTGCGCGATGTTGCCGCAGGCGTGCGCCCCGCGCCGCGGGCCGTGTTCGGCGGCGGCGGCAATCCGCTCCAGGTAGGCCTTCCGGCCGCGGTCGCTGCGGCGGATGATGGCGTCGGTGACGTGGGCGATGCGGGACAGGACCATGGCTGTGGCGCTCCGTTAAACCGTTGCCACCCTAGCATCGCAGTGCATTTGCGGTGCAGCAAAAGCATCAGTCCGGCAGCGTCGGGCGGCCCAAGATGGTTCCGCGAAGCCACTGTTCGAACGCTGCCGCATGGGTGCCGTTGCGATAACCTGCCGGGCGGACGACGAAATAGGCCTCGGTCTCGATGCCGAACGCCTCGCCGTGGAAGGGTGCGACGAGCCGGCCGTCCCGCAGTTCCTGCTCGGCGAGCAGCTCGCTCTCCAGGATCACGCCCAGGCCGGCCACCGCGGAATCGATCGCCATCGTCGAGCGATCAAGCCAGAGCTCATGGTTCGGCCGGACATCGCCGCACTCGATGCGGCGCAGATAGTCCGACCACGTCAGCGCGTTGGAGGAATGGATGAGGGTGGCGCGGGCGAGGTCTCGCGGCGTGCGCAGCTCAATCGAGGCGGCAAGGCCAGGGCTGCATAACGGCCGCAGCCGCTCCACCAGCAGCGGCTCGACATGGCTTTGGGCCACCGGGCGGCTGCCGTAGACGATGGCGATGTCGCAGCGGTCGCGGTCGAGCCTGTCCTGGCCAGACAGGGTCGACAGCCGGACCTTGACATCAGGGTTGGCGCCCAGGAATTCGGGCAGCCGGGGTTGCAGCCACTTCGCGGCAAAGCTCGGGCTGGAGGCGATGACGAGGTGGCCGGTCTGCGATTGCGGGGCGACACGCTGGGTGGCATCGGCGATCAGGCCAAACACCGCCTTGATGTCCCGCGCATAGATCTGCCCGGCATCGGTCAGCACGGCGCGGCCGGCGTGGCGGCGGAACAGCTGCACGCCGAGGAAGTCCTCAAGCTGCTGGATCTGATGACTGATCGCCGACGGCGTGACACCGAGCTCGGCAGCGGCCTGGGAAAAGGTAGCGTGCCGCGACGCCGCCTCGAAGGCGAGCAACGAGCGCAGCGGCGGCAGCTTGGCGCGCGCGCCCGCGCGGGGTGAGCTGGCAGGAGGTGAGCTGGCAGGAGGTGAGCCCAATTGCACGGGCGGTGAGTTTTTCGATTTGGAGGTCAGCGTCTCGACTCGCTTACGATCGTGCCACGGGGTGCCTGGTGCACCGTAACCCGGGGCGGCCCGGGTTGCATGGGCTGATTGAGGAGATGACGATGAGCGAAGAACTGCGGGATGCCGCCAAGGAATTTCTGGTTCGCTACGGTGGCGACAGCTTCCCAAATCTGTTTCGCTCCGCGAAGGGCACCATCGTCAAAGACAGCGACGGCCGGGAATACCTGGATTTCACCTCGGGCCAGATGTGCGCCACCATCGGCCACAACCACCCCGCCATCGTCGAGGCGGTGCAGCGCGCCGGCGAAAAGGCATTTCATTTCTTTAGCGGCATGATCCCCGAGGTCGTCGCCGAACTCGCCCAAACCCTGGCCCGCGATTGGCTGCCGGGCGACATCAAGAAGACGATCTTCATCAACACCGGCTCCGAGGCCACCGAAGTCGCCCTGCGCATGGCGAAGATGTACACGGACGGTTACGAAATCCTGGCCCTCGGCGGCTCCTGGCATGGCATCACCGGTGGCGCCAGCTCGGTATCGATGGCAAGCGACCGCAAGGGCTACGGCGTGCCGCCGCCCGGCGTGTTCGTCATTCCCGAGCCGAACGCCTATCGGCCATATTTCCCCGGCTTGACCGCCGAGGAGTCAGCCTTGGCCGGGCTGGAACTGGCGCTGAAGATGTTCGACATGCAGTCCGCAGGCCGAGGTGCCGCGATCATCGTCGAGCCGGTGATCAGCGCCGGTGGCGTGCTGGTGCCGCCGCAATCCTTCCTGCAGGCCTTGCGCAAGGCCGCCGATGACCGCGGCATGCTGCTGATCTTCGACGAAGCCCAAACCGCCTTCGGCCGCATCGGCACCAAAACCGGATCGGAATATTTCGGCGTCGTGCCGGATATCATGACGATGTCGAAAACCCTCGGCGGCGGCCTGCCGCTGGCGGCGGTGGCAACCACCGCCAAAATCGAGGACGTTCTCCACGAACGGCATTTCACCTTCTACACCAGCCACGTCTCCGACCCGCTCACGGCGGAAGTCGGCCTCGCAGTGCTGAAGGTGATCGCCGAGGAGCAGCTCGTCGCCCGCGCCCGCGAGATGGGCGGCTACCTGCGGGCCCGCCTGGAGGACCTGCAGCAACGCCACGAGGTCATCGGCGACGTTCGCGGCCTCGGCCTGCTGCTCGGCGTTGAACTCGTGCAGGACCGCCAGTCCCGCGCCCCCGCCCACGCGCTCGGCGCCCTCACCACGCAGAAATGCTTCGAAAAGGGCCTCAGCATGAACATCCGCCGCAGGCCGGAGCGCGGCTCGGTCTGGCGCATCGCCCCACCACTCACGGTGTCGCACGACGAAATCGACCGCGCCGTCACCATTCTCGACGAAGCCCTGCGCGAGAGCCTCGATGAACTGGCGCTGAGCCCGGCGGCTTAGAGAGTGTTTTAGATCTCAGAAGAAAGAATCTTCTTTTTCTGAAGAAAAAGAAGCAAAAAGACTTTCGTTCTTGCTGCCGGCGTGGGCCATCGAGCGCGTTTGGGGCCCAGGTCGGCAATTACGGCGAAAGCTTCGAGCGCAATCTCGGCCCGCTCGGGGTCGAGCGCGGCTATAACCGGCTGTGGACCGATGGCGGCCTGATGTTCGCGCCGCTTCTCAGATAGCGGTCACGCCGGACTGCCTGCCGTGCGCTCACGGCAGGCGTCGCCGCATTGAGGCATGACGGATCGATCCGCATAGTGTCGGCAGCGGAGGGCCCCGGCCTCGCCGCCTGACCTGTGGCGAGACCCCTCGATGGCTGAGCCGGACACCACGACCGCTGCCTCCCCGCGCGACGGCCTGCCAACCCGGCAGCGCAACGCCGCACTGGTGGCCATCCTACTCTCGATGGCACTCGCCACGCTCGACAGCGCCATCACCAACACCGCCTTGCCGACCATCGGCGCCGATCTCGGCACCGATGCCGAAACCTCGATCTGGGTGGTCAGCGCCTACCAGATCGCCATGGTCGCAGCCTTGCTGCCGCTTGCCTCGCTCGCCGATATCCTCGGCCACAAGCGGATCTATATCGCCGGGCTCGTGGTGTTCACCGTGGCGTCGCTCGCCTGTGGGCTGGCCTGGACACTGCCGTTGCTGGCCGCCGCGCGCGGCATCCAGGGCCTCGGCGGCGCCGCCATCATGAGCGTCAACCTCGCGCTGATCCGCTTCATCTTCCCAGCCGCCCAGCTCGGCCGCGGCGCCGGCATCAACGCCCTCGTGGTGGCGCTGTCGTTCACCGTCGGCCCCACGGTGGCCTCGGCCATCCTGTCGGTCGCAAGCTGGCACTGGCTGTTCCTGATCAACGTGCCGACCGGGGCGCTGGCGTTCTTCCTCGGCCAGCGCAACCTGCCGGTCACCGCCACCAACGGCGCCCGCTTCGACGGCCCCGCCGCGGTGCTGACGGCGCTCACCTTCTCGCTGTTCATCTTCGGCCTCAACGCCTTCGGCCACGGTTCCGGATGGCCGCTGGTCTCAGCCGAACTCGTCGGCTCGCTGATCTGCGCCGCCGCCCTGCTGCGCCGCCAGCGCGGCCACCCCGCGCCGATGCTGGCGGTCGACCTGTTCAAGCTGCCGGTGTTCGCGCTGTCCTCGTTGACCTCGATCTGCTCGTTCACCACCCAGGGCCTGGCCTTCGTCTCGTTGCCGTTCCTGCTGCAGATCGGCCTCGGCCACTCCCAGGTCGAAACCGGTTTCCTCATCACCCCCTGGCCGGCGATGGTCGCCATCATGGCCCCGATCGCCGGCCGACTGTCCGACCGCTACCCCCCCGGCCTGCTCGGCGGCATCGGCCTCGCCATGCTCGCCACCGGCATGGCCGCGATGGCCTCGCTGCCGGCCGCACCGGATGTGCCCGATCTCGTCTGGCGGCTGATGCTGTGCGGCGCCGGCTTCGGCTTTTTCCAGTCGCCCAATTTGCGCGCCTTGATGTCGAGCGCGCCCCCGCGCCGCAGCGGCGGCGCCAGCGGCATCGTCGCCACCTCGCGCATGGTCGGCCAGGCCACCGGCGCCGCCCTGGTGGCGCTGTGCTTCGAACTGTCGCAAACCAGGGCGCCGGTGCTGGCGCTGTGGATCGGCTGCGGCTCAGCCGCCATCGGCTGTGGCGCCAGCTTCCTGCGCCTCGTCGTCGCCAAGAAAGGACCCGCGGCATGACCGAGATCGACGACACCCACGATCCCCGCCGTATCAGCTGGGTCGCCTCCGCCAACGGCCATCCGGACTTCCCGATCCAGAACCTGCCGCTCGGCTGCTTCAGCCACGGTGGCCAGCCCCCGCGCGGCGGCATCGCCATCGGCGACGACATCCTGGACCTCGAAGCCCTCGCCCACGCCCGCCTGCTCACCGGCGACGCCCAACGCGCCGTCGAAATCGCCGGCCGCTCCAGCCTGAACAGCTTCCTCGCCCTCGGCCCCGGCCCACGCACCCTGCTGCGCCGGGCGGTCTCGGCCCTGCTCGACAGCCGATCCCGCCCTCATCCAGACCTGCTGCGCCCCGCCGCCGACTGCACGATGCACCTGCCCGCCGCCATCGGCGACTACACCGATTTCTACGCCGGCATCCAGCACGCCACCAACGTCGGCCGCATGCTCAGGCCGGACGCACCGCTGGGCCCGAACTACAAATACGTGCCGATCGGCTACCACGGCCGCGCCTCCTCGATCGTCGCCTCCGGCACCGACGTCCGCCGCCCGAACGGCCAGCGCAAGCCGGCGCGCGATCCGCAGCCCAGCTTCGGCCCCTCGCGCAACCTCGACTATGAGCTCGAACTCGGCATCTGGATCGGTCCCGGCAACCCGCTCGGCACACCGATTCCAGTCGCCGAGGCCGCAGATCACATCGCCGGCTTCTGCCTGTTGAACGACTGGTCGGCACGCGACATCCAGGGCTGGGAATACCAGCCGCTCGGTCCGTTCCTGGCCAAAAGCTTCGCCTCGACGATCTCGCCCTGGATCATCACCCCCGAAGCCATGGCGCCGTTCCGCCTGCCGCAAGACCCCAGGGCATCCGGCGATCCCGCGCCGTTGGACTACCTGTTCGATCCCGCCGACCAAGCCGGCGGCGCGCTGAACCTGACGCTGGAAGTCACGCTGAACACCCCCGGCCTGCGCGCGAAGGGATTGCCGCCGCACCGCATGTCGATCGGCGAAGCCCGCCACATGTATTGGACGCCGGCCCAGCTCGTCGCCCACCATGCCAGCGCCGGCTGCAACCTGCGCCCAGGTGACCTGTTCGGCACCGGCACGCTCTCCGGCCCCACCCCCACCAGCGCCGGATCGTTGCTGGAAATAAGCCAGGGCGGCCGCAATCCGCTCGAATTGGAATCCGGCGAGGTCCGCCGCTTCCTTGAAGACGGTGACACAATTCGATTGTATGCTCGCGCGAATCGAGCAGGTTACGTATCGATTGGGTTCGGCCCGTGCGCCGGTACAATCGTGCCCGCCCTGGCCTGATCGCATATATGCCGCGCCGCCGCGGTTTCGGTCTCGAGCGGCATCAGTTTGACACCGATACGTTTTACCAGATCTATACCGAGTCCCGTCCGGTTTGCCTCAAGCGAGAGGTGAGAGGCCTGCGATGACTGTCAAAGCCAACGCCGCGATCCTGTTCGCCGATATCGCCGGCAGCATGCGTCTGTATCAGGGCCTGGGCGACGAGCGTGCCAGCGTGGTGGTGGCGCGCTGCATCCACACGATGTCCGACATGGTGCGCGCCTCCGCCGGCACCGTCGTGCGCGTCGTCGGCGACGAGGTGCTGGCCACCTTCCCGCACGCCGACGCCGCCGCCGACGCCGCCATCGCCATCCAGGCGGCGATCTCCAACATGCCGCCAGAGCTCGGCCGCCCGCTCGGCATCCGCGTCGGCATGCATTTCGGCGAAATCCTGCAGGACGGCCCGGAGCTTTACGGCGACGCCGTCAACGTCGCCGCCCGCATGGTCGGCCAGGCCAAGGCCGGCGAGATCCTGCTCACCGGCAGCACCGCCGCCACCCTGAAGGGCCAGGCTGCCGACATGGCGCGCACCCTCGGCCCGATCGACATCAAGGGCCACACCGAGGCGATCGAGATCTGCGAGATCGTCTGGAAAAGCGAAGAAGCCACAATGATGTTCCGCGCGCCGTCAGCCAGCGCCATGGAACGCCGCCCGGTGATGCCGCGCGTCGCCTTCGAGCACGCCGGCGGCCGCACGGTGATGACCGACCACCGCAGTACCCTTACCTTCGGCCGCGAACAGCGCAACGACGTGGTGATCATGGGCGCCAAGGTGTCGCGCCAGCACGCCTTCGTCGAATGCCGCAACGGCCGTGTGGTGCTGGTCGACCAAAGTGCCAACGGCACCTATGTGGTGCCGCACGGCGGCACCGGCTTTCATCTGCACCGTGACAGCGTGGTACTCACCGGTGCCGGCCGCATCGGCCTCGGCGAGGAACCGCAAGACAACGCGCTGGTGACGATCCGCTACGAAACCGCCGCGGAAACCGCCGACGCCGGCGCCCTCGGTCCCACCGACACATAACGCGACTGCGCGAAATCAGCCGCATCGATATCCGGCGTCCGCCCTGACATCAGGTCGGCCAGCACCTTCCCGGACCCGCAGCTCATCGTCCACCCCAGCGTGCCGTGCCCGGTGTTGGTCCATAGGTTGGCGATCTTCGTCGGCCCCACCACCGGCGTGCCATCCGGCGTCATCGGCCGCAGCCCGGTCCAAAACGTCGCCTGGGTGAGATCGCCGCCATCGGGGAACATGTCCGACACCGACTTCTCCAGCGTCGCCCGCCGCGGCCCGCGCAGCGTCTGGCTGAACCCCGCCAGCTCCGCCGTGCCACCCACGCGAATACGGCTGCCCAGCCGGGTGATCGCCACCTTGTAGGTCTCATCCATCACAGTCGAGACCGGTGCCGCGTCCGGATCGGTGATCGGAATGGTAATCGAGTAGCCCTTCACCGGATACACCGGCAGGTTGATGCCAAACGGCCGCAGCAGCTTCGGCGAATAGCTTCCCATCGCCACCACATAGCTGTCGGCGGTGAGGTTGCCCGAACTCGTCACCACATGCCGGACCCGCCCGGCCTCGACGGCGAGGCCCAGGATATCGACGCCCTGGCGGAACTGCACGCCAAGCCCCTCGGCGATCTGGGCCAAACGCTGGGTGAACACATGCGCATCGCCGGTCTCATCGCCCGGCAGTTGAAGGCCGCCGACAAACTTTCCAGCGACGCGGGCCAAGGCCGGCTCGGCCTGGATGCAGCCGGCGGGGTTCAGCACGTGGTAAGGCACCTTGTAGGTGTCGAGCACGTCGGTGTCGTCGGTCACGTGGTCGAGCTGCTTTTGCGTGCGGAACAGCTGCAAGGTGCCGGCAGTGCGCTGGTCGTATTCGATGCCGGTGTCCTCGCGCAGCTCGGCCAGCATGTCGCGGCTGTACTCGGCAAGCCGGACCATGCGGCCCTTGTTGCGGCGATAGGCCTCCTCGGTGCAGTTGGCGAGCATGCGTGCCAGCCAGCCATACAGCCGCGGCTCCAGCATCGGCCACAGCACCAACGGGCTGTGCTTCATCATCATCCAGCGCAGCGCCTTAACCGGAATCCCCGGCGCCGCCCACGGCGCCGAATAGCCCGGCGACACCTGCCCGGCATTGGCAAAGCTGGTCTCCATGCCCGGCGCCGGCTGGCGGTCGATCACCACAACCTCATGCCCGGCCCGCGCGAGGTAATACGCCGAGGTCACACCGACAACGCCGCTGCCGAGGATCAAAACTTTCATGGTCCGGTCTTTCAGCCGCCAATGACGCAGCGGGCGTAGCGTGAGCCGAGGCTCGTCAAGAGTTCGTAGCCGATCGTGCCTGCCGCCCGCGCGGCGGCGTCGATGTCGTGATGCTCGCCGATCAGCTCGACCAGCGTTCCCACGCCGATCTCACCTGGAAAATCCGTGACATCAAGAATGATGCTGTCCATCGAAACCCGGCCCACCACCGCTAGCCGCTTGCCATTCAGCCACGCCTGGGCGCGGCTGCTGCCGCTGCGCAGGAAGCCATCGGCATAGCCGACGGCCACGGTTGCCAGCCGCATCGGCCGCTCGGCGACCTCGGTATGGCCATAGCCGACCCCGGCGCCCACCGGCACCTGGCGGGTCTGCATCACCCGGCCATGCAGTTGAACAACAGGGCTCAACGGGTTCGCGACGCCGCCCTGCGGCGCCACGCCATACAGCGCCGCACCCGGGCGAACGAGGTCGAAATGATAGTCCGGACCCAGGAAAATCCCGCTGGACGCCGCCAGGCTGGCGGGCACGCCAGGGAACCGCAGCAGCATGCGCCGGAAACAAGCAAGCTGCGCCGCATTGGCGGGGTGTGCGGCATCGTCGGCGCAGGCGAGGTGGCTCATCACGAACCGCAGGTCGATGCCGGTGAAGGCATCGCCATCGTCCAACAGCGCCTCAAGCTCGTCTTCCGTCAGCCCAAACCGCGACATGCCGCTGTCCAGCTGCAACAACGCCGGCAGCGTCGCCGACATCGCCGCCGCAAAAGCGCGATAGCCCGCGACCTGTTCCAACGAGTTCAACACCGGAATGATGGCGTTGGCCTGAAACAGCGGCTCCGCCCCCGGGGTCGGGCCGTGCAGCACGATGATCTCAGCGTCGGGCACCGCCGGGCGCAGCGCGATCGCCTCGCTGAGGTGCGCCACAAAAAAAGTCCGGCAGCCCTCGCCTGCCAGCGTACGCGCCACCAAGGCGGCGCCAAGACCGTAGCCATCGGCCTTCACCACGGCGGCGCAGGTGGTGCGGCCGAGGCGGGATTTCAGCAGACTGTAATTGGCGCGGATCGCCGCGAGGTCGATGGTGATCACGGCGCCGGCGTGACCGATCGCGGCGGCTTCGGCGCTGAGGCGTGCATCTGTCATGGCCGGTGGGTTCCAATCCATCGCTGCAGCGCCCTCGCTCGACTCGCGGCCCCATTGCCGCGAACACCCAAAATCATACGCAGCAAGCTGCCGAATTTTCCGCTTTTCGATCGCAGATCCTATTTTTGTGACCATCAATGCGATAGAAACAACGAATAATTCGCAGAATCGACGAAGCCATGAGCGACAAGATCGACGACCACATGATCCGCCTGCTGCGCGCCGATGGCCGCATCAGCAATGCCGACCTCGCCGAGCGCGTCGGCCTGTCGCCCTCGGCCTGCCTGCGCCGCCTGCGCCTGCTCGAAAGCCGCGGCATCATCCGCGGCTACACCGCCATCATCGACGAACAACCGAACAGCGCCGACACCATCGTCATCGTGCAGATCACCCTCGAACGCCAAACCGACGAATGCTTCACCCGCTTCGAACTGGCCGCCCGCCGCTGCGCCGAAATCCGCGAATGCTATCTGATGACCGGAGCCTTCGACTACCAGCTCACCGTCGCCGCCTCCGACACTGGCGACTACGAACGCATTCACAAGGACCTGCTCTCTCGCCTGCCAGGCGTCGCCCGCATCCAATCGAATTTCGCCATCCGCCGGGTGATCCAGGCCCCCGGACGCTGAACGCACCGGGGAGACGCGGACCCGGCAGCCGCCTATGCTCGCAGCCCGCACGCAGATGAGACCCGTCCATGCCCCAGCCGATCCGCATCGCCGTTCTGCAGTTCTCCCACGAGACCGTCACCTTCCTGCCCAACGACACCGAGCTGTCGGATTTCATCTACCCCGGGTCCCCCGCCAGCGGTGAGGCGCTGCTGGCCACCGACCCCACCGGATACATGGGTGGGTTCGTGAAGCAGGCCCGCGAATACGACGGCGTCGAACTCATCGGCATCGAAAGCCCGCTCTGGCCGAAAACCGGCACCGGCTCCGGCTGGGTCACCAACGCGGCCTTCGAAACCTTCACAGCCAGGATGCTCGACCAACTCGGCGCGCAAGGCCCGTTCGACGGCGCCTACCTGTGCGTCCACGGCGCCATGGCGGTCCGCGGCGTACCCCGCCCCGAAGCCGAACTCGCCCGCCGGGTCCGCGCCGTGTTGGGCCCGAATGCCCGCATCGCCGGCACCTTCGACCCGCACGGCAACGAGGACGCCGAATTCCTCGTCCACGCCGACATGGCCTTCGCGGTGAAATACTTCCCGCACTACGACACCTACCTGCAAGGCGAACGCGCGGCCCGCTGCCTGATCCGCGCCATCCGCGGCGACTACGCCCCCGCCACCGCCACCATCGAAGTGCCGATCATCTCGCCCACCGTCGTGCAATGGACCGGCGCCTCACCCTGGAGCGACCTTGTGCAACGCGCGCTGACCTGGGAAGCCCGCGAGCCCGACGTCTTCGTCAACGTCTTCTTCGGCTTCCCCTGGAGCGACGTGCCGGACGTCGGCATGACCATCCAGGCCATGAGCAACGGCAAACCCGCTTTGGCCCGCAAGATCGCCGCCGACATGGCGGATTTCGCCTGGCGCAAGCGCGAAGCCCTGCTCGGCAGCGTCCGCATCCACAGCGTGCCCGACAGCGTCGCCCTGGCCGAAGCAGCCGTCGCCGAAGCCCGCTCCCCCGTCGTCCTCGCCGACTACAGCGACCGCTCGGGGGCCGCCACCTTCATCCTGCGCGAGATCATCGACCGCGGCCTGAAGCGCACGCTGATCGCCACCATCACAGACGCCGAAGCCGTCGCCCACGTTCTCGCCAGCCGGGCCGCCATCGGCGACGCCTTCGACATGGAAATCGGTGGCAAGACCGACATCTCCGCCGGCGACCCCGTGCGCATCCAGGGTCACATCCTCGGCTTCGGCACCGGCACCGGCCGCGCCGCCGGGCAATCCTGGGTGCATGTCGGCTTCGGCGACGGCAACGTGGTGATCGTCAGCCCGTTCCTGGTGCAGATCCAGGAGACCTCCAGCATCACCGCATCCGGGTTGAATCTGACCGACTTCGACGTCTTCGTCATCAAGTCCCGCGCCCACTTCCGCCGCGGTTTCGACGACAGCGGCTTCGCCCCCACCATTCTGCTCGTCGAACCGCCAGAGCCCTTCATGGGCACCGTCCGGCTCGACGCCCTGACCTACGACAACGTCGACCTCAGCAAATTCTACCCATACGGAAGCCCCAGCTTCCCCGCCACCGCATGACCGTCCGCCTCCTCGTTCTGGTCCTCGCCGGCCTGGTGTTCGGCGCCTTCTGGATCTTCGACCCGGTCGCCCTCACCCAGCTCGGCGCCAGTTGCGCCCTCGGCCATTGCGGCATCAGCTCGCGCATGCTGCTGGCCATCGCCGGTGGCATCGTGGCCGCAGCCCTGGTGCTGCGCGCCATCCGCCGTCATCGTGCACCCCCGGCCAAACGACCGCTGCCGGTGATCATCATGCCCAAGCAGGCCAAGCCGCTGCGCGATATCACGACCCCGCCCAAACCCCGCAAGCCCCGCGCCGCCAAAGCCACCCAAGCCTCCCAAGCCTCCGCGTCCGCGTCCGCCCGCACCCGAAGGAAACCGCGATGACCGAAACCGTCGATGCCATCCTCGAAAGCCCCGGCTACAAATCGGCCGTCGCCGTGCTCGACCGCGAGCATGACCGCATTGTCGAGGACATCATCCGGCTCACCGAAATCGCCTCGCCGCCATTCGGCGAAGACGTCCGCGGCGACGCCTACCTCGCCATGCTGCGCGAGCACGGCCTCGAGGACGTCGAGAAAGACGCCGTCGGCAACGTCATGGGCCTGCGCCGCGGCATCGGCAACGGCCCGCTGATCGTCGTCGCAGCCCACCTCGACACCGTCTTCCCCGCCGGCACCGACGTGAAGGTCCGCCGGGAAGGCACCAAGCTCTACGCCCCCGGCATCGGCGACGACACCCGCAGCCTCGCCGTGCTGCTCGGCTTCATGCGCGCCTTGGACGAGGCCGGTATCACCACCACCAGCGACATCCTGTTCGTCGGCGACGTCGGCGAGGAAGGCCTCGGCGACCTCCGCGGCGTCCGCCATCTGTTTCACGAAGGCAAATACAAAGACCGCATCAAGGCGTTCTTCACCGTCGACAGCCCCGAAATGGGCATGATCGCCACCGGCGGCGTCGGCTCGCGCCGCTACCGCGTGACGTTCCGCGGCCCCGGCGGCCACAGCTACGGCGCCTTTGGCCTGGTCAGCCCGATGAACGCCATGGCCCAGGCCATCGCCGAACTCGCCCGCGTGCAGGTGCCGGCAAGGCCGAAGACCACCTACAGCGTCAGCGTCGCCGGCGGCGGCACCTCGGTGAACGCCATCCCAAACGAAACCTGGATGGAGGTCGACCTACGCTCCGAATCCCCCGCCGAGCTTGAGCGGCTGGAAAAGCGGTTCCACAACGTCGTCGCCGAGGCCGTCGACGGCGAAAACCACGCCCGCAGCATCGCCCAGGGTCCGATTTCCGCCGATGCCAAGCTGATCGGCGACCGCCCCGCCGGCAGCACGCCACTTGACAGCGACATCGTTCGCCACGCCACCGCCGCCATCAAGGCGCACGGCTTCGACGTCCGTTGCGGCGCCTCCTCCACCGACGCCAACATCCCGATGGCGCTCGGCATCCCCGCCATCAAGATCGGCAGCGGCGGCACCGGCGGCCGCGCACACTCGCTGGAAGAATGGATCGACGTCGACAAAGCGCCCAGCCTCAGCGGCATGTCGGCCACCCTTACGGCGATCCTGGCGGTTGCGGGGGTGGCGCGCTAACCCAGGTCGCCACCGCCTCAGTCCCGGCCGGGGCCAACTGATACAGCCCCGGCCGAACCCGCTCGAACCAGCCATACACATTGCGATGCAGGATGCTCTGGGCATCCTCGGCCAGCGCCGTCAGGTCACGCGGCCGCAGCGGCCCGGCCTGCAGAGCCGCCGCACAGTCCAGCGCGCGCTGGCGATACGCCGTCATGATCGGCTTGCGCGTCGAACCACCGCTGGTCGGGTCGCCGCGCCGCGCGGCATGCTCCTTCAACACCCGCTTGCGTTCTCCCACGTTCGGACGCGGCTTGTACGGCGCCGGTTCGGCGATCACCTCAACCCGCCCCCGCTTCGGATCGACGGTGAACAGCCCCAACCCGAGCAACCGGCACAGCCGGTGCACCCGCCGATCGGTATCCCGCCCCCGCCTGCTCGCCGTCACCGCCAGCCACACCTCGTCCGCCACCCGCAGCCGATCGACCGCCTGCAGCACAAGCTCAAGCGTGAACGACAGCTTCATTTCGGTGATTACCAAAAGCGGCGCCTCGCCTACGCGCACCGCCACGATGTCGCAGCCGCGGATCTCGCCCTTCACCACAAAGCCGCGCGCTTCGAGAAACGCCTTCAGCGCCGGATAAAGCGATGTCTCGGCCGGTGCCGGAGTCTTCAAGGCTGGTGCTGGTCTGCTGGACATACGCCCAGACTAGAGCGTGATGACTGAAGGTGGAATCACCGAGAAGTCTGAATCACGCGATCAAACAAGAGATTACATCATGATGATTTTGCCTATCAAAAATCATCATGGTCTCATCAGCCCGGTCCCGCGCCGGAATCGGCTTTTGGTCTCCTCACGCAACAGGCTTCGCGGCACCTGCGAGACTCGACACGACGATGTGAACCGTGAGCTGATGCTATTGTGTTAGATGCTCGCCCTTAAGGCAGCGCTATGATGTTTCAATATACAAACCAGATACTGAGACACTTATTGCAAATGGTGCATCCAGGTTACCCGTGATTAAGTAGTATCCCCATAACGTTTGTAGTGACCTCACTGCCGATGCGGTGTACGTTTTTTGGGAACTCAGCCCGCAACACGCCGGGCTGGCGATGCAATTCGGGTTCAGACGGGCGTGCAACGTCCTCGCCCTTTAGGATGATATGGTGTTTTTGAACTCGACTCGTTTAGCACCAGCCTCTGCCGGCCACCGCCGCCCTGGCATCTGGATCATCTGACAGTGCCAGGACGTCAAACATCAGGCGCTGTGAAACCGCCGTCCATCGGTCTGTCGGTGCGCGCCTCGCCGTTGTTGCTGGCCATGCTGGCGATCTCCCTGGTCTGGATCAGCATCGGCGCGCATCTCTACCAGGAACACGCGGAAAACCGCGCGTCGGCGATCGAAAACACCGGCAACCTGGCACGCGGCTTCGGCGAAAACGTCAATCGCACCATCGAAGGCGTGGACCAGATCATGAAGGTCCTGCGCAACGCCTACGCAGCGGACCCAAAGCATTTCGATCTCGCCAAACTGGTACCAGGCAACGACATCCTTGACGCCGTGACCCTGCAGATTTCAGCCGTCGACCGAAGTGGCATCATGACCGCCAGCAACCTGCCT
>Ga0302157_10004380_pt1 | contig 15395 bp, 14 predicted proteins | sample I_Bog_N3_3_FD_193502 | JGI IMG/M metagenome (GOLD analysis project Ga0302157, IMG submission 193502) | Peat permafrost microbial communities from Stordalen Mire near Abisko, Sweden - I_Bog_N3_3 | ecosystem: Environmental > Terrestrial > Soil > Wetlands > Peat | place: Sweden: Abisko, Stordalen...
ATCCCGGTTATCGGCGTAGTCGATACCAACAGCAGCCCTGAAGGCGTTGACTACATCATCCCAGGCAACGATGACGCCATCCGCGCCATCCAGCTGTACATGGGTTCGATGGCTGACGCTGTGATCCGTGGCCGCAACAACAACGGTGGCGGTACCGTCGAGTTCGCTACTGAAGAAGCTCCGGTCGCCGCAGCTGAGTAATTGACGCCCTGGCGTTGACTCAGTAAGCAAAAAGGGGGCTTGGCCCCCTTTTTGCCACCTCGAAAACCGTTTGTCGGTGGTGCCGCTACAGCCTTTGTAATGTGCAGCCGCTACAACGGGGTCGGGAAGAATTGAACGCCCGTTCGATCGGGTGGAATGGTTGATAACCTATCCAAGAGGAATTTTGAAATGGCAGAGATTACTGCAGCGTTGGTCAAAGAACTGCGCGAGCGTACCGGCGAAGGCATGATGGACTGCAAGAAAGCCTTGACCAAGGCTGACGGCGACATCGAAAAAGCCATTGATGACATGCGCGCTTCGGGCGCCATCAAGGCTGCCAAGAAAGCAGGCAACATTGCTGCTGAAGGCGCCATCGCAATCAAGGGCGACGGCAAGGCTGCCGTGATCCTGGAAGTGAACTCGCAGACCGACTTCCTGGCTCTGCAAGACGACTTCAAGGCCTTCGTTGCTGCCAGCGTTGAAAAAGCCTTCGCTGACAAACTGACCGACGCAGCTCCGCTGATCGCCGCTCAGGAATCGGCACGTGAAGCCCTGGTTGCCAAAGTCGGCGAAAACGTCAACATCCGTCGCCTGGCTCGTATCGAAGGTGATGTGGTCGGCGCTTACCTGCACGGCAACAAGATCGGTGTGGTTGTGGCCCTCAAAGGCGGCAACGAAGACCTGGCCAAAGACGTTGCCATGCACGTTGCGGCAACCAACCCTGAGTTCCTGCTGCCATCGCAGGTCTCCGCTGAAGCCATCGAACGCGAAAAAGGCGTTTTCCTGAGCCTCAACGAAGACAAGATCAAAGGCAAGCCAGCTGAAATCGTTGAAAAAATGGTCAGCGGCCGTATCAGCAAGTTCCTGGCTGAAGCCAGCCTGGTTGAACAAGCTTTCGTTAAAAACCCGGAAGTCACCGTGGGTGCCCTGGTCAAGAAAGCCGGCGCTGAAATCGTTTCCTTCACTTACTTCAAAGTAGGTGATGGCATCGAGAAGCCAGTGGACAACTTCGCTGAAGAAGTTGCTGCTCAGCTGGCTGCCAACAAGCAATAAGACGGTTTTCAACTGTCGACCCAAGAGGCTGCCCGCTCACGCGCGCAGCCTCTTTTCAAATGGGAGGAGAGGTTTCTCTTTTTCCACTCGGAACCGTCTTACAAGGATGTGTTCTGATGGCGCTGTAGCAGCGCCAAGCTAGAGTAAGCGCAGGCTGCAAACAGCTCGCAAGATTTTTTAAACGCCGCAGGAGAGATTCGCAATGGCTCAGCAGGGCAGTGGCTATCAAGCTCGCTATAAACGCATTCTACTCAAACTTAGCGGCGAGGCCCTGATGGGCTCGGAAGAGTTCGGGATCGACCCGAAGGTTCTGGATCGCATGGCGCTGGAAGTCGGCCAACTGGTCGGCATCGGCGTTCAGGTCGGTCTGGTGATCGGCGGTGGCAACCTGTTCCGCGGCGCCGCCTTGAGTGCTGCCGGGATGGACCGTGTCACCGGCGACCACATGGGCATGCTGGCCACCGTGATGAACGCGCTGGCGATGCGCGACGCGCTGGAACGTGCGAATATCTCGGCCATCGTGATGTCGGCGATTTCCATGGTCGGCGTGACCGATCACTATGATCGCCGCAAGGCCATGCGTCACCTCAACGCCAAGGAAGTGGTGATCTTCGCGGCCGGTACCGGCAATCCGTTCTTCACCACGGATTCGGCAGCCTGCCTGCGTGCGATTGAAATCGACGCCGATGTGGTGCTCAAGGCGACCAAGGTCGATGGCGTTTACACCGCGGACCCATTCAAAGACCCGCATGCCGAGAAGTTCGATCATCTGACCTACGATGAAGTGCTGGATCGCAAGCTGGGTGTCATGGACCTCACCGCTATCTGCCTGTGCCGCGATCACAAGATGCCGCTGCGCGTATTTAACATGAACAAGCCCGGCGCCCTGCTGAACATCGTACATGGCGGCGCTGAAGGAACCCTGATCGAGGAAGGCCAACAATGATCAACGAAATAAAGAAAGACGCTCAAGAGCGCATGAAGAAGTCCCTCGAATCCCTGGCCCATGCGTTTGGCCGGATTCGTACCGGGCAGGCTCACCCAAGCATCCTGGAAGGCGTCATGGTGCCTTATTACGGCACTGACACCCCGATCAAGCAGGTCGCCAACATCACCGTCAAGGACGCGCGCACTCTGCAGGTCGTGGCGTTCGAGCGCAACATGCTCGGTGCCGTGGACAAGGCGATCGGCAGTGCCGGCCTGAACCTCAATCCGACCAACCTGGGCGAGCTGCTGCTGATCTCGATGCCGGCTCTGACCGAAGAGACTCGCCGTGGTTTCACCAAACAAGCTCGTGAAGAAGCGGAAAACGCTCGTATTGCCGTGCGTAATATCCGTCGCGACGTGCTGGGCGACCTGAAGGACCTGGTCAAGGAAAAAGAGATCAGTGAAGACGAAGAGCGTCGTGCGGCTGACGATATCCAGAAGCTGACCGACAAGTTCGTGGCGGAAATCGAAGTGGCCGTGAAGCAAAAAGAAGCGGACCTGATGGCCGTTTAAGGGTCAGGACGTTTTCATGGAAAAGACCAAGCAGGCTGTGCCGTCCTCGGTGCCGCGCCATGTTGCAATCATCATGGACGGCAATAACCGCTGGGCGAAGAAACGCTTTTTGCCCGGTGTTGCCGGGCACAAGGCTGGCGTCGACGCGGTGCGCGCCGTCATTGAAGTGTGTGCCGAGGCCGGGGTCGAGGTATTGACCCTGTTCGCGTTCTCCAGTGAAAACTGGCAGCGTCCCGCCGACGAAGTCAGTGCCTTGATGGACCTGTTCTTCAAGGCGCTGCGTCGCGAGGCCAAGCGTCTCAACGAGAACAATATCAGCCTGCGGATCATTGGCGACCGCTCGCGCTTTCACCCTGAGCTGCAAGCAGCGATGCGTGAGGCGGAAGCGGCGACGGCCGGCAGCAATCGGTTCATCCTGCAGATCGCCGCCAATTATGGCGGGCAATGGGATATCGCCCAGGCAGCTCAGCGCCTGGCCCGTGAAGTACAGGCCGGGCATCTGCGCCCGGACGATATCACCCCCGAACTGCTGCAGACCTGCCTGGCCACCGGCGACCTGCCGTTGCCGGACCTGTGCATCCGTACCGGTGGCGAACATCGCATCAGCAATTTCCTGTTGTGGCAGTTGGCCTATGCCGAGCTGTATTTCTCCGACCTGTTCTGGCCGGACTTCAAACACGAAGCCATGCGCAATGCGCTGGCCGATTTTGCTTCCCGCCAGCGTCGCTTCGGTAAAACGAGCGAACAGGTCGAAGCAGGAGCCCGGGTTTAATGCTCAAGCAACGCATCATCACGGCACTCATTCTCCTGCCCATCGCCTTGTGCGGGTTCTTCCTGCTCGAAGGCGCGGGCTTTGCGCTGTTCATCGGCCTGGTCGTCACCCTCGGCGCCTGGGAATGGGCGCGCCTGGCGGGGTTTGAAGCGCAGCCGGCCCGCGTGGCCTATGCGGCGCTGGTCGCGGTGCTGCTGTTCTTCATGTACATCCTGCCCAACCTGGCGCCCTGGGTGCTGGGGGCCGCGGTGTTGTGGTGGGGCCTGGCGGCGTTCCTGGTGCTGACCTATCCGCGCACCAGCGCGCACTGGTCGACCACCGCGAGCAAGCTGGTGATCGGTTTCCTGATCCTGTTGCCGGCCTGGCAAGGCTTGATCCTGATCAAGCAGGAGCCGTTGGGCAACTGGTTGATCATGGCGGTGATGATCCTGGTCTGGGGCGCCGATATCGGTGCCTACTTTTCCGGCAAGGCCTTCGGCAAGCGCAAGCTGGCGCCGTCGGTCAGCCCGGGCAAGAGCTGGGAAGGTGTCTACGGCGGCCTGGCTCTGAGCCTGGTGATCACCGCGGTGGTCGGGGTCGTACGCGGCTGGGGCGCCGGGCAGATGATTGCCAGCCTGCTGGGTGCGGCGCTGATCGTGGTGATTTCGGTGGTCGGTGACTTGACCGAAAGCATGTTCAAGCGCCAATCGGGGGTCAAGGACAGCAGCAACCTGTTGCCTGGGCATGGCGGTATCCTCGATCGTATCGATAGCCTGACGGCGGCCATTCCGACCTTCGCCGTACTCCTGTGGATCGCTGCATCGTGAGCCGCCCACAGCAAATTACCGTTCTGGGTGCCACCGGTTCCATCGGCCTGAGCACCCTGGATGTCATCGCCCGTCACCCGCAGCGTTACCAGGCCTTTGCCTTGAGCGGTTTCAGCCGGCTGGCCGAGCTGTTTGCCCTGTGCGTGCGGCATCGTCCGCGTTATGCGGTGGTGCCTGAGGCGTCCGCGGCGCGTGGTTTGCAGGAGCAGCTGCGTAGCGCTGGCCTGGCGACCGAAGTGCTGGTGGGGGAGGCGGGCTTGTGCCAGATCGCCGCCGATCCCGAGGTCGATGCGGTGATGGCGGCGATCGTCGGCGCGGCGGGCTTGCGTCCTACGCTGGCGGCGGTCGAAGCCGGCAAGAAGATTCTGCTGGCTAATAAGGAGGCGCTGGTGATGACCGGTGCACTCTTTATGCAGGCGGTGCGCAAGAGCGGTTCGGTGCTGCTGCCGATCGATAGTGAACACAATGCGATTTTCCAGTGCCTGCCCCAGGATCACGCCCGTGGCCTGGCGGCGGTCGGTGTGCGACGGATTCTGCTGACCGCCTCGGGCGGTCCGTTCCGGCAAACACCGCTGGGCGAACTGGCCGATGTCACCCCCGAGCAGGCGTGCGCCCATCCCACCTGGTCGATGGGGCGCAAGATTTCGGTCGACTCGGCGAGCATGATGAACAAGGGCCTGGAGCTGATCGAGGCGTGCTGGTTGTTCGATGCCAAGCCGTCCCAGGTCGAGGTGGTGATCCACCCGCAGAGTGTGATTCACTCCCTGGTCGATTACGTTGATGGTTCGGTTCTGGCGCAGTTGGGTAACCCGGACATGCGCACGCCGATCGCCAATGCCCTGGCCTGGCCTGAGCGGATCGACTCCGGCGCGGCGCCGCTGGACCTGTTTGCCGTGGCGCGCCTGGATTTCCAGGCCCCGGACGAACAGCGTTTTCCTTGCCTGCGCCTGGCCCGCGAAGCGGCCGAGGCCGGAGGCAGTGCGCCGGCGATGTTGAACGCGGCGAATGAAGTCGCGGTGGCGGCATTTCTCGAACGGCGCATCCGTTACCTCGAGATCGCGAGTATCATCGAGGACGTTTTAAACCTGGAGCCGGTGGTCGCGGTCAACGAGCTCGACGCGGTATTCGCGGCAGACGCCAAGGCCAGGGCCCTGGCCGAGCAATGGCTGAGTCGCCACGGGCGATGAATCTGGCGTAGCCTTCGGGGCTGTCGGCACCTGGGATTGCGGAGAAAGTAAATGAGCGCGCTCTATATGATAGTCGGCACCCTGGTGGCCCTGGGTGTGCTGGTGACCTTCCACGAATTCGGCCACTTCTGGGTGGCCCGTCGTTGCGGCGTCAAGGTCCTGCGTTTTTCCGTGGGCTTCGGCATGCCGCTGCTGCGTTGGCACGATCGCCAGGGCACCGAGTTCGTGGTTGCCGCGATTCCGTTGGGCGGCTACGTGAAAATGCTCGACGAGCGTGAGGCTGAAGTCCCGCCGGAGCTGCTCGACCAGGCTTTCAACCGCAAGTCGGTGCGCCAGCGTATTGCAATCGTCGCCGCCGGCCCGATTGCCAACTTTCTCCTGGCCATCGTGTTTTTCTGGGGCCTGGCGATGCTCGGCAGCCAGCAGGTGCGTCCAGTCATCGGTACCGTGGAAAGCGGCAGCCTGGCCGAGAAGGCCGGCTTGAGCAGCGGTCAGGAAATCGTTGCTGTCGACGGCGAACCGACCACCGGCTGGGGCGCGGTCAATCTTCAGTTGGTGCGTCGCCTGGGGGAAAGCGGCACCCTGCAATTGCGGGTCCGTGAGCCTGGCTCGACGGCCGACTCGCCGCGCGAACTGGCGCTGGACCACTGGTTGCAAGGCGCCGATGAGCCCGATCCGATCAAGTCCCTGGGGATTCGCCCATGGCGTCCGGCGCTGGCGCCGGTGCTGGCCGAACTCGATCCGAAGGGCCCGGCCCAGGCCGCCGGCCTCAAGACCGGCGACCGCCTGTTGGCGGTGAATGACCAGCCCCTGAACGATTGGCAGCAGGTGGTGGATTGGGTCCGTGTACGTCCTGATACCAAAATTGTGCTGCACGTCGAGCGTGATGGTGCTCAAATCGACGTCCCGCTGACCCTGGCCAGCCGCGGCGAAGGCAAGATGGCGAGTGGTTATCTGGGGGCCGGCGTCAAGGCGGTGGACTGGCCGCCGGAGATGGTCCGAGAGGTCAGTTACGGGCCTCTGGCGGCGATTGGCGAAGGTGCTCGACGCACTTGGACCATGAGCGTCCTGACCCTGGACTCGCTGAAGAAAATGTTGTTCGGCGAGCTCTCGGTAAAAAACTTGAGTGGACCGATAACCATTGCTAAAGTGGCGGGCGCTTCGGCCCAGTCGGGCGTCGCTGATTTCCTGAATTTCCTGGCTTATCTGAGTATCAGCCTGGGGGTTCTGAATTTGTTGCCCATCCCGGTACTGGATGGGGGGCATTTGCTGTTTTATCTGATCGAGTGGGCGCGTGGTCGTCCCTTGTCGGATCGGGTGCAAGGTTGGGGGATTCAGATCGGTATCAGTTTGGTGGTTGGGGTGATGTTGCTTGCCCTGGTCAACGATCTGGGTCGACTGTAACGCTTCGCGAAAATTGCGAATCTGCCGCATTGTGCGGCAGTTTGTTTATTGCCAGTTGGAATAAGAAAGGACTTCATGAAACGTCTGCTGCTAACTGCGGTTCTCACCGTATTGATGATCGCCGAAGTTCACGCCGAGTCCTTCACTATCTCCGATATTCGTGTCAACGGCCTCCAGCGGGTATCCGCTGGTAGCGTGTTTGGCGCGTTACCGTTGAATGTCGGGGAGCAAGCGGATGACCGTCGCCTGGTGGAATCCACTCGCGCGCTGTTCAAAACCGGTTTCTTCCAGGATATCCAGCTGGGGCGCGAAGGTAACGTCCTGGTCATCACGGTCGTCGAACGACCTTCGGTGGCCAGCATCGATATCGAAGGCAACAAGGCGATCTCGACTGACGACCTGATGAAGGGGTTGAAACAGTCCGGCCTGGCCGAGGGTGAAATCTTCCAGCGCGCGACCCTTGAAGGCGTGCGTAACGAACTTCAACGTCAGTATGTGGCCCAGGGCCGCTACTCGGCCGAGGTCGAGACCGAAGTCGTTCCCGAGCCGCGTAACCGCGTGGGCTTGAAGATCAAGATCAACGAAGGCACCGTCGCCGCGATCCAGCACATCAACGTGGTGGGTAACTCGGTATTCAAGGACGAAGACCTGATCGATCTGTTCGAACTCAAGACCACCAACTGGCTGTCGTTCTTCAAGAACGATGACAAGTATGCCCGCGAAAAGCTCTCCGGTGACCTGGAACGCCTGCGTTCCTACTACCTGGACCGCGGCTATATCAACATGGATATCGCCTCGACCCAGGTGTCCATCACCCCGGACAAGAAAAGCGTCTATATCACTATCAACGTCACCGAAGGCCAGAAGTACAAGGTCCGTGACGTGAAGCTAAGTGGTGACCTGAAGGTGCCGGAAGACCAGGTCAAGTCCCTGTTGCTGGTGGAGAAGGGCCAGGTGTTCTCGCGCAAGCTGATGACCACCACCTCGGAACTCATCACCCGCCGCCTGGGTAACGACGGCTACACCTTCGCCAACGTCAACGGTGTACCGACGCCGCACGATGACGATCACACCGTCGATATCACCTTTGTGGTCGACCCGGGCAAGCGTGCCTACGTCAACCGTATCAACTATCGTGGCAACACCAAGTCCGCGGACGAAGTGCTGCGTCGTGAAATGCGTCAGATGGAAGGCGGTTGGGCTTCCACCTACCTGATCGACCAGTCCAAGACCCGTCTTGAACGTCTGGGCTTCTTCAAGGAAGTCAACGTCGAAACCCCGGCTGTTCCGGGTGTCGATGACCAGGTTGACGTGAACTACGCCGTGGAAGAGCAGGCCTCGGGTTCCATTACCGCCAGCGTCGGTTTTGCCCAGAGCGCCGGTCTGATCCTGGGCGGTTCGATCACCCAGAACAACTTCCTCGGTACCGGTAACAAGGTCAGCATCGGCCTGACCCGTAGCCAATACCAGAGCCGCTATAACTTCGGTTATGTCGACCCCTACTGGACGCCGGACGGTGTCAGCCTGGGTTACAACGTGTTCTATCGCACCACTGACTACAGCGAGCTCGACGTCAGCGTCGCCAGCTATGCCGTGGACAGCCTGGGTGCCGGTGTCAGCCTCGGCTACCCGATCGACGAGACGTCGCGCCTGACCTTCGGCCTGACGGCCCAGCAGGACAAGATCCAGACCGGCCAGTACACCGTCGACGAAATCTTCAACTTCGTTAACACCCAGGGCGATGAGTTCCTGAACTACAAGGCCTCGCTCGGCTGGTCGGAGTCGACCCTGAACAAAGGCGTCCTGGCGACCCGTGGTCACTCCCAGAGCCTGACCCTGGAAAGCACCATCCCAGGCAGCGACCTGTTGTTCTTCAAGCTCGACTACCGCGGCCAGGTGTTCCAGCCGTTGACCGATACCTACACCATGCGTTTCCACACCGAATTGGGTTATGGCGACGGCTACGGTTCGACCAACGGTCTGCCGTTCTATGAGAACTACTACGCTGGTGGTTTCAACTCGGTACGTGGTTTCAAGGACAGCACCCTCGGCCCACGTGGTACGCCAAGTCGTGGCGTGGATGTGACCGGTAACGTCGGGACGATTGCCGATACCAGCACGAGCGCCTTGCCGTTCGGTGGTAACGTGCTGATTCAAGGTGGTGCGGAGCTGCTGTTCCCGCTGCCATTCGTGAAGGACCAGCGTTCGCTGCGCACCTCGCTGTTCTGGGACGTGGGTAACGTGTTCGACTCCAAGTGCGAACAGGTCCGCAACACCAATGGCACGCTGTCGCAGACGCAGTGCAACGACATCAGTTTCAGCAACCTGGCCAGTTCCGTGGGTGTTGGCGTGACCTGGGTAACCGCCCTGGGGCCTTTGAGTTTTGCCCTGGCCGTGCCGGTCAAAGAGCCTAATAACGCTGAAACCCAGGTGTTCCAATTCTCCCTCGGTCAGACCTTCTAACGGCCTGACCCTAGATAACGACAACGGATTTTGTAGGAGTTTATCGTGCGTAAGTTGACTCAACTGGTTCTGCTGGCCACTGTTCTGGTAGCGACCCCGGCCTTTGCCGAAATGAAAATCGCGGTCCTGAACTATCAGATGGCCTTGCTGGAATCCGACGCAGCCAAGAAGTACGCGGTCGATGCCGAGAAGAAGTTCGGTCCGCAACTGACCAAGCTCCAGGCCCTGGAAAGCAGCGCCAAGGGTATCCAGGATCGTCTGGTGGCCGGTGGCGACAAGATGCAGCAGGGCGAGCGCGAGCGTCTTGAGCTGGAATTCAAGCAAAAGGCCCGTGACTTCCAGTTCCAGTCCAAGGAGCTGAACGAAGCCAAAGCCGGTGCTGACCGTGAAATGCTCAAGCAGCTCAAGCCAAAGCTGGATAGTGCCGTGGAAGAGGTCATCAAGAAAGGTGCCTTTGACCTGGTGTTCGAGCGTGGCGCCGTGATCGATGTCAAGCCGCAGTACGACATCACCCGCCAGGTGATCGAGCGCATGAACCAGCTGAAGTAATCCATGACAGCGACCATCAAGCTCGGCCAATTGGCCGAGATCCTCGGTGCCACCCTACGTGGCAACGAGGAGAAACAAATCACTGGGCTAGCCACCTTGCAGGAGGCTGGCCCAGCTCAGTTGAGCTTTCTGGCAAATCCCCAGTACCGCAAATACCTCGCTGACAGCCAGGCCGGCGCCGTGTTGCTCAAGGCTGCCGATGCCGAAGGTTATGCCGGCGATGCGCTGGTGGTGGCCGATCCTTACCTGGCCTATGCGCGTATTTCGCACCTGTTCGATCCCAAGCCCAAAGCGCCTGCCGGGATTCACCCGAGCGCGGTGGTGGCTGCCGATGCGCAGGTCGATCCGACGGCCAGTATCGGTGCCTTTGCGGTGATCGAGAGCGCTGCACGGATCGGTGCCGGGGTGACCGTCGGCGCCCAGTGTTTTGTCGGTGCCCGCAGTGAAATCGGCGAAGGCGGATGGCTGGCGCCCCGGGTCACGCTGTACCACGACGTGCGCATCGGCAAGCGTGTGGTGATCCAGTCCGGTGCCGTGCTCGGCGGTGAAGGCTTCGGCTTCGCCAACGAAAAGGGTATCTGGCAGAAAATTGCCCAGATCGGCGGCGTGACCATCGGTGACGACGTGGAGATCGGCGTCAACACGGCCATCGACCGCGGTGCCTTGGCCGACACGATCATCGGTAATGGCGTCAAGCTCGACAACCAGATTCAGATCGCCCACAACGTTCAGGTGGGCGATCACACGGCCATGGCCGCCTGCTGCGGGATTTCCGGCAGCACCAAGATCGGCAAGCACTGCATGCTTGCCGGTGGCGTCGGCCTGGTGGGGCATATCGAGATTTGCGACAACGTCTTCCTGACCGGGATGACCATGGTGACCCACTCGATTACCGAGCCGGGTGCCTATTCTTCCGGAACGGCGATGCAGCCGGCTGCCGAGTGGCGCAAGAGCGCGGCGCGTATTCGCCAGCTCGACGACATGGCCCGGCGCTTGCGGCAGCTGGAAAAGCGGGTAGGCGACGTGACCCCGGACGGTAATGCTTCATCAGATGGCTGATACCATTTTCCATATCAAGTAGCCGCCTGAGTCTGTACGAAAGCTGCCTTCTTGATTTGCTAGAGGAGCCGCGCGTGGCGCGCTCCCACTCTTTACTACAGGCTTCCCCACGAAATGATGGACATCAAAGAGATTCGCGAATACCTGCCTCACCGTTACCCGTTCCTGCTGGTGGACCGGGTGGTGGAACTGGATGTCGAGGCCCAGCGCATTCGTGCCTACAAGAATGTCAGCATCAACGAGCCTTTTTTCAATGGCCACTTCCCGGCGCACCCGATCATGCCGGGCGTGCTGATCATCGAAGCCATGGCCCAGGCTGCCGGCATCCTCGGTTTCAAGATGCTCGACGTGAAGCCTTCCGACGGCACCCTGTACTACTTCGTCGGTTCCGACAAACTGCGTTTCCGTCAGCCGGTACTGCCGGGTGACCAGTTGATCCTCGAAGCCAAGTTCATCAGCTGCAAGCGCAAGATCTGGAAGTTCGAGTGCCAGGCGTCGGTTGACGGCAAGCCGGTCTGCTCGGCCGAGATCATCTGTGCGGAACAGAAAGTATGAGTTTGATTGACCCTCGCGCAATCATCGATCCCACGGCCGTGCTGGCCGAGGGCGTTGAGGTCGGCCCCTGGTCGATCGTCGGCGCAGGTGTGGAAATCGGCGAGGGGACAGTGATCGGGCCGCATGTGATTCTCAAGGGCCCGACCCGGATCGGCAAACACAACCGCATCTACCAGTTTTCCTCGGTAGGCGAAGACACGCCCGATCTCAAGTACAAAGGCGAAGAGACGCGCCTGGTCATTGGTGACCACAACGTTATCCGCGAAGGTGTGACCATCCACCGGGGCACGGTGCAGGATCGCTCGGAAACCACCCTGGGCGACCACAACCTGATCATGGCCTACGCGCATATCGGTCACGACAGCGTGATCGGCAACCACTGCATCCTGGTCAACAACACGGCGTTGGCCGGGCATGTGCACATGGGTGATTGGGCGATTCTCTCGGGTTTCACCCTGGTCCATCAGTTCTGCCATATCGGCGCCCACAGCTTTTCCGGCATGGGCACCGCCATCGGCAAGGATGTTCCGGCCTATGTCACGGTATTCGGCAACCCCGCCGAAGCCCGTAGCATGAACTTCGAAGGCATGCGCCGTCGCGGTTTCAGCGAGGAAGTGATCCACGCCCTGCGCCGGGCCTACAAGGTGGTGTACCGCCAGGGCCTGACGGTGGAACAAGCCATTGCCGAGTTGGCCGAACCTGCCGCGCAGTACCCTGAAGTGGCGGTGTTCCTCGAGTCGATCCAGTCCTCGACCCGCGGCATCACCCGCTGATCATGGCGACTTTGCGGATTGCGCTGGTCGCCGGGGAAGCCTCCGGCGACATTCTCGGCTCTGGTCTGATGCGGGCGCTCAAGGCCCAGCATCCCGAAGTCGAGTTCATCGGGGTCGGTGGCCCGCTGATGCAGGCCGAAGGCCTGGTCTCCTATTTCCCCATGGAGCGGCTGTCGGTGATGGGCCTGGTGGAAGTGCTCGGCCGTCTGCCTGAGCTACTCAAACGCCGCAAGCTGCTGATCCAGACGCTGATCGCCGAACGGCCCGATGTGTTCATTGGCATCGATGCGCCGGACTTCACCCTGAATATCGAACTCAAGCTGCGCCGTGCCGGGATCAAGACCGTGCATTACGTCAGCCCGTCGGTCTGGGCCTGGCGGCAGAAGCGGGTGCTGAAGATCCGCGAAGGCTGCGACCTGATGCTGACGCTGTTTCCCTTCGAAGCGCGTTTCTATGAAGAGAAGGGCGTGCCGGTGCGCTTTGTCGGGCATTCCCTGGCCGACGCCATTCCGTTGCAGGCCGACCGTGGGCAAGCGCGGGCCGAACTCGGCTTGCCGGACGGTCCGTTGGTGGCGCTGATGCCGGGCAGTCGCGGCGGCGAAGTCGGGCGCCTGGGTGGCCTGTTCCTCGATACCGCGCAACGCCTGCGGGAGATGCACCCCGGTATCCGTTTTGTCATGCCCTGCGCCAGCCCGCAGCGGCGTAGCCAGATCGAGGCCCTGCTGGTCGGTCGCGACCTGCCGCTGACCCTGCTCGATGGCCAGTCCCACAAGGCCCTGGCCGCCTGCGACGCGGTGTTGATCGCCTCGGGTACGGCGACGCTGGAGGCCCTTCTGTACAAGCGTCCGATGGTCGTCGCCTATCGTCTGGCGCCGCTGACCTTCTGGATTCTCAAGCGGCTGGTAAAAAGCCCCTACATCTCGTTGCCCAACCTGCTGGCCCAGCGTCTGCTGGTGCCCGAGCTGCTGCAGGATGACGCAACCCCTGAAACCCTGGCGCAGACCTTGTCGCCGCTGATCGAAGGCGGCGAAGAACAGACCCGGGGCTTCGACGAAATCCATCGCACCTTGCGCCTGGATGCCTCGAACCAGGCCGCCGACGCGGTGTTGAAGCTGATCGGCAAAACCGTATGAGTAACCTGAAAATGCAGATGGGATTGGACTTCACCCTGGTGGCCGATGCCGAAGACCTGGTCGCTGGTGTCGATGAAGTCGGTCGTGGCCCGCTCTGCGGCGCGGTGGTGACGGCGGCGGTGATCCTCGATCCCAAGCGCCCGATCCTCGGCCTGAACGACTCGAAGAAACTCACCGAGGCCCGGCGCGAAAAGCTCTACGACGAAATCCGCGAGAAGGCCCTGAGCTGGTGTATCGCGCGGGCCGAAGTCGAGGAAATCGACGAACTGAATATTTTGCATGCCACCATGCTGGCGATGCAGCGGGCGGTCGAAGGCCTGCATATCCAGCCCAAGCTGGCGATGATCGACGGCAACCGCTGTCCAAAACTGTCGATGGCGGCCGAAGCGGTGGTCAAGGGCGACAGCAAGGTGCCGGCCATTGCGGCGGCGTCGATCCTGGCCAAGGTCAGCCGTGATCGTGAAATGGCGGCGGTTGAATTGATCTATCCGGGTTATGGCATCGGCGGGCATAAAGGCTATCCGACACCCGTGCACCTGGAAGCCCTGCAGCGGCTGGGGCCGACGCCGATTCACCGGCGCTCCTTTGCGCCGGTGCGCCTGGCCTATGAGGCTCACGGGCGTTCCAGCGAACTCTAACGCTGCTGATGTTTTAGCCAAGGCCCGGTACAATCCGGGCCTTGTTGTTTCTACAGATTAGACAGGATCACTATGCCGGCTTCATTCGTTCATCTACGCCTGCACACTGAGTACTCCCTGGTCGACGGCCTGGTTCGGATCAAGCCGCTGGTCAAGGCCCTGAACGGCCTGAATATGCCCGCCGTGGCGGTGACCGACCAGAACAACATGTGTTCCCTGGTCAAGTTCTACAAGGCCTCCATGGGCGCGGGGATCAAGCCGATCTGCGGCGCCGACCTGTGGTTGTCGAACAAGGATCCCGATGCCCCGCTGAGCCGTCTCAGCCTGCTGGCGATGAATGCCGTCGGCTACCGCAACATCACCGAACTGATTTCCCGTGGCTATATCGATGGCCAGCGCAATGGCATGGTCATCATCGAGCGCGAGTGGGTGGCCGAGGCCAGCGAAGGCGTGATCATGCTTTCGGCGGCCAAGGAGGGCGAGATCGGCATGGCCCTGCTCGGCGACAACGCCGCTGAAGCCGAAGCCCTGGCCCGTGAGTGGATGGCGGTGTTCCCGGACCGTTTCTACCTGGAGGTCCAGCGCACCAACCGTCCCAACGACGAGGAGCAGTTGCACGGCGCCGTGGCCCTGGCCGACAAGCTGGGCGCGCCGCTGGTGGCGACCAACGATGTGCGCTTTATCAAGCAGGAAGACTTCGAGGCCCACGAAACCCGCGTCTGCATTGGTGAGGGCCGGGCCCTCGACGATCCGCGTCGTTCGAAGAACTACAGCGACCAGCAATACCTCAAAAGCGCCGAGGAGATGGCCGAGCTGTTCAGCGACCTGCCCGACGCCCTGGAAAACAGCGTCGAGATCGCCAAGCGCTGCAATATCGAAGTGAAGCTGGGCAAGCACTTCCTGCCCAACTTCCCGATCCCCGATGGCATGACTATCGACGAGTATTTCCGCAAGGTGTCCTTCGACGGCCTCGAGGATCGCCTCTCGGTCCTGTTGCCCAGGGACACCACCGAAGACTACGAAGCCAAGCGCCAGGTCTATGTCGACCGGCTGAATTTCGAGCTGGATATCATTATCCAGATGGGCTTCCCCGGTTACTTCCTGATCGTGATGGACTTTATCCAGTGGGCCAAGAGCAATGGCGTGCCCGTGGGCCCCGGCCGGGGTTCGGGTGCCGGTTCCCTGGTGGCCTACGTCCAGAAGATCACCGACCTCGACCCGCTGGAATATGACCTGCTCTTCGAACGTTTCCTCAACCCGGAACGGGTATCCATGCCCGACTTCGACGTCGACTTCTGCATG
>Ga0302157_10004381_pt1 | contig 15392 bp, 12 predicted proteins | sample I_Bog_N3_3_FD_193502 | JGI IMG/M metagenome (GOLD analysis project Ga0302157, IMG submission 193502) | Peat permafrost microbial communities from Stordalen Mire near Abisko, Sweden - I_Bog_N3_3 | ecosystem: Environmental > Terrestrial > Soil > Wetlands > Peat | place: Sweden: Abisko, Stordalen...
GCGCCAAAGTACACTCCCTCAAGTTAGAGCCCTCGCCGCAATGGCGCGCCGAGTTCCGGGTCAATCCGGTGGTCGCGCAACTGACGCTGGAGGAGTTCGAAGGCTCCGGCCTCTCGGTGGTCCGCGATCTGCTCACTGCGCTGCAGCACGGCGATGTGAGCGCGGCACTGGCGAACCACGCTGCGCGCCTTCCCCCCGGCGCTCTGGATGCCCTCCGTCTGGCCTGGTCCGCGGCCTGGCAACGCCGCCGCTTCGTCTCGCCCAGCACCACCGTGAAGCTCCACCTGAATGGCGCGCAGGACACGCCCAGCCGCTCGCGCATTACTCTCGGCAAGCAGCTGGACGCCTTCGGCCTGCCACAGGCCGTCGTGGACTGGCGCATCACGCCGCACGAGCTGGAGTCGCTGAGCCTCTTTGCCCGGCATCTAGGCAAACATCTTCCCACCGAAGGGGTCCAGTGGCTGCCCGGCGTCTTCTCTCCGGATGCGCCGGTGCGCGGCCTGATGCTCTCGCGCATCCAGGACTCGCTGCATCCCATGGGCGGCGCCTGCATGGGACTCGACCCCCGCTCCAGTGTTGTGGACCGCAACCTGACAGTGCATGGCATCGACAACCTCTCCATCGCCAGCGCCGCGACGTTCCCCAGTGGCAGCTCTCCCATGCCTACCTTCCCACTGATGGCGCTCTCGCTGCGGCTCGCGGAGTACGTGACGGCGCGCCTGGCCTCACAGGGGCGCGCCTGAGTCCCACAGGCGGGTACGCAGAAGCTCCAATTCATCCGAGGAGAACCGCTTGCTGTCGATCGCGGCGACGTTCGCCCGCACGCTCTCCGGATGCAGCATCGAAGGCACAATCACGTCGGGCCTCGCGGTCTCCCGCAACGACGCGAAGACCACCTCCGCCAGCCGTTCGCGGGCATCGCCACGCAGCTTCTCACGCAACGCGGACGCCACGCCGGCGTCGTTCGCTATCGCCGCCAGAGTCTGCAGCGCGATGCTTCCGCGCGTGATCCCGCCGAAGGGATGATTGACCATGCGCAGCCGCTTCGGCTCTGCTTCCTGAGGCGGCAGGCGCGCCTCCAGCGGGTAACCCGGAAACTGCATCACGCTCAACAACTCCGGCCCCTGTGACAGAAAGATTGCGGCGTCCTGCGGCGCAGCGGAGACGCCCACGTGCCGCGCCTTTCCCTCCCGCACGATTGTCTCCAACTCTGCCATCAGGTCGTCCTGCGCCATCAGGCTGGCGGGCGCCTCATGCGCCAGCAGCACATCGACATAATCTGTGCGGAGCTGGCGCAGACTCTGCTCCAGCGAGCTTCGCAGCGTCTGTACGTCGAAGCGGGGCGGCGGAGCCGCAACCTGGCCGCGTACCCGGCCGCGCGCGGCAGGGAACACCTTCAACGCCGCGCGCACCAGCGGCCGCGCCCGGCTCTTCCAACGCGGCAGCGAGTGGGGCACGATGCCGAACTTGGTGACGACAATCGCCTGGTCTCGCCGCCCGCGCAGGAACTCGCCGAGCAGACCTTCGGCCTCGCCGTAGCCATAGCTGCGCGCGGTGTCGTAGAGGCGGATGCCCGCATCCCACGCAGCGTGCATAGCTCGCACCGAACCGCCCCGGCCCACCCTGCCCAGCACGCCGCCGCATCCGAATCCCAGCGCCGGCGTGGTCTTTCCATCCCAGTCGAAGGTTCGCATCTGCCCCATGCTACGCTGCGCCGCCCGTCCAGCTAAACTCATCTTCATGCCTTTGTTCTCCCGCAAACAGAAGCTGCTGCTCGCCATCGTGCCGCCGGTTGCCGCGCTGCTCATCCGCGCGCTGGGCGCGACCTGGCGCTACCGCGACGTGCAGGCGCCGGAGACGCCGCTGGGCCACACCATCGCTCCGCCGGTGATCTTCGCCTTCTGGCACTGCACCATGCTGGCCTGTGCGATTCGGTTTCGCAACCTGGGCATCGCGATCCTCATCTCGCAGTCGTTTGACGGCGAGCTGATCGCACGCATCGTGGAGCGGCTGGGGTTCGTCGCCGTGCGCGGCTCCAGCACGCGGGGCTCGTCCAGCGCGCTGCGCGGAATGCAGCAGGCCTATGCGGAAGGCCATCGCTGCGCCTTCACGGCGGATGGTCCGCGCGGCCCGGCGCGCATCGCCAAGCCCGGCCCGGTGCATCTGGCTGAACTCACCGGCGCAACCTGGCTGGGCGCGTACCACGCGGAGTCCGACCGCGCCTGGCACCTGAAGTCGTGGGACCGCTTCATCATCCCCAAACCGTTTGCGACCATTACCTTCGGCTGGCCCGCGCACACTCCACCGGACCTCGCGCTGCTGCAAGCCGCGCTCGATGAAGCTGTTGCGAAGGCCACCCTGTCGCCTAAACCCTGAACCCTGGCCCCTCGTTCTTATGCTGGTCTCCGACTTCCACTACGACCTACCTGAAGAGCTCATCGCGCAGCGGCCGCCCGCGATGCGCGGTGCCAGCCGCATGATGACGCTCGACCGCCGTAGTGGTGCGTTCGCCGAACGGCTCTTCGCGGACTTGCCCACGTTGCTCCAGCCTGGCGATCTGCTGGTTTTGAATGACTCGCGCGTGCTGCCCGCACGTCTCTTCGCTACGCGCGGAGGCCTGACTACTCAACAGGGCAGCCCCGCGCCGAGCGGCCGCGTCGAGGTGCTGCTCACCCAGCGCCTCGCCTCCGAACACAACGACTGGAGCGCGCTCGTGAAGCCCGCAAAGAAGGTCTCGCCCGGCGAGATGCTGCACTTCGGCGATCCTGCGCTCACCGCCAGCGTCCTCTCCGACGGCGAGTTCGGCGAGCGCACCCTGCGCTTTGCTCCGGTGCCGGACTTCCATGCTGTGCTGGAGCGTATCGGGCATCTGCCACTGCCGCCCTACATCCACCGCGATAAGTCCGAACCGAACACGCCCGAAGATCGCGAGCGTTATCAGACCGTCTTCGCCGATGCACCTGGCTCAGCCGCCGCGCCCACCGCCGGGCTGCACTTTACTCCGGAGATACTTGCCGCCCTCAATCAGCGGGGGATCGAGATCGCTCGTCTCACACTGCACGTCGGCCTGGGTACCTTCCAGCCGGTGCGGGTAGAGCGCACGGAAGAGATCCGTCTGCACGCCGAGCCCTACACGCTGCCCGCCGCAACTGCTGCCGCGCTGAACCGTGCGCTGCACGAGGCAAGGCGCATCGTCGCCGTCGGCACCACCGTGACGCGCACGCTGGAGCACATCGCCCGCGATGCCGGGAACGCGCCCATCGCCGCGCACTCCGGCACGACCAGCCTCTTCCTGTCGCCCAGCTTGAACGGCGACTTCCGGCTCGTCTCCGGTCTGCTCACCAACTTCCACTTGCCGCAGTCCACGCTGTTGATGCTGGTCAGCGCCTTCGCGGGCCGCGAGCACGTCCTTGCCGCCTACGCTCACGCGGTGGCCGCGCGCTATCGCTTCTTCAGCTACGGCGACTGTATGCTCATCCTCTGAGCGCTTTCCTTTGCGAAACTTTGCTCCCTTTGCGCACGTTGGGTGAGCGACTTTGTTTCTCTCACCTAGCCTCGTAACATCTCATCAGGTACCGCCATGTCGACCTCTGCCAAGCCGCCCATCTACCTGCTCGACTCGATGGCCTTCATCTTCCGCGCCTACCATGCGATGCAGCGCTCGCGACCGATGACCACGCGTACCGGCATCCCCACCGCAGCGACGTATGTCTTCGTCAACATGATCAACAAGCTCCGCAAGGACTTCGCGCCGGAGTACCTGGCCGCGGTCTATGACGTGGGCGCGCCGCTGCTGCGCCATGAGGCCGCGGCGCAGATGAAGGACGTGCAGAAGTTCAACATCAAGACGCAGCAGTTCGAGACCATCGAGTACGCCGGCTACAAGGCCAACCGCGCCGAGACTCCGCCCGACCTGATCCAGCAGCAGCCTTACATCCGCCGCGCGCTGGAGGCGTTTCGCATCCCCATCATCTACGCCGAGGGCTACGAGGCCGACGACGTCATCGGCACGCTGAGCTGCCACTTCAGCGCGCTCGGCCACCACGTGTATGTCGTCTCATCGGACAAGGACATGATGCAGCTCGTCAACGAGCACGTCAGCATCCTGAACCCGACCAAGGACAACCTCATCCTCGATCGCGCCGGCGTGGAAGCGGTGCTGGGCGTGCCGCCGCAGCGGGTGATTGACGTGATGGCCCTGCGCGGCGACGCCATTGACAACATCCCCGGCGCGCCGGGCATCGGCGACAAGGGCTCGGTCGAGCTGATCCAGACCTTCGGCTCGGTCGAAGCCGCGCTCGACCGCGCCGACGAGGTGAAGAAGAAGACCTATCGCGAGTCGCTGCAGAACAACCGCGACAACATTCTGCTCTCCAAGGAGCTCGTCACCATCCACACCAGCGTGCCGATGGAGTTCTCGCTGGATGCGATGCGCACCCAGCCGGTGGACAACGCCGCATGCCGCGCGCTCTTCACCGAACTCGAGTTCACCTCCCTGCTGAAGGACCTTGCGCCGGACCTCGCTGCCGCGAGCACGGCCTACAACCTGAAGCCCAACGCCCAGGAACTCGCCGCCCTGCTCGCCGAAGCCCGCGCCGCGGGACATCTCGCGCTGGCCATCGCCGCCACTGCACAGGCCATCGCGGAAGAAGTGGTTGCTGAGCCATCTGCCGATGCTGAAACCGAGCCCGAACCTCCACCCGCCGAATCCATGTCGCTCTTCGGCACGCCTTCTGAGGAAGTCGTTTTGAAGGGGACGAGCTTCAGCCCGTCCGATAGCGCTGACAAGGATGACGGGGCTTCAGCCACGGAGGGAACTGCGTTACGCCTCGGCCTGTCGGTTGAGCCCTCACAAGCTCTTGAAGTCGATCTCACGAACCCCGATCTCATCGAAGCCCTCGCCGACGCGGCACTCCCCAAGCAGGTCCACGACCTGAAGGCCGTGCTGCGCGTGCTCGAACCGCACGGCGTCGCGCTCGCCGGCCCCATCACGGATGTCATGCTGGAAAGCTACCTACTCAACCCCACGCACGCTTCGCACACGCTGGTGGACATCGCCGCACGCACCACCAGCCTTGCGCTCACGCACCAGCCAACGAAGGAAAATCCCGCGGACCCCAAGCGGCTCGCCGAGGCCGCCGCCGCCGTTGCTCGCCTCGTCGTCACGCTCAGTGAGCAGCTCGCCGAGTCCGCCAGCCCGCGCTCGGTCCTGCGCGACGAACCCGGCCTCGGCGGCGCCGTTACCGTGGACATGCTTTATGCGGATGCTAACAAGGATGTGTCATCTCGACCGAAGTCATCGAATAGCGATGACGCAGAGGAGAGACCCGCAGCATCGCTCCTCGATGTCTACCAGCAAATCGACCTGCCGCTCGTCCCCGTCCTCCTGCGCATGGAGCAGAACGGCGTGCGCATTGACCCCAATCTGCTGCGAGAGATGTCGTCGCGACTGGCGGTCACCATTGACGATCTCGCCGAGCGCATTTACACGAGCACCGGCCACCGTTTCAACATCAACTCGCCCAAACAACTCGGCGACGTGCTCTTTAATAAGATGGGTCTCCCGCAACCGCAGAAGTACGGCAAAGGAAAGGTCATCTCTACTGCGCAGGACGTGCTGGAGGACCTCGCCGCGCACCACGAGGTACCGGCGTGGGTGCTGGAACACCGTCAGCTGCAGAAGCTCAAGGGCACCTACCTTGATGCGCTGCCCGCGCTCGCCGACGCGCAAGGCCGCATCCACACCACGTTCAACCAGGTGGGCACGGCGACCGGACGGCTCTCCAGCATTAACCCGAATTTGCAGAACATCCCCATCCGCACGGCGGTGGGCCGCGAGATCCGCGCCGCGTTCATTGCTGCGACCGGCAACCTGCTGATGTCCGCCGACTACTCGCAGATTGAGCTGCGTTTGCTGGCCCACTTCTCCCAGGATCCGCTGCTGCTGGACGCCTACCGCACCGGCAAGGACATCCACACTCTCACCGCGGCCGAGGTCTTCGAAGTGGACGCCGAAACGATGGACAAGGAGACCCGCGCCCGCGCCAAGGCCGTGAACTTCGGCATCGTCTACGGCATCTCGCCATTCGGCCTCGCCGCGCAGTTGGGCATCGAACAAAAAATCGCGAAGGCTTACATCGAAAAATACTTCGAACGCTACAGCGGCGTCGCGAAGTTCATTGAGGCCACGCTGGAGCAGGTCCGCCGCGAGGGCGCGGTGCGCACCTACTTCGGCCGCGTGCGCCCCATCCCGGACATCCAGTCGCGCAACCCCAACCAGCGCGGCTTCGCCGAGCGCACCGCCATCAACACGCCGCTGCAGGGCACCGCCGCCGACCTGATCAAGATCGCCATGCTCCGCATCGACGCTGAGATCGCCCGCCGCAAACTGCGCTCCGTGATGACCCTCCAGGTCCACGATGAGCTGCTCTTCGACGTCGTTCCCGCGGAAGCTGAAGAGATGAAGACGCTGGTTAAGAAGGAGATGGAATTTGTCGCCGAGTTCTCCGTGCCCATTGTGGCGGAGGTCGGGCTGGGGCAGAACTGGCGGGATATCAAGTAGAGATATCTGTCGGTGGATGGCGCCTCCGTTGCGAGTACACTGTCACCCATGTTCCATATCAGCCTGAGAAGGTTTACGGCAGTATTGGCATTGTGTGCGATGCCGATGTATCCCCAGGGAGCCAAACATGCACACTCTCCGGCTGCGATTCAGTCTAGGCCTCTGATTGTGCTGGACTCCGTTGTCACCGAGCAGTGGCCCGCATCATTGGAAGCAGTGAACGTGCCGGATAATATCGTCTTTCTCAACCCCGGCCAGTGCGTACGCGTCGGCGTTGCTGCAGTCGGAGATGGATTTGAGCATTTTCTTGATGGCATGAGCATCTCTTACTCGGTTCGCGCCGGAGATAAGTATGACGACTTTCCGGTGCAACCGGCAGCCGCCAGCAAGCTCATAAAGCCCGACGGTGGGGACTTCGTCACGGGGGCGCTTGCTACGGCAGGCATCAAAAATCCTCTTGAGTCTACGGGGTCACTCGCCGTTTCAGCGGCGAGATGGTGCGTACCTTTAGATGCTGCCGAAGGCACAGCGCGCGTCACCGTCAACGTTACGCTCAACAATAAGACGAGGAAACTCGATGAAGTGTCGGTTCAGATCGAGAGTCTCGGAGCGGCTGCGGCCAAGTCATTCAAGGACATGCAAGAACTGGGTAGCTGGATGGATTCGTATCATAGCCATCCGGAACCCGGTCGTCTGATCGCGGCTGTAAAGTTGGTGGCGGCTGATCATGACGAAAACCCGAATGGTCTTGAGTTTTTGAAGGCTGCATTCGCACACGACGCAGCCACAGCAAAGGCGCTTGGCCCCTACATTGCGAAGATGGACAAGCTGCCTAAGATGGTGTCACTTGTTCTGCTAAAGAACGCAGGAGTTCAACTGATACAGCCTCCTGTACTCAGCGAGGACGATGAGGAGTTTCTGAAGAAATCTGCCGCCCTTCCCGACCCATACAATATGGCGCCGGGTACCAAGCTATGGATGAATCTGGATTTGCTTTGGGCTGATTTCATCGCCACAGGACGCAAGGAGCCTATTGTGGCAATCACACGCACACTCGCCTGGAAGTCTGACTATGATGCCTTCGCCCAGATGCAAAAGGAAGGGAAGCGGCCGACGGAGCTTACCGATTCCTTGATTCGAGGCTTGACTTATTCTGCTGCTGGATGGTCACTCAGTTCATTCGACAACAATGACCCGCTGGCTGCCGACTACATTCAATCGATTCTTGCAGACCCGGGTACGCCTTCTCAGATTCAAGAGGCTTTGAAGAGTATGCATACGAACTCGGCTTTTCGGCATGACCACTAGATAGCGTGTCGCATGTCTTTTGCCAGATATAGGGTCGTTCACAATTATAGGCGAGACCAGAGCTTGGGCGGGGATTCAGACCCCCAGCTCTGCCCGAATCGCCCCCGCAATCGCCTCGGCGTGCCGCCGCATGGCCTCTTCGCTCTCGGCTTCGATCATCACCCGCGCCAGCGCCTCCGTGCCGGAGTAGCGGATGACCACCCGGCCGGAGTCGCGCAGCTCTTCTTCCGCGGCGCTGATCTTTTCCACCACCGAGGGCAGGGAATCGAGCGGCTTCTTCTCGCGCACCTTCACGTTGAGGATGACCTGCGGAAAGTTTTTCAGGTCGGCGATCAGCTCGCCCAGCGTCTTGCCGCTGCGGTGAACGACGTCCAGCACCAGCAGCGCGGTCAGCAGGCCGTCGCCGGTGGTGGCCTTGGCGGGGAAGAGGATGTGGCCGCTCTGCTCGCCGCCGAGCGAGGCGCCGCTGCGGCGCATCTCCTCCAGCACGTACTTGTCGCCCACCGGCGCGCGCAGCATCGCAATGCCGGAGCGCTTGAACGCCGCTTCGAGGCCCATGTTAGACATCGTGGTCGCGACCACCAAATCTCCGGCGAGTTCGCCGCGCAGTTGCAGATCGCGCGCGCAGGCCAACATCACCGCATCGCCGTTCACCACGTTGCCGTGCTCGTCGGCGAAGAGCGCGCGGTCGGCATCGCCGTCGAAGGTGAAGCCCATGGACGCTCCGCACAGCTTCACCTCCGCGGCCACGATCTCCGGATGCAGCGCGCCGCAGTGCAGGTTGATGTTGCGGCCGTCGGGCGAGGCGTGGGTCACCTCCACGGTGCCGTGCAGCGACTCAAACAGCTGCGGAGCGACGGAACTCGCCGCGCCGTTCGCGCAGTCGATGACGACGGTTCGGTTGTCCAGGGAGAGGCCCGGCACCGTGTCCAACAAAAACTGCACATACTCGGCGCGAAAGCTCTCGTTCACCTCGGGCAGAGCGTCCCCTTCGGAATTGTCTTCCTGAGTGGAGCGAAGGATCTGCTTGACGTCGTTCGCCAGTACGCGCTCAATCTCCGCCTCAATTCCCAGTTCCACCTCATCGGGCAGCTTGTAGCCGTCGCCGCCGAAGATTTTTATGCCGTTGTCCTGCCAGGGATTGTGCGAGGCGGAGATCACCACGCCTGCGCTGAAGCCGTGCTTGCGCGCGAGGTACGCAATCGCCGGCGTCGTGATGACGCCCGCGTTCTCCACCGCAGCGCCGCCGTCGCGCAGTCCCGCGGCGAGAGCCGCGGCGATCCACGGTCCGCTCTCGCGCGTGTCTAATCCCAGGAGCACCCGTACGGGCCCTATCGCCGCGCCCGCGCCCAGCGTATGCGCCAGCGCCACGCCCACGGCAAACACCGTGCGCTCGTCCAGCGGGGCCACGCCCGCTACCGCACGAATTCCATCGGTTCCAAACAACTTCCGCATCCCGCTCCTCAGCTCCCGTGAATCCTTACCCAGCATCCGATGCTAACGGTTCACTCTTTGCCCGTCACGCGCGCGTGCACGCGGCCTCTGGCCAGTTGCGCGATGATGGCATCATCGTCGTGTACATCTTCCGCCGATCGCAGCAACTTGCCGCCTGCCGCATAGACCAGAGCGTAGCCCCGCTCCAGCACGCGCAACGGGCTCAGTGCTTGCAGCCGCGACTCGGCGCGCTCGACGCGGGCGCGGCCGCTGTTGGCTGCGTGCAGCCGCGCGGAAAGCAGGCGCAGCTGTAATCCGTCCCAACGGTGCTGGTCTGCGCCCAGGCGCAGTCCGATATCCTGGCGGCGCAGCCGTGTGTCCAGCCGCTGCAACCGTTCGCCGCGCGCGCGCAGGCTGCGCTGTAGGGCGCTCTCGGCACGATACCCAAGCTCATCGAGCTGCTGCTCGCGCTGCCCGAATCCATCGCGTACGCCGCGCAGCACCACCTCTGCGCTCAACCGAGAGAGCCGCTGCCGCGCTTGCAGCATCTCATACCGGCCCGCGCGCCGCACCCGCGAGTGCAACCGGGCGACGCGCTCCTCCACCTGATGCTGTGCCGCGGTCACCATCTCCGCCGCAGCGGAGGGCGTGGGCGCGCACACATCCGCAGCCGCGTCGGCAATCGTCGTATCGGTCGCGTGGCCTATGCCCGTGATCACCGGCACCGCGCAGGCCGCAATGGCGCGCGCTACATCTTCAGCGTCGAAGCCGTGCAGGTCCTCCCAGCTTCCTCCGCCGCGCGCCACAATCACCACATCGACGGGCACCCCATCCGCGCGACTGGCATGCGCCGAGAACCAGCGCACTCCGGCCGCGACCTCCGCAGCGCAGCGCGGGCCCTGCACCGCCGCAGGGTAGACCAGCAGCTTCACCGCAGCGTGGCGGCGCCGGCAGACCTTCACGATATCGCGCAGCGCGGCTCCCTGCACGCTGGTCACGATGCCTATGCAGCGCGGAAACTCCGGCAACGCGCGCTTGCGGTCGAAGAGTCCCTCGTGGCGCAGCCGTTCCTTCAGCGCGCGCACCGCCGCCAGCAGCGCGCCCAGCCCCAACGGCTCCATCCATTCTGCGACCAGCTGCATCTGTCCGCGGCTCTCATACACACTCAACTGGCCGCGCGCCCGCACCGCATCGCCGTCCTTCGGCTGGAAGCGCAGCAGCGATGCCTGGCGGCGGAAGATCACGATGGACAGTTGCGCGTCGCGGTCCTTCAGCGTGAAGTAGCAGTGGCCGCTGGCCGCCGGCCTCCAGTTGGAGATCTCGCCTTCCACCGTGACCTGCCCGTAGCTGCGCTCCACCAGGCCACGCACCTGTCGCACCAGCTCGCCCACGCTCCAAACTCTTGGCTCGCTGACACTCGCCGCGCGGGCCTCGCCGGTGCTCGATACGAGGGACTCGTCTGCCGGCCCAGCTTTGGACGCTGCCTTTCGTGGTCGCTTTTCCGTGGCGGCCGGTGCGGGCGGGATCTCTGGCGGGGCGTCAAAGAGCGTCGGCGGGCTGTCCGCAGCCGGTCGCGGCCTGCGCTTGCCGCGTGCGCTGCGCAGCTCAGCCAGGGTCGGAATCTCGTCGGAGGCTGTCATTCTTCCCTTGAGTTTACGCCGCTGCGCGCGTGGCCTAAAGTCATAGCTATGCACATCGCGGCGGTCATGCTCGGTTGCGTGTTTCTGGCGGGTGTTCTGTTGGACGCCTTTCAGACCATCATCCTGCCGCGCCGGCCCGTGGGGCGGCTGCGGCTCACGCGGCTGTTCTTTCTCGCCACCTGGGTGCCCTGGCTGTGGTTCACCGGCAGGCTGTGCACGCGCCGCCTGCGCGAGCAGTTGGACAGCGTTTATGGCCCGCTTTCGCTGCTTTTGCTCTTCGGAGTCTGGGCGTCGCTGCTGACGCTGGCCTACGCGCTGATCTACTTCGGCATGCATACGCCGTTTGTGGACCCCAAGAATCCCGTGACCGCGCTGCAGCAGTTCCGCACCTGCCTGTACGTCAGCGGCAGCACGCTGTTTACGCTGGGCCTCGGCGACGTTCTCCCCGCTACTCATGTTGCGCGTCTGTTTTCGGTCATTGAAGCGGGTACGGGCTTGGGCTTTGTAGCGCTGGTCATCGGCTATCTGCCGGTGCTGTACACCGCGTTCTCCACGCGGGAGATCTCCGTGGCCCTGCTGGACGCCCGCGCCGGCTCGCCGCCCACCGCCGGCGAGCTGCTGCTGCGCCACAACTTCAGCGGCGGCCACCATGCGCTCACCGAGTTGCTCGCCGAGTGGGAGCGCTGGAGCGCCGGCATGCTGGAGACCCACATCTCCTATCCGATTCTCTGCTACTACCGCTCCCAGCATGACAACCAGAGTTGGCTGGCCGCGCTCACCGCCATCCTCGATACCTGCGCTCTGCTCATCACCACGATCGAAGGCCCCAACACCCGCCAGGCGCAGCTCACCTTCGCGGTCGGCCGCCACGTACTGGTGGACCTGGGACACGTCTTCCGCCGTGAGCCAGTAGAGGACCGCATCCGGCAATTGCCGCCCGCGCGCCTGCCCGACGAGGAGTTCGCGCGCCTCTGTGACCTGCTTGGGACCGCCGGCTTTTCGCTCTGCGGCGACCGCGACGCCCGCGCCCGGCTCACCGCCATCCGCTCGCTCTATGAGCCCCATGCGCTGGCCATGGCGCAGTATCTTCGGCTCACCCTGCCCAGTTGGACGCCGCCCGTGCCCAACCCGGCGCGCAAGCCCGACGGCTGGTCCCGCGTCGCTGACCTGCGCACACCGCAGGCCCTGACCGACCGCCTCACCACGCACATCAGCCCGCAGTCCACCGCTGCCCACCTGCAGGACGACCCGTCACACAGGTTCTAGGCGATTAACTTTCTTCTGATAGAGTTCTCGCACGCACTACTATCTTGATTTTTTGGGAGGACTCTCCACACCATGCGCCTTCTCTCCACTCTCGTCCTGGCTGCGGGTCTCGTTGCACCCGCCGCCTTCGCCCAAACCGCACCCGCCGCTACTCCAGCCTGCGACGGCACCCGCGCCATCGTCCGCGTCTCCGAGATCAAGCCCGACAGCAGCATGGAACAATTCCTGTCCGCAGTGGCAGCGCAGAAGGCCTGGTACGCCGCCCACTTCCCCGCGGACAAGATCTTCGTCAGCCGTGTGCTCGAGCGCGGCGCCTCCGACTACTCCACCACCGAGGCCATCACCTACCACTTTTACGGCGGCGGCCCGGAGCCCAAGCACGACGCGGACTTCGACGCCTTCGTGAAGCTCTTTAGCGCGTCGTCCACCATCAAAGCCACCTACCTCACCTGCATCCCGGCGGGCATGGCCCCGGCGAAGTAGCCCACCGGCTCCCAACAGCACGAAGGCCGGCCATTCCTGGGCGGCCTTCTCTACGCTCTACACTCGATCCCCTACACTCTGTCTTACTGCGCTTCCGGCCCAGCGGCGGTCTTGGGATTCAGCTTCTCAATCGCCACCTGCGCGGCGGGGCCCGGCTTGCCCTTGGAGTCCTTGTCGTTGTCCTTCAGCGCGGAGTAGATCTTGCGCGCATCCTCGGTCTTGCCCTCGCTCTGGTACAGCTCGGCCAGTTGAATCTGCGCCAGCCCGGCCGGCACGGTCGCCGCCTTGCCCTTGGCCAGCTCGTTATAGATGTCAATGGCCTGCGCGTCGCGCCCGGTCTGGCGGTAGAGCCCCGCCAGCGCCATCTTGCCCAGCGCCGCAACGCCCGAGTCCCAGGAGGCAGCCACCGGCTTCAGCGCGTCTTCCGCCGGCCCATTCTGTCCCTCGTCCATATAGGTCAGCCCGGCGAAGTACAGTGCCAGCTTGCCGGCCTTGGTCAGGCCGTACTGGTTGGCCACCTGCACAAACTGCGGATTCGCCGCAGCGGCGCGCGCCTTGGCGTCAGGAAAGCTCTTCATCCCCGGCGGCAGCGGCTGCGCGGGGTCCAGGACGGGCGTCTGGTAGGTCTGCATGGCCGCGCCAAAGGCCGTCTCGGCGGCCGCCGAGCGATGCTCATACAACGTATAGCCGCCGATAATGGCCAGGATCACCGCCACCGCGGCCGCAGCGTAGACGATCGCCTGGGTGCGGTTCTGCTGGGCCCACGCGATGCCGTGCTCGGTCGCGCTGACAAACTGATCCTGCTTCTTCAATTGACGCTTGGTTGCGTTGTCCACGAATCTCCATCCTTCAAATCCATCAAAATAAGCTGCCGGCCCACCGCCCGCGCATCCTTCCAGTTTAGCAGCACTCCCCCGCTCGTCGGACCCTGAACCCTGGGCCCTGGACCCTGGACCCTCGCATCTTCCCCCTTGCCAACAGTCATTTCATGGGCTTACACTCTGGCTCGCAATCGGTACAGTGCACATTTTTCAGGGCGCGCGCCAGGTTCGCCGTAGGTTCGTTCATTTGGACTTTTAGAGCTACAGATTCGCCGGCCGCAAGGGGTTCAGCAAGGCCCCGCAGCCCCTTCAGAGGGAGCTTCATCATCATGTCCTGGTATGCCTACTGCATCACGGAACGCAATGCCTTTCCCGACCTGGCCCGTCACCGCCGCCCCATGCCGCTCGCCGGAGTCACCGGCCTGTTCGGCAATCAGGCTTTCTTCTTTCCCGCAGCCGACCTCGCGGTCATCGTCTCCGAGCACCTGCCCGAGGACGCCGCCCGGCTCGGCGGCCCGGACGCCCAGACCGCGGCCCGGGAGCACGCCCGCGTGATCTCCGGCTGCTTTGCCAACTCCACCGTCCTGCCCTTCCGCTTCGGCACCACCTTTGAGGATGACGACGCCCTCCGCCGCTCCGTTCGCAGCAACCAGCGCCACTTCATGGCCAACGTCGAGCGCCTGCGCGGCAAGGCCGAGATGCACCTCAAGGTCGTCGTCGACGACATCTGCCCCGAGACCAAAGGCCAGGGCTACACCCACCAGGAGGCCGGCCAGCAGTACCTCTCCCACCTGCGCGAGTCGGCCAGCCGCCAGCGCGAACGCCAGTCGAAAGCCCGCGCTCTCTCCCTCCAGATGCACCGCATGTTCCTTCCGCTCGCCGAGGAGATCACCTGCAAGCGCATGGACTCCGGCAAGATGCTGCTGGACATCGCCCACCTGGTGGACAAGAAGACCGTGGAGCGCTACCAGAACAAGTACTCCACCGCGACGCTGGAGCTGAAGGACTGCGCCATGCAGCTCTCCGGCCCTTGGCCGCCGTACCACTTCGTCCACCGCGACCAGCGCCCCCACCACGCGTAAGGCAGGGATTAGGGATCAGGGATGAGCGCAACGACCCCGGCGAGGCTGCCGGGGTCGTTGTTGCCTTTGCCCTTGCTCTTCTTGCTGGTCATCCCGCAGGGATCTGCTGGCACCCGCCCGCCGTTGCCGTTATCCCCGAGCGTAGTGGAGGGAACCCCTGTATTCGGTCGCCGCGCTTTTCCTGCTTGTCATCCTGAGCCGCAGGCGAAGGATCTGCTTCTCCTGCTGCCCGCTCCCGCATCCTGCGAACCCATGTCTCAAAATCGAGACATGGGGCACCCGGCACCCGGCGTTCAAAGCTTTTGCCCTTGCTCTTGCCTCTGAGATAGGCATGGACTTTCTGGATTGTCGTCACGCCTTAGGGTGTCCGTCTGCGGCGCTGCACGGTGCTGAACTGTTCTCCCACCAGGGGGCTGGGAAAGCCGAGGTAAACCTCCGACGGCCGATAGCGGCGCAGCTCCCCGCACAGGGGACACTCCAGGGTGAGATTGTTCGCCGGGAACTCGGCGACGCCTGCCGGGACCGCCCGCTGGCAGCGCTTGCAGGTGACCACAAAGTGGGTCGGCTTGATCTTGCCCTGCATGCAATAGTGCATTCCCATAGAGGCGAATAATAGGCGAAGATTTGCGCTGTGTCATCCTCTATTTTTGAGGTGCCCGGCAGGAGCGGTGGGTTATGCATCAGGGATGGTGCACCCGCCCGCCGTTGCCGTCATCCCCGAGCGTAGTGGAGGGACCCCTGTATTCGGTCGCCGCGCTTTTCCTGCTTGTCATCCTGAGCCGCAGGCGAAGGATCT
>Ga0302157_10004383_pt1 | contig 15385 bp, 8 predicted proteins | sample I_Bog_N3_3_FD_193502 | JGI IMG/M metagenome (GOLD analysis project Ga0302157, IMG submission 193502) | Peat permafrost microbial communities from Stordalen Mire near Abisko, Sweden - I_Bog_N3_3 | ecosystem: Environmental > Terrestrial > Soil > Wetlands > Peat | place: Sweden: Abisko, Stordalen...
ACGTGGACGCGCCGTTCCAGCGTTTGGGCGACGCGGAGATCGTCAAGCTCGACCGGTTCAAGGAACCCGTGTTCGATCCGGACGCGAAACAGAAACTCATCGAACGGCTGACATTCAAGACCAAACTGGATGATTTTCTAAGCCTAGAAGGTGCGGTTGCCTGGGCGCAGATGTCGCGATCGGATGACGGCCTCGTGCATGGTGAGGGCTATGGTTTTCACGTCGGCAAGACTCCGAAGCTGCCGGCCGTCGAGCTCGCCGCGGAGGATTATCGGCGGCTCGCGCGCCTCGCGAAGACGGGGGAAGTGCGCCTGAGCATCGAGTCGATCACCCACTTCGAGGACGCCGACCACAACGCCTACAATATCCTCGCGGACATCCCCGGCCGCGAGGCGAAAGCCGGCTACGTCATGGCCGGCGCCCACCTCGATAGTTGGGTCGCCGGCGACGGCGCCGCCGACAACGGCGCCGGGGTCGCGGTCGTCATGGAGGCGGCGCGCATACTCTCGGTGCTCGGCGTCCATCCGAGGCGCGGCATCCGATTCGCTTTGTGGTCCGGCGAGGAGCAGGGTCTGTTCGGCTCCTCGGCCTACGTCGAGAAACACCTCGCGCATCGTCCGACGCCGTCCGATCCGCTGCTCGCGGACCTTGGCCCTTATTTCTCGAACGACACGTTTCCGGTCACGACGCTTCCGGGCTTCGACGAACTGGACGGGTATTTCAATATCGACAACGGCTCGGGCAAGATTCGCGGCATCTATGCCGAGGGGAATTTCGCGGCGACGCCCATCCTGCGCGAGTGGCTGGCGCCCTTCGTGAGCCTAGGCGCCGTGGCGGTCGTCGCCGAGCCCACGGGTGCCACCGACCACGTCTTCTTGAGCAAGCTCGGTTTGCCCGCGTTTCAATTCATCCAGGATCCGCTCGACTACGAGAGCCGGGTTCACCATACGAACCTCGACACCTTCGATCACCTGCGCGCCTTGGATTTGCGGCAGGCGGCGGTCATCCTCGCCACCGTGCTGCTCGACGCGGCGGAGCGCGAGGCGCCGCTGCCGCGCAACGTGCTGCCGACCCAACCGAAGGTGTCGGATCCGTTTTATTATCCGGATCCGGCGAAGAAATAGGGCTGCTCGCCTACCAGGAACGCACGGGGCCCGTGTCGACGTGCACGAAGTCCGATTTTGCGTAGAACCCGACGCCGCCTGCGCCCAGCGCCCGCGCGTGCTCACTCAAGGCACGCGTGCTGAACCGACTCAAACGCACGTCGATGGCCTTGCCGAGCAAATGCTGGCTGTGTTCGGCCACGCCGCTTGAATTGCGATGCAGCATCGCATTGGTTGCCGGGGACCGGTAGCCCGAGATGATTTCGAACGGCGCATCGTAGTCCGCCCTCGATTGCAGGGCGTGTAGAAGATCGAGCAGCGCCGGATCGATCGGGTGGACGTCGCCCGTGCGAAAATCGCGCAGCAAGTGATCGACGGCGCCGAGCACCGCCGGATCGTAAGCGTTCCCGTCGAAGTAGGCCGCCGTCAGCGTCTCGCCGGTATGGGTATGCACGAAACGCAACTGCCGCGCGGGTGCGGGTTCGCCCGCGAACACGCGTCGGCCGTCGGCAAGCAGGGCCACGCCGCACAGAGCTCCCGCGTAGCTCAAGAAACGGCGGCGATCGACGATGGCGGTCATCTCCGGATCATACTTGCGCGCCAGGCGGCGACGCTAGCGTTTTGTCGCGGGCTCGTTAACCAGTCGAGCTTTTAGGAGCTTCGCGAGCTTGGCGTCGTGCCCGTAGATGTCGTCGAAGAATTGCACCGTGCCGGCCTCGGTGGCCATCGCCGTCCCGTAGAGAATCATCACCGGAATGGGACGTTGCAGTGCAATCCGGCGATTGTCCCCTTCCTGCATCGCCGCCTCGATGGCGGCGCGGTCCCAAGTGCCCGCCGCGTCCTGGAGCACGAACGCCGCTAAGGCGTCCGGATCGCTGACGCGAATGCAACCGTGGCTGAACGCGCGTCTCGAGGCCAAAAACAAGGACCGTGCTGGCGTCGAATGCAAATACACATTGTGTGCGTTCGGAAACAGGAATTTGATGAGACCGAGCGAGTTATCGGGACCGGGAAGCTGACGCAGGCGCAGACTACCGGCCGCGACCGCAGCGATGGCCTCGGCGCTCGGCGCGAGCACTTTGCCGTCGTCGCCCTCGCCGGCGACGATCTCAAGATGGTTCTTCGCAAGATAATCGGGATTCGATCGCAGCTTGGGCAGCATTTCCTTGAGCGTGATGGAACGCGGCACATCCCAGTACGGCCGGAACACGACGGTCTGCATACGCCCGACGAAGACCGGCGTCTCCTTGCTGTTGAAGGCCTGGCCGACGATCACGGGCATCTGCAGGATGCTCGCAACGCGGTCCGCCGTCGTGCTGAACGCAAATAGACGAAACTCGGGAATGTTCACGATGATCGGGGGACTCTCGAAGGGCGGCAGCCAGCGCCAGCGCTCCAGAGTCAATTCGATCTGGCGCACGCGCGCGTCAAATGGGGTCGTGAGTTCGGCGTAGGTCGCCGCGTTCAAGGCGCCATCCGCGGTGAGTCCATGGCGCTCCTGATAGTGTCGCAAGCCCTCGCCGAGCGCCGCCGTCAAGGTCTGATCCGACACCGCGACGTCGCTTTGCGCGGCACCCGCAGGAGGTTCGTCGGTCGCCTGCAGGTCCCCTTCCGCGACCAATAAGCGCGTGAGTGCTCCCACACCGGCGTACAGGTCCCCCACGTGCAGCGGCTTACGACTCGGCATGGGCGGCAACTGGGTCAACGTGGCCTGGCCCAGCGCAAGTCCACGGTAGCGTGACAGCGCGGCTTTCAGCAAAGCATAGTGGAAGAAATGCGGTTCTACCGCGGCAATCGCGTCGGGAACATTATCGGTCTGCGCGAGCGCGGCCACCGACGCCGCCACGTCGAGGTCTTGGCGTGGTTCCGGCAGCTCGAATCCCGCGGCACGCGGATCGACGCGCCCATAATGAAGATCGCCGATCAGGCGTGTCGCAGCCGCTGTCAGGCTCGCGTCGAACCGCAACCAGTCGGCGGGCGAGTCCGCGGGCCCCAGCCGGGCGGCGCTGTTCGCGAGTTCCCCGGCGTTATAGTCCTCCGGGCGCAATCCGTCTGCGGCGACATCGCCGAGCAGTTTGACGAGCGCTACGGCCTGCGGCGAAAGCGCTGCGTCGCGGGTCCAGATCAGCGCGGCGTCGGCGCGCGCATTCGAGGCGGGCAGCAGCGTCGCCGCCAGCATGGTCATCGCGAATCGCCGGGCGGCCGCGCATAGGGTTTTGCTCATGTTCGAGTCATCATACAGAGCCGATCTGGGGCCACCGTCCGCGACTCGGCCCCGCTCAGTGCGGCCCTCGGCAGGTCGGACGCCGTTCGTAGAGCCACAGCGCAAGCGCGATCAGGCTTCCTCCGGGCAGCATCAAGATCTCCGGATCGATGCTCGAGCCGAAACGGTGCATGCTCGCCGCAAACCGAGCGGTATAACTCTCCACGACACCCTTCATGTGGTTCTCCGTTGATAGCCCAAGCAACAAATGCCTATGCAAATAATGCCCAGGCAACTTTCATAGCAAAAAATCACTGGCTGTTGCTCAGCATTTGTTGCAGTACCTTTTCCGCTTCGCGCACCTGCGACTTGCTGACCCCGTGCAGCATGCGATTCAGAACCCGCGCCAGACAGGCTTCCATCTTGGGGAATGCCGACTGGCCCGCCGCAGTGACCTCGAGCCCCAGCGTGCGCCGCGTATGCGCGAGCGGAATGCGCCGGATCAAGCCCTTGGTTTCCAGTCTGTCCAGCATGCGACTCATCGCCCCGCGGTCGTAATCCATCTGTTTACACAATTCGCAGGCCGTGTCGACCTTGCGCTTGAGCACGTACGCGAGGATCGCGTACTGAGCCGCCGTCGCCTCGAGCGGTGCCACCTCGGGATCGCGCACGAACTCTTCGTCCACTTGCCGGATCAGCGCCATCTTCACCTGGCTGACGAGGCCGGCAAGGCTGTCGCGAAGATCCATCGACTTCGCGTCATAAACTGTGTTGAGTGTCGCCGAGTTCAAGATGCGTCAGGATAGATGCCTGGGCAACATTTGTCAAGGTCGCCGGGTCGGATTCTCGGCCTCGGCACGGCCAAGGCCCGCGAACCGTTCGATGGAGCGGTCCTCTGCGGGGCACGGCAGGCGGTCGACGGAGCCGGGCACGACCTGCGAAGCGGGCTCTGCCGGAACCCACAACAAGGCGCCGTGGGCGCATTCGGCGGCGTACCTGAATAGCGGCGCCATCGCAGCGGCACTGAAATCGAAGGCATTCGAGTAGGGATAGCTCGCGGGCATGGCCGAGTAATCGAGCAAGATGCCGCGGGCTTGCGCCTCTGCGGCGCTCTGCTCGAGCGTGAGGCGCATCATTCGCCGCAGGCTCGCGCTGACGCTACGCGCCAGGATGACACCCGCCCGCCGCGGGGTCACACGAACCGGTTCGTCGAGGGGACCATCGACGATGACATAGATGTGCGCGCTGCCCGGCGAACCTCGTGACGAACCCGGCGCGCGCGCAGCTCCAACGAGATCCGCCGCTGTAAAAAATGGCAGGGTGACGCCGCCGTCGACGTGTGCTTCCACCTCGGTCTGATCGTGCTCGGGGATTTGGAGGATCACCGGCGGAAACATTCCGGGGACACTCGCCGAAGCGACCAACACATCGCGAAATCGAGCGCGTGCTTCCGCACCACCGTACAGCGCGATCGAACCCAGATCCCAGACCACTGCTTGGCCCGTGTCGACGTCGGTCGTTGCAACCAACAGCAGGCGGCCGCGGCGCGCCTCGGCGGCGATCGCCCGGACGAGCTCGTCATCGACGTAGCGCTCGATCAAACGAGCGAGAGGCGCGCCGCGATAAACGCTCGAGCCGAACACGGCGCCGAGTCCGCGGAACTGGAGCACGTTCTTCCCCGAACCGCTCGTATAGGATTCCGTGAGCTTCGAATCCCACGCGGGGCCGAGAAACGCGTACGGCGCGATGAGGGCGCCGGCGCTGACACCCGTCACCACGGCAAAATCAGGGCGCTCATTGCCACGCGTCAACCCGACCAGTGCGCCAGCGCCAAAGGCCCCGCCTGCTCCGCCGCCAGAGAGCGCCAGCACGTTGAGAGACATGCCGTCCATGGCCGAACGCAGGTGCCTGGCGACCGTCGCGGCATCGAGTTCCGAGAACTGTCCGTCGGCACCCATCGTGCGCACATGCAGCGTTTCATTCGCCGCCGCGCGGGCTGCGACCGAGCGCTGCAAGTCCATGCGCGCGGTATCGGCACACGCTTGCAGAGCGCCGATCAGGAGTAACCCGACGGGTAGCACCAGCCACGGCGGCAGAACGCGGGTCGCGCGCCGCGACATATCGCGGCGATCGCCTGCTCGAGTCGTCCAATGCCGCGTTGGCGGCGCGCGGTCGAACATATTCCGGCCCCCTGTGCGCGAATGATCACGAATTCGGTTCAAGCAACGGACGATAGATGCCGCGGCAACTATTGTCAAGGCATCTAATTCGCGGGTCCGCGGCGGGTCCGCGGCGGGTCCGCGGCGGGTCCGCGGCGGGTCGCCAGCTCGCCCGCCGCTCGGTGGGCGTACGGCAATGTGAAAAAGGCCTTACTACGTCACGCAATTGCCCCTGTGATCAACCGCTTGTTTCCTCTATGTTTAGTCAAATGGATCAACGAGCGAAAAACTTACTGTGATGAGCGAAAATTTCCCAACCGGGTCGCCGGACGAATCATGAGAATCACGAAGGCGGTTTGGTCGGCGGCCGCCGCGCTCGCCGTCGCATGCGCGGCGCCCGGTACCAGCGTCGCCCAGGTCAGCGTGACGACGTACCACAACGACATCGCGCGGACCGGACAGAACACCCGGGAGACGGTCCTCAGCCCGGCAAACGTCAACGTCAATCAATTCGGCAAACTGTTCACGGTCCCCGTCGACAGTTCGGTGTTTGCCCAACCGCTCTATGTACCGGCCGTGACGATCGCGACCGGCAGCGTGAACGGTACGTTCAACGTGCTCTACGTCGCAACCGAACACGATTCGGTCTATGCGATCGATGCCGACTCCGGCACGGTGTATTGGCAGGCGAGTCTGATACCGGCCGGAGGACGGACAGTCGTGGGCGACCCGGATATCGGTGCAGGTTGCAACGACACGCTGCCCGAGATCGGGATCACAGGCACTCCGGTCATCGATCCCGTCGCCGGCGTGCTTTACGTCGTGTCGAAAGCCATCGTCGCCGGATCGGCCGTGCAATCCTTGCATGCCCTGGACTTGGGTTCGGGTGCGGAGCGACTCGGCGGCCCGGTGACGATTCAGGCAAGCGTGGCCGGTTCCGGATACGACGCCGCCGGCGGCCAGGTGACGTTCAGCGCGCTCTTCGAGTACCAGCGGGCCGCGCTTCTGCTCGAGAACGGACATGTCATCATCGCTTGGACCTCGCATTGCGACGTCGACCCATGGCACGGTTGGGTCATGTCGTATGACGCCGGCACGCTCGCTCAGGAAGCCGTCTTCAACACCACCCCGAACGGCCAGGAAGGCGGATCGTGGATGAGCGGTGCAGGGGTTGCCGCCGACGCCGGCGGCAATCTCTATCTCGCCACGGGCAACGGCACCTGGGATGGAGTCGCCGATTACTCGGAAAGCATCCTCAAGCTCGGCGCCCCGACCGGCGGCGCGTTCGCCGTGCTCGATTACTTCACGCCCTCGGACCAGGCCTTCTTGACGACGGGCGACACGGACTTGGCTTCGGGCGGCCCCGTGTTATTGCCGGCCCTGACCCCTTCCGGCCAGCAGCTGCTCGCCCTCATGGGAAAGCTCGGCACGATCTACGTCGTCGATCGCAATGCTCTCGGCGGGTATTGCCCCAGCTCTTCGACGACCTGCGGCGCCGGAGACCCGCAAATCTTCCAGGAAATCGTCGGCGCGAGCTACGGTGTCTGGGGAGCACCCGCCTATTGGAACGGCAATCTCTATTGGGGGGCGGTCAACGATTACCTCAAGGCATTTTCCTTCGATACGGCGAGCGGTCGAGTCTCGAGCGCCGCGACCTCGAAGAGTCCGCAAATTTTCGGCTATCCGGGGCCGACGCCCTCGGTGTCGGCCAACGGCGCGACCGCCGGTATCGTCTGGGGCCTCGATGCGACCGCCTACGGATCGAGCTGCAGCGGCGGGGCCAATTGCCAAGTCCTCTATGCCTATGACGCGACCGACCTCGGTACCATGCTCTACAACAGCAGCCAGGCGAGCGGCGACCGCGATGTGCCGGGTGGCGCGGTCAAATTCGCCGTGCCGACGATCGCCAACGGCAAGGTGTACGTCGGCAGTCAAAACGCCGTGTCGGCATTCGGTGAATTGACCAATGCGGCCGCGAGCGCGGCCGGACCCAGTTTGAATCCGCCGCCCGGCGCGTATACCTCGGCGCAGTCCGTGGGCTTGTCGGACACGACTCCCGGGGCGGTGATCTACTACACGACGGACGGCACGACACCGACGACGAGTTCCTCCGTGTACACGGGCCCCATCACGATCGCGTCGACCGGACCCGTGCAGGCGATCGCCGCGGCAAGCGGTTACGTCGACAGTGCGGTGGGCGCGGGCGTCTATATCATCAATTCCGCGGGCGGCACGACTCCCGAGGGAGTGGATCTGACCGAAGCATTCAATTCCAGCAACATCGATGCGATCGACATCGACGGCGCGTTCACGACCAATGGCGGCATCGACGGACACGGCAACGCGCTGTCGGCGAATCTGCTGGGCAGCACGGTGACGTGGAACGGCGCGACCTACGCGATCGGCATTCCCGGGCAGGCGGACGGCGTCAACGGGGCTGCCATCGCGCTGCCCCAGGGCAATTTCACGAACATCACGCTGTTGGCGGCCGCGGTCAACGGCAATCAGGCCGCCCAGCAATTCGTCTTGAACTATTACGACGGCAGTTCGACGACCTACACGCAGAGCATCAGCGATTGGCACACACCGCAGCACTTCACGGGGGAAGCGATCGCGGTCACGATGGCGTACCGCCTCGTCTCAACCGGCAACCAGCAGACGACCAAGCAGACTGGTCCATACTATTTGTATGGGTACTCGTTTCCCATCCCGAACGGTGAGTCCGTCGAAAGCATGCAATTGCCGGCGAATGCCAACATCGTCGTCCTGGCCATCGACGTGACGCCGGCAGGTACGGGCACGGGCGCGGCGACGCCGACGTTCACTCCGGCGGCCGGTGCCTATACGACGGCACAGACCGTCACCCTGGCCGACACGACGCCGAACGCGGTGATCTATTACACGACCGACGGTTCGACGCCGACGACAGGCTCGACCGCCTACAATACGCCGCTCACGGTCGCCGCGTCGACGACCATCACGGCCATCGCGACCGCGACCGGTTATACGGCGAGCGCGGCGGCAGCGGCCACCTACACGATCGGGTCGACCGCGGCGAGCCCGGCCTTCAGCCCCGCCGCCGGAACCTACACGACGCCGCAAACCGTGACGCTCAGCGATACGACCCCGAACGCCGTGATCTATTACACGACGGACGGTTCGACGCCGACCGGCAACTCGGCGCAATACTCGGCGCCGCTCACGCTGAGCGCGACGACGACCGTCAATGCAATCGCGTTGGCGAACGGTTACACGCCGAGCACGGTCGCGGGCGCAACCTACACGATCGACGAACTCAGCGCGTCGAGCCCGGACTTCTCCCCGAGTCCAGGAACCTACGCGAGCACCCAGACCGTGAGCTTGAGCACCACGACGTCGGGGGCGGCGATCTATTACACGATCGACGGCTCGACTCCGACCGTCAATTCGAGCCAATACGTATCGCCGCTCACGGTGAGCGTGACGACCACGGTCAACGCGATCGCGGTGGCGAGCGATTACACGACGAGTACGGTGGCGAGCGGCACCTACACGATCAGCGCGCTGCCGGTCGCGGTGAGCCTGGGCGGGGTCGCAAACCTGTCCGGTCTTTCCGACACCGGCATGTCGGTCACGGGCGGCGGTGTGGACGGATTCGGCGACGCCTACGCGGCGAGCCTGCTGGGCACGACGTACACGACGGCCGGCGTCACGTTCACGCTTGCCGCACCGGGCCCGGGCAGCGCGGTCACGAGCACGACCATCCCGCTGCCCGCCGACGAGGATTCGGCGATCACCCTGCTTGCTTCCGGGGTCAACGGCGCGCAAGTCGACCAAGTTTTCGTCGTGACCTACACGGACGGCAGCACGCAGGCGTTTACGCAGAGCCTCAGCGACTGGTTCACGCCGGCCGATTACACCGGCGAGACGGTCGCGGCGACATTGGCCTACCGGATCTCGTCCGCGGGGATCGCCGATGCGGGACCCGTCCATCTGTACACGTATAGCTTCTCGCTCAACAGCGCCAAGACGGTCCAGAGCATCACCCTGCCGAGCAATCAGAATGTCGTCGTGCTCGCCGTCGACGTGACCATCGCCACAGCGGGCGTCGCGGCGGTGCCGACGTTCAGCCCGCCACCCGGCAGTTATGCGAGCGCGCAAAGCGTCGCCGTGAGCGACGCGACGACGGGTGCGGCGATCTACTACACGACCAACGGCACGACCCCGACGACCTCCTCGACCCTCTACGCCGGACCGATCGGCGTGAGCGCGACGACGACGATCCAAGCAATCGCCGCAGCGAACGCCTATTCGACGAGTCCCGTGGCGAGCGGCGTCTACACGATCACGCCACCCGCGGCGGCGCCGACTTTCAGCCCACCCGCCGGCACCTATATGACGGCCGAGACCGTCACGCTCGGCGATGCGACTCCGAATGCGGTGATCCATTACACGACCGACGGATCGACGCCGACCGCGGGTTCTCCCATCTATAGCGGTCCTCTGCCGGTTGGCGCGAGCACGACGATCAAGGCGCTCGCAACGGCAAGCGGCTACGCCACCGGTCCCGTCGCGACCGCGGCCTATACGATCGATCTCTCCCTGCCGCTCGCGGCAACGCCGACTTTCAGTCCGGTTCCGGGAAGCTTTGACGCCGTGCAATACGTCACGCTCACGGACGCGACATCGAATGCGTCGATGTATTACACCGTGGACGGGTCGACCCCGACCTTGGGCTCGACGCACTACACCGGGCCGATCCCTGTCGATGCGAGCCTGACGATCAGAGCGATCGCCGTGGCGAGCGGCCACACGCCGAGCGCGATCGCGAGCGCCGTCTATGTGATCGCTCTCCCACCTCCCGCCGCTGCAGCACCGGTGTTGAACCCGGCAGCGGGCACGTTCGACGCCGCCGTCCTCGTCGTGCTCACGGATGCCACGCCGAATGCCGTGATTCATTACACGATCGATGGTTCGATGCCCTCCGCAAGTTCGCCGACCTACGGCGCCCCGCTCCCGATCGACGCAACGACGACACTCAACGCCGTCGCCATTGCCGCGGGCCATGCGAATAGCGCGATTGCCGGCGGCACGTACGTCATCGGCACGATGCCGCCCCCGGCGGTCGCGGCGACGCCGTCGTTCGTTCCGCCCCCGGGTAAGTTTGCGGCGGTGCAGTCCGTTACGATCAGCGATGCAACGCCCGGCGCGTCGATTTACTATACGATCAACGGGTCGGCCTCGACGCCATACACGGGCCCGATTCGCGTGACTGCAACGACGACCCTGCAGGCGATCGCGACGCAGAGCAACTACGCACCGAGCTCGGTCGGCGGAGGTACCTATACGATCAACTTGCCGCCGGCCGACGCACCGACCTTCAGTCCCGCCTCCGCGAGTTTCACCTCGAGCGAGAGCGTCACGCTCGCCGACGCGACGCCCGGCGCCGCGATCCATTACACGACCGACGGGAGCACGCCCGACGCGAGTTCGCCGACCTACGTGACGCCATTCGCGCTCAGCGTCACGGCGACCGTCAGAGCGATTGCAGTCGCCGCGAATTACACCAACAGTCCGGTCGCGAGCGCGACGTACACGCTGACGGCTGCGCCGGCGCCCAAGAGCAGCGGCGGCGGCGGCGGTGCGCTTGGCTGGCCGTTGCTCGGCGGCCTCGTACTGCTTCTCGCCGTGCGGCCGCGCCAAAGGCATCCGGCCCAATGACCGGCCGCCGGCGGCGGCGGCTGAAGTTCGCGGCGATCGCCGGCGCCGCTGTCTGCAGCTTCTCCGGCACGTCGAGCGCCCAGGTGAGCGTCACGACCTATCACAACGACAATGCCCGCACGGGTGCGAACGCCCAGGAAACCGTGCTCACGACCGCCAACGTCAATCGCGAGCAATTCGGGAAGCTTTTCACGACGCCGGTGGACGGCTATGTCTACGCCCAACCGCTGTATCTTGCGGCCGTGCCGATCGCGGGGGGCATCCACAATGTCCTGTACGCCGCCACCGCCCACGACAGTGTCTACGCGATCGATGCCGACTCGGGCGCGGTGTATTGGCAAACGAGTTTGATTCCGGCCGGCGGGCGCACGGTGATCGGCAACTCGGACATTGCAGCGGGTTGCAACGACACGCTGCCGGAGATCGGCATCACCGGTACGCCGGTCATCGATCCCCTGAGCGGCACGCTGTACGTGGTCGCCAAAGCCATCGTTGCCGGCAACGCCGTGCAGTACCTGCATGCGCTCAGCGTGAGCTCCGGCACCGAAAACTTCGGCGGACCTGTCGCGATCGCGGCCTCGGTACCGGGCTCGGGCTACGACGCGAAGAACGGCACCGTCACGTTCAGCGCACTGCAGGAATATCAGCGACCCGCTCTATTGCTCGTCAACGGCCATGTCATCATCGGCTGGACGTCCCATTGCGACGTGGATCCGTATCATGGCTGGGTCTTGTCCTATGCTGCCGCAACCCTCGCGCAGGAGGCGGTGTTCAACGACACGCCGAACGGGCGCGAGGGCGGCATCTGGATGAGCGGCGGGGGTATCGCGGCGGACGCCAACAGCAACCTGTTCCTCTCGACCGGCAACGGCTCCTGGGATGGGACCACGGCCTATTCCGAAAGCGTCCTGAAACTCGGCGGACCGAGCGCCGGCGGCTTTACGGTCCTCGATTTTTTTACACCGTGGAATCAAGCCTATTTCACTGCGAACGATTCCGACGTATCGGCCGGTGGGGTCGTGCTGCTGCCCACGCTGCCGTCGAGTCAACAGCTCACCACCCTGATCGGCAAGGCAGGCACGATGTACGTGCTCGATCGCAACAATCTCGGCAAGTATTGCCCGAATGAGCCGGCAACCTGCACCTCGATTGCCGAGAACGATCCGCAGATCGTTCAGGAGATCGTCGGCGCCAATCACGGAGTCTGGGGAGCCCCGTCCTATTGGAACGGGAATTTGTACTGGGGTGCGCAGAACGATCCCTTGCAGGCATTTTCATTCGATACGGTGAGCGGCTCGGTCTCCGGCGCACCGACGTCCGAGAGTGCGCAGTCCTTCGGCTATCCGGGGCCCACGCCGTCCGTGTCGTCGAACGGACCGTCGGCGGGCATCGTTTGGGCCTTGGATGGCGAAAACTATGGCGTAGCATGCAATGTCCTGCAGGCCGCCGCGACCTGTCAGATCCTCTATGCCTACGATGCAACGAACCTCGGCGCCACGCTCTACAGCAGCGATCAGGCGCCCGCCGGCCGCGACGTTCCGGGCGGCGCGGTCAAGTTCGCCGTGCCGACGATCGCGAACGGCAAGGTCTACGTCGGCAGCCAGAATGCCGTCTCGGCGTTCGGGGAACTCGCGGCCGCGCCGCCGGCGGCTTTGCCGACGCTGAGCCCGGCTCCCGGATCCTATGCCTCGGCTCAAGCCGTGACGCTCGCCGATGCGACGTCGGCTGCCGTGATCCATTACACCACCGACGGCACGACCCCGACCGCGAGCTCACCGGTCTACAGCGGACCCATCGCCCTCACCGCAACGACGACCGTCAATGCGATCGCCACCGCGAGCGGCTACACGGCGAGCGCCGTCGCCACGGGCACGTACACGATCAATATCCCGCCGCCGGTCACGGCAACCCCGCTGCTGACGCCGGTCTCCGGCGCGTTCACGGCGGCGCAAACGATCACGCTCACCGATTCCACGCCGAACGCCGTCATCTACTACACGACCGACGGGACGACGCCCACCGCGAACTCCATACGCTTTACGGCGCCGTTTTCCGTCGCCGCGACCGCGACGGTCGAGGCAATCGCGACGGCCGCCGGTTACTCGGCGAGCGCCGTCGCCATCGGCCGGTACACGATCAGCATCCCGCCTCCCGCGCCCGCGGCGACTCCCGTCTTCAGTCCACCGCCGGGGCTCTTCAGCGGCTCCCAACTGGTGACCCTCGCGGATGGTACGCCGGGCGCCACGATCCGCTTTACGACGGACGGCAGCGCGCCTACCGCGAACTCGCCGGCTTACGTCGCGCCGCTGTCGTTGAACGCATCGACGACGATCAAGGCGATCGCGACGGCCGCCGGCTATGCCGCCAGCGCGGAGGCTTCCGGCATTTATGTCCGAGTATCCGGAGCGCCGAGCGGCAGCAGTTCCAGCGGCAGCAGCGGCAGTTCGAGCAGCAGCGGCTCCAGCAGCGGCGGCAGCAGCGGCAGCAGCGGCGGCAGCTCCAGCGGCAGCAGCAGCAGTAGCTCCGGCGGGAACAGTAGTTCGAGCGGCGGCGGTGGCACGCATGGCGGCGGAGCCATCGATTGGGAACTGCTCGCGGCGCTCGCCACGCTGCTGGTCGCGCACCGCCCGCGCTGACGTATGATGCTCGGGAACCGTGAAAAGGTGTCTCGACCCATGATCGACGTGCTGAACCTCGAGCGTTTCCCACTCGACCGACCCGACTCGGTCGAGGCCGAAGAACTCGCCCTCGCCTGCCGCGCGGAGTTGGCCGCGACGGGCATGTTCAACCTCGAGGGCTTCGTGCGGGCCGCCGAGATCGAACGCGCCGCGAACGAACTGCTCAGGCAGAGCGAACGTGATTCCTTCGTCCACCGCCGATCGCACAACGTTTACTTCAGCGACACCGTGCCCGGTATCGCGGCGGGTCATCCGGCCTTGACGCGGATCGAGACGATCAACCATACGCTGTGCGGCGACCAGATCTCAGGATCGCTCGTCGAGCGCATCTACGAGTGGGCTCCGTTGCGCGAATTCCTGGCACGGGTGCTGGGGTTGCCCAGGCTGTTCCTCATGGATGACCGACTCGCGCGGCTCAATGTGATGGAGTATCGCGCCGGAATGGGTCTGAACTGGCATTTCGACCGCTCGCACTTCACGACGACTCTCTTGCTACAGGCGGCGCAAGCCGGCGGGGAATTCGAATATCGCAGCGGCCTGCGCGGCGCGGACGATCCGAATTACGGCGGCGTGGCGCGTGCATTGGCCGGCGACGACCCGCATATCCGCATTGCGCCGCTCCGCGCAGGCACCTTGAACGTATTCGCCGGCCGCAACACCTTGCATCGCGTCTCGCCGGTCACGGGTTCCCGCAGCCGGCTGATCGCCGTGCTCTCCTATTACGAAAAATCCGGCGTGAAAATGAGCGCCGAAGACTTGCGCGGCTTCTACGGCAGGGCCGAATAGTCGACGACGATCTCGGGCGGGTGCGCGGTGCGCGGCCGCGACCGAAGCGCCGGAACTCGGCCTGTCGGATGCTCGGGCAGATCGTGGGCGCGCAGCAAATAGCGGCGCGCCACCTCGAGGTAGCCGGCGTAGACGAGTCCGCCGTTTTCCGCGATCAGACGCTCGCGGGTCGCCCGATAGCGGCGATTGTAGTCGTACCACGGAATCAGCGGCTCCGCGTGGTGCAAGGCGTGCAGATTATTGAACAGGAACAAAGGACCGAGGACCCGGGATCCCTCCACGATCGCCGTGCGTTCGAGCACTTCGCCGCGGGCGCGATGTTCCGCAAACGAGCGGATCAACAATATGCCGTTGGCCGGCACGACGATACAGACGAAGTAGATCCATAGCGGCATTGCGCAGACGAATTTGAGCCACAGCACGACCGGCACGCACCACAGTACGTGTTCGCTCCAGATCGCCCTCGATTCGGCCTCGCTGCGCCGGAGCAAGCCGAATTCCGCATGGAGAAATCGCCCGATCTGGAGCCACGAGCCGAACAGCACCCGCCCGGCAAGCGTTTGCTGCCATCGGACGAGGGTGCGGCCGAACGCTCCGATCTTCTGCCAATCGGTGCGGGTCCAATAGAAGGATTCCGGATCATCATGCGGATCGGTGAGCCGATCGTTGATGTGGTGCGCGAGATGCGACCGGCGGTAATGCTCGAAGGGCAGCCATAACGCGAGCGGCACCATGCCGAGAACGCGGTTGAAGCGG